>ERZ1026870.40-NODE-40-length-71382-cov-11.039536_pt1 | contig 71382 bp, 64 predicted proteins | sample MGYA00380165_ERZ1026870 | MGnify/ENA primary metagenome ERZ1026870 (study PRJEB33269, sample SAMEA4719801) | human gut metagenome | biome: human-associated habitat; feature: organic feature; material: feces | place: Cameroon | collected 2013-10 ...
GCACTGGTCTCCAAAACCAGGTGTCGGGAGTTCGAGCCTCTCTTCCCGTGCTAAACGATACATATATGTTCCAGAAAGTAATTGCATACTGCAAAGATTCATACGACGAATTATCTCATAAGACCACGTGGCCTACGAGAAAGGAGTTGACTCACAGCGCGATTGTTGTGTTAACAGCTTCCATCATCATAGCACTCGTGGTGTATCTCATGGATACGGTATTCGAGTCAATTATGCACCTCATTTATCCTTTAAACTAAATTCGACATGGCACAAGCACAAATGGCATGGTACGTTTTGCGTGCTGTGAGTGGAAAAGAAATGAAGGTAAAAGAGTACATCGATGCTGAAATTAAAAATGGCCGCCTTGGCGGTCATGTTTCGCAAGTACTCATCCCAACCGAGAAGGTTAAAGCACTCCGCGGTAACAAACAAGTTATTAAGGAACGCCTCTATCTTCCCGGCTATGTTCTTGTAGAGGCTCGATTGGTAGGTGAAACCGTTCACGAGTTGCGTAGCACTCCTAATGTGTTGGGTTTTCTCGGTGGAATGGATAATCCCACCCCTCTACGCGAGAGCGAGGTGAACCGCATCCTTGGTAAGGTAGATGAACTTGAGGATGCTCCTCAGGAAATCGAAATCCCTTACATCGTAGGCGAAAACGTAAAGGTTGTAGACGGACCGTTCAGCGGATTCTCTGGTGTTATTGAAAAGATTGACGAAGAGAAGAAGAAAGTGACTGTCATCGTAAAGGTGTTTGGTCGCAATACGGGACTCGACCTCGGTTTTATGCAGATTGAAAAGGAATAGTACGTTGGGTGAGTTACGACCCACGTTATTTTATTTCCTCGTCACAATTTAATTTTTTAATAAACAACAATGGCTAAAGAAGTTGCTGGATTAATCAAATTACAGATTAAGGGCGGCGCTGCAAATCCTTCACCTCCCGTAGGTCCTGCTTTGGGTTCTAAGGGTATCAACATCATGGATTTCTGCAAGCAGTTCAACGCCAGAACTCAGGACAAGGCTGGTAAGGTATTACCGGTTGTCATTACTTACTACAATGACAAGTCTTTCTCTTTCATCGTAAAGACTCCTCCTGTAGCAATTCAATTGCTGGAAGCAGCCAAAAAGAAGAGCGGTTCTGCTGCTCCTAACCGTACTAAGGTCGCTGAGATTACTTGGGATCAGGTTAAGGCAATCGCAGAAGACAAGATGCCCGACTTAAACTGCTTCACAGTTGAAAGTGCAATGCGTATGGTAGCTGGTACTGCCCGCAGCATGGGTATCACAGTAAAGGGTGACTTCCCTGGTGAATAATTTTAAACTTCAAATTTGAACAATGAGTAAACTGACAAAAAATCAGAAGTTAGTCGCTGACAAAGTTGAAGCAGGGAAGGCTTATTCGTTGAAAGAAGCTGCATCTTTGGTAAAGGAAATTACCACTACCAAGTTTGATGCTTCAGTCGATATTGACGTACGCTTGGGTGTAGATCCCCGTAAGGCTAACCAGATGGTTCGTGGCGTTGTTTCGCTCCCGAATGGTACTGGTAAGACTGTACGTGTGCTCTGCCTCTGTACGCCTGATGCCGAAGCTGCTGCTAAAGAAGCTGGCGCTGACTACGTAGGTCTCGATGAATATATCGAGAAAATTAAAGGTGGTTGGACTGACATTGATGTAATCATCACAATGCCTGCCATCATGGGTAAAATTGGTGCTCTGGGTCGTGTGCTCGGTCCTCGTGGCTTGATGCCTAACCCCAAGAGTGGTACTGTAACAATGGATGTTGCCAAGGCTATCCGCGAGGTTAAGCAAGGTAAGATCGACTTTAAGGTTGATAAGAGCGGTATCGTTCACACTTCAATCGGTAAGGTTTCTTTCTCTCCTGAACAAATCTTTGGTAATGCCAAGGAGTTCATGGCTACTATCATCAAGTTGAAGCCCGCAAGTGCCAAGGGTACTTATATTAAGAGTATTTATCTTTCATCTACCATGAGTAAGGGTATCAAGGTTGATCCTAAGTCTGTAGAAGAAATCTAAACTGAATTACAATCATGAAGAAGGAAGATAAAGTAATTATCATCGAGAAGCTCGGTGAACAACTCAAAGAACACGCACACTTCTATCTCGTTGACGTTACTGGCATGAATGCTGAAGCTACTTCAGCTCTTCGCCGCAAGGCTTTCGGTGCCGGCGTTAAGATGGTGGTTGTAAAGAATACTCTCTTGCACAAGGCTTTCGAAGCTTCTGAAGTGGACTTCTCTCCGCTTTACGGTTGCTTGAAAGGTACTACTGCAGTATTTTTCTGCGAAACAGCAAATGTTCCTGCTAAGCTCATCAAGGATACTAGCAAGGATGGCATCCCCGCATTGAAGGGTGCTTATGCTGAAGAAGGTTTCTACGTTGGTGCAGACCAACTCGAAACACTCTGCGCAATCAAGAGCAAAAACGAGGTTATCGCCGAGGTTGTTGCTTTGCTGCAGTCACCCGCCAAGAATGTTATCTCTGCCCTCTCTGGTGCAGGTCAGACCATTCACGGTGTGCTTAAAACTTTGGGCGAACGCCCTGAATAAATCCCAATACGTGCCCTGCCGGCGCACTGGGTAATCCAATCAAATTTAGAAAACAAACAAAAAAATACATTTAAGAAAATGGCAGATATCAAAGCTATCGCTGAAGAATTGGTAAATTTGACAGTGAAAGAAGTAAACGAGTTGGCAACTATCCTCAAGGACGAGTACGGAATTGAACCCGCTGCTGCAGCTGTTGCTGTTGCTGCTGGTCCCGCTGCTGGTGGTGCTGCTGCTGAAGAGAAGACTTCATTCGACGTAGTTCTCAAGAGCGCAGGTGCTGCTAAGCTTCAGGTTGTTAAGGCCGTTAAGGAACACTGCGGTCTCGGCTTGAAGGAAGCTAAGGACATCGTAGACGGTGCTCCTTCTAAGGTTAAGGAAGGTGTTGCTAAGGAAGAAGCTGAAGCACTCAAGAAGGCTCTCGAAGAGGCTGGTGCTGAGGTTGAACTCGCCTAATAAGAATTTCCCCCATAAGGGTTATGGTTATGAATCTTCTGGTAGAGGGTTCATAACCTTTTTGTGTCTATACATTTTTACAGGCACTCTTTCTTGGCTTATAGGTTTATGAGGCTAAGGGCTTTGTGGTTTTTCGGCTTAGAGGACTTTGAATCGCCATTCTGGCTTCTCCTTCATGTCGTCTGAATCACGATTCTTTCGCTACCTCTAATCCCTTAACCTCCTAATCCGCTTGTAAACCCATAAACTTTTCATTCATCCCCAACATATTTGACGAATGTCTTCCAGAGTTATTAATCAACGTGTAAACTTTGCGTCCGTTAAGAATCCGATGCCTTATCCCGATTTCTTGGACGTCCAGTTAAAGTCTTTCAAAGATTTTCTGCAGCTCGACACTCCTAGCGAATTGCGCAAGAACGACGGCCTGTACAAAGTTTTTGCTGAGAACTTTCCTATTGCTGATACTCGCAACAACTTTGTATTGGAGTTCATCGACTATTATATCGACGAACCGCGTTACTCTATTAAGGAATGTTTGGAGCGCGGACTCACTTATAGTGTGCCCCTCAAGGCCAAACTGAAACTTTACTGTACTGACCCTGATCACGAAGATTTCGATACAGTAGTACAGGACGTGTTCCTTGGCTCTATCCCTTATATGTCGGATAATGGTACCTTTATTATTAATGGTGCCGAACGTGTAGTTGTTTCACAGTTGCACCGTTCACCTGGCGTATTCTTCGGTTCAAGTGTACACACTAATGGTACGCAGCTTTATTCTGCTCGTATCATTCCGTTCAAGGGTTCTTGGATTGAGTTTGCCACGGACATTAACAATGTGATGTATGCTTACATCGACCGTAAAAAGAAGTTGCCCGTTACCACTTTGCTCCGTGCCATCGGTTTTGAAAGTGATAAGGACATTCTTCAGATCTTCAACCTTGCTGAGGAATTCAAGGTTAACAAAACCAATTTGAAGAAGTTAATTGGTCGTAAGCTTGCAGCACGTGTGCTTTCAACAACACTCGAGGACTTCGTAGATCCTGACACTGGCGAAGTAATGTCTATCGAGCGTAACGAAGTTTTGCTCGATCGTGAGCAAGAAATCACAGAAGAGACAGCCGACATTATTCTTTCTTCAGGTGTGCAGACTATTCTTGTTCACCCTGAACAGAGCACAGGTACTGACTATTCTATCATTTTCAATACGCTGCAGAAGGACCCCTCAAACTCTGAGCAGGAGGCTGTTAATTATATCTATCGCCAGCTCCGTAATGCGGAGCCTGCTGATGATGCTTCGGCTCGTGAGGTTATTAATAACCTTTTCTTCTCAGAGAAGCGTTATGACTTGGGTGAAGTTGGTCGTTATAGAATCAACAAGAAACTCAATCTCAGCACCGAGATGGATGTGCGCGTGTTGACTCGCGAGGATATCATCGAAATCATTAAGTATCTTGTAGAGTTGATTAACTCAAAGGCTACTGTCGATGATATTGACCACTTGAGCAACCGTCGTGTACGTACTGTAGGTGAACAACTTTCTAACCAATTTGCTATTGGTTTGGCACGTATGAGTCGCACAATTCGCGAGCGTATGAATGTGCGTGACAATGAAGTGTTCACTCCGACCGACTTGATTAATGCAAAGACTATTTCGAGCGTAATCAACTCGTTCTTTGGTACCAACGCTTTGTCACAGTTCATGGACCAAACAAACCCCTTGGCAGAGGTAACGCACAAGCGTCGTCTTTCAGCCCTCGGTCCTGGTGGTCTTTCACGTGAGCGTGCAGGTTTCGAGGTGCGTGACGTTCACTACACGCACTATGGTCGTCTCTGTCCTATTGAGTCGCCTGAAGGTCCTAACATTGGTCTTATCTCTTCACTTTGTGTGTATGCTAAGATTGATGACCTCGGCTTCATTGAAACTCCTTATCGTAAGGTTGAAGATTCAGTTGTAAATCTCAACAACGATGACATTGTTTACTTGTCTGCCGAAGAAGAAGAAGGCAAGATTATCGGTCAGGGTAATGCGCCTCTTAACGATGATGGTTCATTTATTCGCGATAAAGTTAAGTGTCGTCAGGATGCAGATTATCCTGTAGTTCCGCCTTCACAAGTAGAACTTATTGACGTGGCTCCTCAACAGATTGCTTCAATCGCAGCCTCACTCATTCCCTTCTTGGAACACGATGATGCTCACCGTGCATTGATGGGATCGAACATGATGCGCCAGGCTGTTCCTCTTATTCGTAGCGAGGCACCTATTGTGGGTACTGGCATCGAAAAGCAAGTGTGTGAAGACTCTCGCACCATGATTACTGCCGAAGGCGAAGGTGTGATTGAATATGTTGATGCCACTACTATTCGTATTGCTTATGAACGTAGCGAGGATGAAGAATTCGTAAGCTTCGATTCAAATGTCAAAGAGTACGACATTCCTAAATTCCGTCGTACTAACCAAAATATGACCATTGACCTCCGTCCTATTTGCGAAAAGGGACAGAAGGTTCATAAGGGTGATATCCTTACTGAAGGTTATGCCACTGAGAATGGCGAACTCGCTTTGGGTCGCAACCTCCTTGTGGCTTACATGCCTTGGAAGGGTTACAACTACGAGGATGCTATCGTGCTCAACGAACGTATGGTGCGCGATGATATTCTTACTTCTGTTCACGTTGACGAATACTCACTCGAAGTGCGCGAAACTAAGCGCGGTATGGAAGAGTTTACCAACGATATTCCTAACGTGAGCGAGGATGCTACTAAGGATCTTGATGAAACTGGTATTATCCGTATTGGTGCTCGTGTAGCTCCTGGTGATATTCTTATTGGTAAGATTACTCCGAAGGGCGAAAGCGATCCTACTCCTGAAGAGAAGTTGCTCCGTGCCATCTTTGGTGACAAGGCTGGTGATGTAAAGGATGCTTCACTCAAGGCCAATCCTTCACTCGCTGGTGTGGTTATCAACAAGCGCCTCTTTGCTCGTGTGCAAAAAACTCGTAGCGCTAAGGCTGCCGACAAGGTTACTTTGCAGAAACTCGACGATGACTTCGTTAAGGATGCAGAGGAATTGAAGGAAATCATGATCAACAAACTCCTTTCTCTCATCAGCGATAAAGAATCGCAGGGTGTTAAGGACAATGTGGGTTCTGAGGTTATTGCAAAGGGTACCAAGTTTAACCAAGCTGTGCTCAGTGCACTCGACTACACTTCAGTTGAGCTTCACGATTGGACTGATGATGCACATGCTAACAAACTTATCCGTCAGTTGGTAATTAATTACTTGAAGAAGTACAACCAACTCGATGCTATTCTCAAGCGCAAGAAATTTGCTATTACTATTGGTGATGACCTTCCCTCTGGCATTATCCAGCAGGCTAAGGTTTACATTGCTAAAAAGCGTAAGATTGGTGTCGGCGATAAGATGGCAGGTCGTCACGGTAACAAGGGTATCGTGTCAAAGGTGGTACGTCAAGAAGACATGCCGTTCCTTGCAGATGGTACGCCTGTAGATATCGTGCTTAATCCGTTGGGTGTGCCTTCGCGTATGAACATTGGTCAGATTTTCGAAGCCGTTCTTGGTGCTGCAGGTCGCAAGCTTGGTGTGAAGTTTGCAACTCCCATTTTTGATGGTGCAAAACTCGAAGACCTTTGCGAGTGGACTGATAAGGCTGGTTTACCCCGTTACTGCTCTACTCAGCTTTATGATGGTGCTACAGGTGAGGCATTTGACCAAAAGGCAACAGTGGGTGTTACTTACATGCTTAAACTCGGTCACATGGTTGAGGATAAGATGCACGCCCGTTCAATCGGTCCGTACTCACTTATTACGCAACAGCCTCTTGGTGGTAAAGCTCAGTTTGGTGGTCAGCGTTTTGGTGAGATGGAAGTTTGGGCCATTGAGGCCTTTGGTGCATCGCACGTACTTCAAGAAATCCTTACCATCAAGTCTGACGACGTTACTGGTCGTGCCAAGGCATACGAAGCAATTGTTAAGGGTGATCCCATGCCTACACCGGGCATCCCCGAATCGCTCAACGTATTGCTCCACGAACTCCGTGGTTTGGGCTTGAGCATCTCGCTCGACTAAAAGTAAGTTTATAAGTTTATGAGAGTTTATAAGTTTAATGAGTTTAAGTTTAATGAGTTCGTGTAACTCCTAAACTCATTAAACTCCTAAACTTATTAAACTCGCGAAACTCACTAAACTCATAAAACTATCAACTTTTCCAATCTCATTCATTCCTTTCAAAAATGGCATTTAAAAGAGATAACAAGATAAAGAACAACTTTACGAAGATTACCATTGGTTTGGCTTCGCCCGAAGAAATCATGGCAAACTCGTATGGTGAGGTGTTGAAGCCCGAAACTATCAACTACCGTACTTACAAACCCGAACGTGACGGTTTGTTCTGCGAGCGCATCTTCGGTCCTACAAAGGATTACGAGTGCCACTGTGGTAAGTACAAGCGCATTCGTTACAAAGGTATCGTTTGCGACCGTTGTGGTGTAGAGGTTACAGAAAAGAAGGTACGTCGTGAACGCGCTGGTCACATCCAATTGGTTGTGCCTGTAGCTCACATTTGGTACTTCCGTTCACTTCCTAATAAAATTGGTTACTTGTTGGGCATTCCCACCAAGCAACTCGATCAAATTATATATTACGAGCGCTACGTTGTTATTCAGCAAGGTGTGTTGGCTGACGATGTAGAGCAAAATGCACTCCTTAACGAGGACGAATACCTTGAATTGTTGCAGAAGCTCCCCAAGGAAAATCAATATCTTGAGGATTCTGATCCCAACAAGTTCATTGCAAAGATGGGTGCCGAGGCTGTTTACGAACTCTTGAAGCGTATCGATCTTGATAGCCTTTCATATGAGTTGCGTGACCGTGCTAACTCTTCATCTTCTGTACAACGCAAGAACGAAGCATTGAAGCGTTTGCAGGTTGTAGAATCGTTCCGTACAAGTCGCGACCGCAACAAACCCGAGTGGATGATTATGAAGGTTATCCCTGTCACTCCTCCCGATTTGCGTCCTCTTGTACCTCTGGATGGTGGTCGTTTTGCCACTTCCGACTTGAACGACCTTTATCGTCGTGTGCTCATTCGTAACAATCGTTTGAAGCGTTTGCTCGAAATCAAGGCACCTGAGGTAATTCTTCGTAACGAAAAGCGTATGTTGCAAGAGTCTGTTGATAGTCTCTTTGACAACTCACGTAAGTCTTCTGCTGTTAAGAGCGATAGCAACCGTCCCCTTAAGTCACTTTCTGACTCATTGAAGGGTAAGGCAGGTCGTTTCCGTCAGAACTTGCTCGGTAAGCGTGTCGACTATTCTGCTCGTTCGGTAATCGTTGTAGGTCCTGAATTAAAGATGGGCGAATGCGGTTTGCCTAAGTTGATGGCAGCCGAACTTTATAAGCCATTCATTATTCGTAAGCTCATTGAGCGCGGTATCGTGAAGACTGTAAAGAGCGCCAAGAAGATTGTAGACCGTCGCGAACCAATTATTTGGGATATTCTTGAACACGTAATGAAGGGACACCCTGTGCTCCTCAACCGTGCGCCGACTCTTCACCGTCTTGGTATTCAGGCTTTCCAACCCAAGATGATCGAAGGTAAAGCCATTCAGCTTCACCCGTTGGCATGTACAGCGTTCAACGCCGACTTTGACGGTGACCAGATGGCGGTTCACCTTCCCTTGAGCAATGAAGCCGTACTCGAAGCCCAGATGTTGATGCTTCAAAGTCACAACATTCTTAACCCTGCCAATGGTGCACCTATCACCGTTCCTTCACAGGATATGGTGCTTGGTCTCTACTATATTACCAAACTCCGTCCCGGAGCCAAGGGTTCAGGTCTTACATTCTATGGTCCTGAAGAAGCCCTCATCGCTTTCAACGAGCGTCGTGTAGACGTACATGCTCCTGTTAAGGTCATGGTTGACGATATCGATGAGCGTGGTGCAAAAGTTAAGCATCTCGTAGAAACTTCAGTGGGTCGTGTTATTGTCAATGGCATTATTCCTGAAGAGTGTGGCTTTATCAACTGTGTAGTAGCCAAGAAATCATTGCGTGATATCATTTCAAAGGTAATTAAGACTGTAGGTATGGCTCGTGCATGCGAGTTCCTTGATGGTATTAAGAATCTTGGTTATCGTAAGGCATATGAAGGTGGTCTTTCGTTCAACTTGGGTGATATCATCATCCCTGCAGAGAAGGCTGATATCGTGAAACGTGGTAACGAGGAGGTAGAGCAAATCACCATGAACTATAACATGGGTTTCATTACCGACAACGAACGTTACAACCAGGTAATTGATACTTGGACTCACGTAAATACCGACATCAAGAAGACCTTGATGAAGCAGATGACTGAAGCCGACCAAGGTTTCAATGCGGTGTTCATGATGCTTGACTCGGGTGCCCGTGGTTCTGCCGATCAGATTGCACAGCTTGCAGGTATGCGTGGTTTGATGGCTAAACCTCAAAAGGCTGGTGCTGAAGGTGCGCAGATTATTGAAAACCCGATTCTTTCAAACTTCAAAGAAGGTATGTCAGTGCTTGAGTATTTTATCTCAACCCACGGTGCCCGTAAGGGTTTGGCCGATACCGCTTTGAAGACTGCCGATGCTGGTTACCTTACTCGTCGTCTTGTCGACGTTTCGCACGACGTAATCATCAACGAAGAAGACTGTGGTACACTTCGTGGTCTTGTATGTAGCGCTCTCAAGGATGGTGACGAAATTATTTCTTCATTGTCAGAGCGTATCTTGGGTCGTGTATCTGTTCACGATATTATCAATCCTACCACTGGCAAATTGATTGTTGCTGCTGGTGAAGAAATCACCGAACCCATTGCAGCCGAAATTGAAGCTTCACCCATCGAGAGTGTTGAAATTCGTTCGGTACTCACTTGCGAGAGCAAGCATGGTGTCTGCATGAAGTGTTATGGTCGTAACCTTGCTACTAGCCGTATGGTACAGAAGGGTGAAGCAGTAGGTGTTATTGCCGCTCAGTCAATTGGTGAGCCTGGTACTCAGCTTACACTTCGTACATTCCACGCCGGTGGTATTGCATCGAATGCTGCTGCCAATGCTACAATTAAGGCTAAGAGCGATTGTCGCGTAGAGTTCGACGAACTCCGTACCGTAGATACTCACGATGAAGAAGGCAAGGAATGTAAGATTGTAGTAGGTCGTTTGGCAGAAGTACGTTTTATCGATGAAAATACTGGTATTGTACTTTCTAACCAAAACGTACCTTATGGTTCGCAACTCTTCGTAAGCGAAGGTCAACATGTTGACAAGGATACCGTTATTGCGAAGTGGGACCCCTTCAATGCTGTAATCGTTACAGAAAATGCGGGTAAGGTACAATTCGAAAATGTTACCGAAGGTATCAGCTTCCGTGTTGAAGAAGATGAGGCAACAGGTCTTCGTGAACGCATCGTTATTGAGTCTAAGGACAAGAGCCATGTGCCTAACTGTCACATTCTTGGTGAAAATGGCGACGTTATCCGCACTTATAGTTTCCCCATCAATGGTCACATCGTAGTAGAAGATGGTCAGGAACTTAAGGCAGGTGATATTCTCGTTAAGATTCCTCGTGTAGTAGGTAAGGCGGGTGATATTACCGGTGGTCTTCCTCGTGTAACCGAATTGTTCGAAGCACGTAACCCGAGCAATCCCGCTGTGGTTAGTGAAATCGATGGTGAGATTAGCATGGGTAATGTGAAGCGTGGTAACCGCGAAATCATTGTAACTTCTAAGCTCGGTGAAGTTAAGAAGTATCTCGTACCTCTGTCAAAGCAAATTCTTGTACAGGAGAACGACTTCGTTCGTGCTGGTACACCGCTTTCAGATGGTTCAATCACTCCAGGTGATATTCTTGCTATCAAGGGTCCCACCGCTGTGCAAGAGTACATTGTTAACGAGGTTCAGGACGTATACCGTCTTCAGGGTGTAAAGATTAACGATAAGCACTTCGAAGTTATTGTACGTCAGATGATGCGTAAGGTTCAAATCAATGAACCTGGCGATACTCACTTCCTTGAACAACAGATTGTGGATAAACTCGACTTTGCTGAAGAGAACGATCGCATCTGGGGTAAGAAGGTTGTTATCGATGCTGGTGATAGCGAAACAATGAAGAAGGGTATGATTGTCACTGCTCGTAAGCTTCGTGATGAGAACTCACAACTTAAGCGTCGTGATCTTAAGCTCGTTAAGGTTCGTGATGCTATGGCTGCTACTTCAACCCAGATTCTTCAGGGTATCACTCGTGCCGCCTTGCAGACAAAGAGCTTCATGTCGGCTGCATCGTTCCAGGAAACCACTAAGGTTCTTAACGAAGCTGCTATCAGCGGAAAGACCGACTACCTCGAAGGTATGAAGGAGAACGTAATTTGCGGTCACCTCATCCCTGCTGGTACAGGTTTACGCGAGTTCAGCCGTCTTATTGTTGCCGATCGTGAAGAGTACGAACGTGCTCAAGCAGAAAAGGCAAACGAAGCCTAAAATGAAGATATCCTTCCCTTTACATTAGTTAAAGGCGAAAATTGTTTTTAAAAAAAATCCCATCAATGAGTTTTTACTTGTTGATGGGATTTTTTGGACTTAAATTCAGTGTAAATGAGTATCAAAAATCGAAATGAAGGGTTTTTGAGTTAAAAAAAAACATTTTGTGTCCTCTTTATTTCGGAATAGATAGATATTATTCGTAAATTTGCCACGGAGATTGTGTCGTTTTGTAGCAAATTAATTGCAATACAATATGACTTTGCGTTTCCATATCACATTGAAAATCCTTAAATTCATCAAACAATTACATTAAAGTATGACAAAGTTCAACAAGTTTCGCAGTCTGCTGCTTGGCTTAGTAATGTTGTTGTCGTGCAATTTTGTGCATGCCACCAGCATTGAACAGCCAGGTGTATTGTTGCGCATTGTTAGTACCGTTACAGGAAAAGCCTTGAGTAATGGTAACAATGCCGAGCACGACACCTTCTTGCAGATGGACGATCTCGACAAATCAGCCCAAGGTCAAGATTGGGTTTTGGTGCGTGTAGACGCTGAAGAACCAGATCTTTATGCCTTCTACAATCCCAATTATGGTATGGGCATTGACATGGCTCCTGGTAAAGATTTTCATCTCCTTCAGTGGGAGGGTGACCCTACCAATGCCAACCAGCAATTCTTGATTCAAGAAGTAGAAGGCTTGGAGGGTGTGTACCAAATTCTTTCAAGTGGTTCAGATCGTGTGCTCACAGTTCGTGAAGATGGCACCATCTACATGGACCAAAATAAAAAAGACAAAAACACCTATTTCCGTTTTGAGTCTACAGACAAGGTTACTACCTCTCTTATTCCTCACCAAACCTACGTGTTCAAAAACAAGAGCAATGGTCAAGTACTCAGTAATAAGGGAAGCAATGAAAAAGCAGCCCTTCTTTACACCGAGCCTTACGTTAGTGGTAAGGCTGGTCAGCTTTGGCAATATCGCAGCGTTAGTTATAAAGACGGTTGGAAAGACAAGAGTGCTAAAGTTCTTTACAACGAGGTTCTAGATTATGCTGTAGATGCTGGTCTAAACGGCAATAAAATTCCCTTACAGTATACACTCGAAGCCAAGAACGTCAATCAGCAAGTATATATAGAAAGCGTTGAAGCTCAAGAAGGCGTTTATCAGCTGAAGTATGTTTACAACGAGGTGCCTTACTACATGTCAGCCGACGAAAAGGGTGACACTAAGATGGTTGAAGATGCTGCTGACGAAAGTACCTATTTCACTCTCACTGCAGCCAAGTCGCCCGTAATTCTTAAAAACGATTGGGAAAACGAGCGTGTATATGGCATCAACAAGGAAGCTGGTCACGCCACTTACCTCCCTTATGCCAATACAGCAGACCTCCGTGCCGATGCCGATCGTTATGCAAAGCCTTGGCTTGATTCAAAGAGTAGCCGCTACATGACCCTTAACGGAACATGGAAAATCAACTTCGTGAAGGATCCCTCACAACGTCCAGGCGAAGAAGACTTCTATGGCAATTCCGTAGACGTTTCAGCATGGAGTGAAATCCCTGTTCCCTCATGTGTTGAAATGCAAGGTTATGGCGATCCTTGGTATGTAAATGTAGAATACCCCTTCTACGACAACCCGCCTTATATTGGCATGAAGCCGAACCTCTACAATTCAGTAAGTTCACTCCGTCGCGACTTCACACTTCCTGAAAATTGGGATGGCGAACGCATTTTCCTCCACTTCGACGGTATCTATAGTGGTGCCTACGTATGGATTAATGGTCAGAAGGTTGGCTACACTCAAGGAGCCAATAACGATGCTGAATTCGATGTAACTCCCTATGTTCGTAAGGGTGAAAACAATATCAGCGTACAAGTATTCCGTTTCACCGATGGTTCATACCTTGAAGGTCAGGACTGCTGGCACATGAGTGGTATACATCGTGATGTTTACCTCTTCGCAACTCCTAAGACCTACGTGCGCGATCACTACATTACCGCAAATCTCAATGCCGAAAATGGTTATAAGAGCGGTAGCATGAATGTAGCTCTCACTGTTAACAATAAGGAGGGTCAGCCCGTAAGCAAGCAAGTTCGCGTGCGTCTCATTGCTCCCAATGGTACACAAGTAGCTGAGCAAACTGCTAAGTTCGACTTTACAGCCGACACTGCTAATGAGTTGGTTCAGAATGTTACTTTCGATAATCTTTCAGACCTTCAACTTTGGAGTGCTGAGCACCCTAACCTCTACACTGTCGAGGTAGCTCAGCTTGATGTAACAGGTAAGGAAGAAGAAGCCTTCGCTACCAAGTACGGTTTCCGTCACATCGAAATACCTTCAGACGATCACCGTGTTTACATCAATGGTAAGCAAGTATATTTCAAGGGTGTTAATACCCAAGATACTCACCCCCTCAAGGGTCGTACCATCGATGTTGAAACTATGCTCAAGGACATCCAACTTATGAAGTTGGCTAACGTCAACACTGTGCGCACCAGTCACTATCCTCGTCAGGCCAAGATGAACGCTATGTTCGACTACTATGGACTTTACGTAATGGATGAAGCTGACATTGAGTGCCACAAAAACTGGATGGACAACAACAAGAGTAACCGTTCAACCGGTATCTCAAACTATCCCTCATGGCGTCCTGTTTACCTCGACCGTGCAGGTCGTATGGTACTTCGCGATCGCAATAACCCCAGTGTAATCTTCTGGAGTATGGGTAACGAAAGCGGTTATGGCGACAACCACGATGCAGAGTTCGCTTACATCAAGAGTCTCGACAACCGCATTATCCATTACGAAGGTTCAACCAATGCACGCAGTGACAAAGCCACTGAACTTTGGAGCCAAATGTATCCTTCAATCGAGGGTAACGAAAAGCCCCTCCAGTCAGAGGCAAATAACAACTGGGCAAAGCAACCCTACTTTATGTGTGAGTTCGACCATGCTATGGGTAACTCACTTGGTAGCTTAAAAGACTACATGGATGCTATCGAAAGCAGCAAGTATGGTATTGGTGGTTGCATTTGGGACTGGGTTGACCAGTCTATCGTTTCATACGACGATCAAAAGAATGGCAAACTCACCGAAAATGGATTTCCCAAATACCGTACAGGTTACGATTGGCCCAATGCACCTCACCAAGGCAACTTTGTGAACAATGGTGTAATCTGTGCCAACCGCACATGGAGTGCAAAGCTCGATGAGGTTAAGAATGTATACCAGTACGTTAAGTTCCAAAAGTACGATGCTGCAACCAAGCAACTCACACTCAAGAATGTTTACGACTTCACCAACCTCCAAGGCTACATCCTTCGTGCCAACCTTTTGGTAGATGGAACACAAGTAGCAAGTTACGATGTAACACTTCCTTCAGTTGCCCCCGATGCAACTAAGGCGGTTACTATTCCTGTAGCTTGTGACTACTCTCAAGCAAAGGCAGATGGAAAGGAAGTTCTCATCAACTTCTCAGTACTCAATCCCGCAGCTACTTCGTATGCCGAAGCAAACTACAGCGTTGCCACAGCACAGTTCACTATCGCAGAGCGTAGCAAACTTGCAGCAGTTAAGGCTGAAGCAACCGATGGTAAACTTACTTTAGTTAATAAAGATGGTAAGACAACCATCTCTAACGATAAGGTAATCCTCTCACTCTACAATAGCACAGGCGCTGTCGCAGAGTGGAAACAAAATGGTGTGAAAGTTGCCGAGGTTGGTCCTGAATACGAAAACTATCGTTGGATTGAAAACGATGCACCTTATGGTGGTGATCCTGGTTACGACCAAGGCAATGGCATCACAGATCATAGTGCAAGCTTCAAACTTGCCAACGATGGCATGAGTGCTACAGCCACAGTAAATGGAACAGGCACATGGGCAAACTACGTATTTGTTTACACCGTTTATGCAAATGGTACCATAGACCTCAATACGCAGTTTACTCCCCAAAACACACAAACAGCTTACGACCGTGCTATCCGTCGTTTGGGTATGCAAATGCTTTTCCCTGGTGCATTTAGCAATGTAACATACTATGCACGTGGCCCGCTCGAAAACTATGTAGACCGCAAGACTGGTTCTTACCTCGGTCGCTACACCACAACCGTGTGGGATATGAACGAGTACTATCTCTGTCCGCAGTCAATGGGTAACCGTCAAGATATGCGCGAACTCGTGTTGTCAGACTCTGAAGGCAATCGCATTAAGGTTGAGAGCCAAGGTCAGGTAGCATTCTCTACACTCTATTGGAGTGATCAGCAACTTCGTGGTTTTTCACATAACTGGGAACTCACGGTTAATCCTGAAGTAGACAAGCGTCGCATCTATGCACACTTCGACTACATGCAGCGTGGCTTAGGCTCAGGTAGCTGTGGTCAGCTCACCACAAGCAAGTACTTTGTTCCCACAAGTGGCACTTATGGCTACACCTTGCGTTTCACAACTACACCGTTCGATAGTACAACAGTGGGTGTGAAGCCCGTAGCCAATGCGACCGAATCACTCCGTGTGGCTCATAATGACGAACAACTCACAGTGAGCGGTGCCATCGAGGCAGGTACCAATGTAGCCCTCTTTAATGTGGGGGGTGTACGCCTTGGTTCAGCACATGCTTCGGCTGCCACATCTCAGTTGACATTGTCGTTGGCAGGTCAGCCTCGTGGTTCTTATCTCGTGGTTATCGATGCTCCTTCAGGACATCGTGTTCACAAAATTTTCAAGTAACACATTTACATAGAGCATAAAGTCTCTATCACGCTAATAACGGCGGAGCACAACTCTCGGGTTGAGGCTCCGCCGTTTTTTCGTTCTGCAAATGTAGTATTGTTTTTTATATTGCATTGAACTTTTGGGAGTCAAAACACGCGCTCTTTTTTAGGCTACAGAATACTTTATTCCCCATTTCGAAAAACTCCATAATTGTACTTTCTGAAAACGGGACCCAACATAAATAAACTTCCTAAACTTGCATTTCGTCTTCTAATTTTGTATCTTTGTTCGACACTGAAAAATAGAAACTAATATCATGAAAAAATTCTATTACCACCAAACACCTTTTACTCCAAACATTCCAAGAAACGTAGTTTATGAAGATATATCTTCGTTCGAATTTCATACATCTTCCGTTTTATTACGTACAATTACTGTTCATCCTTCGTTCTGCTTTCGTACTGAATTTTATGTGAATTAGCTGTTTCTTGCTTCGCGAACGGAAAAGAACGGAGAATGAACAAATTCATAGCAAAGCGAGATTGAATTCACACAAAAAATCAAACCCGAAACTATCCTGATATCATCCCAAAGAAATCATAAAAACATTCCGATGTCATTCCGATATCATACCGAAGGTTTGCTGAGGGAGAAAAATAGAGTTTGTAACCATAAAAATATATCGATTTTTGCTATACACTTGTCGAGTCATATTCTGATAAAATCTCAAATATGTTTTATAACATATAAATAACGTGGGCAGCACATATAAAAAAAACGTAATTTTGCAGTCTAAAAACTAACAACTTATCTTATCCTACAATGAGAAAATCTTTACTCTCACTTTTTAGTCTTTTCATGTTAGCCACTACAGTGTTAGCACAAGGCGTACCTTTTCGCCGTCATCGTTACGACGGTTTTAAAACCCATAAACTCATATCTGAGAATATTGTGTTCTTAGGCAATAGCATCACCAATATGCACGAGTGGTGGGAAGCCTTTGGTAATGCAAATATCGTAAATCGCGGTGTGAATGGTGCCGAAACACCTATCATGCTCGAACATCTTGAGGCAACCCTCGCAGGTCGTCCCAAGAAAATCTTCTTCATGATGGGTACAAACGACTTGGGTACTCGTGGCATGAACGATCCTGCTTTTGTGGCAAAGAGTGTGCGCACAGCTTTGAAGCGTTGTAAAAACGAAAGCCCCGAAACTGAAATTTACTTCCAAAGCATCTTGCCTTGTACTACCAATGGTGTGAAGGATGTAAAGCACATCCCCATCACTAACAATAGCATCAAAAAACTTTGCCAAGAATATGGTGCTACCTATATCGACCTCTACGACGATTTAACTGATATTGCAAACATGAAAATCTCGTACGACGGCACACACCTTACCATGAGTGGTTATCGCACTTGGTGTAATAAAATTGCCCAATACGTGGGTAGTGATTGTGTCTATCCTGCTGATGCTCAAGACGTGAATGGTGGTAATGGCGGTATCGCTGGTATGCGTACCACTTATTTCAATGCTTTGCCCATCAAGGCAAATGATATTCTGATTCTTGGCGAAGATGGTAACGATTGGCACGAATTGCTCCATTCTAACCATGTGAAACAGCGCGGTACAAGTTGGGGATATAAGTCGAACGACCTTGGCACTATGCAAAAAATGTTGCAAAGCATCTTTAAAGGACGCAGCGACAATGCAGAACCCAAAATGGTTTGCCTGGTGTTGGGATATAACGAAATTAACAATACAGGTAATGGTTCGAAGACTGTAGATGCGATAGTTGAAAGCTATAAAGCATTTGTGAACAAAGTTCGTGAGTTGGCACCTAACACAGCAATTCGTTTGATGGCAGTTATTCCCTCAGACAATGCAGATGTTAACAAAAATCGCACCATTCCTTTCAACGAAAAGCTACAGGCAATGGCTGCCGAAATGCAGAATGTAACCTATTGCGCAGATTCATATACTCTGTTGGTGGGCGACAATGGCGCAATAAAGGATGCTTATTTCCCCAACTTCTCGGGTGCTCGCTATATGTCGGGTTTGGGCTATGCCAAACTCTCTCAGGCAATGGCAAATGCAATAGGCACTGAGGATGGTGTAACTCCCACAACCGACGAGGAGGCAGCGGAAGGTATTGCTACATTCGATGCACGCAATACTTTGTATAATGCCATTGCTACAGCTGAAAAATTCCCCGTAGGCACTAACGTCGGTCAGTATTTGGCAGCAGATGTAACTCCACTTACTGAGGGCATTAAACAGGGTTATGAACTCTTAGCAAAAGAGTCTGCTACAAACGAAGAACTCAAGCAAAAGGGTGGGTCGTATGCTGAATTGGTAAACAAAGTTTTGCCCAACATCATTAAGCCTACACTCTCAACCGACAAGGAAGAACATTGGTATCAGCTTTATACACCTAATCGTGAGAACAGATTTGCTACTTCATATGGTGATGGTGAAATACTTATGGGTGATACCAAAACGGCTTATGCTAAATCTATGTGGAAGTTTGTAGCACGCACCGACAATACATGGGATATCGTGAATCGTGCTGATGGAACATATATCAACCCAGCTTCTGCCTATAATAATGCTATTAAAACAACTGCAACTAAGCCTGCTAAGGGTTGGACATTGAGCTACTCAAACGCTATTGGTACATTTATTATCTCGAGCGATGATGTAGAGCTTAATCAAACTCAAAGTGGACAAGGTTATAAAATTTATAACTGGAGTGCAGGGAAAAATGGTCAGGATCGTGCAGATGCAGGTTGTCAGTTTACCATTGTAGATGCACCCGCAGTTGAAGAAGAACCAGAGCAGTTCTTGGTGGGTGATTTTGAAATATCTATGTCATCGGGCACCATGAATGGTGGAACTACTAATGGAATTCGATATGGTTCTGTATGGACAAGCACTCGCACGGCACCGCAGTTGAAGTTAGCTATCGGTCCTAATAACATTTGGATTGATAAAACAGATAATGTATCGCTTACTTTGCTAACAGGTGCTGCTAAGTCGGTAGACTATACGCTTAGTGTAACATCTGGTTACGAAATTACTGCAGTTTCAATGAAGGGCGAAGCTTATGCTCCTGCTGAGGGAGATTTACAGATAACTGTAGGTAAAGAAGCCCAAACACTTCCTGCAAAAGAATCTAAGTTGTTGCAGTTCAATGGTTTGAAAGATAACAGTGTAAAACTGACGGTAGCTGGCGAATTAGCAAAGAACAAGGGCGTTATAGCTCGCGACTTTAAGGTTACAGTGCAGAAGGTGGGATATGTGCCACCTACAAGCATTGCTACAGTGCAGCCCACCACTAAGAACCAACCCACGGTGATTTACGATTTGAGTGGTCGTCGTGTAAAGAACGCAACAAAGGGTGTGTTTATTATCAACGGAAAGAAAGTGATTAAGTAAATCACATAGGCTATTTCAAAATAAGTCAGGTATGTATTGAGGTTTTTACCTTTTTGCATACCTGACTTCTTGTGTCGTAGGGCATCGGCTTTGCAGTTTTAAGAGTTGCTATACGCTTTTTTGCCTCTACATACCCCATGAGCCAAAAAAAAACATTACCTTTGCCCATAACATTGTTTTAAAAAGAATGAGCAACTATATTGTATCAGCACGAAAATACCGTCCCATGAACTTTGATAGCGTGGTGGGACAGCATGCGCTGACCACAACGCTGAAGAATGCCATAGCACAAGGCAAGTTGGCACACGCCTACTTGTTTTGCGGGCCACGCGGAGTGGGCAAAACAACGTGTGCGCGTATTTTTGCAAAAACCATAAACTGTCTTTCGCCAACAGCCGATGGCGAAGCATGTAACGAGTGCGAAAGTTGCCGTGCCTTTAACGAACAACGCTCTTATAACATCCACGAACTTGATGCAGCATCAAACAATGGTGTTGAGGATATTCGCGGATTGATAGAACAAGTGCAGATTCCACCACAGATTGGTAAATACAAGGTGTTTATCATCGATGAGGTGCACATGTTGTCGAAAGCGGCTTTCAATGCTTTTTTGAAAACCTTGGAAGAACCGCCCGCACATGCCATCTTCGTATTAGCAACGACCGAGAAGAATGTGATTCTGCCTACCATCTTGAGCCGTTGTCAAATCTACGACTTCTCGCGTATAACGGTGGCAGACACTGTTAGGCACTTAGAGTATGTGGCAGGAAAAGAAGGCATAACCTACGAACCTGAGGCTCTGCATGTAATTGCCGAAAAAGCCGATGGCGGTATGCGCGATGCGCTCTCTATCTTCGACCAGGTGACGAGCTATTGTGAGGGAAATATTACCTACCAAAAGGTAATTGAAGACCTTAACGTGCTTGATTATGACGAATATTTTGGCATGACCGACACATTGCTGAGTGGCGATGTGCCTAAGGCTATGGCAAAATTGAATCATATTCTGTCGAAGGGATTTGAAGCCAATTACTTTATTGGCGGATTGGCATCGCACTTTCGCAATCTATTAATGAGTCGCGACGAACAAACTTTGCCACTGCTTGATGTGAGTGACCAAGTGCGACAACGCTATCATGAACAGGCAAAACGGTGCGAACCCAAACTGCTGTATCGTGCATTGAAACTTTGCAATGATTGCGATATGCACTACAACGGTGCCCGAAATAAACGTTTGCTGGTGGAACTCACCTTGATAGAGGTGGCGCAAGCAGCCACGGGCGATGATGATGCAAGTTGTGGGCGTCGCCCTACGCGACGACTTAAACCCATATTTCAACATTTGGCAGCCGCTGCGCCGGCACCCGCTGCACAAAGAACGACAGTTGCAGCATCAACTTCTGTGACACAGACAACGCCTATAGCACAAACTGCTCAAATGCCTTCAGCAAAAACTCCTGCTACTAACCCGACTGCACAATCTGTTGGTGCTGTGGCAGGTGGAATGAGTCAGGGCACGCTCTCTGCACTAAATGCTGCGGCTTCGCGCTCGACACAATATCGTCAGCGTCCGGCACACACTATGTCGTTGCGACAAATGCAGGCTAATATCCTGACTAAAAATGCTCCTCAGCAATCAGTGAATACACAGGTCGCTACAACTACGACTGCTGCTTCACAACCCATACGAAAGCTCTGTAATATGTTTAACGAAGACCGACTGACTTACTATTGGTTTCGTTATGCACAGCAGTTGCCCAATGATAAGCGTGCTACGATGGGACGCATGAAGGGTATGGCGTTGAAACTGAACACTGAAAATTGGGAGGTTACGGCGGTGGTAGAGAACGAATTGGTGGAGCAGACTATGCGACAAGAGCAGATTTCGCTGATGAACTACCTACGCACACAACTGCGAAACGATTATATTACTCTGAAGTTCGAAATTGTGGCTGACGATGCACCCAAACGTGCATTTAGCCGTGTAGAAAAGTTTAGAGAAATGTTGCAACGTTGGCCAGACCTTGACATGCTACGCAAAGAACTCGACCTTGAGTTGGCTTAATAGTAAGAAATTGTGTAGCGCAAATAAAAATAGATAATCAAATAAAAACTGAAAAATATCGCAATGGGACAAAATCTCCACAAGTATGTCACTGTGGCATACGAACTCTTTACCGACAATGAAAAGGGCATTCACGAACTCGTAGAAAAAGCTCCGGTAGAACATCCTTTCCAATTTATCTCGGGAATGGGTGTGGCACTCGATACTTTCGAAGAAGAAATTTTGAAATTGGCTGAAGGCGACAAATTCGACTTCGTTCTTCCTAATGCTTATGGCGACTACGAGGAAGAACGCGTGCTTGAACTCCAAAAAGAAATTTTCACTGTAAATGGTAAGTTCGACACAGAAATGATTTATCCAGGTGCTGTTGTGCCTTTGATGAATGCTGATGGTCAGCGTTTTCATGCCTTGGTACTCGAAGTAAAGGATGCAACAGTGATTGTAGACCTTAACCATCCACTCGCAGGTAAAGATCTTCACTTTAAGGGTGAAGTTGTTACTATGCGCGAGGCCTCGAACGAAGAAATTCAGAACTTCGTGAATGCAATGGGTGGTGGTTGTAACTGTGGTGGCGACTGTGAAGGTGGTTGCCATGGTCATGGCGATGGCGAAGGTTGCTGTGGTGGTCATGGCGAGGGTCATGGTCATGGCGAAGGCTGCTGCGGTGGACATGGCGGTGGTCATGGTCATGGCGAAGGTTGCTGCCATAATCATTGATAAGAACAATTACTACAGAGTTGGCAAATGCGGTTTTACTCCTTTATATATAGGTGTGGGCATTTTGCCAACTTTCTTTTATTCAACGTATGTTACATGAATAACTTGACTAAACTAATACATATTCTATGAATACTTTTGGACAGATATACAAACTCACAACTTTTGGTGAGAGTCATGGTGCTGGCATCGGTGGTGTAATAGATGGGATGCCTGCTGGTATTGAAGTAGATATGGAGTTTTTACAAGCAGAACTCGACCGCCGTAAACCAGGACAGAGTGCATTGACCACAGCACGCAAGGAGGGCGATAAGGTAGAAATCCTCTCTGGAGTGTTTGAGGGCAAAACAACGGGTTGTCCTATTGGTTTTTTAGTGCGTAATGAAAATCAGCATTCAAACGACTACGACAATATGCGGGATGTGTATCGCCCATCTCATGCAGACTTTACGTACCAAACAAAATATGGTATTCGCGACCATAGGGGTGGGGGACGCACTTCGGCACGTGAAACGATTGCACGTGTGGTAGGAGGTGCTTTTGCTAAAATGGTACTCCGACAAAAAGGCATACGTATTACTGCTTATACCTCGCAAGTGGGTAATATTGCGCTTGAGGGCGGGTATAAAGATTACAATTTCGATGAAATAGAAAAGAACCCCGTACGTTGTCCAGACCCTAAGAAGGCAGAAGAAATGGCAAGGCTTATTGAGGAAGTGAAAGCAGACGGCGATACGATAGGGGGCATTATAACGGGGGTAATTGAAGGTTGCCCCGTAGGTCTAGGTGAACCTGTATTCGATAAACTACATGCGCAATTAGGTGCTGCCATGTTAGGCATTAATGCGGTGAAGGGCTTTGAATATGGTGAGGGGTTTGCCAGTGTTACAGCACGTGGTAGTGAGCAAAACGATGTCTTCGTGTCTGGAGCAGAGAATGGTATTCGTACACTTACCAATCATAGTGGAGGTATTCAAGGTGGATTGAGCAACGGACAAGATATTTATTTCCGTGTAGTTTTTAAACCTGTAGCTACTTTATTGCGCGAACAAAACACTGTAAATAAAGACGGAAAGGCGGTGGTGTTGAAAGCTCGTGGTCGACATGATCCATGTGTGTTGCCTCGTGCCGTACCCATCGTTGAGGCCATGGCTGCGATGGTTATTCTCGATAATTTTATGCTTAATAACATACATAAGTGTTAAAAATCGGATTTTTGCAAACTTTTCTTGTCAAAATCTTGGTTTTTTAGTTTAGATGTTATATATTTGCATCATGAAGTTGTCGTGATGATAACGCTATTAAATAGTTTAGTTAAGTCTAGTTTAGTTTTTGTGTTGGTTAATGGAGGCTCGTGGAGACGATGCCTCCATTAATTTCTTTGTGATAATAGACCTAAAAAAATGATTTTGATTTTTTGAGCATATAGAAAATGAAATATGTAAATTACAAAACGGTATTCAAATAAATAAATAATCATAAAAAACACAACTAATGGCGAAATAGAGCAGTGAGGGGTTTGTTATATAAAATAAAAGCAGTAATTTTGCATCTCGAAAGTAGGAAACATTCGAAACCTGCTTTGTTTTGAGGGGGTAAGTGCTCCCAGGTTAGTAATAACCCTCCGACCCGAGTCTACTGTAGTAAATTGGGGCGACGGAACATAAAACAATTTTCATATTATTTTCATAAGACTGAAATGCCAGGATTATTAGGAAAAAAAATCGGAATGACATCCGTATTCAGTGCCGAGGGTCAGAATGTACCATGCACTGTTATCGAAGTTGGTCCTTGCGTGGTAACGCAGATTAAGACCGTCGAGAAAGATGGCTATGCAGCCGTACAGGTTGGTTTCCAGGATGCTAAGGAGAAGAATACTTCTGCTCCTCTCATGGGTCACTTTAAGAAGGCTGGTGTTACCCCCAAACGTCATTTGGCCGAGTTCAAGGGCTTCGATCAAGAGTTGAACCTGGGTGACACGCTTACCGTGGAACTTTTCAACGACGCTAAGTATGTAGACGTAGTTGGTACTTCTAAGGGTAAGGGTTTCCAAGGCGTTGTGAAGCGTCATGGTTTCGGTGGTGTAGGTCAGAGCACTCACGGTCAGGACGACCGTTTGCGTAAGCCGGGTTCTATCGGCGCTTGTTCTTACCCCGCCAAAGTGTTCAAGGGTATGCGCATGGGTGGCCAAATGGGTGGCGACCGCGTAACTACGCAAAACTTGAAAGTGTTAAAGGTAATCCCCGAACACAACCTGCTCCTCATTAAGGGTTCTGTTCCCGGTTGCAAAGGTTCAATCGTAATTATCGAGAAGTAAGCAATGGAAGTTAGTGTATTCAATATCAAAGGTGAAGATACCGGCCGCAAGGTAACACTGAATGACAGTGTATTTGGCATTGAGCCGAACGACCACGCTATCTACCTCGATGTGAAGCAGTATCTCGCTGCTCAGCGTCAGGGTACAGCTAAGTCGAAGGAAAGAAGTGAGATGAGCGGTTCAACCCGCAAGCTCGGCCGTCAGAAAGGCGGTGGCGGTGCTCGTCGTGGTGACATCAACTCGCCTGTATTGGTAGGTGGTGCTCGCGTATTCGGTCCCAAGCCCCGTAACTATGACTTCAAGCTTAACAAGAAGATGAAGGCTCTTGCTCGTCGCAGTGCTCTTAGCTACAAGGCTCAAGAAAACGCACTCGTTGTAGTAGAAGACTTCAACCTTGAAGCTCCGAAGACTAAGGCTTTCATCGAAATCGTTAACAATCTTAAGGTTTCTGATAAGAAGGTGCTCGTAGTTCTTCCCGAAGCAAATAAAAACGTGTATTTGTCAGCCCGCAATCTTCAGGGTGCTAAGGTGGCTATCGCCTCAGACATCAACACTTACGGCGTGCTTAACGCAGCTGCAATGGTTGTAACTGAAAGCGCTCTCGCAAAGATCGAGTCTGTCTTAACCAAGTAAAAATAGCAACAGAAAATGGCATACATTATCAAACCTCTCGTATCTGAGAAGGCAAACGCCCTCACTGAGAAGCTGAATCAGTTTAGCTTCGTAGTGCGTCCTGAAGCTAATAAACTTCAGATTAAGGCAGAAATTGAAGCATTGTACAATGTAAACGTAGTAAGCGTTAACACTATCAAGTACGCTGGCAAAACTAAGTCACGCTACACTAAGGCAGGACTCGTTCGCGGCCGTAGCAATGCGTTCAAAAAGGCAATCGTAACCCTCAAAGAGGGCGAATCAATCGATTTCTACAGCAATATCTAAATAAATAATGGCAGTACGTAAATTTAAGCCCACTACACCGGGGCAGAGACACAAAATTATTGGTACGTTCGAAGAAATTACTGCATCCGTACCAGAAAAATCTCTCGTTTACGGTAAGCGCGTCTCAGGCGGTCGCAACAACACTGGTAAGATGACTATGCGTTATCTCGGTGGTGGCCACAAGAGAAAATTCCGCTTCATCGACTTTAAGCGTGAGAAAGACGGTGTACCCGCAGTTGTGAAGACTATCGAGTATGATCCTAACCGTTCAGCTCGTATCGCATTGCTCTTCTATGCTGATGGTGAAAAACGTTATATCATTGCTCCTAATGGATTGAAGGTTGGCGATCAGATTATGTCTGGTGCTGAAGCTGCTCCTGAAGTAGGTAACGCTCTTCCCTTGCAGAACATCCCCGTTGGTACTGTTATCCACAACATCGAGCTCCGTCCTGGTCAAGGCGCTTTGCTCGTTCGTTCTGCTGGTAACTTCGCACAGCTCACCTCACGTGAAGGTAAGTATTGTGTTATCAAGTTGCCTTCAGGTGAAACTCGCCAAATCCTCAGTGCTTGCAAAGCTACTATCGGTAGCGTAGGTAACTCAGATCATGCTCTCGAATCATCAGGTAAGGCAGGTCGCTCACGCTGGTTGGGACGTCGTCCTCACAACCGTGGTGTTGTAATGAACCCTGTTGATCACCCGATGGGTGGTGGTGAAGGCCGTCAGAGTGGTGGTCACCCACGCTCACGTACTGGTTTGTATGCTAAGGGCTTGAAGACAAGAGCTCCTAAGAAGCAGTCGAACAAGTACATTATCGAAAGACGTAAAAAGTAACAAGCACTAAAACAAAGAAGAATTTATGAGTCGTTCTCTTAAAAAAGGCCCGTACATCGCAGTCTCTCTCGAAAAGAAAGTTCTTGCCATGAACGAAAGCGGTAAGAAAAACGTGGTGAAGACATGGGCCAGAGCTTCAATGATATCGCCCGACTTCGTTGGTCATACCATTGCAGTTCACAACGGAAACAAATTCATCCCTGTTTATGTTACTGAAAACATGGTTGGCCACAAGCTCGGTGAGTTCGCACCCACCCGCAAGTTCGGCGGTCATGCTGGTAACAAGAAAAAGTAAGCAGGACTTTTCAATCCAGAAACAAAAAAGAATAATTTAAATAATGGGAGCAAGAAAAAGATTAGCGGCTGAAAAAAGAAAAGAAGCCCTGAAGACCCAATATTTTGCAAAATTGCAAAATGTTCCCTCTTCACCCCGCAAAATGCGCTACGTTGTAGACATGGTGCGCGGCATGGAGGTGAATCGCGCCCTCGGCACCCTCAAGTTCTCTAAGAAGGCTGCTTCTGAAGTACTCGAAAAGCTGTTGCGTTCGGCAATCGCTAACTGGGAACAGAAGAACGATCGCAAGGCTGAAGATGGCGAATTGTTTATAACCAAGATTTTTGTTGACGAAGGTGTTACGCTCAAGCGTATGCGTCCGGCTCCGCAGGGTAGAGGTTATAGAATTCGTAAACGTTCAAACCACGTAACTTTGTTCGTGGGTACTAAAAATAATGATTAATCGATATGGGACAGAAAGTAAATCCGATAAGTAACCGACTTGGTATTATTCGCGGTTGGGATTCTAACTGGTTCGGTGGCAACAACTTCGGTGACAATATCCTCGAAGACAGCAAAATCCGTAAGTATCTCGACGCTCGTTTGGCTAACGCTAGCGTATCTCGTATCGTAATCGAACGTACTCCGAAGATCATCACTATCACAGTTTGCACTTCACGCCCCGGTATCATCATCGGTAAGGGTGGTGCAGAAGTTGATAAACTCAAAGAAGAACTGAAGAAGATCACCGATAAGGACGTTCAAATCAATATCTTCGAAGTGAAGAAGCCCGACCTCGATGCTAATATCGTTGGTAAGAGCATCGCTCGCCAGGTTGAAGGCAAAATCGCTTACCGCCGCGCTATCAAAATGGCTATTGCTAACGCTATGCGCATGGGTGCAGAAGGTATCAAGGTGCAAATCTGCGGACGTCTTAACGGTGCTGAAATGGCCCGCAAGGAAATGTTCAAGGAAGGACGTACACCTCTCCACACTCTCCGTGCTGATATCGACTACTGCCAGTGTGAAGCTCTCACAAAGGTAGGTTTGCTCGGCATCAAGGTTTGGATTTGCCGTGGCGAAGTTTATGGAAAGCGTGACCTCGCTCCTAACTTCACTCAGGAAAAGGAAACTCGTGGCAATGGTAACTTTAACGGTGGCCGCAAGTTCCGCAACAAGAGAAACAACAACCGCTAATCAGATTTTTCAGTTAGAGTATTATGTTACAACCGAAAAGAACAAAATACAGAAGACCGCAAAAAGGCCGTTGCAAAGGTAACGCACAGCGTGGCAACCAGCTCGCTTTTGGTAGCTTCGGCATCAAGAGCCTCGATACGCACTGGCTCACTGGTCGTCAAATCGAAGCAGCCCGTGTGGCCATGACACGTTACATGCAGCGTGAAGGTCAGAGCTGGATTCGTATCTTCCCCGATAAACCTATCACCAAGAAGCCTGCCGATGTACGTATGGGTAAGGGTAAAGGTGATCCCGTGGGTTACGTATTCCCCATCACTCCGGGCCGTATCATCTTCGAAATCGAAGGTGTACCTTTCGAAGTAGCCAAGGAAGCTCTCCGTTTGGCTGCGCAGAAACTCCCCGTTACTACTAAATTCGTTGTTAGACACGACTACGACAAAAACGCCTAATCATGAAGATTTCAGAAATTCGTCAAATCCCCGCAGCCGAGCTTTCACAGCGTATTGCTGACGAGGTCGCTAAATACAATCAGCTGGTGCTCAACCACAGCATCTCTCCTCTGGAAAATCCTTCACAGATCAAGGCTGCGCGTCGCACCATCGCTCAGATGAAGACAGTGTTGAGAGAAATCGAACTTAACAAGTAATAATGGTCCAGATGGAAGCTAGAAACTTAAGAAAAACAAGACAGGGTGTCGTTATCAGCAACAAGATGGACAAAACCATTGTTGTAGCTGCTAAGTTCAAAGAGAAGCACCCCATTTACGGTAAATTTATCTCAAAGACGAAAAAGTATCACGCTCACGACGAGAAAAACGACTGCAATGTCGGCGATACCGTGCTCATCATGGAAACTCGCCCCTTGAGCAAGACTAAGCGTTGGAGAGTTGTAGAAATTGTTGAAAGAGCTAAATAATTATGATACAAGCAGAATCAAGATTGACAGTTGCCGACAACAGCGGCGCACGCGAGGCTCTCTGCATCCGCGTTCTCGGTGGTACTAAGCGTCGTTACGCTTCAGTCGGTGATGTGATTGTCGTTTCTGTAAAGAACGTAATCCCGTCAAGCGATATTAAGAAAGGTACTGTATCAAAGGCTTTGATCGTTCGTACCAAAAAAGAAATCCGTCGTGCTGACGGTTCTTACATCCGTTTTGATGACAATGCTTGCGTATTGCTCAACAATGCCGGTGAACTGAGAGGTAGCCGTATCTTCGGCCCCGTGGCTCGTGAACTCCGCGCTGTCAACATGAAGGTCGTGTCTTTGGCACCTGAAGTACTTTAATCAAGATTTCAAAGAAAGTAATGAGTAAGTTACATATCAAAAAAGGCGACACCGTCTATGTAAACGCCGGTGAAGACAAGGGCAAGACCGGTAAGGTCACTAAGGTCCTCGTTGAAAAGCAGCGTGCCATCGTTGAAGGCGTCAACATGGTCTCTAAGAGCCAGAAGCCTAGCGCTAAGAACCCTCAGGGTGGCATCGTAAAGATGGAGGCTCCTATTCACATTTCTAACCTGAACGTAGTTGACCCCAAGACTGGTAAGCCTACTCGTATCGGTCGTCGTAAGAACGATGAAGGCAAGTTGGTACGTTTCGCTAAAAAATCAGGAGAGGAGATTAAGTAATGAGTAATACAGCACAACTTAAGAAAGAATATGCAGAGCGTATTGCCCCAGCTCTGATGAAGCAATTCAACTATTCTTCATCAATGCAAATCCCCGCACTGAAGAAGATCGTTATCAATCAGGGTCTTGGTATTGCTACTGCTGATAAGAAAATCATCGATGTAGCTATCAACGAACTTACTGCTATCACCGGTCAGAAGGCTGTTGCAACTGTTTCTAAGAAGGACGTTGCTAACTTCAAGCTCCGTAAAAAGATGCCTATCGGTGTTATGGTTACTCTTCGTCGCGAGCACATGTATGAGTTCCTCGAGAAACTCGTTCGCGTGGCTTTGCCCCGTATCCGTGACTTCAAGGGTATCGAAAGTAAGTTCGATGGTCGTGGTAACTACACACTCGGTATTCAGGAACAGATTATCTTCCCTGAAATCAATATCGATACTATCGATCGTATCCTCGGTATGAACATCACTTTCGTGACTACTGCTCCTACCGACGAAGAGGGTTACGCTCTCCTCAAGGAATTCGGTCTTCCTTTCAAAAACGCTAAAAACTAATTCGAAACTATGGCAAAAGAGTCAATGAAGGCACGCGAAGTGAAGCGTGCTAAGCTCGTCGCTAAGTACGCCGCCAAGCGTGCAGCGCTCAAGGAAATTGTCAATAAGTCGAATGATCCCGTGGAAGCTTACGAGGCTGCTCGTAAGCTCCAGAAGATCCCTCGCAATGCCAATCCTATCCGTCTGCACAATCGCTGCAAGATCACGGGTCGTCCCAAGGGTTACATTCGCCTCTTCGGTCTCTCGCGTATTCAGTTCCGCGAAATGGCTTCTAACGGTTTGATTCCCGGCGTAAAGAAGGCCAGCTGGTAAAGAACAAATTCCAATTTATTATTTAATATTGTCGGGGTTGTCCCGATTAATTAAACAATTCACAAAAATGACAGATCCTATAGCAGATTATCTTACGCGTTTGCGTAATGCTATCCAGGCGAAGCACCGTGTGGTTGAAGTGCCTGCGTCAAACTTGAAGAAGGATATCACTAAGATCCTCTTCGATCAGGGCTACATCCTCAACTACAAGTTCGAGGAAGATGGTGCTCAGGGCACTATCAAGATTGCTCTTAAGTACAATCCTCAGACTAAGGTGAACGCTATCAAAAAGTTGATCCGTGTTTCTAAGCCCGGTATGCGTAAGTATACTGGCTACCGTGAAATGCCCCGTGTTATCAATGGTCTTGGTGTTGCTATCATCTCTACTTCTAAGGGTGTAATGACAAACAAGGCAGCTGCTGATCTTAAGATTGGTGGTGAAGTTCTTTGCTACGTATATTAATTTAGGAGGAACAAAATGTCTAGAATAGGTAAATTGCCGATTAACATCCCTGCAGGTGTAACAGTTACCCTGAAGGATAATGTAGTGTCTGTAAAAGGACCGAAGGGTGAGCTCAGCCAGGCTGTTGATCCTTCCATCATCGTCACAATCGAGAACAACGAAATCACTTTCGCTATCGATGAAGCTAACGACACTGTTGAACAGAAGCAGAAGCAAGCTTTCCACGGCTTGTATCGTTCACTTGTAAACAACATGGTTGTTGGTGTTTCTGAAGGTTACTCAAAGGAAATGGAACTCGTTGGTGTAGGTTACCGTGTGTCTAACCAAGGCAACCTCATTGAGTTCAACTTGGGCTACACTCACGCCATCTTCCTTCAGGTTCCTGCCGAAGTTAAGGTTGAGACGAAGTCTGAACGAAACAAAAACCCGTATATCAAGCTCGAGTCATGCGACAAGCAGTTGCTCGGTCTCGTATGCGCGAAAATCCGTTCTTTCCGCAAACCTGAACCTTACAAGGGTAAGGGTATTCTCTATGTGGGCGAGCAGATTCGTCGTAAGTCTGGTAAGTCCGCTGGTGCTAAGTAATTTAAATCTGTAAGATTATGACTACGAAAAAAGAACAAAGACGCGTAAAAATCAAATATCGGGTTCGTAATAAGATCTCTGGAACTGCTGCCCGTCCCCGTTTGACTGTATTCCGCAGCAACAAGCAGATCTACGTACAAGTTATCAACGACGAGACAGCTTCTACGCTCGTTTCAGCTTCTTCATTAGGTATGGAAACTATGCCTAAGAAGGAACAGGCTGCAAAGGTAGGCGAAGCTGTTGCAGCAAAGGCTATTGCTGCAGGTATCACTGAGGTCGTTTTCGATCGTAATGGTTACCTCTACCATGGTCGTGTTAAAGAAGTTGCAGAAGGTGCCCGCAAAGGCGGACTTAAATTCTAAATAAGATTATGGCAAACAGAGTAAACGTAAATACAGAAGAGTTAAAGGATAGACTGGTTGCTATCAATCGTGTTGTCAAGGTTACCAAGGGTGGTCGTACATTCACTTTTGCTGCTATCGTAGTAGTAGGTGACGGTAAGGGCGTTATTGGTTACGGTCTTGGTAAGGCTGGTGAAGTTACAGCAGCTATTGCTAAGGGCGTTGAGGCAGCTAAGAAGAATTTGGTTAAGGTTCCCGTTCTCAAGGGTACTGTACCCCACGAGCAAGCTGCTCGCTTTGGTGGTGCTGAGGTTCTTATCCTCCCCGCCGCTGAAGGTACAGGAGTTGTAGCCGGTGGCGCTATGCGTGCCGTGCTCGAGAGTGTTGGTGTAAAGAACGTTCTTGCTAAGTCAAAGGGTTCTTCTAATCCTCACAACCTCGTTAAGGCTACTATCTTGGCTTTGAGTGAAATGCGTGATGCACGTACGGTTGCTCAGCACCGTGGTGTTTCTATGGAAAAAGTATTCAGAGGATAAAGAATTATGGCAACGATTAAGATACAACAGACGAAGAGCCGTATCGGTGCTCCCAAGGACCAGAAACGCACACTCGATGCACTGGGTCTTACTAAGATGAACCACATCGTTGAAAAGGAAGATACTCCTGTTCTCCGCGGTATGATTCGCAAGGTACACCACTTAGTAACGGTCGTAGAATAATTTTCAAATAAAGAAGCTTTATGAAATTACATACATTAAAACCTGCTAATGGTGCTACTCATTCGTGCAAGCGTATTGGCCGTGGTCCCGGTTCGGGCATGGGCGGTACTTCTACTCGCGGTCACAAGGGTGCCAAGCAGCGTTCTGGTTATAGCAAGAAGATTGGTTTCGAAGGTGGTCAGATGCCTTTGCAGCGTCGTCTTCCCAAGTTCGGTTTTAAGAATATCAACCGTGTAGAATATAAGGCTATCAACTTGTCAACTCTTCAGGCTCTTGCCGAGGCTAAGAACCTTGAGAAGATTGGCGTTGCAGAGCTTCAGGCTGCAGGTTTCATTTCTTCAAGCCAGTTGGTGAAGATCCTTGGTAATGGTGAACTCAAGGCTAAATTGACCGTAGAGGCTCACGCATTCTCCAAGTCTGCCGAAGCTGCTATTGCAGCAGTTGGTGGCACAGCTACAAAAATCTAATCAAACCTACTTCGATGAAAAAAATAATCGAGACCATCAAGAACATTTGGAGAATTGAGGATTTGCGCACACGTCTCCTCATTACTATTCTCTTTGTTGCTATATACCGCTTCGGCTCGTTCATCGTGCTTCCGGGTATCGACCCTGCACGTTTGGAAGCTCTCCAGAATCAAACGAGCGAAGGTTTGATGTCCTTGTTGAATATGTTCTCGGGTGGTGCCTTCTCAAACGCTTCGGTGTTTGCGTTAGGTATCATGCCTTACATTTCTGCATCGATTGTCATCCAGCTTCTTGCCATCGCGGTGCCTTATTTCCAAAAGATGCAGCGTGAAGGTGAGAGTGGTCGTAGAAAAATCAATCAGTATACGCGTTGGTTGACAATAGCAATTCTGCTTTTCCAGGCTCCGACGTATCTGATTAACTTGAAGGCACAGACCGCTGGTTCAGGTGCTTTCTTGGTAGGAGATGGATTTTGGTTCATGTTCTCGTCTACGATTATCCTTGCGGCAGGTAGTATGTTTATCCTGTGGCTTGGCGAAAGAATCACCGACAAGGGCGTCGGCAATGGTGTGTCACTTATCATTATGATTGGTATCATTGCTCGCATGCCGAGTGCCTTTGTTGCTGAATTTGTTACAGCATTCAGCGGTGCTGAGGGAGGTGGCTTAATTAAGTTCCTCTTTGAGATTATCGCATTGCTCTTCGTAATGGCGTTGGCTATTATGCTTGTAAAGGCAACTCGCAAGGTTCCTGTACAGTATGCTCAGCGCATTGAAGGGAATCGTGCTGTTGGCGGTGCTCGCCAGTACATTCCGTTGAAGCTCTTTGCTGCCAACGTAATGCCTATCATCTTCGCACAAGCTATCATGTTCATTCCCCTGACTCTTGCACAAACTGTTTCCAAGAATGGAGGTAGTTGGGCACTGAATCAGTTCTTGGACCACACGAGCGTTCTTTACAACGTAGTGTTCGTCATTTTGATTGTAGCGTTTACGTACTTCTACACAGCTATCACTTTGAACCCAGTTCAGATGGCTGAAGATATGAAGCGTAACAATGGTTTCATTCCTGGCGTAAAGCCTGGCAAACCCACTGCAGATTACTTGGATGAGGTGATGTCACGCATCACATTCCCTGGTTCTCTCTTTATCGCTTTAATCGCTATCATGCCTGCCTTTGCAGGTATCTTCGGCGTAAAGCAAGAGTTTGCCCAATTCTTTGGTGGAACCTCATTGCTCATCCTTGTGGGTGTAGTTTTGGACACGTTACAGCAAATTGAAAGTCACCTCTTGGTGCGTCACTATGATGGACTGCTCAATTCAGGACATGTCCGCACACGTTCAACGAAGGTAGCTGCCTATTAATACTTAGTCTGAATGATTTATCTGAAGACCGACGATGAGATAGAGTTGTTGCGCAAAGCCAACTTGTTGGTTAGCGCAACGCTCACTGAAATAGCAAAAGTTGTTGAGCCGGGTGTCACAACCCGTCAGTTGGACACCTTGGCTGAACAATTTATAAGGGATCATGGCGCAGAGCCAACGTTTAAGGGATTTCCTAATCCGTATGGCGGTCCTTTCCCTGCTTCCATTTGCACATCAGTCAATAATGTTGTTGTGCATGGTATACCAAATGACGAACCGCTGCGTGATGGTGATATTGTTTCGGTTGATTGCGGTACGTTTATAGATGGTTTTTGCGGAGACTCTTGTTACACATTTTGTGTTGGCGAGGTTAAGCCCGAAGTAAAAGAATTGCTTCGTGTAACGAAGGAATCACTTTACAAAGGTATAGAGCAAGCTATCGCTGGACACCGTTTGGGAGACATTGGCTATGCAGTACAGCACCATTGCGAAGAGCATGGTTATGGTGTGGTACGTGAGTTTGTAGGTCATGGTATTGGTCATGAAATGCACGAAGATCCTCAAGTACCCAACTATGGCAAGCAAGGCACTGGCAAACAATTAAAAAATGGTTTGTGCATTGCCATTGAGCCCATGATTACAATGGGAAACCATGAGTTAGCAATGCTCGAAGACCGCTGGGGTGTCATCACACGCGACGGCAAACCGGCAGCTCATTTTGAGCATACAATAGCCATTCATCATGGCAAGGCCGACATCATGTCGTCGTTTGCAGAAATTGAAGAAGTAGAAAGACAAAAACATTAATATGGCAAAGGAAGCTGCTATCGAACAAGACGGGACAATCGTTGAAGCATTGAGCAATGCTATGTTCCGTGTAGAATTAGAGAACGGACACGAAATCACCGCTCACATTTCAGGTAAGATGCGTATGCACTACATCAAAATCCTTCCTGGTGATAAGGTGAAAGTAGAAATGAGTCCGTACGATCTTTCGAAAGGAAGAATTGTGTTCAGATACAAATAAACAAAACATAATGAAAACAAGAGCATCATTAAAGAAACGGTCTGCAGATTGCAAGATTGTACGTCGCAAAGGCCGTCTGTTTGTGATTAACAAAAAGAACCCTAAGTTCAAAATGCGTCAGGGTTAACCAAGTTCCGCAATAAACAAAATAAAATATGGCAATAAGAATTGTTGGTGTAGACCTCCCTCAGAACAAGCGTGGTGAGATCGCCCTGACCTACATCTACGGTATAGGTCGTAGTAGCTCGGCTAAAATCTTGGACGAAGCCGGCATTGACAGAGATATCAAAGTGAAGGATTGGACTGACGACCAAGCTGCCAAGATCCGTGAGATCATTGGTGCTGGTTACAAGGTAGAAGGTGACCTTCGCTCTGAAATCCAGCTGAACATCAAGCGTCTTATGGACATCGGTTGCTACCGTGGTGTTCGCCATCGTAACGGTCTTCCCGTTCGTGGTCAAAGCACAAAGAACAATGCTCGTACTCGCAAGGGTCGCAAAAAGACCGTTGCAAACAAGAAGAAAGCTACTAAATAATAAATAGATATGGCAAAGAAAACAGTTGCAGCAAAGAAGAGAAACGTGAAGGTTGACGCTATGGGTCAACTCCACGTACACAGCTCTTTCAACAATATCATTGTGTCTCTTGCAAACAGCGAGGGTCAGATTATTTCTTGGTCTTCTGCCGGTAAAATGGGTTTCCGTGGTTCTAAGAAGAACACTCCTTACGCAGCCCAGATGGCCGCTCAGGATTGTGCCAAAGTAGCTTACGACCTTGGTCTTCGCAAGGTGAAGGCATACGTTAAGGGTCCCGGTAATGGTCGTGAATCAGCTATCCGTGCTATCCACGGTGCTGGTATCGCTGTTACAGAGATTATCGACGTTACTCCGCTTCCCCACAACGGTTGCCGTCCTCCTAAGCGCAGAAGAGTATAACAAACGTAGTTTAACGTAAAAGAAATAAGATAAACAATGGCAAGATATATTGGCCCTAAGTCTCGTATCGCCCGTAAGTTTGGTGAGGCTATCTTCGGTGCTGACAAGGTGTTGGCAAAGCGCAATTATCCTCCTGGACAGCATGGCAACAACCGTCGTCGCAAGACTTCTGAATACGGTGTCATGCTCGCTGAAAAGCAGAAGGCAAAATATACTTACGGTGTGCTTGAAAAGCAGTTCCGCAACCTTTTTGAAAAGGCAGCTTCTGCATCTGGCATTACTGGTGAAATTCTCCTCCAGAGCCTCGAGTGCCGTCTCGACAATGTAGTATACCGTCTTGGTATTGCTCCTACTCGTGCAGCAGCTCGTCAGCTCGTCAATCACAAGCACATCACGGTTGATGGCCGCGTGGTAAACATCGCTTCTTACAGCGTTAAGCCTGGTCAGATCGTAGCTGTTCGCGAAAAGTCTAAGTCTCTCGAAGTTATTGCCGATGCATTGGCAGGCTTCAACCACAGCAAGTATCCTTGGATCGAATGGGATGAGACTACAAAGAGCGGCAAGCTTCTTCACAAGCCCGAACGTGCTGACATCCCTGAGAACATCAAGGAGCAGTTGATCGTCGAGTTGTACTCTAAAAACTAATCAATAATTCCCTTACATTCATGGCGATATTAGCATTTCAAAAACCTGACAAAGTAATAATGTTGGAAAACGACTCTAAGTTCGGTAAGTTTGAATTCCGTCCTTTGGAGCCTGGTTTCGGCACTACTGTCGGAAATGCATTACGTCGAATCCTTCTCTCTTCGCTTGAGGGTTATGCTATCAACACCATCAAGATTGAGGGTGTTGAGCATGAGTTTGCCACAGTGCCTGGAGTTAAGGAAGACGTTACCAACATTATACTCAACTTGAAGCAAGTTCGTTTCAAGCAGATTGTAGATGAATACGAAACCGAGAAGGCTACTATCACCATCTCTAACTCAACTGAGTTTAAAGCTGGCGATATAAGTAAGTTTCTCAATGGATTTGAAGTGTTAAATCCTGAATTAGTGATTTGTCACTTAGATTCTAAAGCCACGATGCAGATAACAATCTCGATCAACAAAGGTAGAGGTTACGTTCCCGCTGACGAGAATCGTGAATCATGCCAGGAGATCAACGAGATTGCTATCGACTCAATTTACACTCCTATCCGTAATGTAAAGTATGCTGTTGAGCCCTATCGTGTAGAGCAGAAGACAGACTACGACAAGCTTGTGCTTGAAATCACTACGGACGGTTCCATCCACCCGAAGGAAGCTCTTAAAGAGGCTGCAAAGATTTTGATTTACCACTTCATGCTCTTCTCGGACGAGAAGATCACAATGGAAGACAAACCTAATGCAGACAATGAAGAGTTCGATGAAGAAGTACTTCACATGCGTCAGTTGCTCAAGACTAAGTTGACCGACATGAACCTCTCAGTTCGTGCCCTCAACTGTCTTAAGGCTGCCGATGTTGAGACTCTTGGCGAACTTGTTCAGTACAACAAGACTGACCTCTTAAAGTTCCGTAACTTTGGTAAGAAATCGCTCAATGAGCTTGATGATTTGCTCGAGAGTCTGAATCTGTCGTTTGGAACTGACATTTCTAAGTATAATTTAGATAAAGATTAAAAACGTCTGAAATGAGACACAATAAAAAATTCAACCATCTGAGCCGTACTGCTTCTCATAGAAGCGCCATGCTCTCAAACATGGCTTGCTCTTTGATCAAGCACAAAAGAATCACTACGACTCTGGCCAAGGCTAAGGCGCTGAAGAAGTACGTAGAGCCCCTGATCACTAAGAGCAAGGACGATACAATGAACTCACGTCGTGTAGTGTTCAGCTATCTTCAGGATAAAGTTGCTGTAACCGAGCTGTTCCGTGAAATCCGCAGCAAGGTGCTTGACCGTCCCGGTGGCTACACTCGTATCATCAAGACTGGTTTCCGTGCTAGCGATGCTTCTGAGATGTGCTTCATCGAACTCGTAGACTTCGATGAGAACATGGCCAAGACTAAGAAGAAAGCAACTCGTACTCGTCGTAGCAAGAAGGCCGCTGCAACCGCAGAAGCTGAAGCTTCTGCAACTGAAGCCCCTGCAGAAGAGGCTAAGGCCGAGTAATATTGCGAAACTTGTCTATAAGGTGTGTCCAAGCACCTTAGGCTCTTACTCTATAACAAACGCAACTTCCAGCAATGGAGGTTGCGTTTTTTTGATGTATACTTATAGTCTTTTTTATGTGTAATAGTTAAATATTACACAATAACGTTTTTTATTCTTCAAATAGTTGCATGATAAAATAAAGATTCATACTTTTGCAGTGTTATAGTATAATAGTACAGTAGGCGCTTATATGTTGCTCTTACATCAAATTGAAAGAAAAAATGATAGAAGTAAATAATGTAACGTATGGATATAGCCGTAGGGCTGCCAACGTATATACCGACTTTTCATTAAGTCTTCACCCCGGACGCATTTATGGTTTGTTGGGTAAAAATGGTACAGGTAAAAGTACTTTGCTCTATTTGATGAGCGGTTTGCTGCGTGCACAGCAAGGTTGTGTGACATTCGATGGTGTGAACGTTACAGAACGTCGTCCTGAGGTGTTGCGCGAAATGTTCATAGTGCCCGAGGAATTTGAACTTCCTGCAGTAACCATGCAGCGTTATGTTGAAGTAAATAAACCATTTTATCCCAACTTTAGTCAAGAGGTAATGGAGGCTTGTTTAGCTGATTTTGAACTGCCTCTCAACGTAAACTTAGGTAGTTTGAGTATGGGACAAAAGAAAAAAGCTTATATGAGCTTTGCTCTTGCTACCTGCACTCGTGTGTTATTGATGGATGAACCTACGAATGGACTTGATATTCCTTCAAAGAGTTTGTTCCGCAAGGTAGTAGCACGCCATATGACCGACGATCGCACATTTGTGATTTCTACGCATCAGGTGCGTGACATAGATATGCTTATTGACCATGTTGTGATGTTAGATGGTTTACACATTTTGCTTAATCGTTCAACGGCAGATATTTGTGCAGTGTTGCGTTTTGAAGAGCGTCCTGTAGGTTCAGACACAAGCGATACCCTCTTTGTGCAGCCCTCGCTCAAGGGCATTTCGGTAATAGTACCCAATGATAATCCCGATATGGAGTCGGCGCTCGATTTGGAACTTCTCTTTAGCTACGCTGAGAGTGGTAATCTTCCCAAAATATTAACAGACTAAGATAATTTATTTCTACAATGAAGAATTTCGATAAAGAACGTTTCGTCCAATTACTTAAATACGATGTAGTGAGTAATTGGCGCAACCATGTGAGTTTTGCCATAGGTGCTTTTTTAGCTCACTTTGCTGCGCAGTTTGGGATGATATATTTTTCTGTCAAAAACATGTACAATTCATTGCCCGAGCGTGCAGGGAATATTTGTAGAGATGCAGCTAGTATTTCGTTTGTGGTGTCGTACATTGTGTTTTCTGTAGCGTTGTCGCTGATGTTTGCCAATCTTAAAACCAAGCCCAAACGCATAGCCTATCTTATGTTACCTGCTACCAATGTCGAGAAATTCCTTTCGCGTTTTCTTCTTTTCACTTTGGGTGCAGGGGTAGTAAATTTTGTAGCATTCGTTTTTGCCGACCTTTTGCGCATGTTAGCGTTATCGGGCATGTGGGTAAGAGTGAATTCAGCCGTCCCTGAGGCATTTTGTTGTATTCAAGCAGCATTTACAGAATTCTTGCAATCTTGGTCGCGTTTTTCCTACACAGGTATATCAGAAGGTTTGTTTGCGTTGTTTCTCTTTTCGTTGTTATTGTTGCAGTTCGTTCTATTTGTGCTGGGATCAGTGCTTTTTCGTAATCGCGCTTTTCTTAAAACCGCTGCGTGTTTGTTGGGTTTAGGCATTTTCATGTCGGTGTTGGTTTCCAGTGTAACATGTATGAATTTAAAAAAGACAATATTCCTTACATTAGTGTTCAACTATTGGTTACTAGTCATCACGCAACTGTTTTTTTTGTTAGAAGTTGTTTTATTATGGTTCAGCTATCGTTTGTTCAAGCGCATGCAAGTGGTTAGCCGCAAACTTTTTTAAAAAGCTTAAGTTATTAGGGTCTTATTAGAATAATAAATTGGTAATTTCTTGAACACAATAATTAGTGCGTATGAATTTTAAAGAAGGGCAACCCATATATGTGCAAATAGCCGAACGTTTGTGCGACGAGGTGTTAGCAGGTACTTACGCTCCCGATAGTCGCGTGCCAGGTGTACGCGAATATTCAGCTTTGCTCGAGGTGAATGTAAATACCACAGTGAAGTCTTACGATCTGCTTGCACAGCGCGGTGTGCTTTATGCCAAACGTGGCATGGGATACTATGTTTCATATGATGCACAAGCCCAAATACTAAAAGCGCGTCGAACCGATTTTCATCAACACATGTTGCCCACCCTTTTTCTGCAAATGCGCCAACTTGGTGTGTCGATAGACGAAGTTGTGGCAGCTTGGAAAACTTTTGAACAATGAACAATTTGAAAAGTATTTTAATGGCGTTAGCCGTATTGCTTGTATTGTTGGTAGTGTAGTGTATTCTTTGTGCAGTAGAACATAGTGGGGCAACATTAACCAAGTGTTAGTATTGCCCCACTATTATATATAAGTAGGTGTATAGAAGTGTATGTTGGTGAACACCTCTTTCAAGTCATTATACGAGTTCTCTACGCATTTTGCGCAAATGATGCAAGCGACGTCCTCGTTGGTATTTACGCCAAACGCCCATACCTACACTGGACCACGTCGGAATGTGTTTAATTTGGTGTCGCACCATGGGGATATCCCACAACAACATGAGCATGGCAAGAAGTAGAGAAGCAAGAAGTGTCCAACCAAATTCTATTTTTACAGCCTGTGCCAATAGTCCTTCAACAAGATGCTGCATCAGTTCTTCAAAGTTCGTGTGACGAGCAGAAATGCTTACGGAGTCAACATATTGCGAATAACGAGCAAAACCATCGGCTACGTAATATTTCAATCCAAACGCATGGAGTGCAGCACCCACCAATCCCCCTAAGAGCATGTGCAGTACATTGAACACAGACAATGCTTGAAAAAAGTGCTCGAACGACATAATAGCATGTAAGCACCACATAAAAGCCACACAAAGCACTGCGTACGAAAAACCACGACAGATAATAGGAATGTGTAGCAGCTCAATGTTGATGGATTCATCTATCAAAAAATAGAAGCCACCTGTGTAGATAGCAAAAAACAAGAGAGCCACAGCTATAAGTCGGTAAACATTCCAACGCATTAGTTTGAGCCAACCCAAACTAAACAAACAGCCTGCCCAAATGCCAGGTAGTGACCATTGATTAAGCCATTCATAGGTATGGTCGGCATAGTGCATAACTTCCTCGTAGTAAACCATTTCAATAACATGTTCACTTGAAAATAAAATTTCCACAACACCAATAAGCAAAATAACAGGTACTACATATCGGTAGTTCCACATGGCAGGTTCAAAGAAAGGTTGTGGATGATGCCACATGCGTTGCAAACACACAGCAAGTGTCAATAGCGAGGTTCCACATAGTAAACGGAAGTTTGTCGAGTGCCACCAGTCTAACCAGTCGCCATAGTTGAGCAGATACACAACTTGCAGGGTCAGGGCAATCCATAATAGTGCGCCTAACCAATCGATGCCACGCAAGGGAATAATTTTAGGCATGGCATGGAAATGGTGGGTGAGAAGAGCCTGTGTAATAAGAACAGCAAACATCAGTCCTATTATAAACCAGTGCATGAGTTGCCAATGTGCTTCATAGGCAAACCAAGCGGCAAGATAGGCACTATATTCGATAGAAGTGAGCAACACAATGTGGAGTAGGGGAAAGAACACCCCAAAGTCACGCTTGGGTGTCATCCATAGCTGTATGGAAGACATACACTCAAAAGTACCTTGAATTTTAGCCATACCACATAACACGCATAGAGCCCACAGAATAGGCAAGGGCAGTGGCAACATTGTTAAAAAGTTGCATACTAAAACAACAGAAGCCGCAGTCATAAGCAACAATTTGTTGCTAAAGCGAAACTTCATGCGGAAGAGCAATGGAAAGTAGAATGCCATGCCCGTAAGTGTGGCGTAAAGGCACATTAGCACATCCTCGCGCATGATGCCTCGTTCGCCAATAATGTTGTTCATCGCACCCAAATACATGCCATTGCTAAACTGAAAGCAGAAGGCCATGACTACATAAATCCAGGGCCTTATGCACTGAGGCACCCACCCAGCATACATGGGCATAGAAAAAGTGGTGGGAGGACCTCCTTGATGTGTTGTTTCAGACATTTTTCGTGTAATCTTTCTTAAAACTATTGATTAACTGTGCATTCCACATTCATACCCGCACGTAGTTGGCTGAGTGAGGGCGAGGCATTTAGTTTGATGCGTACAGGTATGCGTTGTTCTACTTTAACAAAATTGCCCGTAGCATTGTCTTGCGGGATGAGTGAGAAAGCAGAGCCTGTGGCATCGCTAATGCGCTCTACACACCCCGTGAAACTTACGTCGGGCACCGCATCCACCTTTATGTTCACCTTGTTGCCTACGGCAATGTGGGGCAACTGTGTTTCGCGATAATTGGCAGCAATCCACAATTCTGTGTTATCCACAATGTCGACCAATGCCTGTCCGGGTTGTACTAATTGTCCTTCGTGAATATTCTTTTTGCCCACAACGCCATCGGCAGTAGCCACAATCACCGTATACGACAAGTTGAGTCGTGCCAAGTTTACAGCAGCTCGTGCCGCGTCAATGCCAGCTTTGTTTTGGTTGAGGCGATGACCTTGTTCATGTTGCGTGCTTTTCAGCGTGTTCACACTGCGGCTTACACGTTCGTAGCGTGCTTTCGCAGCCAAATAAGCCGTGTGAATTTGGTCGTATTGTTGAGGCGTCACCGCATCGTCTTTAAGCAACTGTGCGTAACGCTGTTCATCGCGTTGTGCGTTTTCCATTTGCACTCGAGCTTCGTCAATGCCCGCATCGGTCACATTAATGTTTTGTGCGGTGGTTTCAATGCCCGAGTTTGTGGCTTCTTTGCCTGCAAGTGCGTTTGCCAAGTTCGCCTCGGCTTGTGCTAATTGCAGTCTGTATTCGCTATCCTCAATAATCACCAAAGTGTCGCCTTTGTGAACTTTCTGATATTCGTTAAATCGAATTTCCTTGATAAATCCCTGCAAGCGTGTGTTGACAGGTGTGATGTGTTGGCAAATAGTGGCGTTGTCAGTAAATTCGCCTTCGCCAAAGTGTACGAAGTGGTCTACCACCAAGTAGGCGCCTGCTGCCACAAGCAGCAAAACAATGAGGTTATAGATGGCGCGGAGTGTATATTTTTTATTCATAGCGTGTATGTTGAAGTATCGCAATTATAAATTGTTACAGATGAAGTTAAGATAATAATAAGTGTAAATAAGGTTGATGCGAGCGTTGGTCAGGTCGAGTTCACTGCTCAACTTCATGTTTGCAGCGTCAGTGAGTTCGGTTACCAGTGCCAACCCATTTTCGTAGCGTTTGCTCACCACCTCATAATTCTCGGTGGCTAACTGTTTGCTTTTTTGGCAAGTGGCTAACGCAGTGCGAGCCGTGTTCATGTCTACGTAAGCTTTATGCACCTCGTCCGATACTTGTTGTTGCAGTTCGGTGTGACTGTCGCGGGCAGTAATGGCTGCAAGTTCAGCTTGCTTCACTTTACGCTTGTTTTTAAAGAGCGACGAAAAGTTATAGCTCACGCCAACCCCTACAAACCAGTAATTAAGGTTTTTGTTGATGGGTGGCACTTCAATGGTAATGGGACCGTCAAGATGGTCTTCGGCAATCAGTGCAATTTTGGGACGCAGTTCGGCTTTTTCGAGTTTAATTTTGTTGTGGCTCATGTCTACAACCAACTGCGATTGCTGTATGCCAAAGTGTTGCTTTATGGCCAATTGTTGCCAATAAGTCTCGGGTTGTGTGGCGAGGTTTACAGCTTCGAAAGCCTCTTCACTAAGCATAGTGGGCACCACAGAGTCTGTGCCAAGTGCCGTATTGAGTTTTTTGCGCACAATGCTTTGGTTGTTTATAACCGTGGTTTCTGCCAACTGCATTTGCTGCTGTTGCAGTTCGTAGCGCGTAATGTCGTTTTTAAGCGAAACCCCTTGGCTGCGTCTTTTTTGCATTAAACTGATTTGCGTTTCAGCCAATGTCTCGTTTTGTGCATATACCCTTTGTTGGTTGGCAAGGTCGTGTAGTTGCAAGTAGAGTCCCACCAGCATAAAACGCACTTGTTGGCGTTGGTTCAAGGCATTGAGTTGCGACATTTGCGCATTTTGTTGTGCCAAGGCAATGCCAGCCTTAATGCCACCACCTGCATAGAGCACTTGTTGCACGCTGAGCAAAAAGTTGTTTCCATAATGAGGCATTGGGGCAGAGGTGCTTTCGCCAAAATGTCGGTTCCACATGCGAGCGTTGCCAAAATATGATACAGAAACTTCGCCTTTTACATCGGGCAATTTAGCCGTTTTGGCAGCATCGATGCCAGCCTGTGCCTCGTTAATGGCAGATTGCAAGGTCTGTAGTGTAGCATTATGTTGCTCGGCAGTTTGAAAGAGTTGTGTAATTTCGCGGTGCAAAACATCACTTTGTGCATGTCCTAAAACGGGAACGTGCATCACGGCCGCACCCGCAAAGAGTGTGGCCCACAAAAGATTCTTTTTCATTAAAAGTGCTGTTGAAAAAGGAAAAAATATTGTTTTTGGGGAAGTAGAAAATCTGTGTGCCACCATCTATGTAGACACACAACACAACGCTGGCTTATGCTTGGCACAAGTCAGTTATGAGATAAATAAATAAGTACGTTAAAGTTGTACACAAACTCCCCACGAGTGGAATTTATGCACTTTGTTGAATGTACGAATAAGAGCGTTCTGAAAAGTCAGAGACATGTATGTAAAAAGAGTCCCTGAAGCAGCGTCGACAACGTGTCTGCTACACATCCGTGTAACATTGCTTGCTTGAAACTCGGTGCAAAGTTACGAAAATTTTTTTGAAATAAAGGTGGTAGATATTAATAAGGGATAAAGTAGACCGAAAGTTTGCGTTATTCAAAAAAAACACCGTATATTTGGAGCGCTTAAAGGCAAAAACATACAATAACTTTAATACTTATCGCAACATGAAAGATTTAAAAGGTACAAAGACCGAAAAGAATTTGGCGACAGCGTTTGCAGGTGAGTCGCAGGCGCACACCAAATATCAGTATTACGCATCAAAGGCAAATAAAGATGGCTATGTGCAAATGGCGCACATCTTTGAGGAAACCTCGCGTAACGAGAAAGAACACGCCAAAATATGGTTTAAGTTGCTCCACGGAGGTGAAGTTCCCACTACGGTCGATAACCTGAAGGATGCAGCCCAAGGCGAAAACTATGAGTGGACGGATATGTATGCCACCTTTGCCAAGGAAGCACGCGAGGAAGGTTTCGACGAAATTGCCGAAAAATTCGAGATGGTAGGAGCCATTGAGAAAGCCCACGAAGAGCGCTATCGTCGTTTGTTGCAAAACATTGAAGAAGGCATCGTGTTTAGTCGTGATGGCGACCGTGTATGGCAGTGCTCTAACTGTGGCCACATTGTGGTAGGCAAAAAAGCCCCCGAAGTATGCCCTGTTTGTGCACATCCGCAAAGCTACTTTGAACTGCGTGCCGAGAACTATTGATTTTATAAAGAACAGCCTTATGCAGGTTCTTTGAACAAAGAAACCATGCCCGAAATGTGCAATCAGTGATGGTTGCGCGTTTCGGGCATGGTTGTTTTATTTTTTTTGTGGAGCGTAGATGTCGTATGGCTTTTATATACTGAGAAATGAAGGGAATATCGCAAATGACAAATGATAAATGACATCGCAACTCTCTGATTATGAAGAAGAAAGGTGTTATTTTGTCATTTAAAATATATGTTAAAATGAGGTTTTATGGGGAATTGGCATGAATTATTCATGCAATTATGCCCATGTATTGATGGAGAGGAATGAGGAATTTAGAATGGCTTTAGAGTTAGTCTATGCGATATATATTTTTAACTTTTTCAAATTCGTGCTATTGGTGGTATGTACACACCTTCTTTAGGTATCGGTAAGGGTTCGGTATGATATCGGAATGGTATCGGAATTCTTTTCTTCGGTTTGAATGGTATTTTGTATATGTTTTGTTTACAGATTTGTGTGCGGTAAATATGTTTGTTCTGTTGAATTTGTTAGAATGGTTGTTAAAAAAAGATTGTTTTAGCGTTATTGGTAGGGACAAAAAAAGCATGGCTACCAATAAGTGAAAAAACTATGCCCAAGATGCACGATCCACGAACCACAATCTGTGGTGATAGCACATCTTGGGCATAGCCTTTAATTTTTTGAGATACGTAGAGGGGGTGAGGCTGTGGTTTAATGCCTCAATAGCCTACTGCCTCCTTGTATTATACCAAATGGCGGATATTGTCTTCGCGGTCGCCAGGAAGAAGGTCGATTACAGGAACCTCGATCATGGTGTAACAACCAGGTTGTTGGTGCATGGCAGCACGCGCAACGCAAACAAGCACTTGACCTGTAAGAGCAGGGTTGTTAATCTTCATGTTGAAGTCGAAGAGCTGATTCTGTGTAGTACCGCTCACACCCTTACGAGTGAGATGAACACCATGACCCATGTCAATTACATCGTCTACAGAAGGAACGAGGTTAACGTGAGTTTCATCAGATGCAAAATAAGGATCAGCCTTGATAGCAGCAGCCACATCGTCGAAGTTATAACCCTCTTCAATTTCGATGTAAACCATGCGACGGTGAATGCCCTGACCTGTGGGGATAGTCATAGAAAGCGCCTTCTTTACACCCTCAATAGCCTTAACCGCTACGGTGTGACCCATAGACATGCCCGGACCAAAGTTGGTGTAGGTGATGCCCTTGGGGGCAATGGCTTGAAGAAGGGTGCGCACTACAGAGTCAGAACCTGGGTCCCAACCCGCAGAGATGATGCTAACAGCACCGTGCTCTTTGGCAGTAGCGTCGAGGCTGCGACGAAGGTCAACAATCTGTGTGTGAATGTCGAAACTGTCGACTGTGTTGATGCCAAGAGCCAAAATCTCTTTAGCATACGCTTCGACCTTGCGAGTAGGAGTGGCGAGCACGGCAACATCAACGTCTTTAAGTTCGCGGATGTCCTTAACAACTTCGTATTTTTTGAGTTCGTCGGGGCAATCTTCAGCACCCTTGCGACGAACGATACCAGCTACTTCAAAATCGGGGGCGGCTTCAAGAGCCTGCAAAGTGTAGCGACCAATGTTACCATAGCCCACTACGGCTGCACGTATTTTCTTCATTTTGTTACAATTTAATTTGTTATCGTAGAAAAACGTTGCGAAGGTACGTAAAAATCTTGAAATATAACAAATTGTTTGCACATTATATAGAAAATAAGGGCACTTGCAAGGTGAAAAAGAGAGATGAAGAAAAGGGCGTAAAAAAAAAGAATAAAAAAAAATGCTATCTTAGCTTTGCAAGTTTCGGTACAACTTTGTACCTTTGCCTTGAATTTACAGAAACCAAGTTACAAATGGAGACGTTTTTCAAATCGCACGCCTATTTGATGGAGCATTTTAACGCTCCTGTCAGGCGCTCGTTGATGGACACCATCGACTGGAGCTATCGTATGATAGGCATTAAAGGTCCTCGTGGCGTTGGACGTACATCCTTCCTGTTGCAGTATGCCAAAGAAAACTTTGACGTACGGCTTCGTCAGTGCCTATACATTAATCTCAATAGTTTTTATTTTCAAGCTCACGGTATTGTGGACTTTGCCGGTCGCTTTATGGCGGAAGGTGGACAGGTGTTGCTCATTGACCAGGCTTTTAAATTGCCAGGCTGGCGCGAACAATTATGCGAGTGCTATCACAAATATCCCTACTTGCGTATTGTTTATACCACCACATCGGTAAATTCGGAAGAGGAGGACGATTCAGAATTGTCTTCTATTAGCCGTACGTATGTGCTCCACGGTTTCTCTTTCCGTGAATATATCAATCTTGAAACCAATCAAAACTTTGAGGCTTACACCTTCGACCAGTTGCTTTCAGACAGTGATCAGATTCTGAAAACCATCTTGCCGAAAGTGCATCCATGGCATTATTTTCAAGACTATTTGCAGCATGGCTACTACCCCTTCTTCCTCGAGAATCACAACTTCACCGAGGCATTGCTTAAGGCAATGAATAACATGATAGAGGTAGACTTGCTCTTGAACAAGCAAATAGAGTTGAAATATTTGTCGCGCATTAAAAAGTTGCTCTACCTTCTTGCCATTGGCGACCCTTCAGCCCCCAATGTGAGCAAGTTGGCGCAAGAAATTGGTACTTCGCGTGCTACGGTAATGAACTATCTGAAGTATCTTGAGGAAACACGCCTTATAAATATGGTACACCATGAAGGTGAAACCTTCCCCAAGAAACCAGCTGCAATTTATCTGCACGATGCCAACTTGATGTATGCGCTTTATGAAAATTGCATGACGGAGCAAACCGTGATGGAGACTTACTTTGTAAACTGCTTGTGGCGTCACCACACAGTGAACAAGGGCAAGCGTATGGGCATGTTCCGCATTAACAATACAACTAACATCTGTGTATGCGATCGCGCACGTCGTGTACGCACTGCAGCCGACACAATCTATGTGAAGTATAACACAGACGTTGGTCGCGACAATGAGATTCCCCTCTGGCTATTTGGATTCTTATATTAAAATAAAAATATCCAATACAAAAAGATCGGTGTGCACGGATGTACGAAAGTGCAGAAGTGCAGATTGAGGAAACATAACAAACAACATCTATTTAATACAGCTATGCTAAAGGTGTTATTATGCAAATAAAGGCTGTGTGACAAAGAACGGGTTCTGCTTTTGGGTAGCGACTCATTCACGCATTCATATAATTTGTATAACAGCATGATAGTGTAGCAAATTCGCAACTCATGGCAAACAAGAAATTTATTACTTGTGACGGTAACCAAGCTGCTGCGCACATTGCGTATATGTTCTCAGAGGTTGCTGCCATTTACCCCATCACTCCGTCATCTCCGATGGCAGAGCACGTTGATGAATGGTCTGCTCAGGGCCGTATCAACCTTTTTGGTGATACCGTAAAGGTACAGGAAATGCAGAGTGAAGGTGGTGCTGCAGGTGCAGTTCACGGTTCTTTGCAGGCAGGTGCACTCACCACTACCTTTACAGCTTCACAGGGCTTGCTCCTGATGATTCCTAATATGTACAAAATTGCGGGTGAATTGCTTCCCTGCGTGTTCCATGTTTCAGCACGTACCTTGGCTTCTCACTCACTTTGTATCTTTGGTGACCACTCTGACGTAATGGCTTGTCGCCAAACTGGCTTCGCAATGCTTTGCGAAGGTTCAGTACAGGAGGTTATGGACCTCTCGGCAGTAGCTCACCTCGCAGCGCTTGAAACTCGCGTTCCCTTTATCAACTTCTTCGATGGTTTCCGTACTTCACACGAATATCAGAAGATTGAGGTAATGGACCAAGAAGATATCCGTCCGCTCGTTCCGATGGATAAGGTTTCAGAGTTCCGTAACCGTGCCCTCACTCCTGAGCATCCTGTAGCTCGTGGTATGGCAGAAAACCCCGAAACTTTCTTTGCACATCGCGAAGTTTGCAACCCCTATTATGATTCAGTTCCCGCAGCCGTTGAAAAGTATATGGCTGAAATCAGCAAGATTACAGGTCGCGAATACAAGCTCTTCAGCTACTATGGTGCTGAGGATGCAGAGCGCGTAATCATTTGCATGGGTTCTGTTACAGAGGCTGCTCGCGAAGCCATCGATTACCTTAACGCTAAGGGCGAAAAGGTGGGTATGGTAAGCGTACACCTCTATCGTCCTTTCTCAGTAAAGCATTTGCTCGCTGCTGTGCCTAAGACTTGTAAGAAGATTGCCGTACTCGACCGTACAAAGGAACCCGGTGCAAACGGTGAACCTCTCTATCTCGACGTGAAGGATGCATTCTACGACGTAGAAAATCGTCCTCTCATCGTAGGTGGTCGTTATGGTCTTGGTTCTTGCGACACAACTCCTACTATGATCATCTCGGTTTACGACAACCTCGCTTTGCCCGAACCTAAGGATCACTTCACTGTAGGTATCGTTGATGATGTAACCTTCCATTCACTCCCCTTGGAGAAGGAAATGGCACTTGGTGGCGAAGGCATTTTCGAGGCTAAGTTCTATGGTCTTGGTGCCGATGGTACTGTAGGTGCTAACAAGAACTCTATTAAGATTATTGGTGATAACACCGATAAGTATTGCCAGGCATACTTCTCATACGACTCAAAGAAGTCGGGTGGTTTCACTTGCTCACACCTCCGTTTTGGCGATCACCCCATCCGTTCTACTTATCAGATTAAGACTCCTAACTTCGTGGCTTGCCACGTTCAGGCTTATCTGCACATGTACGACGTGCTCCGTGGTTTGCGCGATAACGGTACTTTCCTCCTCAATACAATTTGGGAAGGCGACGAGTTGGCAAATAACTTGCCCAACAATGTGAAGCGTTATTTTGCTGAACACAACATCACTGTTTATTATATCAATGCCACTAAGATTGCTCAAGAAATTGGTCTTGGCAACCGCACCAACACCATCTTGCAGTCAGCCTTCTTCCGTATTACTGGCGTAATCCCCGTAGATTTGGCAGTAGAACAGATGAAGAAGTTCATTGTGAAGTCATACAGCAAGAAGGGTCAGGATATTGTAGATAAGAACTACCAGGCCGTAGACCGTGGTGGCGAATACAAGCAACTCGCTGTTGATCCCGCATGGGCAAACCTCCCCGAGGACGAAAAGATTGTTCGCGATGAACCCGCATTCATCTCAGACATGGTACGTCCTATCAATGCACAGAATGGTGACCTCCTTCCCGTTAGTGCCTTCAAGGTATCAGAAGATGGTACTTGGCATCAGGGTACAGCCGCTTACGAAAAGCGTGGTGTAGCAGCCTTCGTTCCCGTATGGCACAAGGAAAACTGTATTCAGTGTAACAAGTGTGACTTTGTATGTCCTCACGCTGCTATCCGTCCGTTCGTTCTTACCGACGAAGAACTCGCTGGTTTCAAGGGCGAATCAATCGAGATGAAGGCACCCGCTGCAATGAAGGGTATGCACTTCGTACAGCAGGTTGACGTAATGGACTGCCTTGGTTGCGGTAACTGTGTTGATGTATGTCCTGGTTTGAAGGGTAACAAGGCACTCGAAATGGTACCCCTCGCAGGTCAAGAAACTGAGGCTGAAAACTGGGAATACTGCACAAAGAACGTTACAAGCAAGCAAAACTTGGTAGACGTGAAACTCAACCCCAAGAACTCGCAGTTTGCTACTCCTCTCTTTGAGTTCTCAGGTGCTTGCTCTGGTTGTGGTGAAACTCCTTACGTGAAACTCGTTAGCCAACTCTTCGGTGATCGTCAGATGATCGCCAATGCTACTGGTTGTTCTTCAATCTACTCAGGTTCTATCCCCTCAACTCCTTACACAACAAACGAGAAGGGTGAAGGTCCTGCTTGGGCTAACTCGTTGTTCGAGGACTTCTGTGAATTTGGTATGGGTATGATCCTTGCCAACAAGAAGATGCGTGCACGCATCCAGAAGGTGCTCGAAGAGGCTATTGCTCACGAAGGAACTCCCGCAGAATTCAAGGAAGCTGCACAAGAATGGATTGCTGGTCAGAACGACGCAGAAGCAAGCCGTGCTGCTGCTCAGAAACTCGAGCCTATGATTAAGGCTGGTGCTGAGAAGGGTTGCGAGTCATGCAAGCAACTTGCAGAATTGACTCACTTCCTTACTAAGCGTAGCCAGTGGATTATTGGTGGTGATGGTGCTTCATACGATATCGGTTATGGTGGTCTTGACCACGTACTCGCAAGTGGCGAAGATGTGAACATCCTTGTACTCGATACTGAGGTTTACTCTAACACCGGTGGTCAGGCTTCAAAGGCAACCCCTGTAGGTGCTATTGCACAGTTCGCTGCAGCAGGTAAGCGTGTAACTAAGAAAGACCTTGGTTTGATGCAAGCTACTTATGGCTACATCTACGTAGCTCAGGTAGCTATGGGTGCTGACCAAGCACAATGCCTCAAGGCTATTAAGGAAGCTGAGGCTTATCACGGTCCTTCACTCATCATTGCTTATGCTCCTTGTATCAACCACGGCTTGAAGATTAAGGGTGGTATGGGTCGTAGCCAGGCTGAGGAAGCTCGTGCCGTTGCTTGTGGTTACTGGCACTTGTGGCGTTTCAATCCTGAACTCGCTGATCAAGGCAAGAACCCCTTCACACTCGACTCAAAGGAACCCAACTGGGATATGTTCCAAGATTACCTCGATCACGAAGTACGCTTCCTCTCATTGAAGAAGGCACTTCCCGAACAGGCTCAGGAACTTTACGATGAAACTAAGCGTGCTGCTCAACGTCGTTATGCCGCTTACGTTCGTAAGACTCAGGAGGATTGGTCACTTCCTCAGGAATAAATCACAAGATGTCAAATCTCAGACAACTGTCTGATTTGAACATATAACATTAAAGCGCATTCCGCATGTTTTTAAAACATACGGAGTGCGCTTTTTACTTTTGTAGTGTATGTAGAGAAATAGTTGCCTATTTTATTAAAAGTATTCGAAAGTTCCTCATAAAAGTGTAGTGACACAGCAAAAAGTCCCTCATAAAAGTGTAGTGATATGGTAAAAAGTCCCTCATAAAAGTGTAGTGATGCGGTAAAAAGTCCCTCATAAAAGTGTAAATTACTTTGTTAGTTTCTTGATTATCACTATATTTGCAGCAGTTAATAATTTAATCCTAAAATATAGCGTATGGAACGGTCAATAATGAAGGATCTTGTGGCTTGGAAAAATCGTGCAGATAGAAAGCCACTTATCCTTTTAGGTGCAAGACAAATTGGTAAAACCTACATATTAAAGGAATTTGGAAAACGTGAATTTAAAAATGTAGCTTACATAAATTGTGATAATAATGCAATGGTGCAAGATTTGTTTGCGCCAGATTATAATATAGAACGTATAGTACTTGCTATCAGCGCTCTAACGGGGGTGGATGTAAAGGCTGGTGAGACTCTTATTATATTGGATGAAATTCAAGAGTTGAAGCGTGGGCTTTCAGCTCTAAAATATTTTTGTGAGGATGCGTCTCAATATCATGTAGCAGTAGCGGGGTCTTTGCTTGGCATTACGTTACATCAGGGTGAATCATATCCAGTGGGTAAGGTGAATACTCTAACTATGTATCCAATGAGTTTTGAGGAATTTCTTTGGGCGTGTGGAAAAGAGAAAATGGCAGATTTGCTGCATACCATGCAGTGGAACGTGGTGTGTGGATTAAAGACTGCTTATACAGAATTTTTACGCAAATATTACTTTGTTGGTGGAATGCCTGAAGCTGTAAAGGAATTTGTTAAAACAAATAGTGCGCCCGCAGTACGTGAAATTCAAAATGAAATTCTTTTAGCATATGATAGAGATATTTCGAAGCATGCACCCACAGAGCAAGTTGTACGTATTAATCAAGTGTGGAATTCAATACCTTCACAATTAGCGAAAGAAAATCGTAAGTTTATTTATGGATTAGTAAAGCAAGGAGCACGAGCAAAGGATTATGAATTAGCCATACAATGGCTTATTGATGCTGGTCTTGTGTATAAGGTGAATCGTTCTAAAATGCTATCGGTTCCTTTAAAGATACATGAAGATATTTCAGCGTTCAAGTTATTCTTGTTAGATGTAGGGTTGTTAGGAGCAATGAGTCAAATTCCACCTGCAATGCTCTTATTACCTAATTCAGCAAATACTGCAAAAGGTGATTTCACTGAAAACTATGTATGTTGTCAAATGAGTTTGTTGCGTAATATGCCAATCTATTATTTTAGTAAGGATAATAGTCAACTTGAACTCGATTTTGTTGTTCAAATTGGTGATGAGGTCTTTCCCGTTGAAGTTAAAGCCGAAGAGAACTTGCAGGCAAAATCATTAAAGGTGGTATTGCAAAAACATGAAAACATGCACGGCTTGCGTTTTTCAATGAGTGACTATCGTGTAGAAGAGCGTATGACTAATGTGCCTTTATATGGTATTTCTGCATATTTGCAAGACAAGTTGTTGCAGTATGTAAAGGGGTTTGAAATGTTGAATTCATAATATATTGGGAGACGTCTAATATGTTTATAGATAAACATAGAATTATGCCTCTTTACCCATAAGCGAGTGCAAACAAAAAAAGCAGTTATTCATTGCTGAATAACTGCTTTACAATTCAGTCGGGGTGACTGGATTCGAACCAGCGACCACACGCCCCCCAGACGCGTACTCTAACCGGGCTGAGCTACACCCCGAATTGCGAGTGCAAAAGTACTACTTTTTATTGAACTGACAAATTTTTGAGAAGTTTTTTTGAAGATTTTTTTCAATAAAGGTTTTTCTAAAGCATTTTGTTTTTGTCTTGCTAAGGGTAGGGTGGGGAACAGACAAAGTGTAGGCACTCTTTTTGGGCATTCGTAAAAAGCTTGCTAACTTTGCAGTCGAAAAGAAAGATACTAAAATAACACCTACTTACGACACACACACAATGTTGAGTACACAAGCTAAGGGCTACATTTACGGGTGCATAGCAGCCGTGAGTTATGGCATAAATCCCATTTGCGCCAAATATCTTTATCAAGATGGGTATAATTCAAACAGCGTATTGTTCTACCGTTTTTTGTTTGGTAGCATCATGTTGGCATTGTTAATGATGGTGCAGCGCAAAAGTTTTGCCATTACGCGTAAAGAAACCACCGTGCTTAGTGCATTGGGTGTGGTGTTTGCTGTTTCATCGCTCACCTATTTCTTGAGTTTTCACTACATGTCGGCAGGTGTAGCCGCCACTTTAGTGTTTGCCTATCCCGTATTCACCGCCTTACTTATGGCTCTATTTTTTCACGAGCGCATCAAGTGGCCAAGCATCACAGCCATCTTGCTTACGGTAGGTGGCATAGCCCTGCTTTATAAAGATGACAGCGGACGTGCCATAGCCACAATGGGTATAGTGTTGATATTGGTTTCAGCTTTATCATACGCCTTGTATATTATCATTGTCAATCGCAGTGGCATCGTTATGTCGAGCGTAAAACTCACCTTTTATGCCATGACAACCTGTTTGGTATGTCTCACGCTTTATGCCTTGCTAACCCCGACGGGTACCTTGCAAATGCTCCATACCCCCATGCAATGGAGCATGGCGTTGACCTTAGGTTTGGTGCCTACAGTCATTTCATTGGTCTTTATGGCAATGGCAATACAGTGTATAGGCTCAACACCCACCGCCATAATGGGGGCACTCGAACCTGTTACTGCAGCCGTTTTGGGCATAATGTTGTTTGGCGAGGTTTTGACTGTACGCATCAGTTTAGGCATCGCACTCATATTATTCTCAGTGAGTCTAATTATTTTAGATAATAAGTTGCGCAAGGCTTTAGCCAATGTAAAGGTGGTAAAGCGTGGCAAACTTATTGTGAAGAAGATTAGGTGGAAATAAGAAATAAGTATTAAGTAATAAGTATTACAAACAATTGAATAATGTAGACTGTGCAAGGCAGACTCCAATAGCTTGTAATACTTAATACTTGTTCTTTACTTCTTCTCACATAGTTTGTAATACTTAATACTTAATACTTAATACTTTTTGTTTATCTTTGCAGCATTATGAGTAATCAAGAAAATATCTACCCTATATTCGACCGTATGCTTTCGCGTCAGGACAAGGAGGCATTGCTCCATCAGCGTGGTGTGATGCTTTGGTTTACTGGGCTCAGTGGAAGTGGTAAAAGCACTGTGGCTATTGCCCTTGAACGTGAATTGCATAAGCGTGGACTGCTCTGTCGTATACTCGATGGCGACAATATTCGTATGGGCATCAATGCCAATTTAGGTTTTTCAGAGGAAGATCGTCGCGAAAATATTCGTCGTGTGGCAGAAGTGGCAAAACTCTTTGTCGATACGGGTATTATCACCATAGCAGCCTTTGTGAGTCCTACCGAAGAACTTCGTCAGTTGGCAGAAAACATCATTGGTAAGGACGATTTTAAGGAAATATTCATCTCAACACCTATTGAAGAGTGTGAGCGTCGCGACGTAAAAGGTCTTTATGCCCGTGCTCGCCGTGGTGAAGTGAAAAACTTTACTGGTATTTCGGCACCTTTTGAGGCTCCCAAACATCCAGCTTTAAGCATTGATACTTCAAAAATGCCTCTTGAAGAGAGCGTGAATATGTTGCTTAAATTCTTAAACGTGCAGTAAGTGTAAAACCGCACAGATTAGAGAATCTCTTAAATAGAATAATTTTAGAAAATGGAAATTAAGATAAATAGTTTGGCAGATATGCCTGCTGCAGCCCAAGCTTTTATTGAGGCTATGGATCAAAGCACTGTTTTTGCTTTTTATGGCAAGATGGGTGCAGGCAAAACCACTTTTATTAAGGCAGTGTGCGAGGCGCTCGGTGTGACCGATGTGGTAAACTCGCCCACCTTTAGCATTGTCAATGAGTATCGCTCAGACAATACAGGCGAACTTATTTACCACTTCGATTTTTACCGCATTAAAAAGCTCGATGAGGTATACGATATGGGTTACGAAGATTACTTCTACTCAGGTGCCGTATGCTTCATAGAATGGCCCGAACTTATTGAAGAGGTCCTTCCTGGCGATGCCGTGAAAGTGACAATCGAAGAACAGGAAGATGGTAGTCGCGTAATTAGTTTTTAAGGCTTTGGGGAAATTTCCCTTTCAATAACTTCCCCTAACATCTTCAACGACTCCCCCTAACTCCCTTTCAATAAATCAACTATGAAATTATTCCTAACCCTTGCTGCCAGCGTACTTTCGCTCTCGCTCTCGGCACAGACTGTGGCTCGTATGAATGACCTCAAGCCTGAGCAAAAAGCTGCAGCAACCGACCTAAAACTTACAGGTCAACTCTCTACGAGTGGCAACTCCGACTTTCGTCAGTTGCGCGACCTCTGTTATCAACTCCGTCATGTCGACCTCAGCATGGCAGATTGCGAAGCCATCCCCAATAATGCCTTCCACTCTCGTCCTGTGCTCGAGAGCATCGTGCTCCCCACACAAGTAAAAAGCATAGGTTCGCAGGCATTCTATGCATGTCACTCACTTCGTAAAATCACCTTGCCCAAGTCGGTAACTCGAGTAGGCGATGCTGCCTTTTCAAGTTGCGAGAACCTCAAAGAAATTACAATCGAGGGCACTCCCATGTTGGGCGAATTTGCCTTTGCTCGCTTAAAAGGTTTGCGCACCGTTCGTGTCAATGCAGCCGAACCTCCTGTAGCAGCCGTGTCAGCATTCGAGGGCATCGACCGTAAAAAAGTAAAACTCATTGTGCCTCGTGGCAGTGAACTCAAATATCGCAAGGCAGCAGGTTGGAGCCGTTTCTTCAGCACACCCGAAAATCAAAATCGCCTTTGCAACCCCGCCGAGGTGCTCTTGCCCCAACCCGTTAGCTTAAAAGTATTAGATGGTTCACTGCTCAGCCTTAACAAAGTGTGGGAGGTAGTAGCCGCCGAAGGTTTGGCAAACGAATGTATGCATGCAGAGCGCATTTTGCGCGAACGCTTACCCAAGATAAAGAACCCCAAACTCGCAGGTCGTGCCACAATCACATTAGGCATCGACAAAACCCTCGACGACTCCGAAGCCTACGTGTTGCAAATCAATGAAAAAGGCGTAGAAATTCAAGGCAAAACCGCCCAAGGCGTGTTCTATGGCTTAATGACCCTCGACCAACTCATGCGTGGCGATGGTACCTCAACTTGTTGTGAGGCAATTCCTCAACTCCGCATCGAAGACGCACCCCGCACCCACATCCGCGAGTTGATGCTCGATCCTTGTCGCACCTTCATCCCCTTCGAGGATCTCAAGGCATTTGTACCCGAAATGGCACGTTACAAATACAACACCATCCATCTTCACCTCACCGATGACCAAGCATGGCGTATTGAAATTAAAAAATATCCCCAGCTCACAGAAAAGGCATCTTCGCGTGTAGGTATGGACGATATGTTAGTACCCATCTCTGGATACTACACCCAAGAGCAAATGCGCGAGTTCGTAGCCTATGCTGCACAATACCATGTGCAAGTAGTGCCCGAAATCGAAATGCCTGGCCACGAAGTAGCAGCCATTCATGTATTCCCCGAACTCACTTGTGGCAAGAAGCAAGTACCCATTCGCACCACTTGTGGCGTGTCAGACAATTTGCTCTGCCCTGGTAGTGAGTTTACTTTCGAATTCTTGGGTAACGTATTCCGCGAATTGGCAGACATCTTCCCCTCGCCCTATATTCACTTAGGAGGTGATGAGGCTGGTAATCCCGCTCTCGACTGCTGGACACACTGCGACAGTTGCAAGGTATTAAAGAAAGAACTCGGCATCACCACCACTGACCGTTCAGAAAACTGGCGTTTGCAAGAGTACATGTTTAATCGTGTAATAGACACCTTGCGCACCAAGTATAACAAGACTCCCATGTTCTGGTACGAAACCGACTTTAAGAAGATTCAGCCAGGTTGCGTAACCTTCTCTTGGCGTCATGGACTTACTAAGCGTGCGCTTGAAGCAGCCGTGGCAAACAATGCCAAAATTATGCTTTGTCCTGGCGAACATTGTTACCTCGACTATCCTATGAAGGGGGGCGATATGCCCGAAGTCAACTGGGGTATGCCCGTTATCAGCTTAAAGCGCAGTTACGAGCTCGACCCCTCATGGGGCATGGGTCCTGAGTTTGAGAAGAACAATCTCTTTGGTGTTGCTGGAACACTTTGGAGTGAGTGTATCAACACCCCTGAGCGCATTTACTACCAAGCCTATCCCCGTGCCTTGGCACTTTCAGAGGTAGGATGGAGTCCTAACAATGTGCGTTCGTGGGACGGCTTCCTCAAGCGTCTTTCGCCCGTATTAAAGGATATGATGCGCCGTGGCATAACCTTCTCAATGCAATATTAGAAGATAATGTACAATGTATAATGTATAATTGCAAGGCAATTTGCGCCTTGTGTGTCATTACATCGGATTTGGCAAGCGGCTCGTCCTCTTGCTAAATCCGATTTTCATTGTTCTTTAGTTCCTTATTTCCCCGAAAAAATGAAGCAATATCTCAAACCCCTCAGTTATGTGCTATTAGTGCATGTAGTGGCATTGGTCATAATGAGTCTGTTCCGCCTTGTGTTCTATCTCACAGTGGCACACCAACTCACCCCCGATGTGTCAGGTCAGCCCCACCTTATCGCCACCGCCTTTTTACGTGGCGTGTGGTTCGACAACGTCATAGCCTGTTACATCACAGCTCTTCCCCTCGTCGTAGTTTGCGTAATGGCAGGGGGAGGGTGGTCGAAGCATTGGATATACCGAGCCCTTAATGTGTGGTATGGCGTGTTCTATGCCCTTGTGTTCATGGCAGAGGCAGGCAATATTCCCTACTTCAACTACTTCACCAAAATGCTCAATGCCTCCATCTGGAATTGGGCAGAATATGGTGGAACCACCTTAGGCATGATATTTGGCGAAGCCTCCTACTACCTCTACATAGCCTGCTATTTCATAGCCATAGCAGCTTTTGTTTGGATGCTTCGTTTCTTGCGCAAGCAATACATCGCAAGCCAACTCCGCGCAGTGGCAACTACGGCTTACCCACTTCGCCAAAAACTCCTCACCCTTCCCCTCACATTGGTGCTGTTAGGGGCTTGCTTCTTAGGCATACGCGGACGTTTGGGTTACAACCCCATCAAGGTGAGCGCAGCCTATTTCTGCGCCAGTCCAGTGCTCAATAACGTAGGTGTCAACCCCATGTTCAGCTTGCTGAATAGCACACTCGATGCCTTGCGTCCCGAAAATCGCACCCTCCACCTCATGCCCCCAGCGCAAGCCGTGGCACAAGTGCAGCAACTCTATGGGCGTAAAGGCATTGACGGACTCTCGCCCATTGCCCGCCAAGTGCGTCCCGAGGGCAAACCCACTCGTCAAAATGTAGTAGTAGTGTTAATGGAATCCATGTCAGCCAAACTCATGGGCGCCTTTGGCAATCCCCATGCACTAACCCCTAATTTAGATTCGCTCTACCACCACTCCCTGAGCTTTTCTAATTGCTATTCGGCAGGCAACCACACCAACCACGGACTCTATGCCACGCTCTATTCATTCCCCTCTATTATGTTTCGCAATGCCATGAAGGGAACCAGCATACCCGTATACTCAGGGTTGCCCACCGTGTTGCAAAAAGCAGGATACAGCACAATGTTCTTTATGACGCACGAGAGTCAATACGACAATATGAATGCCTTTCTGCGCACCAATGGCTACGACGAAATCTATGCACAAGAGAATTATCCGCGCGAAAAGGTAGTCAATCATTTTGGCGTACCCGACGATTACCTCTTCACCTACGCCCTCCCCGTGTTGCGTCGTCATGCAGCCCAACATCGTCCCTTCTTTGCCACCTTGCTCACCATAAGCAACCATCCGCCTTACGTCATCCCCCAAGCGTTCAACGACCCCAAACTCACCCCCGAACAGCAAATTGTGCGTTATGCCGACCATTGCATCGGAGCCTTTATGCGCGAGGTGCAGAAAGAGCCGTGGGCAAAAAACACGCTTTTTGTGTTCTTGGGCGATCATGGCAAATTGGTGGGACAGGCAGATTGTGAGTTGCCCGAGTCGTTCAATCACATCCCGCTCATCTTCCATGCCTCGTGGTTAAAGTCCGAGCAGCGCACGCAGTTCACAGGTCAGGTAGATGTTGCCCCCACCATCTTAGGTCTTTTGCGCGAACCTTATGTGCAGAACAACTTTGGTCTCGACCTCCTGCACGATGCACCGCGTCCAGCAGCCTTCTATACAGCCGACAAAACCATAGCCGCTCGCAATGCCACTTCTCTCTATGTGTATAATGCCGAGGATCAGCGCGAATATTGTTATCATCTTGCGCCCAATGGCAAACCGCGCCCTGCAACTTTTGGTCCTGATTTTCAGCAACTCAAGTCCTATGTTTACCCCTTGCTCCAAACAACCGAGTATATGGTGCAGCATGGAATGACAAAAGACAAGTATTAAGTATTAAGTGTTAAGTATTAAGTATTACAAACTATTGCATGGGGTTTCTGATTGGCTTCTGCAATAGTATGTAATACTTAATACTTAACACTTAATATTTATCTTTTGTCATTCCATTAAGTATTACGAACTATTGCATGGGGCTTCTGATTGGCTTCTGCAATAGTTTGTAATACTTAATACTTAACACTTAATACTTAATATTTTACCTTGCTATTTAGCTTATTACTATTCTTATAGGCGGCACCACGGATTCGGCTTTTGCCAAACGGAACAGAGAAGCTAACCATGAGGAGGCGATTGTTGGTAATGTTTCGGCTATTCACTGCATAGTAGTCTGTTCGGTATGACCAACGTTCGTGCAAATCAGAACCGAATAAGTTGACAGCGGTGAACTGTAATACACCTCCAAAATCGAATATTTTGGTTAATGAACCAGACACGTGATAAGAAGCAGCCCAGTCTTTGCCTATCCCCTTGTCGGCTGTTGAACCGTTTGCATAAACCTCAGCATTCCAACGTTTGCGTTTTGACAGACGCACGGTGGAGATGAATGAAATGTCACCTGCGAAGTAAGACTTGTCGAATGACGTGCCGTCGGCATTGGTCTTTTGGGTTATGTCTTTTGTGTACCATCCCGAAATGCTAGACTTAATTCTCCACACTCCGTTGAAGAGCGATTTGTTTAGTTCAAAACTTAGTGTGTAGTCAAATGTTTTGCCAAAATTGTCGTAGGTTGAGAGCGTGTGTCCTGCACCATCTTGGTAAGCGTATTGCGCATCAGCATTTTTGCTGTGGATAAAATTAAAGTTGAAGATGTAGTCATCGAACAACGTGTAGTAAATATCAACATTGTCTATGAAGTAAGGCTTTAAATTAGGATTACCCGTGGTGTAGCTCGTTTCGCTGTTCCAATAACGAAATGGGTCGAGCGTTGTCATAAACGGACGACGTACAGTTCGCGAATACTCTAAGGTAAGGTCGTGCTTATCTTCAACAAATTCAAAATCGAAGCTGGCAGAGGGAAACCAATCTAATTCGTGGTGCTTAAAGTTTACGTTCTCTGACGTCTGCATCCCCTTTCGATAAGCATATTCTGCACGCAAACCGATGATTGAAGACACCACGTCCGACCAAGTGCGTTTGTAGCTGGCAAATAGCGATTGCACATTTTCTTTGTAGCTGAATGCTCCATCGTAGGCAGGTGTGAATGGTTCAGTGGGATCAACAATGTTGTTTTCGCGTTTGTAACGATTCGTCATTTTGCTGGCATTCAGTTCGTAGCCCGTTTCAAATGCGTTGTTATCGTTGATGTTCCAATTGTAATTCGCTTTTGCATTGGTGCTTTGTGCGTCATTGTGTCGGTTTTCTTGGTAGACGCTATAAGGCACAAAGTTGGCTTCTGTTAATTTAGAGAATGCGTAGTTTGCCGTTCTCTTCATGGTGTAGACAGAGTGGTCGATGTCGATGTTGAGCATGCTGCCTTTCTTGTCGGTAGTCCATGTGTAATAGCCTAATACACCATAGTCGGGCTTTTTGTTGAAAGGCATTTTTTGGTTTCTGTCGGTACGCGATAAGGTGGTGGGCAAATCATTCAGAGTTGTTTCTGTTGAAATGCCGTAGTTCGCTTTGCTATAGTCTGCACTTAAACTTCCAGAAAGACCAATTTTGTGCGAAGCATTAAAGTCGTATGAGAGGTCAACACTTCCGCCCAAAGCGTTAGAGCGTCCACCATTGTTATATTCGTTGTGCACGCTTTTGCCCAATGTTAAATAGTCGAAGTTTTCGATGGCTTTATACTTCCATTGTTTGTTAGAAACGTTTAAGTAAATTGAGGCGTTAAATTTGTTTTTACCATAACGCAAACTTAGGTTCTCGCTTTCAGACCATTTATTCTTATAACTTAACTCTGTGTTTGAACTACCCGCCCAACCCACATCATTGCGCTTGATGATGATGTTGATAATGGCACCTTTGGTTGAGGCATTCTTTGAGGCACCAGGCGAGGTGATAATTTCGATTTTGGCAATCTGTTCGGGGTTAATACTGCGTAGTTTCTCTAATAATGCAGCATCTTGTTCAATGGGCTTGCGTCCGTTAATGTAGATGGTAGATGCACCTTTGCCCATCACACTAAATGAACCACCTTCAACATTGAGCAAAGGAACATGTTTGAGGACATCGTAGGCTGTAGGCACTTCAAGGTCTAAGCCTCTTGGAGTAAATATAAAACGATCGGTTTCGTGCTTTAACGTTGATTTCTTGGTGACGCTAACCACGGCTTCGCCTAAAGAGTTGGTGATGTCCTTATATAATTTAATGCCTATCACCTCTTTATCTACCTTTTGCGTAACTGGTAAATAACCTTCGCATTGGGCAAGCAAAAAGGCATCGAGTTTTGTTTCGTTCTTTAACGAAAAGTTACCATTGACGTCAGATTGTGTTTGACCTATCAATACGGTGTCTTTAGTGGTAAATAGGTAAACATCAACTTTGTGCAAAGGTGCTCCTGTGGCATCTTGCACACGTCCTGTTATGTTATTGATGCTTTGTGCCATTACATTCATGCAGCACACCGAGCATACTAAGGTTGTGTAAAGTGGATTCATGTGATTGTTGTTAGATATTTTCGACACAAAGGTCTAAAAAACGAAGATTGTAATAGATAAACCTTTATGACCTTTTTGAAAAATAGCTTTACATTGATAGGGGGGTATAAAAGTTTATATTTGTATCTAAGAGTAATATTCAATAAAACGCTCTGTTTCCTTCAATGAAATCTTGCCAATACCTTTTTTATCAAAAGCATAAGTCAAATACATAGCATAGAGCATTTTTTCTGCCTCGTTCATTTTTAGGGTGTCGGCAGCTAAAGCCTCTAAATATGTAACCGTTTCATGCGAATTTGATTCTATATACCGAATAGCATTAAAAAAAGAGGGAGACATTTCAACATCTTCGTTCTTCTTTTTCAGAAAAACAATAGTTACTAACAAGAGTGAAGCAAATAGTGTTGCTGCTATGTAAAACTTTTTATACTTCATTGTGCTATTTTTGTTTGTAACAAAAGTAAACAATATAGTGCTTGTAGCAAAACAACTGTTTAGAAAAACGTGGATTTTGAACACCCTATCTGTAGGGGCAAAAGAATGCGTCAAGGCAATATGAAATTGGAAAAACTCTGCAATATTGAATACTTACTTATTATTATATGTAAGCCATTGGAAGGTGACAAGAGGTGTTGTCGCCTTTCAAGGGCTTTTTCATGTGATGCTATTATTGCAATCGCATTTGTAATTTATTACTATTCTTGTAATTCGCGCCACGCACATTGCTCTTTCCAAAAGGAATAGAAAACCCTACGGAAATGGAGCGTTGTGTGGTAATGTCGTAAGACTTAAAGGCGTAGAAATCCGTATGGTATGACCATCTGTTGTGTGATTTTGAATAAAGCAAATTTTTAGCCTTAATTTGCAACATACCGCCAAACTTAAATGTCTTTGTTAGGGTAGCATATACAAAGTAATAGGGCTTAATTGTTTTGGTTGTCATTGTATAACCTGTTGCACCATAAGCAAAGATTTCTGCATTCCAATGTCTGCGTCTCGACAATCTAACGGTAGAACTCAACGTGAGGTCTCCCGAAAAATCAGAATAGTCAAAATTAGTACCATCCACATTCTTTTTTCCCAATTTTTTTTGGGCGTAGCTACCACTTACGTTTGCTGAGATTCTCCAAATGCCATCAAAAAGCATCTTGTTTACCTCAAAACTCAGAGATGCTGAGTAATAAGTGTCTACATTGATTCTTGAAGAAACCGTGTTGCCTTTACCATCTTGATAGGTATACTCAGTAGAGCCATCTTTGCAGTATAGCAGACTCAAGTTAAATATGTAGTCATTATGCAGCACGTAGTAAGTTGAGAAATGATTGATATAATCAGGCTTTAGATGCGGATTACCAACCGAATAAGTTGTTTCACTCTTTCGTTGTATAAACGGATCTAAGTCGGGTAGGAACGGACGACGTATTTTTCGAGAGTAACCCAATGACAAACTATGCTTGTTCTCTACCAAGTTGAATTCTATGTTTGCAGAAGGGAACCAGTCTAACTCATGATGCGCAAAATGGTCTCCTGTAGCAGTTTGTGTACCTTTTCTGCAAGCATATTCTCCACGAATGCCCACTTTAGTAGATACAACTTTTGACCATTGACGTTGGTAACTAACAAAAAGGGCTTGCACATTCTCCTTATATTTAAATGAACCATTATAAACAGGAGAAAAAGTGTTTGTTGTGTCTTTCAACACATCGTTACGTCCATAAGTATTGGTTACTTTGCTTGCATTCGTTTCAAAACCCAAATTCATGTTGTTGCCTTGACTAAACACCCACTTATAAGTGGCTTTCGCATTGGTTCCGCGTGCTTCGCTGTTTTTGTTTTCACTATAAATGTGATAAGGGGTGTAAATGGCACTTTCTGCATTGAGATCGGAAAACGAAGTGCTAAGATCCTTCTTTGAGCTGTTGTTAGAATGGTCTACATCGATACTGAATTGGCTACCTTTTGTGTCTGTATTCCACGTATAGTATGCTAAGACTCCGTAAAAAGGTTTCTGGTCAAACGGATAGTTATAGTGTTTATCCGTGCGCGATAATCTTACCGAGTCTTCGTGATGTGTGGTTTCGGTAGCTGTTCTATAATTTGCATTGACATAATTTGATGTCAAGCTTCCTGACACGCCTATAATATGCGATGGTGAGAAAGTATACGACAAGTCGAAACTACCGCCTAATCCTGCCGAGCGTCCTTTATTATAAAGTTGGTTAACAACATGTTTGTTAAGGGCTATGTAATTATAGTCATCAACACCTTCGAACTTTAATTTGCTAAAGGAGCCATTTAGGTAAACAGAAGCATTAAACTTGTTTTTACCATAGCGCAAGTTTATGTTTTCGTTTACGTCAAATTGATTCTTATATTCAACTGTTGTATACGAACTTCCAGCCCATCCTACATTGTTTTGCTTAATAACAATGTTTACAATGCCACCCTTGATTGCTGCACTATGAGCAGCACCAGGAGTTGTGATAATTTCGATTTTAGAGATTTGTTCAGGACTATAGCTACGCAATTTTTCCATTAAAGCATCACCTATTTCAATAGGTTTTCGTCCGTTGATGTAGATGGTTGACGTCCCCAATCCCATAATGTTTACACTATTGGATGTTGTGCTGAGCAGAGGTACATGTTTTAACACTTCATATACGCTTGGCTCTTCAAGGTCTAAACCTTTTGGAGTAAATATAAAACGATCGGTTTCGTGCTTTAACGTTGATTTCTTGGTGACGCTAACCACGGCTTCGCCTAAAGAGTTGGTGATGTCCTTATATAATTTAATGCCTATCACCTCTTTATCTACCTTTTGCGTAACTGGTAAATAACCTTCGCATTGGGCAAGCAAAAAGGCATCGAGTTTTGTTTCGTTCTTTAACGAAAAGTTACCATTGACGTCAGATTGTGTTTGACCTATCAATACGGTGTCTTTAGTGGTAAATAGGTAAACATCAACTTTGTGCAAAGGTGCTCCTGTGGCATCTTGCACACGTCCTGTTATGTTATTGATGCTTTGTGCCATTACATTCATGCAGCACACCGAGCATACTAAGGTTGTGTAAAGTGGATTCATGTGATTGTTGGTGTTTATATGTTTTATGATAGAGTTGCGGAATTTAGAGGGGATACCTACTCCCCCTCGTGCTCATTCCGTCTTAATGCAATCAATGGGGTTCATGGTTGCCACCCTCCAACTTTGAATGATAACGGTGAGGATGACAATTAAACTGACGATGATGAAAGTTAAGGGGTATATCCACCAATGAATTACAGTGCGCTCGGCAAAGTTTTGTAACCATTGCTCACAAAGGTAATAACCTAAGGGAGCTGCAACCAGAAACGATACAACCAAGGGCAGGGTGTAGCGCTTGATAAAAAGCAAAAGAATTTTAGCAATGCTGCTGCCCATCACCTTGCGAATGGCAATTTCTTTGCGACGATACTCCGTTTCGAACATAGTGAGACAAAAAACACCGATAATGGCTATAGCAAGCAAAAGTAGTGTACTTGCCTCAATCTGACGGATAAAGCGAATCTCATCGTGGTATGCCTCTTCCATACACTCGCTCATAAATTTTAATTCAGGAGGAGTGGTATCCTTGGCAAAGGATTGCAATACATTATTTACTTTCTTGCGAATATCTTGTTTGTCCGAGTGTGAGCTGATGCGGATGTAAATAAACTGTGTCGGGTCACCCCAATCGGCATATTGCTTGCCAAAAATAACAAACATAACGGGTGTGTGGTTGTTGTCGATTCGCGTAGAAAATGCACGGAAGTTTTGGCAGACGCCCACAACGGTCAGGTCGTTTTCTAATAATGGCTTATCCATTTCAATTTCGGGGTAGCGCTTCTTCATGTTTTCGTTGATAATGTATACATCCCCATCACATTCCTTAAAGTCGCGCCCTTCAACAATTTTTATACCACAGGTGCGCAACATTTTCCAATCAACAGGAATCACATTCATGTAATACGTTTTGTCGTCCTTGCCACGCTCCCACGTCATGCAATTATCGTATAAACCCAATTTGAAACCTGAATACCCCACAGATTCCACACCCACAATTTTTTCAAGTTCACTGCGTAAAGCTTCTTTCTGTTCTTTAGGCATGTAACCCACATCTCCAAAGAGTAGATTGTCTTTGGCATACCCATAGTCAGATTGATTGATAAATCTACTCTGACAATAGGTGATGCTAACAAAAATAACCAAGGTGAACGAAAGCACAAACTGCACTCCTATGAGAATCTGTCGCAACATTCTGCCATGCACCGACAAACCGAAGTTGCCCTTGAGCACCCATGCCGGCTGAAACGAAGTGACATAATAGGCACTATAAAGTGTACCTAAGATGCCAATGGCAACACTCAGCAGAGCAGTGTAAAGCACGAGAGGAAGATTGGCTTGTAACTTGATGGAGCCTAATGTGTATTGTCCTGCAAATTTCCACAAACCTAAGCAGTATACCATGCACATGGCAAGTGCAAAGGCAGTAAGCCCCATAGCAATACCTTCGCCCACAAGTGTCATGCGTAAGGAACGGGTGCTCTCGCCCATAACCTTACGGGTGTTAATGCTACGCATGCGGATGGGGGAGAGGGCTGTGGAGAAGTTTGTGAAGTTGATTAGAGCCATCAAAATTAGCAACAGAACAGCCATACGTAATATATAGAGTGTAGTGAGGTTGCCTTTGTCGGTTTCGGGGTCGTGACCCTGTAAATAGGTTTGAGACAGGGGCATGGCTGTGATGCTTATTCTTTTAAGAGTCTCATTGACTTTTTTCTGAATTTCATCGGCATATTGGGCGTACTCTGGGGGAAGGTCCTGATATTGTTCGCTCAGCAACTCTTTCATTTGTTTTTTCAGTGCTTTTTCGAAAGAATTTACTTGTGTGCCAGGGGTAAGACGTACAAAAGCTTTGTAGTTCCAGTTGGAAAGCTCGTTGATATTTTCATCCCCCATATTTAAGTAAACGGCATTTGCTACAACCGAGTTGCTTGGAAAATCGCGATAAACACCTTCAACGTTGAGTGTTTTGCCACTCGATAGTTTTAACGCTTTGCCAACAGATAGGGTTGTGCCAAAGTATTTCTCAGACAGTGAGGCTGGAATTAAGACCCCATTATTTGCATTGGGACTGAAAAAACTTCCGCATAGGAGTTCAGCATTTACGGTTGACAACAGGTCGTCGTTGCAGAGGTATGCCTCGGTGTTGATAATGCTTCCGTCTTTGTCTAACTGCAAACCATCGTAATCGCGCAAGAAACCCACGCTTTCAACTTGCGGACATGCTTTAAACTTTTCAAGATAGGGACGTGAAAAGGTGGTTGACCAGTCGTTATTAAAAACGCCATTGCAATAAAGGCGGTATATGTTTTCGTGACCTTTGATGTCCTGGTTATAGCTGTCGATAAAGTGGATTTGCGTTAGCAGCACATAGCAACCTGCTAATGCCAATACAAGTCCTAAGAGGTTGAGCGAGAATGCCAACTTGTAGCGGCGGAAAATATAGCGTATACTTTTCATTGCTTTGTAGATTATTATACAACAATTTATGAACACCTACTTACAAGATGGATTTCTCAACAACTTGTCCATCGTAGAGATTGATGATACGCGATGCGTATGCAGCATCGTGTTGGCTATGGGTTACCATGACTATGGTGGTGCCTTCGGCATTGAGTTGCGAAAGTAATTCCATAACCTCAAGTCCATTCTTTGAGTCGAGATTACCTGTTGGTTCGTCAGCGAGAATTAACTTAGGTTTGCCCACTACTGCACGTGCAATAGCTACGCGTTGTTGCTGACCACCTGAGAGTTGTTGGGGGTAATGGACTGCACGTTGCGAGAGGTTTACTTTTCGCAGAATGTCCAAAACACGTTGCTTGCGTTCTGCTTTGGGCATTTTGAGATATTTGAGTTGGAGGTCAATGTTTTCCTCCACGGTTAGTTCGTCAATAAGATTGAAACTTTGGAATACAAAACCGATGCGTCCCTTGCGATATTGGGTACGTTCTTTTTCTTTGAGATGTCCTACCTCATCGCCAGCCAAATAGTAGCTACCCGAATTGGGATTGTCGAGGAGTCCAAGAATGCTAAGTAGGGTAGACTTTCCACAACCCGAAGGACCCATAATAGCAACAAACTCGCCATCTTTTACTTCAAGACTTACACCATTCAGTGCTATTGTTTCCACATTCTCTGTGCGGAAAACTTTAGTTATGTTTTCAAGCTTAATCATATTGTATCGTATGAAAAATAGTTTTTAAAATTCAAGTATTTCATTGTCTTTAAAGGACTCGTAGCCACTTGTTATGACCTTTTCGCCAGGTTCGAGTCCTTCCTCAATTTCATAGAACAGCGGATTTTGTCTGCCAATGCGTATGTTTCGGCGGTAGGCTTTTTTGCCACTTTTATCAAGTACAAACACCCAGTTTCCTCCTGTGGTTTGGAAAAAAGTGCCACGAGGCAAAAGTGTGGCTTGTTGAGGTTGTCCGAGTTCTATGTTTAAATAGAATGTTTGACCAGGTCGAATGTTGACCGGGCGTTTCTTTTCGAAAATCAAATCTGTGCGAAATTTGCCTTCTCGTACCTCTGGATACACCTTGCGTACTCGCAGTTGGTAAGTTTTGCCATTTTGTTCCAAAGTAGCAGAAAGTCCCACCTTAATGCGGTCGATGTAGTGTTCATCAATTTGAGCCTCAATCTTAAAGTTGCTCAAATCGTTGACCAGTCCAATTGATTGTCCTGCGGTAATGCTTTGTCCGAGTTCAACATCCAACATGCCAAGTTCGCCGTTGATGGATGAGCGTACCTCTAATTTACCTTTGCGGTTGCGAACCATCACCACATTGCGGTGCATGTTTGCCAAATTATCCTCCATCTGTTCCATCTGTATGCTGCGGTATTGTGCATCTTTTTTGAGTCGTTCGCCAATAAGCTTTTGTTTCTTTTTGGCAAGTTCGTAGTCTTCTTTGGCTTGTATGAATTGTTCTTTTGAAATGAGTTTTTCTTTATAAACGCGAGTTCGAGATAATATTCTAAAAAGTAAAGAGCAGAGAAACATCCAACCT
>ERZ1026870.41-NODE-41-length-69575-cov-18.958501_pt1 | contig 69575 bp, 60 predicted proteins | sample MGYA00380165_ERZ1026870 | MGnify/ENA primary metagenome ERZ1026870 (study PRJEB33269, sample SAMEA4719801) | human gut metagenome | biome: human-associated habitat; feature: organic feature; material: feces | place: Cameroon | collected 2013-10 ...
TTCTGGGTGGATTGGAAAATTATTTTTAAGACCTTTAAGGTGTGCCTGCTGGGGCATGGGGAGTAAAAGATTGAACGCGGTCTTTCAAGATAACTACAGCAGCTCCAAGGCTGCCACTGACCTGCTGGTTCTGGCTTAACAGCCGTCTGGATAAGAGCAAGCTGGTGGAAGCAGGCTTTACTCCGCTTCCGACTTGGCAGGACGTGCTGAGCTGTTATCTGAAAGAGATCGAGCAGTAAGAGGAGATAGAAGAAATGGGACAGATTAAAGTTGAGAAAAATGTAGGCGGCATTGAAGGCCTTTGTGTTATTGAGCCTGCTGTTCACGGTGATGCCCGTGGCTATTTCATGGAAACCTACAACGAAAAAGACATGAAAGAAGCTGGCATTGACATCCACTTCGTGCAGGACAATCAGTCTATGTCCACGAAAGGTGTGCTGCGTGGTCTGCACTTCCAGAAGCAGTATCCGCAGTGCAAGCTGGTACGAGCCGTGCGTGGCACTGTGTTTGATGTTGCCGTTGACCTGCGAGCTAACTCGGAAACCTATGGCAAGTGGTATGGCGTGACCCTGTCGGCCGAGAACAAGAAGCAGTTTCTCATCCCGGAGGGCTTTGCGCACGGCTTCCTTGTTCTGAGCGACGAGGCAGAGTTCTGCTACAAGGTCAATGATTTCTGGCATTCGAATGACGAGGGCGGCATGGCTTGGAACGACCCGGAGATCGGCATTGAATGGCCGGAACTGAAGGGTGAGTATAAGGGCAGCGCAAGTGCAGAGGGGTACACGCTGGAAGATGGTACGGCACTGAATCTGAGTGATAAGGACCAGAAATGGCTGGGACTGAAGGATACTTTTAAATTTTAAGAACATAGGGGTAGGAAGAATGCAGCGGGAAAACGAAGTACAGCACGTATTTCTGGTAGGAGCCAAGAGCTTAGGCGCATACGGTGGATATGAAACCTTTGTTTACAAGCTCACGGAGTACCATCAGAATAAGAAAAATATTAAATATCATGTGGCGTGTAAGGCTAACGGTGACGGCTGCATGGATGAAACAAAAGTGGAAGGTGTAACAAGAATCAATGATCACGAGTTCGAGTTCCACAATGCACATTGTTTCAAAATTGATATCCCTCAAATTGGCGCGGCGCAGGCCATTTATTATGATGTTGCAGCATTGAATGCTTGCTGCAAGTACATAAAAGAACATAAAATCAAAAATCCGATTGTTTACATTATGGCCTGCCGGATTGGACCCTTTGCTGCTCATTTCTATAAAGAAATTCATAAACTGGGCGGTACTGTGTACTTGAATCCGGATGGGGAGTGTGAAATAATATGGACAACCAGAGAAAATCCTGATTTCATGCGGGTTTACGCGGCTTGACCTTTTCACCTCAACCTGTTTTTGCCTGTCATGGTGCGTTACGGCCAGCGTGATTTCAGGTGCTAATGGCTTCTGGTTGCGCTCTATACTTAACCCACCACAGCGAAAGCTGATAGAGCAGAAAACAGAATAAGGAGGTACGAAGGTGAGCCTGCGTATAGATTGCTGCTGCAATCTGTATACAGGCTTGTTGTCGTGCAATGAAATAGCAGGAGATTTAACAAGGGAGGAAAAGAAAAATTATGATGGAAAATAAAACAAAAATTGATCTGAAAAACAAAAGCATTTTTATCACCGGTGTAGCGGGTTTCATTGGTTCCAACCTTGCAAAGCGGCTGCTCTCCACGGTGGAGGGTGTCAAGGTCGTGGGTCTGGACAACATGAACAATTACTATGACGTGCGCCTGAAAGAAGCACGTTTGAAGGAACTGGAGCAGTTTGAAAAATTCAGCTTCGTAAAAGGCAATCTGGCTGATAAGGCTGTGATCGAATCTATTTTTGAGCAGTATAAGCCGGAAATTGTGGTAAACCTCGGTGCGCAGGCAGGCGTTCGGTATTCCATTACGAATCCCGATGCATATGTGGAAGCAAACTTGATTGGCTTCTATAACATTCTGGAAGCCTGCCGCCATTCTTACGATGAGGGGCATACCCCGGTAGAGCATTTGGTCTATGCGTCCAGTTCTTCCGTGTATGGTAGCAATAAAAAAGTGCCTTATAGCACGGATGACAAGGTTGATAACCCGGTATCTTTGTATGCGGCAACCAAGAAATCGAATGAACTGATGGCTCATGCCTATTCTAAGCTGTATAACATTCCGTCTACTGGTCTGCGTTTCTTCACGGTATATGGCCCTGCTGGTCGCCCAGATATGGCGTACTTTGGCTTTACGAATAAGCTGCTGAAAGGCGAGACAATTCAGATTTTCAACTACGGTAACTGCAAGCGCGACTTTACTTATGTGGACGATATTGTTGAAGGCGTTGTCCGTGTAATGCAGGGTGCGCCGGAGCGCAAGAACGGTGAAGACGGTCTGCCTGTTCCTCCGTATGCAGTTTATAACATTGGTAATCAGAACCCGGAAAATCTGCTGGACTTCGTACAGATTTTGCAGGAAGAACTGATCCGTGCGGGTGTCCTGCCGGAAGATTACGACTTTGAAGCACACAAGAAACTGGTTCCGATGCAGCCGGGTGATGTACCTGTGACCTATGCGGACACGAGCGCACTGGAGCGTGACTTCGGATATAAACCTTCTACCAGTTTGCGCGAGGGTCTGCGGAAGTTCGCTGAGTGGTACGCAAAGTTTTACAAATAAACAAGAAGAATAGGAAAACGAATCCATGAAGTGTGTTGAGGTTTACAAGGAATTATATCATCAGGAGCCGTTTGATGTGGCGTTCTGCCCGTACCGTATCAGTCCACTGGGTGCGCATATCGACCATCAGTATGGAAAAATCAACGGTCTGGCAATCGACAAAGGAATTCACATGGCCTACCATCCGAAACAGAACGGCGTTGTGGAGTTGCAGTCTTTGAATTTTCCGAAACGCGCTCAGTTCTTTGTAAGTGCGGTGCCGGAAGAAAAACAGGGTGACTGGGCAGATCATCTGCGTGGTGCAGCGAAAATGCTGGGGGAGAAGTATCGCCTGAAAGTTGGTCTGTCAGGTATCATCGAAGGCAGCTTACCGATTGGCGGTTTGTCCTCGTCGGCTTCGGTCATTATTTGCTTCTTGTCTGCACTGTGCAAAGTGAATGGCATCCATTTGAAGCCGATGGAAATGATTCTCACCGCAAAGGCAGCAGAAAACCAGTATGTTGGCGTTTCTTGTGGCAAGCTCGACCAGAGCTGCGAAGTTCTTTCTAAGAAAAACCATCTACTGTACCTCGACACGAAAGATGACAGCTATGAACTGATCCCTACCAGCGAGAAGATGAAGCCCTACAAGGTTGCAATTTTCTTCTCTGGTTTGGAACGTTCTTTGAAAAACTCTAAGTACAATCTGCGGCAAGATGAGTGCAAGGCAGCGGCCTATGCACTGATGGGCTATGCAGGGATGGACTACGATACCTTTGCAAACACCCGGCTCCGTGATGTACCGTTTGAGGTCTTTGAAGCCTATAAAGATCGTTTGCCAGAGTTGTGGCGCAGACGTGCAGAGCACTATTACAGTGAGTTCGCTCGTGCCGAAAAGGGTGCAGAACTGTGGCGTAAAGGTGATTTGGAGGGCTACGGTCAGCTTGTTTTTGAAAGCGGAAAATCCTCTATTTATAGCTATGAGTGTGGCTGCGATGAACTGAAAAAACTGTATGAAATCATGACCGATACCGATGGTATCTACGGTGGCCGCTTCTCTGGTGCGGGCTTCAAGGGTTGCTGCATGGCATTGATTGACCCGGACAAGGCCGAAGATATTGAAGCGAGGGTGACAGCAGAGTATCTGAAAGCGTTCCCAGCACTGAATGGAAAGTATAGTTTCCATTTGTGTGAGAGTGCCGATGGCGTGGAACTATAAGGAGAGTACATAGATGAAATGTTTGATTTTGGCAGCGGGCTATGCTACACGGCTTTATCCGCTGACAGAGAATTTCCCGAAACCGCTTCTGAAAGTGGGCGAGAAATCCATCCTTGATTGGTTGGTGGATGATCTGGTGGACACCACCGACATTGACGAATTTGTGGTGATTTCCAACCACAAGTTTGCACAGCATTTTGAGGATTGGAAAAGTAATAAGCAAAAGACGCGGCCTTATGAGATTACTGTGATCGACGATGGTACAAGCACCAATGAAACTCGTCTGGGAGCAGTCAAAGATATTCAACTGGTGGTAGAAAAGCTGAATCTGGCTGATGATTTGCTGGTTATGGCTGGCGATAATGTGCTGGATTTCAGCCTTTCAAAGTTCATTGATTTTGCCAAGGAAAAGAATACTTCCTGTGTGATGTGCCATGAGGAAAACGAACTGAAAAAGCAGCAGAAAACAGCAATCATCACGCTCGATAACTCGGATCTGATTACGAGCTATGAGGAAAAGCCAAAGGAACCAAAAGGAAATCTGGCTGTGCCGCCGTTCTACTGCTATCGTGCCTGTGATGTAAAGCGGATTCAGGAAGCTCTGGAGAACGGCTGCGGCTATGACGCACCGGGCAGCTTTGCGGCTTGGTTGAGCAAGCAGACACCGATGCACGCTTACGTCATGCCGGGTAAGAGGTATGACATTGGCGATATTAACAGCTATGAGTATGTAAAGAGTTTGTTTTCAAAATAAAAACGCAAAGAGAGAGGAGAAAGTAATCATGAGAGATTTTAGGGATTTGAAAATTGCTGTGGCCGGAACTGGCTACGTTGGACTTTCCATTGCAACGTTGCTGAGCCAGCATCATAAGGTTATGGCAGTGGATATTGTGCCGGAAAAGGTGGAACTTATCAATAGCAAAAAGTCTCCGATTCAGGACGAATACATTGAAAAGTATCTGGCAGAGAAAGAACTGAACTTAACTGCAACATTGGATGCAAAGGAAGCATATAGCGATGCAGATTTTGTTGTTATTGCTGCTCCTACCAACTACGACAGCAAGAAGAATTTCTTTGATACTTCTGCGGTTGAAGCGGTTATCAAGTTGGTGATTGAGTATAACCCGGAAGCAATCATGGTAATCAAGTCTACGATTCCTGTTGGCTTCACTGCAAGTGTTCGTGAAAAATATCACTGCGATAACATTATCTTTAGCCCGGAGTTCCTGCGTGAGAGCAAGGCTCTATACGACAACCTGTATCCGAGCCGTATCATCGTTGGCACGGATGTAGAAAACGCCCGTCTGGTGAAGGCTGCACATATTTTTGCTGAATTGCTTCAGGAAGGCGCAATCAAGGAAAACATTGATACGCTGTTCATGGGTTTTACCGAGGCAGAAGCGGTCAAATTGTTTGCTAATACCTATCTGGCTCTGCGCGTTAGCTACTTCAATGAATTGGATACCTATGCAGAGATGAAGGGCTTGAACACCCAGCAGATTATCAATGGTGTCTGCCTTGATCCGCGTATCGGTACTCATTACAACAATCCCAGCTTCGGCTACGGCGGGTACTGCCTGCCCAAGGACACTAAACAGCTGCTCGCAAATTATGCCGATGTACCGGAAAATTTGATTGAAGCAATCGTGGAATCTAACCGTACTCGCAAGGACTTTATTGCGGATCGTGTGCTTGAAATTGCTGGTGCTTATGAAGCAAATGACAGCTGGGATGAGAGCAAAGAAAAAGAAGTTGTAGTTGGTGTGTACCGCTTGACGATGAAGAGCAACAGTGATAACTTCCGTCAGAGCTCCATTCAGGGCGTTATGAAGCGCATTAAGGCTAAGGGGGCGACGGTCATTATTTATGAGCCGACTCTGAAGGACGGTGAGACTTTCTTTGGATCAGTAGTGGTTAATGATCTGGCTAAGTTCAAGGAAATGAGCCATGCTATCATCGCAAATCGCTATGACAAGTGTCTGGATGATGTGGAGGATAAGGTTTATACGCGCGATATTTTCCGCCGTGACTAATTAGCAGGAGTACGAAGATGAAAGTATGTTTAGTGGGATCGTCAGGCGGACACTTAACGCACTTATATATGTTGAAACCGTTTTGGAAGGATAAAGAGCGGTTTTGGGTTACGTTTGATAAAGAAGATGCGCGTAGTCTGCTTGAGGGAGAAAAAGTTTATCCGTGCTATTACCCGACAAATCGTAGTTTGAAAGCATTGGTAAAAAACACCAAAATTGCATGGGATGTTCTGCATAAGGAAAAGCCGGATTTGATTGTTTCCTGTGGTGCAGCAGTAGCCGTTCCGTTTTTCTATATCGGAAAAATGATGGGAGCAAAAGTGGTATACATCGAGGTGTTTGATCGTATTGATAAACCAACTATGACTGGAAAGATGGTTTACCCTATTGCTGATAAATTTGTCGTTCAATGGGATGAGCAGAAGAAGGTTTACCCCAAAGCAGTAAATCTCGGAAGTATATTCTAAGATAGTAGGGGGAGAAAGCCAACATGATTTTTGTGACAGTGGGAACACATGAGCAACCATTTAATCGGTTGATTCAAAAGGTGGATGAATTAAAAAAAGATGGCGTTATAACCGAAGATGTCATTATTCAGACGGGTTTCAGTACATACGAACCAAAATATTGCCAGTGGAGCAAGTTGATTCCGTACCAGCAAATGATTAAGAATGTAGCAGATGCGCGTATTGTAATCACCCACGGTGGCCCAGCAAGTTTTATTATGCCGCTTCAGATTGGAAAAACACCTATTGTTGTGCCACGGCAGCATCAGTTCAATGAACACGTTAATGACCATCAGGTGGAATTTGCACGAAATGTCGCAAAACGGATGGGAACGATTATTGAAGTGGAAGATATTGAAACCCTTGGAGATGTTATAACCAATTACGATCGGATTGTAGCAGGCATGGGTCATGGGATTAGCAGCAACAATGCAAAATTCAATGAGGGCTTGGAGTCAATCGTAGATGAGTTGTTTAACAAGTAAAGAAAGGCAACGAACATAATGAGCAAAATCAAAGTTACCTTTGTAGAAACAAATTGTAAAAAGAATGGCCCAATCAAACAGACACTGAATATTATTCGCAATATGGACAAAGAGGTCTTTGAGCCTAGTCTGGTAACTGTGTGGCCGGAAGATGCAGACAATTCAATGATTGATGAGTATAAAAAGCTGGGTATCCCCGTACTGTCTGCAAACATGAGCAAGAAAAAGTCTGTTCTCTTTGGAAAGAAAGAGGTTGGACAACTTTTAGAGCAGTTGCAGCCGGATATTGTGCAGGGTGTCGGTATGCCGCCGTACAGAATGACGCTCGGCTATAAGAGAGCAATTCACTTTGTCACGCTCAGAAATTATTGCTATGAGGATTATCCTGACTACTATGGGAAAATTCCCGGAACAGTTATGGCCTTTCTCGATTTGAATTTGATTAAGAAACGTATGGCAGCAGGCGAACCTTTCGTGACGTGTTCTGAAAGTTTGACAAAAATGTATAGAAGCCGTCAGAATATGGAGATTCCGTATATCCGCAACGGCGTGGATGTGAGCCAATATACAAAAAGAAACTGTGACGAAATAGATGACGTGCGGAGAAAACTTGATTTGCCGTTAGGAAAAGTCATCTATGTGTATAGCGGTGGATTTATCGACAGAAAAAATCAAAGAGAAGCCATTACCGCATTTTTGGCAATGAAGAAAAATGCAGATGCAGTTTTACTTCTGCTTGGTGATGGAACGAATTTTGAAGCACTGAAAGACGAGTTTTCTAAGAATACAAATATTTTGTTCCGGGGTAAGGTGTCCAACGTAAATGAATATCTCCATGCTTCTGATGTTTACTTGGCAACAAGCAAGTCCGAAGGACTGCCTAATGGCGTTTTGGAAGCGATGGCTTGCGGCTTGCCGGTGCTTCTGTCAGACATTCCGCAGCACATGGAGGTTTTGGAAGCAGACCCCCAGTGTGGTCATTCCTATAAACTTGGGAATGCTAAGCAGCTTTCAGCCTTGATGGATCAGATGATGGATGAGAACCTGTTTGAAATGGGCGAAAGAAGTTATACCGCTGTTATGGAAAATTTCACGGCAGAGGGTATGAGCAAGAGGTATCAGAATTTGTATTTGAAACTGATGAATAAGGGTGGAAGATAAAATGAAACTTTCTGAGTGGAAATTATATAGTATTTATGCTTTGGGACATATTCTGCAAGGTAGTCCCGAAGCTGATGAAAAATATCTCAAAATTTTATTTAAGTATCTGATGGGGAAAGAGTGTAACTTTGATAACCCTCAAACATATAGTGAAAAGTTGCAATGGTTGAAGATTTATGACAGAAATCCTCTTTATACCCAACTTGTCGATAAATATGAAGTACGGAAGTTTATTGAAGAACGAATTGGAAGTGAACACCTGATTCCATGCCTTGGCGTATGGAATCACTTTGACGAAATTGACTTTAACAAACTTCCAAATCAATTTGTTTTGAAGTGTACACATGATTCGGGCGGTTTGATTATCTGCAAAGACAAATCGACATTAGACTTAAAACAAGCACGAAAGAAAATTGAACATTGCCTTAAAAGAAATTACTTCCTCAATCATAGAGAATGGCCGTATAAAGATGTCAAGCCTAGAATTATTGCAGAGGAATATACGGTGGACGAATCTGGCTACGAGCTAAAAGACTATAAGATTTTCTGCTTTAATGGTGAACCGAAAGCAATGTTTATTGCAACAGATCGTGGAACGGATACTAAATTTGATTTCTTTGATACAGAGTTTCACCATCTGCCCTTTACCAATGGCCATCCTAATGCGGACAAGGAGATAAAGAAACCAGAAAATTTCGATGAGATGCTTCGCATTGCGGGCATACTTTCAAAGGGAATGCCAGAGGTGCGGGTAGATTTGTACAATGTCAATGGAAAAATTCTTTTTGGTGAGATGACATTTTTCCATTGGAGCGGATTGATGCCTTTTGAGCCGGAGGAATGGGATTACAAATTTGGCAGTTGGATTGAATTGCCGGAGGTTAGATAATGGGTGTATTAAATAGTAGCCGTAAAGCGATGAAAGGCTTCATAGAGAAAAGTTACAGTATGGGTCAACTTCATGGAGAAATGAAGAAAATCAATGATCCTAGGCGACAGAACTTAATCGAAACAGTACACTTGACGAAAGCAGAAGAGAATAAAATTGATACATTGTTTGTTTCTACTTATGGCAAAAAGATTAAATATGATTGGCATAGGCTGTATCAATCTTTTACAGGGAAATTTGATGAAAACTATTTTCCGGAATATCTTTTTTCAAGTGTGTTAGAGCCAAAGATGAATCCGATGGATTATCGCTATGTTCTTGATGATAAACTATTGCTTCCATTGTTTTGTGTGGGCGTAGAGCACGTCAGAACACCGCGTACATACTATTCAGTATGCGATGGCATTTGCTTTGATGAAGAAAAAAATATTGTGGATTTGAAAAATGATAATTTTAATGGGGGGGGGTACAGAGGCAATAATAAAACCTGTTCAAGATACATCATCAGGTGTTGGTGTTGAGAAAATAAAAGGAATAGAAGCGATAAAGAACAATCTGCAAGAGAAAGCAGCAAAAAAGGGTACATATATAGTACAGGAATGTATCACTCAAAATGAACAACTTGCCATGTTGTATTCAGAGGCAGTCAATACATTTAGGGTTATTACATATCTTTGGGACGGAGAAGTTTTCCATGTGCCGCTTGCATTAAGAATAGGACAAGGCGGTAGCTATTTGGATAATGCTCATGCTGGTGGAATGTTTATCGGTGTAAATGACTTGGGTGAACTGAATGATGAGGCGTTTACAGAATTTGGAAAAAGATATAAAGAACATCCTGATACACACACCGTATTCAAGGGGTATAAACTTAACTTTGTACCTGAACTTATCAAAACAGCGAAGAAGCTACATCTGAATGCCCCGCAGCTCGGAATTATTTCGTGGGATTTAACAGTTGATCAAAATGGAGTGTTTGTTCTGATAGAAGCAAATACGAGAGGACAGAGTATATGGTTCCCTCAAATGGCAAATGGTATGGGTGCATTTGGAAAAAATACTGCGGAAATCCTAAAATTTATAGCTCAAAAATAGAGGAGGATTAAAACAAGGTGATAAAAAGCGTGATTTTTGTTACTGGCTCATTGGCTGACGGTGGGGCAGAAAAGGTAATGTCAATTTTAGCATCGGGCTGTGCAGAGCTTGGAGCAGACGTTACGCTTGTGGTACTAAGACCAAAGAAAATCGTATATCCTGTGTCTGATAAAGTCAAAATAGTTCAATTTACAGATGACGGAAAACTAGCAACTATAAAACGCATAAGAAAGCTGCATAGGGTGCTGAAAGAATCAGCTGCAGAAGTAGTGATTCCGTTCCTTCCCATTATTTCGTTATATACAATGATTGCAAATATTGGGTTGAGAAAAAAAGTAATCATGTCTGAAAGAGCTGATCCGCGAGCTCAGTTCAACAATTTGCCATGGAAAGATAAAATTGGAAATTTCTTTATGAGAAAATGTGGCCTTTTTTCTTTGGCAGATTGGATGGTTTTTCAAACCCCAGATGCACAGTCATACTATTCTGAAAAAATTCAGAAAAAGAGTTCGATCATTCCGAATCCGTTGGATATTGATAAACTCCCAGAAAGATACGATGGAGAACGCGAAAAACGAATTGTTGCTGCCGGTCGTTTTTCCGAGGAGAAAAATTTTGCACTTCTAATAGATGGATTTGCGACTTTTCATGAAAGCTTCCCAGACTATACACTTACAATATATGGGGAAGGTGCACTGAGGAAAGATTATGAAATGCAAATACAGGAACTTGGGCTAGGTGGGAGTGTGAAACTTCCCGGATTTGCGTCAAATCTACCTGAAGAAATCAATAAAGCAGCCATGTATATTTCAACATCGAATCATGAGGGAATTTCTAATTCGATGCTGGAAGCATTAGGAATGGGAATTCCGACTATCGTAACCGATTGTCCAGTAGGAGGATCAAAGATGTTTGTACATACGGGAGATAATGGTGTTCTTATTCAAATGGAAAATAAAAATGATTTGGTCAGTGCAATGACATTGATTGCAACGAATAGCAGGTATGTAAAGCATATTTCAAATAATGCAATAAAAATTCGTGAGCAGTTAGCTGCACCTAATATTTGTCAGAAATGGCTGCAATTACTTTGATAAGGAGATAAGATGTGGGATATTAAAAGCGTAATATTATATCTTGTGATGGCGTCAATAGGCTACTTTTGTATATCAGAGGAAAGAAGAAGCATTCAAAATGGAGTAAGAAGGCGCTTAAAAGTTTCCTATGCAATTCTGTTTTTTGTGTGGCTTTTCCTAGCTGTATACCGATATGTTGGATATGAGAGCGGCATAATTATTGGAGGTAATGATGCCCCTACATATATAGATTATTTCCAGACGTGTCTAGCTGGTAAAGGAAATAATATCTATTTTGTGCGGACAGAACCATTGTTTCAGATAATGACTAAGGCGGTAAGAACTATTACGTCTAACTACCATGTGTACTTCGCACTCATTTACGGACTGATAATATTTAGTTATTTGCGCTTTATAGATGAGTTTGACCTCCTACAAAGCAATAAAACTCCGCTGTTTATGCTTGTGTTCCCGTTTATTCAAAGCTTTTGCGCGATACGCACACATATAACTATTGCATTGATTTTATTGGCGATAGTTGCTTTGAAAAATAGAAGAAATATTTTAATGTGGGGACTACTTATTGCGAGTGTTTTTATTCAGAGAGCAAGTTTAATATATGCAATCTTTCCGATTTTCTATTTTTATTATAAAAAGAATAAGATGACGATGAAAAAAGCAACAGCTTTTATTATTATCGGATGTGCTGTTGGATATATCGGGAAGAAAGTTATTATTGGTGGCAGTATTGGGTATTTAACAGGAGGGGTGTATGCAAATTATGCAAGTGCATCATCATCTGCGGGATATTTATTCGACTACATAAAGCTAATTGTTGAGCAAGTAATCATTGATGGGTATATGATTCTGTCCTATAAAAAAGTAAATGGACAACTGCAAGAAATGGAAGAGTTGGAAAAAGAAAAACTTCGGATGCTTCAAATGATGTGCTACTTCGATTTGATGCTAATTCCAATATGCTACATTTTAGGGATTTGGCGTGGAGCGAGCTATTTCTTTTTGCCTCGTCTTTTGATTTTAGGATATATAATAACCGACTTTTCGAGAAAAATATCGAAAAATTCTCGAAAAGCATACTATATGATAGTTAAAGTGGCAATGCCCATTTGGTTGGTGCTTCGACTATTTACAGTATATGATGTATCTGGGCTGATGCCATATTATCTTGACTTTAGGCTGTAATGTAAATGTTTATGAGGAAACCTAAGTATTACCACTCATAATAACTGGATTTACAGAGGAGAACTGGAAAAATGAAAATTAGAAAAAAGGATATTCAGTTTTTTTTGGTGGGCTGTGGATTGCTATTTGTACCGAGCTTACTAAGAGTGGGAATGTTGAAATCTCAATGGGCATTAGTAAATGTATTATCATGGATAGGAATTATTCTGCTGACACAGAGATATTATGGGGGGGGGGCAGAGTAGTATTATCTAAAGATGGAAGCAATGGAGTTACAAATCCATTATTGATAATAACGCTAATAATCCTTTTTCTGATTGAAGGAATGATGCTCCCGTATTTTTCGGCTGAATCAAAGATTAAGTACATCTATGCAACGATTCTTCCATGCTATATATTATATGTTTCCTTGCCAAGACAGGAAATCATTCGATATTTTAAAATGTTTGCAAAGTTATTAACCATTGCAAGCACGGTTGTTGTTTTGTGTGGTATTTTTGATACCTTTATTGGTACGAGCATTGGAAAGACAATAGCAGAATTTTCGGCGGCAGATTCATTGATTGAATCTATTCGTCAAGGACGGATGGTTTCATATTTTGGGCATCCGTTGTTGACAAGTGAAGTTATGATTTTGTGCTTTTCATTTAATACATTGGTAAATTACTGCATAGAGAAAAAAACAGTAACAGAGACAGTATACTATTCAATAGTAAGTGTAATCGGAATAGGATTCTGCGGAAGCAAAACGGGACTGATATTGATTGCAATAGAGTTTGCACTGCTGTATGTCAATAAGAAAGGAATAAAATATTTTATTCTAGTCGCCGCGGCTGTTTATTGGGCCTATGGTTATGGACTATTGGATACAGTGATCGGACGATTCTTGGATGGCTTCAAATCAGGAGATTTAACAACAGGAAGAAACACTGCATTAGCCCTACTTATGAGAAATGGATACTTGCATTTTAATTTTTTAATGGGTCATGCAGGAGCAGATTTATCGGAAAGAATGATTGCTGCGCTGGAGTATCCACCATTAAGATGGGCATATCTATTTGGAGTGTGGTTTTCAGTGGTAATGTGCATCATTTTATTTTTGACCCCAGCAATGATGATACTTAAGAACAAAAATATTAAAATTTTTATTGTTCTGATTATACTAATTCTCGATGTGAACAGTTATAACGGGATTACGACGCAATCTGATCAGATGTTGCTTTATTGTGTTTCGGTATTTTTGTTACTGAATTTAAGCTATGCGGTAAGAGGAAATGGAAATGAAGATATGTGTTCTAGTACAAAATCTATATACACTAGGAGGTATCCAACGAGTTGTAACTACAATTTTAAATGAACTTGTGAATGACGAAAATTACGACATAACAGTTGTGATGCCTTTTAAGATGAGCGGGGAGAAACTTTTCAAAATTGATGAACGTATTAAGCTGAAAAATCAAGAAGAACTATCTGTGAATCGAGAACATAAGCCCGTAAGATATATTTTTGCATTAAACAAAAGAATTGGATTTTTAGATAATGGTATAGCACTTCCATTTGTCCTAAACAATCGAATCGCACCACAGGAAAAAGAAAAGTACATAAAATATTTCAATGAAGAAAATTTTGATGTTGTTATTGGTGCGGGCATTGAATATAGTCTGCTTTTGGGCGAAATCAAGAAAGATATATCAGCAAAAACTATAGGATGGCAACACAGTACATACGGTTCATACTTTGAAAAAAGAGGAGCAACTGGATATGGATTGATGAAATATGTAAAAAAATGTTATTCAGCGTTGGATGGCATTTGGGTTTTGACAAATTCTGACAAAACAGAATTTGATAACAACTTGGGTATAGAAAGCAAAGTACTCTATAATCCACTTCCGAAAAATGACAGCGTTAGTACAACGTATGAAGAAGGATATGTCTTGTTTGCTGGGAGACTGGAACGAGAGCATAAAGGGTTGGACTACTTAATTGATGTAATAAAAAAGATTTCAGAAGAAGTCCCGAAGTTGAGAGTGACTATTATTGGAGACGGACCATCACATAATTGGCTAAAAGCTGAGATAGAAAGAACTGGATTAGGGGAGAAAGTTAACCTATTGGGAACAACAGATAATGTTTATCAATTCTATGGCAGGGCGTCAGTAATGGTCCAGACTTCTCGATGGGAGGGCTTTGGAATGACAATACTAGAAGCTATGTCTTGCGGTATTCCAGTAGTGGCATTTCATAATTACGGCCCAGACGAAATAATTAGAGACTCGGTTGATGGATACCTTGTAGATCACTTCGATACAGAAGCATTTGCAAAAAAAGTTGTGGAAATATTAAAGCAGCCTGAACAGCGAAAACAAATGGGAAAATGTGCAATTGAAAGATCACAGGATTTTAGCTTGGAAAAGGTGCTTCCACTGTTTAAACAATATTTAGAGGAAGCAGCGAAGGGATTATAACATGAGCAAGCCATTGAGCAAAAAGAAAGCATCTATGCTAAATATGGCACTTATGGGAGCATATCAGATCGTGACGGCATTATTCGGATTCGTTTTGCCAAGCATGATTTTGAACACCTATGGTGCAAGTTTACATGGTTATACAACAACTGTTTCTAATATTATGAGTTATGTAGCACTTGTTAATGCGGGATTGGCTCCTGCAGCAGTGCAAGCCTTATATACGCCTCTTGCTAAAAAGGACACATATAGATTAAACCAAGTTTTGAATGCTATTGACCATTTCTATACAGTTTCGGGATGCCTTTATACGATAGCGATAGCAATAATTGCGAGCGTATTACCGTTTGTTTTGTCAAATCAGTTGCCTCCGATACTTATTGTGCTTTTGATTATTGTGATAGGCGCAAGTAGCACATTAGAATGTTTCATTTATAGTAAGTACAAAGTTCTCTTACAAGCGGATCAGAGGCTATTTGTGGTTTCTGTTGCCGATACCATAATGTATTTTGTTCGTGTTGGGCTTCAGGTGATTTTGATTTGGGCTAAGGCAAGCATTGTGATCGTAATGGCAATTCCTGCGGTTATGGTTATCTTTAGAATGATGATTTTGTCCATATACTGTCGAAATAATTATCCGGGACTGGATAAAAAGGTCGTGAGGGATAACTCAGCACTGTCAAAAAGATGGTCTGCGATGGCCCATCAATTAGCAGGTTTGGTTGTTTATAATACCGATGTTACGTTATTGACGCTATTTGGAAGTCTTGTGCAAGTTAGTATATACTCTGTCTACAATTTGGTCTTTCAAAAACTGTATGAACTGTTGACGAACATTTTTTCGTCTGGAACTTTAGCGAGTTTTGGACAGTTGATGAGTGAAAATAAGAGAGAGTCCCTACTGCGAAATTATGATTTGTATGAATATGGTTATTATATTATAATAACATTTGTCTATGGTGTTTCAGCATCAATGATTTTGCCATTTGTGAGTGTTTACACGAAGAAATATACAGATATTCCTTATGTGGATGTAAAGCTTGCTGTCCTGTTTATGTTGATAGGCTTTGCGAATAATATACGAATTCCTTGTTTGACAATGATTAACGCAGCAGGGCATTTCAAAGAAACGCAATGGAGAGCAATTTTAGAAGCTGTAATAAATATTACGGTTTCCCTTTTGCTGATTAAACCATTAGGTATGTATGGTCTGCTGATTGGAACTATTTGTTCTTTTGCTTATAGAACAACGGATATTATCTATTACTCACATAAGCATATTCTAAATATATCCTGCAAAAAATCCGTTTTAAGGGTGTTGAGAGTTGCGCTAGTAATTGCTATTAATGTGATACTGTATAAGTTGTTGGTTGGAAAATATATTATGAATGGTTGGGGTGAGTGGATTATGTATGCTGTAATTGCAAGCATAATAGTACTTGTGACGACTGGACTTATATATTTTATTACAGAAAAAAAACAGTTCTTGGCTTGTATGAATTTGATAATTAAAAGAAAAGTTAAGCGTTGATGGTTAAAAGGAGAGAAAATGAACATTAAAGCTGTTGTGTCCAAAGTAGAAAACCATATTTATTGGAAAAAGATTGAATGGGGATTCTATGACAAAATGGATGATGAGTCATTTTTGAAAATGGCTTACAAAAGAAAATTCGGAAAAGAATTGGATTTGAAAAATCCTGTGACCTTTAATGAAAAGCTTCAATGGCTGAAACTTCATGATCGAAAGCCGGAGTATACAACGATGGTTGATAAATATGAAGCAAAAGCTTATATTGCTCAAAAAATTGGTGAAGAGTATGTGGTTCCAACATTAGGTGTTTGGGAAAAATTTGATGATATTGACTTTACAAAGCTTCCGAATGCGTTTGTTTTGAAATGTACACATGATTCTGGTGGTCTGGTTATTTGCAAAGATAAAAGTAAACTTGACAGGGAAAAAGCAAGAAAAAAGATCAATAAATCGTTGCATTCTAATTATTTCGGGGGGGGCGCGAATGGCCATATAAAAATGTAAAGCCTCGAATTATTGCAGAGCCTCTTCTTAAAGATGATGCAACGAAAGTGGGCGAGCAGGAGTGCTTGACAGATTATAAGTTTTTCTGTTTTGGTGGAATACCTAAAATTGTTTATATATCGAAAGACAAGGCAGAAAATCCGACGACGGACTTTTTTGATATGGATTATACTCACTTGCCGATTAGAATGCGAGATCCTAATTCGGATGTGTTACCTGAAAAACCGATTCGTTTTGATGAAATGAAAAAAATTGCAGCAGTATTGTCCAAAGGATTGCCCCATTTAAGAGTTGACTTTTACTGTGCGAATGGAAGACTATATGTTGGAGAGTTGACCTTTTACCATTGCAGTGGTTTTGCGCCGATTCAACCAGAAGAATGGGCGATTAAAATGGGGGATTGGATTAAACTTCCTACAAGTAAATAAGGATTTAATGCTTTGCCTTTCTGATTTTGTATGGTTTTTAATCAGGAGGAGCAAAATGAAATTGTTTATAGATAAATTGAAAAACCACATTTATTGGCTTAAAATATCTTCGGGACTTTATGATGGAATGGATGATGAGACGTTCTTGAAAATGGCCTATAAAAGAAAATTTGGTAAAGAGCTTGACCTCAATAATCCTGTGACGTTTAATGAAAAACTTCAATGGTTGAAATTGAATGATCGAAAGCCAGAATATACAGAAATGGTAGATAAATTCATGGCGAAAAAATATGTGGCAAGTATAATAGGGCAAGAACATATTATTCCGACTTTAGGCGTTTGGAGTCGTTTTGATGATATTGATTTTGATAAATTACCAACGCAGTTTGTTCTAAAATGTACACACGATTCTGGTGGATTGGTTGTTTGCAAGGACAAAAGCAATCTAAATAAAAAGGCGGCAAAAAAGAAAATAGAGAAATCTATGAAAACGAACTACTACAAAGGAGGACGTGAGTGGCCGTATAAAAATGTAAAGCCGCGGATTATTGCTGAGGAATACATGGAAGATATATCAGGTAATGGATTGACAGACTACAAATTTTATTGTTTTAATGGTGTTCCTAAATATCTCTATGTTTCAAATGGAATGGATAACCATGAAACTGCTCGGCTGAGTTTTTTGACAATGAATTGGGAAAAAGCTCCGTTTGGACGATCTGACTATCTTGAATTTGAAGTTCTTCCTCCGAAGCCCACAAAGTTCGATGAAATGGTGAAAATAGCAAAATCTTTATCCGGTGGGCATCCATTTCTACGGGTTGATTTATACGAGATAAACAATAAAGTGTACTTCTCAGAGCTGACGTTTTCCCCATGTGGTGGTTTTATGCCGTTTGTTCCTGAAGAATGGGATGCAAAGCTTGGAGAAATGGTGAATATAAGAAAAGTGAAGTGATTATTAAAGATAATGCTAGAAAAGAAAAACTATTACGGAATAGATTTATTAAAGTTTATAATGGCAGTGTGTGTGGTCGCTATTCACACTCAGCCGCTTTATAGCATACAGTCTATAGTTGTGCAACGATTATTTGACACGATTACTAGTTTGGCTGTGCCATATTTTTTCTCAGTATCGGGGTTTCTTCTGTTTTCAAAAATTGATGCGAATATATTAAGCAGGAAAAGTATGGAGGTGTGTAAGAAGTATCTATCAAGAGTACTCTCATTATATGTCATTTGGAATATTATTTATCTGCCAATAACTATTTTTGGATTCAAGGAAAATAATATGTCATTTGCGAGATACGTACTCGATTGTATAAGAGGATTTCTCTTTATAGGCCAACAATTTTACTCATGGCAACTTTGGTATTTACTGTCTGTGTTTTTTGTGATTGCTTCAATTTGTATTATGGCTGAACATAAAATCAAAGATAAAAATATATTTAAGATTATGATGGCCATATTTTTAATGGGGGGGGGTATAGGAGTACTAACGACAGTTGATTTCTCAGAATATAGAAAAATAGAGATGGTAATTAAGTGCATCAAATTTATATTTGGAAATGGGAGAATTCTATCTGGATTTGGTTATATAGCAGTTGGATGGATTGTTGCTAAAAAGAAAATATTAAGTGGGCGGATTAGCATAATTCTTGGCCTAATATTATTGGGAGCATTATATTTAGCAGGGGATACATGGGGGTTTTTGTTAAAGTTTTTGATTGCTGAAATTTTGTTGAGTGCTTCATGTAAAGTAACATTGCCGCAGCATCCAATATGGGAACATATGAGATATGTTAGTGAAATAATCTATTTTACGCATATGTGGGTGGCGTTTAGTTATACACTGATATTTCGTGAATTTAGATACTATGGAGCAGATATTTTCTTCGCATCTACATTGATTCCGATAATTTTATACTATATTCTATATCGCTCACATATGCTGAGCAAAGTAAAAACAATCTTGTAATAATATGGAAAATCCGTAGGGATCATTCTTGCCCCTACGGATTTTTTATGTTACAAAGATAAATTTTTTAGTCAGTGGCAACATCAAACTGAAAATGTGCCGGAAGGTTGAACTGTTTAATAAACGCATGGTGCTGGGCGTGATAGTGCCGTAGATCGTATCCCAGATGATGCAGTTCCAGCAACTTCACCAGCACCAGATTGAGGTGAATCCGCTTGGCCGCAGAAATCTGCGCCGCGTCCAACCCGCGCTTCGTCATTTGATAGACTTCATCACTGTTCAGCATCAGGTGGGATGTAAAAGCGTTATGCTCGTATAGAAGGATGTGTTTGTCCTTAATGGTCAGAAACTTGTTCAGAGTATGCAAGTCCATAAGAAGCTGATGCTCAAGATAATGTCCGAGTGCATAGCCGCACACCATCTGCTTCGTTTGTTTGTCCAGCTGGCGATTGATAAGGATCAATGGCTTATCAAAATAGAGCGAAAGTAAACCCAACATATCTTTAATGCGGGATGTTTCACTGATGTCCAGACTGCAACTGCGCGCGATCTGTTTAATGTTGCGAGTTCCGGCAGTTTGGACAAGTTCGTTGGCAGCTTGGTGAATAAACGCAGAATCCATAATGTGATCTCCTTCCGGGGATGGCATAGTGAATAGAACAGTGGTTCACAAGTTCATTATTCGTTCCTTTTCTCGTTTTTGTTCTCGGTACTTAAAATAGGCTTTGTGCATTTCATACATGATGCCGTCCATATCCTGCGGGGTCAACTCTCCGCTGGCAAATAGCTCAGTAAGCTCAAATGCGAGATGCTGGGCTTCTATTTTGCCCTTTTTTCCGTAGGCTTCGGCGGCACGTTCGATAAATAAAGACTGATCCGGCTGTAAATAGGTCAGAGGTACATGGAATATATCGGCCATCTTTTCAAGCATTTCAATACTGCGAGGGTAGCGGCCATCACGCTCCCATCCGATGATTGTTCGTTTGTTGATACCCAGACATTGCGCCAATTCGTCCTGTGTTAAAGAATGCTTCTTTCGTAGATCGCGAACTTTCTCTCCAAATTTCATGTTTGCAACCTTTCTATGGCGTAGTTATCGTGCTGTAACAATGTACAAAGGAATTTGTGAATATTCAATCTGAAAGATGCAACGAATTTTCACATTTTCCTCTTGACACGGCGGCACGACTTGCTTATAATATATGCTATATTCTATCATCTTTTGGATTATTATACCGTAAAAATCGTAAATATGCAAGCCGAAAAAGGTGAAAAAAGAGCGGAAGTCTAAAAGGTGAAATTGAATAGAAGAAAAAAGAAACTTAAACCAACACAAAGGAGGCCGTGAGAAGATGAGCAACGGAGAACATGAAATCCGCACCCCAAAGGGGCTGCGGATTGGGAATCGCAGTGTCGTTGATGGAAAGAATATGCTTCAGATCAAGCGTGGTGGCTGTGAAGATTATATTTCTGCTGAATCTCTGGTGGAGTGCATTCACGGCCTTCCCGTGAAGAGTATCGAATTTTTCACAGCAGAGAACCAACGGAAAGAAGCCTGAAGCAGAGTGCTTCATCGACACTGAAAGCGCAGAGGTGGAATCTTAGGCGGCACCTGGTTAGCCGACCAGCTCCACCAGACGTTCTTTTGGGTCTACAATATAATATCTGTTTGTTAGAGCGATACCGTAGCAATATGTGATATAGGCCGGAACAGAATGAGCGAATGCAGTGCAGTAGTGCGCCTGCAAGTAGTTCATCCTGTTCCGGCTTTTTTATTTTTCAAAATTTTTTGAAAAACTGTATTCCAAAATGGCTTTGCGGATTCCTATTAGTATAGGGACTTCAAACAAATAGAAAGCAGCAAGAGGAATCTTAGATTCCCGTTCAAAAAAAACGGGTGAATCTGAGACGATTTTTGCTGCTTTTTTCAGTTCACCCGAAGCCGAAAGGCAGAAAGGTGGACAAAATGCTTACATTGAAAAAGGTCAAGGAACTGGTAGAAGCACCTTCCCATGCAAAGCGCACGCCTTCTCCCAAAATGCTTTTCGAGGAAGGTATCGTGCTGCTTCGCAGGGAATTTGATCAGGGCAGTCATCTAACGGTCTACAACAGCGGCTATGTTTTGTTTTCTGCAGGGAAGCGAAACACTGTGTTCCATATCCATGACTGCCAGGGAGACTATGCCTACGATGCAGCAGAGGGAAAGGGCGATGTGATCGAGGAAGAGTATTTTGAAAACTGCGAGTGGCATATCCGTGCTTTGTTTGAGGGTGAGCGGAAGATGGAAGATAATCAGGCAAAGTGCGAGGATGCAGGGCGAAGTAATGTGTGCGTTTCCTACCACGCATTATCGGAGGACTGGAGCGAGGTTGCTGACCGCACAATCAATATGCTGGAAAAGATCATTGAGAATGAAGCTGTTCATGCGATGCTGGCTGTTCTGACAGATAAACAGCGTGACCTCATCCATCAGCAGTTTGTTCTTGGAAAGACCCATCAGGAAATTGCAGACGATATGGGAATATCGCGTGGGTCGGTAACAAGAGCGGTAAATCAGGCTCTTGAACGGATTCGCCGGAAATTTGATTTTGAAGCACATTATGAATTGGCAGCGGGAGGTTTGGCATGAGAGGGGAACGTCAAATGAACAAGAACTCACAGCGGTTAGAGGACGGTGCAAGCGGTTCTCCTTATGTAAATAGGTGTGGCGAGTATACCATCGAGGTCGAATTTGCTGGTAGCAGTTCTCTGGAAAGCTGCATTGCAGCCTATCTCAATGAAAAATATCGAATTACATAAAAACAAAACATTCGATTTTACGTCAAAAACTGATGACCTGGAGAAAAAATCAAAAATTTCTAAAATTTTTTTTGAAAATTGTATTCCAAAAAGGCCCTGCGGATTCCTATTAGTGTAAGGGGTACACAAAAGAAACCTCTCACAAAAGCTCTTTGAAAACTGAATAAGCCATCCCAGAGAGATACTTCTGGCACTGAATGTGCATCCTGCGCGTCTTACCAGAGAATACGCCGCTGAAATATGGGGCAGGAACGGGCTGGGGCAGAATGGCAAAGATCAAATAACAGCAGATACACTGCGGTGGAGCATGGGAACGTGTTCCACCGTAGGAATGTACTGTTATTTCCAATAGTGCAAATCCAATCCGACAGGGGGTGATGAATTTACATGGAATACCCGTATTTCAGAGGTCTGGAAGCAGACCGATACAGCTTTTACCGTGTGCCGAAGGCATTGGTCAAGGCTGATCTGTTCCAGAAGATGTCCGGGGATGCCAAACTGCTGTATGCTGTGCTGCTGGATCGTATGAGCCTTTCTATCAAGAACGGCTGGCAGGACAAGCACGGCAACGCCTATATTATCTGCACGATAGAGGAAGTCATGGACTCTATCCATTGTGCAAGACAAAAGGCGGTCAAACTGCTGGATGAACTGGAACAGGAGTTTCGGCTTATCGAGCGGCGCAGGCAGGGACTTGGTAAACCCAATCTGCTGTATGTGAAAGACCTTTATGCGGGGCTTTCGCAATCAAACTACTGGAAGTATGAAAATCATACTTCCGGCGGTATGAAAAACGAACTTCCGGGAGTTCCAAAATCAAACGGAAGTAATACTGAGAAAAATAATAAGACAGATAATAGTGAAACTGATCTTATCTATCCGGCTGAATTGCAGGAAGAAGAACAGTACCGCCGCTATTTCAAGGAGGCTCTGGAACTGGAAATTCTGGAACAGGGCTACCCAGCGGATAAAGCGGTCCTGTATGAGATTCTGGAACTGTTGGTGGAAACCGTCACCAGCAGAAAGAAGTTCCTGCGCATTTGCGGGGAGGAAAAGCCGAAAGAGGTGGTGAAAAGCCGCCTGATGAAGCTGGATTCCTCGCATATCCAGTACATATTGGAGTGCTTAAAAGAAAACAGCACTCAGATTCGGAACATCAAGCAATACCTGCTGGCAACACTCTATAACGCACCTGTGACCGTGGACAGCTATTATTCCGCACAGGTTCGGCATGAATTTGGGTGGGGCAGCAGAGTAGATAAGAACTAGGAGGACAACCCCATGAACATCGTATTCATGAGTATGGACACGCTGCCCTCTACGCTGTGGGCGCGTGATCTGTATGACCAGATGCACATTCGCAGCGATTTCCGCAAGTGGTTCCCGCGTATGTGCCAGTATGGTTTCATCGAGGGCCGCGACTACGAGTATATGCCCCGTGTCCGGCTTCAGGATGAGGGTGGGCGCACGGTGCAGCGGTATGTGAAAGACTACCGCATCACGCAGGACATGGCAAAGAAGCTCTGCAAACTGCATCACACGGCAGTCGGTGCGGCGTACCGTCCGCAGCCGTTTGATTGGGATGTGCTGCTTGGCCTGCTGCATAAGAAGCCGCCGCGTCGAAGCAGCTATGAAGCACAGTTGAGCGATTCCGATTCGCTGGTTACGACTACGCAGATCGCCAAAGAGTACGGCTGCGGAGCCAAGGTGTTCAATCGGCTGCTGCATCTGCACGGTATTCAGTACCGTGCCAACGGTCAGTGGGTGCTGTACTCGGAACACCACGGTAAGGGCTATACGTCCAGCCTGACATTCCGGCTCCAGCGCAGCGATGGTTCCGAGGTGGAAAAGCTGCACACAGCATGGACGCAGAAAGGCCGGAAGTTCCTTTACCACACTTTGAAGCGGCGCGGTGTGCTGCCGCTGGCTGAACAGGGAGGTTGAGCCTATGAATTTTACCGACAATCCGTTTGAACGCATGATGCGCCAGCGTCCGGGAACGGACAGCGGCCATCCCTGCAAGCACTGCCGCCACAAATGGGAGTGCGGCTATCTGCTGCACCAGTGCCGCAAGAAGTTCCGCTCGGTGCTGGGCGATACCGCACCGCCTGCAGCCGGGGCAGTCCGCCCCTGATGCAGCGGCGATAGATGGGAGGTGAGCAATCGTGCAGGAAGAAGTCAACGAGAAAACCATCTCGCTGTGCATCAAAGGAGGAAAAATCACGGCACAGATTTTGAAAGCGGCTTTGATAAAGCTGCTGGCAGAGATGGACAAGAAAAAGCAGCGGGGGAAAGGAGAAAAAAGCCAATGTAAGAAAACGGGGCGGCAGAGCATCAAGAGCCTGCAGAAGAGCGGCGCGCAGATCACGAACATCGTTGTCACAGACAATAATATCAAGTCGTTTGACCGGGTAGCCCGGAAATATGGCATTGATTATAGTCTGAAAAAGGTGGAACAGGAGGGCAAAACAGAGTATCTGGTCTTTTTTAAGGCCAAGGATGTGGATGTTATGACCGCCGCCTTTAAGGAATACACCAGTGAAACGCTGAAAAAGCAGAAACGCGAATCGGTGCGTCAGAAGCTGGAAAAGGTGAAAGAGGAACTTTCCAATCACCGTCAGCTTAAGAAAGAAAAGAAGAGGGAGCAGGAACCGACACGATGAAGAATCTGAAAAAACCTGCCCGTCTGTCGCGCAAAGCACCGTCCAACCAGACGGGCGGCACGGCATGGGGCAAAAAACTGGCTGCAGAGTTCAGCAGGATGGCGCAGTCGGCAGATATGAAAAAGCTGATCCTGTTGAATTTTCCGTACATCATCGCCTTTTACATGGTGGAAAAGGCCGCATGGCTTTACCGTCATTGCAATGGCGATACCGTGGTGGACAGGCTCATGGTTCTTTTCATGAACTTTGGTCTGGCCTACAAAAGTGTCTTGCCTAGTTTTCATCCGTTCGACCTGATGGTGGGGCTGGTCGGCGCAGCTGCGCTGAAAGCAGTAATCTACTTCAAAGGGAAAAACGCTAAGAAGTATCGGCAAGGCGAGGAATACGGCTCTGCCCGGTGGGGCAACCAGAAGGACATCGAACCTTTTATTGACCCGGTATTCGAGAACAATGTCATCCTCACACAGACCGAACGGCTGATGATGAGTGGTAGACCAAAGCATCCGAAGTACGCCCGCAATAAAAACGTCATTGTGATTGGCGGCAGCGGCAGTGGTAAGACCCGATTTTACGTCAAGCCCAACTTGATGCAGATGCCCCAAAAGGTCAGTTATGTCATAACTGACCCCAAGGGTACAATTATTATCGAGTGCGGAAAGATGCTCTCGGATGCCGGGTATAAAATCAAAGTCCTGAACACCATCAACTTCAAAAAATCCATGCGGTACAATCCGTTCCATTACATCCGCAGCGAAAAGGATATTCTGAAGCTGGTTAACACCATCATCGCCAACACAAAGGGGGATGGCGAAAAATCCGGCGAAGATTTCTGGGTCAAAGCGGAACGGCTGCTCTACTGCGCACTGATCGGTTACATCTGGTATGAAGCCCCGGAGGAAGAACAGAACTTCTCCACCTTACTGGAGTTCATCAATGCCAGCGAAGCCCGCGAGGATGACGAAAACTTCAAAAATGCCGTGGACGAGCTTTTTGAAGAACTGGAAAAGGACAAGCCGGAACACTTTGCTGTTCGTCAGTATAAAAAGTATAAATTGGCGGCAGGCAAAACGGCAAAGTCCATCCTTATCTCCTGCGGTGCCAGATTAGCCCCATTTGATATTGCGGAGCTGCGTGACCTCATGGCCTACGATGAAATGGAATTGGATTTGCTGGGAGATCGGCGTACTGCCTTGTTTGTTATCATTTCCGATACGGACGATACGTTCAATTTCGTGGTGTCCATCATGTACACCCAGCTTTTTAATCTGCTTTGTGACCGTGCAGACGATCAATGTGGAGGGCAGCTAAAGTATCATGTACGGCTGCTGCTCGATGAGTTTGCGAACATCGGTCTGATCCCGAAGTTTGATAAGCTGATCGCCACCATCCGTAGCCGTGAGATCTCGGCATCCATCATCCTGCAGTCGCAGAGCCAGTTGAAAACCATCTACAAAGATGCCGCAGAAACCATTATCGGCAACTGCGATACCATGCTGTTTCTCGGCGGCAAGGAAAGCTCGACACTCAAAGAGATTTCTGAAACCTTGGGGAAAGAAACCATCGACCTATATAACACTTCCGACACACGCGGTCAAAGCCCATCCTTTGGTACAACCTACCAAAAGACCGGAAAGGAGCTTATGAGCCGGGACGAACTTTCTGTCATGGATGGCAGCAAGTGCATCCTGCAGCTGCGCGGAGTCAGGCCATTTCTGAGCGACAAATTCGACATTACGAAGCATAAGCGGTACAAAGAACTGTCGGACTTTGATAAGAAGAACGCTTTCGATGTAGAACGCTACCTGAAGCACGAACTCAGGCTGCGGATGGATGAAGAATTTGATTGCTACGAGGTGGATGTGTCCGAAGAAAGCACAGCATAGGAAGGAGGTCATTATCCGAAGTAAATTCATCCGCCCGCCTGTCCGGGCAGACCCCATGACATCAACCTCGTCCGACTGATCTCTACATTTTTTGCGATTTCAAAAGGCTGATTTTTATGAAAATGAAAGGAGAAGCCAGAATTGCAGAAGCAGGCAGCACCGAAGATGCGCCAGCCTGTTTTTCTTTTGGAATCGTGTTTTTTATCATTGCTGCAATCTGGCGAAAAATGACTATGGAATTCTTCAATCAGGCTATTACCGTTCTGCAGACTCTCGTTGTTGCCATCGGCGCGGGCCTTGGCGTTTGGGGTGTTGTGAACCTCATGGAAGGGTACGGGAACGACAACCCCGGCGCAAAGTCGCAGGGCATGAAGCAGCTCATGTCCGGCGGCGGTGTCATCCTCATCGGCACCCAGCTGATCCCGCTGCTCTCTGGTCTGTTCGGCTAATCAACAAGCGATAGGAGGAAAACCCGCCATTGTTCGATAATATTTTCGCAGCAATCGAAAAATGGATGAGGGAACTTCTTTCCGGCATGGTGGAGTCCAACCTGAGTACGATGTTCACAGCGGTCAACCAACAGACCAGTGAAATCGCTGCTCAGGTCGGGCAGACACCGCAAGGGTGGAACAGCAGCATTTTCAGCATGATCCGTAACATTTCGGATTCGGTGGTGATTCCCATTGCAGGAATCATCATTACGCTGATCCTCTGCTATGAGCTGATCTCGATGCTGACGGAACGGAACAATCTGCACGATGTGGACACCTGGATGTTCTTCAAGTATTTCGTGAAGATGTGGATCGCAGTCTATCTCGTCAGTCATACGTTCGATATTGCAATGGCGGTATTTGACATTGGACAGTCGGTGGTAAATTCTTCCTCCGGCATTATCCGTGGCAATACCGCCATTGATATTAGTTCTCTTTCCATGCAGATGCAGGCGGCAATGGCAACGATGGCGATTGGCGAACTGGTGACGCTGGCATTGGAAACCCTTGTCGTAAGCTGGTGTCTGAAAATTCTGTCGGTGGTTATTACGGTAATTATGTACGGCAGAATGATAGAAATATACCTCTACACTTCGCTTGCTCCGATTCCATTTGCAACCATGAGTAACCGTGAATGGGGTCATGTGGGTACGAACTACTTCCGAGGGCTGTTCGCGCTGGCATTTCAGGCGTTCCTGATGATGGTCTGCGTGGCAATCTATGCAGCCCTTATCGGCAGCATCCGGGTATCTTCGGATATTCACTCGGCGTTGTTCGGCACGATGGCCTACACGGTGATTCTTTGCTTCTCGCTGCTCAAAACGGGAAGTCTGTCCAAACAGATTTTCGGCAGTCACTAAATCCGGGAAAATCCAATGAAAGGAAAAGACAGCAGACAACGCCGTTTCCCGGCGGCGGTCTGGCTGTTCTGGTGATAAATGGCCTATGTAACGATTCCCAAAGACCTTTCCAAAGTGAAGAACAAGGTCTTTCTGAACCTGACGAAACGCCAGCTAGTGTGTATGGGGTTTGCAGCAGGCATTGGCGTTCCGTTCTATTTTCTTATGCGCGACACGCTGGGAACCAGCAATGCAGCGGCAGGCATGGTGCTTCTGATGCTGCCGGAATTTTTCTTTGCTCTGTGCGAGAAAAACGGGATGCACCTTGAAACCATCCTGACGAATTTTATCAGTGTCCGATTCAAACGCCCATCGGTACGCCGCTATGAGGTTGAAAACCTGTATGACAGGGAGCTGGAAACCGCAGCACCGATCCAGAAGAAAGGAGGCATCCTTGGTAAAAAGTGAACCGAAGAAGAAACCGCAGTCGGGCGGCTTCTTCCAGAGGTTCTTTCGGAAATCCGAAAAGAGCCAGAAGGAACAGCGGTTGACTGTGCAGCGTTCCATTCCATATTTGGAAATGGGGCGCGACGGTATCTGCCGGGTGGAGGAACATCTGTATTCCAAAACCGTCCGATTCTACGACATTAACTACCAGCTGGCACAGAACGAGGATAAGAACACCATATTTGAAAGCTGGTGCGACTTCCTCAACTACTTCGATGCCAGTATCCGCTTTCAGTTGTCGTTCATCACCCACAAGAGCGATATGAGCGAGTACAACAAGGTCATCCAGATCGAGCCGCAGCACGACCAGTTCGATGATGTGCGTATGGAATATGCGCAGATGCTGAAACAGCAGCTTGCCAAAGGCAATAACGGTCTGGTTCGGACGAAGTACATCACGTTTAGCATCGAAGCAAAGAGTGTCCGGGAGGCAAAACCCCGGCTGGAGCGTATCGAAACCGATATTCTCAATAATTTCAAGGTGCTGGGCGTGAAAGCCTATCCACTGAACGGCGTGGAGCGGCTTCAGATCATGTACGAAACCTTTCATCAGGAAGAACAGCACAAGTTCGATTTCAGCTATGACCGCATCCTGCAGAGCGGCATGACCACCAAGGACTTCATTGCCCCGACCAGTTTCCTGTTCAAGAGCGGCAAGGACTTTATGATGGGTGACACCTATGGTGCTGCATCCTATCTGAACATCCTTGCCCCGGAACTGACGGATAAGGTGCTGGCCGAGTTTCTGGACATGGACAAAAATCTGGTGGTCAGCATCCATGTGCAGTCGGTAGACCAGTTGAAAGCCATCAAACTGATCAAGGGCAAAATTACCGACCTGGATCGTATGAAAATTGAGGAACAGAAGAAAGCTGTGAGGTCTGGTTATGATATGGAAATTATTCCGAGTGACCTTGCAACTTATGGTGGCGAGGCCAAAAAGATTCTGGACGATTTGCAAAGCCGCAATGAGCGTATGTTCCTTGTTACGGTGCTGTTCCTCAATACGGCCAAGAGCAAGCCAGAGTTGGATAGTGCTGTGTTTCAGACTGCTGGTATCGCGCAGAAGTTCAACTGTACGCTGAACCGTCTGGATTATTTGCAGGAGCAGGGCCTTATGAGCAGCCTGCCGCTGGCAAATAATCTCGTTCCCATCAAGCGCGCGCTGACTACCACCTCCACCGCGATTTTTGTGCCGTTCACCACGCAGGAACTTTTCATGGAGGGCGATTCCCTCTATTACGGCTTGAACGCAGTGTCTAACAACATGATTATGGCAGACCGGAAGCAGCTGAAAAACCCGAACGGCCTGATCCTCGGTACACCCGGTAGCGGTAAGTCGTTCAGTGCAAAGCGTGAGATCACCAACGTGTTCTTTACCACAACGGACGATATTATCGTGGCAGACCCCGAAGGAGAGTATTATCCGCTGGTGGAAGCATTGGGCGGTCAGGTCATTCACATCTCGTCCACCAGTAAGGACTACATCAATCCGATGGACATTAACCTCAACTATGCGGACGATGATAACCCGCTGGGCATGAAATCGGACTTTATTCTTTCCCTGTGCGAACTGATTATGGGCGCACGGGATGGCATGGAGCCGGAAGAAAAGTCGGTCATTGACCGCTGCCTGCCGCTGGTCTATCAGAAGTATCTGAACGACCCGAAGCCGGAGAATATGCCGACGCTCGGTGATCTGTACGACTGCCTGCGGGAGCAGAAAGAGCGGCAGGCACAACGTATCGCCACGGCACTGGAAATCTACGTCAATGGTTCGCTGCGGGTGTTCAACCACCAGACCAATGTGGAACTGGATAACCGCATTATCTGTTTCGACATCAAAGAGTTGGGCAAGCAGCTGAAAAAGCTTGGTATGCTCATCGTCCAGGATCAGGTCTGGAACCGTGTCACCATCAACCGCAACAGCAAAAAGAACACCCGGTACTATATAGACGAGTTCCACCTCCTGCTGAAAGAGGAACAGACCGCAGCATATAGCGTCGAGATTTGGAAGCGGTTCCGAAAATGGGGCGGTGTGCCGACAGGAATTACACAGAACATCAAGGACCTGCTGGCCAGCCGGGAAATCGAGAATATCTTCGAGAACAGCGATTTTATTTATATGCTCAACCAGGCATCCGGCGACCGGCAAATCCTTGCCAAGCAGCTGAATATTTCGCCGTTCCAGCTGTCGTATGTGACGAACAGCAACGAGGGCGAGGGACTACTATTCTACGGTAACACGATTATCCCGTTCAAGGATAAGTTCGATACATCGCTGAAACTGTACAGCCTGATGACAACGAAGCCCAATGAGATGGGAAAATACAAGGAGAAGAAAGAAGCATGAACACACCGAACATTTTTGACCGACTGAGCCGTAAGATTCATCATCACTCTGACATGGAGCCGCACGAAAGTGATTCCGGCCCGCCTTTCGATGAGGTGGAGCCGCTCAACTTCCACGATGAAGAATCGGTGGTACATACGGTGCTGGAGGACTTTTACGCCGTTGGCACACTGGCCGATGAACTGACTGACGGCTTTCACATGGAAGCCCACGGTTATCTTGACCGTGAGGAAGTGAATGCCCGTCTGATCGCCTTTGCCCGGAAGCTGGAGCAGGTGCTTGACAAGTGGGAAACCCACGCAGCTCTGCTCGCATGACGGCTCCAGCCGGAAGGAGGTGATTTCCATAGCAGACAAAAAGTTTCGGGGCAGAGATAAAATCGTCCAGAAAATGACCAAGGATGGTCTGGTGGATGAAAACCTCCGCACCGGGGAACAGAAGTCCGCAACCGCAGAAGAAAAGCCGGAGAAGGAAGATTCGGCAAAAGAAACTGCGGAAAAAGAAACCGATGAAGAACTGTGCATGGATGTCGAGGATGGGGAGGAGGATGCACCCCGGCATCACAGCACCGCCAAGCAGAGCGCAGACTATTATAAAGCCCATCAGGAGGACGGCAAGCCAAAGGATGCGCCTGCAGGATCGGATGCAGAGCCACAGCCCACAAAGAAAGGCCGACTTTCTTTTGAAGATGAAAAAGGCGGCATTGTCCGTGGCATGGGGATGGGCGTTAAAAAGGTGGCGAAGAAAGGAGTAGACGCTACCACCGGGTTTGCCCATCAGAAAGTACATCAGGTAGAAAAAGACAATTCCGGCGTGGAGGCTGCTCATAAGTCGGAAGAAGCCGCCGAACGCCTGCACCACTTTGTCAAAGGCAGAAAAAAGCCCAAAGACAAATCTGCCAGAGCGGAGAAAAGAGGTGGCGAGGATCAGAAATCCAGCCGCCTGAAATTCACCGAGGGCGAGGGCGGCACGGCAGAAAATGCAGCAGAACCGCAGCTGAAAAAGAAACAGCCCCAGCCGCCACCGACTGCCGCAGGAGGTGAAGCAAAAACAGTCGGTGCGAAGTTTTACCAGAAAAAGCAGTATAAGGATGCCTATGCAGCCGCCAAGCGCGGCCAGAAAGCCGGAACTGCCGCCAGCAAGCAGGCAGCAGCGGCAACAAACACCATTACGGAGAAAGCGAAAGCGGCGGTGCAGGAGATCGTCGTGCAGCATAAAACCTTGTGGGTCGGTATTGGTGTGGGTATCCTGCTGGTGATGGTAATGTTGGGAGCCTTTTCAAGCTGCGGTGCAGCAATTCAGGGAACAGGCAGTACCTTTGTGGGAACGACATATCCCAGCAAGGATGCCGACATGAAAGGTGCGGAAGAAGATTATCTGGAACTGGAAAAGGAACTGGATAAACAGATTCGGCAGATGGAATCCACCCATCCGGGCTATGATGAATACCGCTATCAGCTGGACGAAATCGGGCATGACCCATATCAGCTTATTTCCCATCTGACTGCGGTTTATGAGCAGTTCACCAGAGGACAGGTTAAGCCTGTTATCAAGGAACTGTTCAAGCAGCAGTATCTCCTGAAAGTGTGGGAAACGATAGAGATTCGTACCCGCATGGAAACCAGAGTAGGGGTTCGGCCAACGATTGACGCTTTTGGAAACATCAGCATGGAAACCTATACTTATCAGGAAGAAGTGGAGTATGAATACAAAATCCTCAATGTCCTGCTGAAAAATAAGGGCTTCGATACCATCGCGCGGAAGAACATGAACCGGAAGCAGACCGGGCGGTACGATGCCTACAACCTGACCTACGGCAACCGCCCGGAACTGTTCGGTGCAGGCTCCCCGACATACAGCGGCGGCACAACGGGCAGTATTGGCACGGGCGGCGGTACTGGTGGCTCCGGCGGCTTCAAGTATGATATTCCTTCGGAAGCCCTTTCGGATGAAAAGTTTGCAAGGATGATTGAGGAAGCCGAAAAGTATCTTGGTATGCCGTATGTGTGGGGCGGAAGTTCCCCAAGCACCAGTTTTGACTGCTCCGGCTTCGTTTGCTGGGTCATCAATAACAGCGGCAATGGGTGGAGCGTTGGGCGTACAACAGCCAACGGTCTGCGCGGAAAGTGCAGCTATGTTTCTCCTGCGGATGCACAGCCTGGTGACTTGATTTTCTTTGAGAAAACCTATAACACCGTTGGCGCGTCGCACGTTGGAATCTACGTCGGCAATGGCATGATGATCCACTGCGGCGACCCCATTTCCTATACCAGCATCAATTCGACCTACTGGCAAAGCCACTTTTTAGGCTTTGGCCGCATCAACTGAAAGGAGGGCCGATGGGCAAAAAATTACAGAAATATCTGGATGAAGCCGAAAAAACGGAACAGCAGATCGCGGAACTGGAAGAACGGCTGAGAACCATCCGGGCAGTACAGAAAAAGGAAGAGGACAGCGAGATCATCCGTGCCATCCGCAGCACCAAGATGGGCGGGCGCGAACTGCTGGCTCTGCTGGACAACATTCAGGCGGGCAACGTGACGTTCCTGACCGCTGTGAACAATGCTTCGGAGGAAGCGGAAACGGAGGAAGCGATTGAAAAAGATGCTTAAACGGCTGGGTGTTGTTATTCCCAGCACAATTCTGACCCTGCTGATGGCAGTGGGCCTTTCGACACCGGCCTTTGCTTATGTGGATACCACTGCGGTGGCGGAGGAACCCACGCAGGTGGTCGAGGAAGCCGAGCCAACGGAGGAAGAAAAGATCCCGTTCAACATCGCAGGCAACGGCGAGGTGGAGGACAACATCGTAGATGACCCCAGCAAGGAGTTCTTCACAGTAAAGACCACGGGCGGCAACACGTTCTTTCTGGTGATTGACCGGGCGCGGAACAGTGAGAACGTCTATATGCTCTCGATGATCGACGAGTACGATTTGCAGGAGTTTCTGGACGATGAAGAGCGGAACGGCAAGCAGGAAGAAGAAACGCCTGCGGTAGTTCTGCCCGAAACCAAACCCGAACCTACCCCGGATGTAGAAATCGAAGAACCGAAAGAGGAATCGAGCGGTGGCATGAATAAGATTCTGCTGCTGGTATTCGTGGCGGCACTGGGCGGTGCAGGTGCTTTCTTCTACTTCTACATTTATAAGCCGAAGCCGAAAGAAGAAACGCCGCAGAGTGAAAATCTGGAAACCGACCAGAGCCTTGCGACTGTGAACGAGGATAATCAGTCCGGCAACGAAAATGGCACATAAGAAAACCGTAACATAAGGATGCAGGGGTAGTCGAAAGGCTATCCCTGCTTTTTTCAAAAAGGAGAAAGCGTTGAAATATCTGGTGATTGCAGAAAAACCGAGTGTATCGAAATCCATTGCAAAAGTGATCGGTGCATACCGACAGGAGGACGGGTATCTGGAGGGTGGGGATTGCGTGGTAAGCTGGTGTCTGGGGCATCTGGCAGAGTATGCAGCCCCGGAACACTATGATGAACGCTATGAAAACTGGCGTTTTGAGGATTTGCCGATTCTCCCTGTTGAGTGGAAACTGCTGGTACACAATACCAAGAAGCCGCAGTTCAATGTTCTGCGTAAACTGCTCCGCAGCAAGAAATTCGATTATGTGGTGAACGCCTGCGACGCAGGGCGCGAGGGTGAAGCGATTTTCCGCCGTGTGTATGCTCTTGCCGGAAGCAAACTCCCCATCAAGCGGCTGTGGATCAGCAGCATGGAGGATGCCGCTATCCAGCAGGGCTTTGAGAACCTGAGAGATGGCGCGGCCTATGATAACCTGTTTGCAGCGTCCGAGTGCAGAGCAAAAGCGGATTGGCTGATCGGTATGAATGGAACCCGTGCTTTTACGAAAAAGTACTGCAGAAAACAGACCATTGGCCGTGTGCAGACCCCGACACTGGCGATGCTGGCCGAACGGCAGGCCAAAATCCAGAACTTTGTAAAGGAACCCTATTACAAAGTGGAACTGTCCGGCGCGGGTGTCGTGGCGGTATCAGAACAGATGGCGCAGGAGCAGGATGCAGATGCTATGCAGGCCGCTTGCGATGGTCAGTGCGCCGTGGTTGGCAGCATCGAGTGCAAGAGGATAGAAAAGAAGCCCCCGAAACTGTATGACCTGACGACCTTGCAGCGAGAAGCAAACCGCTATTATGGCATGACCGCCAGCCAGACCTTGCAGGCATTGCAGGAACTGTATGAAGAAAAGCTGGTGACATACCCCAGAACAGACAGCCAGTTTGTGACTGAGGATATGCGCAAGACGGTGGAAGCTCTGGTGCTGGCCTTAGATGGCGCGGCGGCAGACGTAAGCTGCGTTATCAACAACAGCAAGGTCACAGACCATCATGCGATCCTGCCGACGATGCAGGGCGCAAAGTGTAATAAGGCAAAGCTGTCCGAAACCAAACAGAAGATTCTTTCGCTTATCATCTGGAAACTGGTGCGGGCTGTGCAGCCGTCGTTCATCTATGAGGATGTGCTGGTAACAGTGTGCTGCCAGGGCAGGAACTTCACGGCAAAATATAAGGATGTTCTGCAGCCCGGTTATACTGCAAAACCTGTTCCGCTTGTGGAGCCGGAGAAGAACAAGGATGCGTCACTTCCGAACGATCTGGAACAGGGGATGGTTATTCCGGTGGTACGGGCAGAGAAAAAGCAGGGCTTTACTTCACCGCCGAAAGTCTACACCGAAGATACCCTGCTGTCGGCCATGGAAACAGCAGGCAACAAGGAATTTGAAAAGGACACGGAGAAGAAAGGTCTGGGAACCCCTGCAACGCGCGCTGCGATTCTGGAAAAGCTGGTATCCTCCGGCTATGTGCAGCGTAAAGGCAAGCAGATGATTCCCACGGAGGACGGTGTGGCCGCGATCCGCAATATCCCGGACTACCTGAAATCCGCCAGCATGACAGCTGAGTGGGAAAATGACCTGCTGCGGATGGAGCGCGGCGAGATCAAGCCCCACGATTTTATGCAGGGCATCCATGGACTGATCGATAAGATGCTGGCCGACTTGCGGCAGATTCCCACCGTCGCGGCGGCTCCCCATCATAATAAGATAAGCGTAGGAAGCTGCCCGGTCTGCGGAAATCCTGTGCATGAAAGTAAACTCAGCTTTTGCTGTGCAGACCGCAGCTGTAAATTTGCTCTCTGGAAAGAAAGCAGATACTTGTCCAACATGAGAAAAACGCTGGACAAGAAGATGGCGGTAGACCTTTTGAAGAAAGGCCGCACCCATGTAAAAGACTTTTATTCCGCGAAAAAAGACAAGACATTCGCCGCTGACCTTGTGATGCGCGTCGAAGATGGCCGCGCACAGTACAGCCTGGAATTTCCTAAAACACCGATGCAAACGAAAACGTAAAGGAGGTTTGACCCTTGCCACAGATTAACGATATTCGAGAATTGGCGCAGCAGAACGCCCGGTATGTCAGTAACTCGCCACAGGACTGGATGAGTTATCTGGATGTGGCGGCGCGGCTGTACCGCTATTCGTTCACCGATACACTCCTGATCCACGCGCAGCGGCCTGATGCAACCGCCTGCGCAGAACTGGAACTCTGGAATCAGAAAATGAGCCGATGGGTCAACCGTGGCGCAAAAGGTATCGCGCTTCTGGATGATACCGGACCGCGAACCAAGCTGCGGTATGTGTTCGATATTGCTGACACCCATCTGGTGCGCGGCGGAAAAACACCGCTCTTATGGAATCTGGACAGCCACGAGCATGAGCAGGCTATCTTAGACCATCTGGCAGATACCTATGGCTTATCCCAGACAGACAGCATGAATGCTGCCCTGCTGGAGCTGGCACAGCAGCTGACCGCCGACAATCTGGATGAAGCAATGGACGGTCTGGCCTATGAGGTGGCGGATACTTTTCTGGAAGAACTGGACGAAGATAACATCCGTGTCCGCTTCCGGGAACTGATGACCAACAGTATCTTCTATACGCTTTCCCGCCGATGCAGGCAGGAGCCTATGGATGTGCTGAACGATGATGACTTTATCCGTATCGTGGATTTCAACAAGCTGCCTGTGCTGTCGTTCCTTGGTAACGCGGTTTCCGAACAGTGTGAAGCAGTTCTTTTTGACATTGGCCGCGAGATGCGGAAAATTTACAAAAAAGAAATCACGCAGCAGCTTGAAAAATCCGTTGACAGCTTGTATAATACCAATACGGACTTTAACACATTAAAGCGTGAAACCAAAGAAAACACGACCAAAGGAGGACAAGAAAATGGAGTTGACGTATTACCGCAAGGGAGATTATCTGTTCCCGAATCTGGCCGTGAAGGACGAGCCGCAGACCATCGGGAAGTACGGGATGCTGCGCAGGACGTACCTGAAAGAGAACCGCAAGAACTGGTATCAGAGTATGCTGATGAGCGGCAGACTGAACCAGCATCTGGCGCAGATCGAGGAAGAAGCGGAGAACCGGATGGAAACCCTGCTGGACGGCCTGAACGAGAAGTTCCCGGCACCGAGCAAGGAGAAAGACCCGCTGGCATGGGCAGCGCACCAGAACAACCTGACGACGATGGCCGAGGAGATCGTCTTGAAGGAATTGGTGTACAATTAACTGAACCGGTAACGGAACAGGATTTGAGCGAAGCAGAGGAAGAAATTGCCTCTGCTTTTTCTTTTCCTGATTTGCCGACCGTGGAACAGCAGATCCGCGCCATTGAAGCACCGATCCGGGCGCGGTATGCGGACGAGATTGCACTTGATCCCGAAGTGGTCGATGAAATTCTGCGCACGGGCAGCAACCGCAGCAAGGGCCAGCTGCGTCTGATCTACAATTTCATGGTTGAGAAAACCCCAGAAGAATACACAGAGTTCGTGAAAAACGAATACGGTACTGGCGGCAAAGGCTTTGAAATTGACGGTTCAAAGTATGCAGGCTGGTTCGATGATTTAGGGCTGCGTATTGCAGTAGGCAGCACGGCAAAGGGTGGCACGATTGCCAATGCGTTTTTATCCTGGGAGGATGTGAGCAATCGTATCCATGAACTGCTCCGGCAGGGCGAGTATGCGCCGCAGGCGGTTCTGGACGCTGCGCGGCAGAACGCCTTACAGGAACACGCGCAGACGTTGGCTTATATGGAACGTGATTTGGCCGATGGCGTTGCCGAAGCAGTGTTTCAGGATACAGAAATCTTCAGAGGTGGTTTCCCGGAATTGACGGACAGGCTGGCGGGCTTGCTGGATGATACGGATTTTCTGACTGACCTCAACGAGAGATTGTCTGCGTTGGGGGAAGCCTATGCCGAAGATAAAGACCTGATGCGGATGCACTTTTATAAGCCGGATAAGGTGGCGGCACTGTTCCACAAGTTTGCGAAACCCTATCAGAATTATGCAGCAAGAGAGGACTTTCACTGGAACGAGTACAAACGATTCATCACGGAAGATGAAATCAATGCTTACTTCACACGGGGCAGCAATTATTCAGACAGTCGGCTGGCAATCTATTCGTTCTTCTTAAATCATGAAGATAAGAAAGAGCGGGCAGACTTTCTGAAAGACCATTACGGGATCGGCGGCAGCAGCCATGCCCTTTGCGGGGCAGATGATTCTCACGAAGATCACGATGGCAGGGGCATTGCTTTGGAGCGTGGCCCATACGGGAACCCGGATGCAAGCGTACATTTGAACTGGAATCAGGCTGCAGGCCGAATTGACCGGCTTATCCGTGACAGTGAGTATTTGAAGCCGGCAGACTACTCCCGGATGCCTGCTTATGAGCAAGAGAAGATGGCAATGCGGGTGATGGGATTCTATCACCATCTGCCGAACGACGTGGAGCGGCCTTATCCGCAAGACCTTTACCATGAAGAAGGAAGAAAGGCTCTTGTTGAAAAGCTGGCAGACCCCGTACAGGCGGTGGAACTGCTGGAGCAGATGGACAATGCACTGCTGTCCGTGCCGCTGGATTCGGGAGAATATGAGCGTAAGGCAGAATCCCTCTCTATCCTGCACCAATATGTCGAGGGAACGTACACGATTTTCCCGGAAAAGAAGAGGGCTGTTGAGATTGCGGTTTCTGAACAGGGGCAGATGTCCATGTTTGACTTCATGGAGCAGGAGCCGCAATCGAAAGAGCAGTCAACCGCCGCAGCGGTTGAGGTACCCCAAAAGGCAAAAGTCGTTGCGCGGTATCAGTCAACGGTGATGATGCAGGAGGGATATATCGAGGATATTGCAATTCTGCAATATTCCGATGGCAAGTTCTATAACCATTACAACTATGACGAAGAAACGGGAACAGGTACAGCAGAATCAGGGCCGTTTAACAGTCTGAATGATGCAAAGGCGGTCATTCGTCAAACGAGAGAAGATGCAAAAGCAGTAGAATCGTTTGAAAATCAGCCCAAGCAAATGTACAGCAGAGAAAACGGCAGTTTTCTGTATTTGGACAATAACCATCTGTACCGCATTGAGCGTTCCAATGCGCATGACGTTTATCTGAAAGATATGGAAAATTCGGCGGTGGCTGGCCGGGTCATTCCGTTACCGTCATATAGCGAAAAGCTGGCGAAGAATCCGCTGAACGATTTCCTGAAACTGGATGCAGACCACACCCAGAAAGACAGCCGCAGCATCTATAAAGAATGTCTGTACACGCTGTTGGAAAAGGTAGAGCGCAGCGAAATCTATCCGTTGCTGCGTGACCGCGATACCACCGAGGAGGAAGCGGAAAATCTGATCCGTGAGAAAATCGAGGATTTGTTTGCTTCCGGTGAGGTAGAAAATGTCGTTTTTTCTGAGGCATTTGACACATGGGCGCACTTTGGCGAATGGATTCAAGAAGATATTTTCCAGCGCACCTATCAGGATGTTATTACGGACAGACGGGATGCCGTTGCACTGTATCAGGATAGCAAGGACGCACCGCAATGGGTGCGTGGCATGATGGTTCCGTATGCAGCGGAAGAAAAGACCATTGAGCAGATTTTGCAGCCCCTGCCGCTGGATGCCGCCAACGAGTATAACGCGCTGAAAGAGCGTTACCCGGATGCTCTGGTCGGATATGAGCAATACGGCCACTTTGAGTTCTACGGCGAGGATGCAAAGCGAGTTTCAGAACTTCTTGGCAGCAAGCTGTTGGAAAAGGATACCGCACTCGGCAAGGTTGAGGTATCTGGTTTTCCGCGTGAACAGTGGGCTTCGCAGGCAACGAAGCTCTGGAAGCAGGGGGAAAGTGTCTATCTGTCCGGGCAGGAAGAAGATGGAACCCATGCCCAAACGAAATACTTCCGCAGAGAAGAATATCTGCCAGTCAACACCATTGTCGAACTGGACGATAGAGAGTTCCGCGTGGATTCGGTCAACTTTGAGCAGGGAACGGTAAGTTTGCAGGACATGACCCTTGCGAAAGAAGCCCGGTATCCGATTTTCCGAACGGAACCGCTGGAGTACATTCGGCATTTGTACGAGCAGGCCGATGTGCCGATGGAAGAAGCGGTGGAAATCACAGTCTTTACGGCTCTGCACAATGCTGGTGTGGCCTACGAGGATTTCTCCCCGGAGCAGATGGATGTGATTTATTCGGTGGCAGAATCGGGCGGCGAACTGGAAGAACTGCTGAATCCCGACTTCCCGCCGGAACAGATGCAGCTGATCGCAGATGTGCAGAACCGAACGGATGCCATCAGCCGTGCAGCGGCAGAGGAAGCCCTTGAACCACTGACCCAGCAGCCTATGACCCCGGCAGAGGTCAACCATGCACGGCGGCAGCACAATCTTCCGCTGGAAAATGGTGCGGTGGAACAGCCTGCACCGCCCAAACAGGAGCCTATCAACTTCCATATTGAGGACAACGACCTCGGCGCAGGAGGGCCGAAAACGAAGTACAAAGCAAATGTGGAAGCCATTCGGCTGCTGAAAACGCTGGATGTAGAGCAGCGGCAGGCTACCGCAGAGGAACAGGAGATTCTTTCCCGGTATGTGGGCTGGGGCGGCATTCCGCAGGCGTTCGATGAAAACAATGCGGACTGGTCAAAGGAATATGCTGAACTGGAATCTCTGCTCACGGCAGACGAGTACAAGGAAGCCCGTGCCAGTACCCTGAACGCATTTTACACTTCTCCTACGGTTATCAAGGCAATGTATGAAGCACTGGATAATATGGGATTGTCCAAAGGCAACGTGCTGGAACCATCCTGTGGTGTCGGCAATTTCATGGGTCTTGTGCCGGACAGCATGGAGAAGATTCGGATGTATGGTGTGGAGCTGGACAACATTTCGGGCCGCATTGCACAGCAGTTGTACCAGAAAAACAAGATTGCTGTGCAGGGCTTTGAAACCATGCAATTCCCGGACAGCTTCTTTGACTGTGTTGTGGGTAACGTACCATTCGGCAATTATAAGGTGCCGGACAAGCGGTATGACCGCCACAATTTCCTCATCCACGATTATTTTATCGCCAAGAGCCTTGACCTTGTGCGTCCGGGCGGTGTGGTGGCGGTGGTAACATCCAGCGGTACGATGGATAAGAAGGATTCATCTGTCCGTGAGTACCTTGCCAACTGCGCCGATTTGGTAGGTGCGGTTCGTCTGCCGAATAATGCGTTTCAGCGCAATGCCAACACGAGTGTAGTTGCGGATATTTTGTTCCTGCAAAAGCGTGACCGTGCAGCGGTGGAGCGGGCAGACTGGGTAGACCTTGGCGAAACGCCGGAGGGGCACTCCATCAACCAATATTTTGCGCAGCACCCTGAAATGGTACTGGGTGAGATTACCACGGAAAGCACCCAGTACGGAAAGCAGGAAACAACGGTCAAGCCCATCGAGGGCGCAGATCTTGCTCAGCAGTTAAAAGAGGCGGTCGGCAACATCCATGCCACCATCACGGAGCCGGAAATCGCCGACGATGAACTGGATGTGCAGGAAGAACCAATTCCGGCAGACCCCAGTGTGAAGAATTTCAGCTTCACGAATGTGGACGGGCAGATTTACTACCGTGAAAATTCTTTTATGAACAAAGTGGAACTGCCTGCCGTTACTGCAGAGCGAGTGCTGGGCATGATTGCTCTGCGGGAAACCACCCGGAAACTGTTGGATTGTCAGCTGCGTGATGGTTCTGACGCGGAAGTACAGCTTCTGCAGAATGAACTGAAACAGCAATACACCGCATTTAAGGCGCAGTATGGCCTTATCAACAGCACTGCCAACAAGCGAGCGTTCCGACAGGACAGCAGCTATTGTCTGCTGGCATCACTGGAAATTCTGGATGAGGAGAAGAATCTCAAACGGCTGGCCGATATTTTCACCAAGCGTACAATCCGCAAGCCGGAGCCTGTTACCTCGGTGGATACACCCATCGAAGCCTTGGCACTTTCCATTGGAGAGAAAGCAAAGGTAGATGTGCCGTTTATGGTGCAGCTCTGCGGTAAATCAGAGCAGGAAATCACGGATGAACTGGCAGGTGCGATTTTCCGAAATCCTGTGACACAGCAGTGGGAAACCTCGGATGAATACCTGTCCGGCAATGTTCGTGAAAAACTCGCCACAGCAGAAACCTTTGCAGCGAACCATGCAGAGTACCAGATCAATGTGGACTACCTCAAACGGGTACGGCCCAAAGATTTGGATGCGTCGGAAATCGAAGTGCGGCTGGGTGCAAACTGGGTAAAACCGGAATACATCACGCAGTTTATGAGAGAAGTGTTCAAGACCCCGAACTACTATGCCGGGATTGACATTAAGGCAACCTATTCCGAAATTTCAGGTGCATGGAACATTTCGGGCAAGTCGCTGGATCGCGGCAATCCGCTTGTCACCAACACTTACGGAACCCTGCGCGTCAACGGCTATAAGCTGCTGGAAGATGCGCTGAATCTCCGTGATACCAAAATCTACGATACGATTCACGATGCGGATGGCGACCATCGTGTGCTGAACAAACAGGAAACCATGCTTGCACAGCAAGCGCAGGAATCCATTCGGGAAGCGTTCAAGCAGTGGATTTTCAAGGATTTAGACCGCCGCGAGGATTTGTGTGCGACCTATAATCGGATTTTCAATGCGATTCGTCCTCGTGAGTACGATGGCAGTCATATTCGTTTTGAGGGCATGACCCCGGAAATCTCCCTGATGCCGCACCAGAAAAATGCAGTGGCGCATATTTTGTACGGCAACAATACGCTGCTGGCACATTGCGTGGGCGCAGGCAAGACCTTCCAGATGATCGCTGCCGGCATGGAGAGCCGCAGGCTGGGCTTATCGCAGAAAAACCTCTATGTGGTGCCGAACCATCTCACAGAGCAGTGGGGCGCAGATTTCCTGCGGCTCTATCCCAATGCCAATGTGTTGGTGGCAACGAAGAAGGATTTTGAACCCAGCAATCGAAAACAGTTCTGCTCCCGGATCGCAACCGGCGATTACGATGCCATCGTGATCGGTCATTCGCAGTTTGAGCGAGTGCCGCTTTCCCCGGAACGGCAGAAAGCTATTATCGAGCGTCAGATCGACGACATAACGCTGGCCCTAGCCGATGCCCGGAGTGAGGACAGCCGCAGTTTTACGGTCAAGCAGATGGAGAAAACAAAGAAAACGCTGGAAGCAAAGCTGCAAAAGCTGAACGACCAGACGAGAAAGGATGATGTGGTTACATTTGAGGAACTGGGTGTTGACCGTCTGTTTGTGGACGAGTCACATTTCTATAAAAATATGTTCCTCTACACAAAAATGCGAAATATCGCAGGTATCGCCCAGACCGATGCACAGAAGTCCAGCGATATGTTTGCGAAGTGTCAGTACTTGGACGAACTGACAGGTGGCAAGGGCGTGACCTTTGCAACCGGAACCCCGGTCAGCAACTCGATGGTGGAGCTGTACACCATTATGCGGTATCTCCAGTATGACACGCTGCAGAAAATGGGACTGAGCCACTTCGATGATTGGGCGGCATCCTTTGGTGAAACCGTCACGGCAATCGAGCTTTCCCCGGAGGGAACGGGCTATCGCGCGAAAACACGCTTTGCCCGGTTCTTTAATCTGCCGGAACTGATTTCCTTGTTCAAGGAATCGGCAGACGTGCAGACGGCGGATATGCTGAACCTGCCTGTGCCGAAAGCGGAGTACATCAACGAAGTGCTGAAACCGAGCGAGACACAGGAAGAAATGGTGAGTTCCTTTGCAGACCGTGCCGAGGCTGTACGCAACGGTAATGTGAATCCCAGATTCGATAATATGCTCAAGATCACCAACGATGGCAGAAAACTGGCACTCGATCAGCGGCTTATGAACGAGATGCTGCCGGACGAGCCGGAGAGTAAGGTGAATCGCTGTGTGGACAATGCGTTCGAGGTCTGGGAAGAATCTGCCCCGGATAAGGGAACACAGTTGATTTTTTGCGATTTATCGACACCAAAAGCCGATGGTACATTCAACGTCTACGATGATGTGCGGGAGAAACTGGTGGCGAGAGGTGTTCCCCGTGAAGAAGTGGCGTTCATTCACGAGTACAACACCGAAACGAAAAAAGCAGACCTGTTTGCAAAGGTGCGCGCTGGACAGGTGCGTATTCTGATGGGGTCTACGCCGAAACTTGGCGCAGGAACCAATATTCAGGATCGATTGATTGCCCTGCATCATCTGGACTGCCCGTGGAAGCCGTCTGACCTGGAACAGCAGGAGGGACGTATTCTTCGGCAGGGAAACCGGAATAAGCAGGTGAAAATCTATCGTTATGTCACTGAAAATACGTTTGACTCGTACATGTGGCAGATTTTAGAAAATAAGCAGAAGTTCATTTCTCAGATAATGACTTCCAAATCTCCTGTCCGCGCCTGTGATGATGTGGACGACACCGCGCTGTCCTATGCCGAAATCAAGGCACTGGCAACTGGCAATCCCTACATCAAGGAAAAGATGGACTTGGATATTCAGGTCAGCAAACTGAAGCTGCTGAAAGCCAATCACACCAGTCAGATTTATAGTCTGGAATCCGATATTGCGCGTCGCTATCCACGAGAAATTACTGCGGCAAAGGGTCAGATCGAAGCCCTGAAAACCGATATAGAAGCGGCAAAACCGCTTCTGGCGCAGGACAAAGACCATTTTGCTATGGAAATCAGCGGCAAGGTGTACACCGAACGCAAGGAAGCGGGCGCGGCCATCATCGAGGCTTGTAAGGCTTTGAAGGCGGCTGGCACCGAGGGCAGGATCGGCAGCTACGGTGCGTTTGAACTGCATTCCCGGTTTGACAACTTTGATAAGGTGTTCCGCTTATCCATCAAGGGCGCATGGAACTACTCTATGGAAGTCGGCAAAGACCCGCAGGGCAACATTCTGCGTGTTACCAATGCACTGGCAGGTATCGAAAGAGCATTGCCGCAGGTGGAACGCAGACTGGAAACCTTGGAACAGCAGTTGGCGCAGGCAAAGGAAGAAGCCAAACGTCCTTTCGCGCAGGAAGCAGAACTGGCCGAAAAATCTGCGCGCCTTGCGGAACTGAACTCTCTGCTCAACATGGATGAAAAGGGTAGTGAGGATGCGCTGGGTGTGGACGAGGATGCAGCCGAAACCGAGGTTGCAGACAGGCCGCGCCAGCCAGTGAACTACGCAGGCCGCGTTGCAGAGCGCACGGCGGACAATGTGCGGAAACCCTCTGTGCTGGCACAGCTTCATGCAAAGCAGGCAGAGCGCACCGCCGAACCGCAGAAATCCCAGAAGCGGAAAGGTTACGATATGGAACTGTAAATGAGAGCCGCCCCGTCAGTTTTGTCTGGCGGGGCATTTTTTTGAAGGAGGGCATTTGCTGACATTAACACCGATCAATTTGAAAACGGCAAACGCATTTGTGCAGCAGCATCACCGCCACCATAAGCCGACGCGAGGGCATAAATTCTCCATTGGCGTATCGGACAATGGTGCGCTGGTGGGCGTTGCTATCTGCGGCAGACCCGTAGCGCGGAGGCTGGACGATGGCTATACGCTGGAAGTTAATCGTCTGTGTACAGATGGAACACCGAACGCCTGCAGCATTTTGTATGCGGCGGCATATCGTGCAGCACGGGCCATGGGCTACAACAAAGTGATCACCTACATTCTGGACACGGAGAATGGAAGCTCTCTGAAAGCTGCCGGGTACACCTGTGAGGGCAGAGCAGGTGGTTTGGAATGGAATGGCGCAAAAGCACCGAAACAAGCCGACCAATATCCGCGCCAGATGAAAACACGATGGGTCAAGAAGAAGGAGGGCTTGCATGGCAGTTGACCGCAAACAGCAGATGAAAGAAATCACGGAACGGCTGGAGCAGGGCGTAAAGGACATTTTTACATCGGAAATGTACACGACGTATCTGCGCACGATGGCAAAATTCCACAATTACAGCTTCAATAATACGCTGCTGATCGCTATGCAGCGGCCCGATGCCACACTGGTGGCAGGGTTTAACGCATGGAAGAATAAGTTCAACCGTTACGTCAAAAAAGGCGAAAAGGGCATCCAGATCATCGCTCCGGCTCCCATCAAGGAAGTGGAAGAACGCGAGAAAATCGACAGGGATACGGGCCTGGCTGTGCTGAACGAAAACGGTGAACCGGAAATGGAATGTGTGGAGTATGTGGTTCCGCGCTTCCGAGTGACGACGGTTTTTGATATATCGCAGACGGATGGTGAACCGATTCCGTCGCTGGAAGTGAACGAACTGACGGCCAGTGTCAAAGACTATGCGCTGCTTACGGCGGCAATCGAGCAGGTATCTCCTGTGCCGATGCGGTTTGATGAAATCGAAGGGGATGCCAAAGGCTATTACAGTGATGCAGACAAAGAAATCTGCATTCAGGTCGGCATGGGCGAGAGCCAGACCATAAAGACGATGATCCACGAGGTTGCTCATGCGATGCTGCATAACAGCGATTTCATGAAACAGCGCGGGGAAGAAAAAGACAGGCTTACAAAGGAAACCGAAGCGGAGAGTATTGCATTTACGGTCTGCTCAGTTCTGGGCATTGATACGTCCGACTATTCTTTCCCGTATGTGGCAAGCTGGGCCAGCGGCAAGGAGATGAAAGAATTGAAAGATTCGATGGATACGATTCGATTGACCGCAGCCGACTTTCTGGAAAAGCTGGAAGCGGCAGTCGCGGAAAGGAGCGCAGAACGCATGACCGCGATGCAGTATGCGGAAAAGCTGATTGCCGACAAGGAGCAGAAAAAAACGATTTTCGATGATGAGCAGCGAAACCTCATCGTGAATTTTGCTTTCAAGCTGGATGACCGGGCAGCAACGGAAGAACTGGTGAATGGTCTGGCGGCTGCACTGGCCGAGGATGACAAAGAAGAAGCCAGCCGCCTGATGTACGATGCACAGGAGAAAATCGAAAATCTCCCGGATGGGATGATTGGCCTTTCGGAAATGCACGACTATGGCTACCGGAAAGATGATGTGCTGCCGCTGACGAAAGAAGGCGCACGGGAATGGCATCGGCTGGGTGAGAGAATCTATCCGCTGTTTCGTGATGGAACAGCAGGTGATTATGTAAGCCAAGAGGGAATCGAGCAGCACGATGGCATTTTCGGCATTAAGGCAGACGCATGGGATGCGATTCTGCTGGAACAACGGGAAGATTATGCAGAGGACGAGTATGCGCGCCCGGATTTTAAGCTGACAGTAATAAATCGTGAGCAGGCTCTACGGCTGTATGACGAGGGTAAGCAGATTTATCTTGTTCGCATCAGTCCGTGGCCAGTGATCGTTACTGACCGAACAGAGATCGAGCGCGGAAGTAATACCTTCCAGATTGCAACAGCAGATTTGGAGCAGGAGCGGAGTATGACAGAACAGGAAAATATACTGCTGTATGGCAGCGAGAAGCAGTTCGGTATTTATCAGATCACAGAGCGTGACCCGGAACACGACTACCGTTTCATGGGGCTGGACTATGTGGAGAAGAAAGGCATAACGGTTACCCGTGCAGATTATGACCTGATCTATGCCGCACCGCTTACGGAAAAGGACACGCTGGATGGCATTTATGAACGGTTCAATATCCAGCGTCCGGCAGATTTTACGGGTCATTCGCTGTCGGTCAGCGACGTGGTGGTACTCAATGATGGCAGTACAGTCAAAGCCTACTATGTGGACAGCATTGGATTTGCAGAACTGCCGGATTTTTTCAAGGAAAGGAATATGGATTTGCAGAAAGAAACTCTCTTAAACGAAGAATTGCAGGGAATCGAAATCTTTGATAAGCCGGGTCTTTTCAGCAATGGCCGACTGCGGGATGAAGATGTGCCGGAGGGCTTATATCGCTATGATCTGCGCGGTTCGGACTACGACCCAGGCCAGCCCATTACAGTGGAGAAAACTGTGGTGGTGAACCATGCGGCATCTGTTCTGATGGCCGAAGAACTTGACCTTGGCGCAGATGGGCGGCTGGAACTTGGCGAGGAAGGGCTGAACTTCACAGGCGCAGAGTTAACTGTGCGAGAGTTTATGGAGGAACAGCAGCAGAAAAGAAATGGACTGATCCACGGCGATTCCGACCACATCGCAGTCGAAGGGAATATCGGCACATGGTACGCCATTGATGAAACGGAGGTCGGCGGCGAGAGGTTCTTCCTGCTGGAACATGAGGAACACGGTGACATGGCGGCCTGCGTTGCAGTCAATGAGCAGGGCAAGCTGGTGGCAGAGGATTTGTGGAACGGCTTCGATGAAGATTTTCAGGAGGCCGTGCAGAAATATCTCTCTGAAAAATGGAATATGCCGAAAAAAGAAAATGTGGTATCAGAGATCATTGAAAAGGCTGTGCCTGTACCGGATAACAGCGCACAGGACTATTCGGATGTGCCTGTTTACTACGAGCCGTTCAGCTATGCCAAAGAAAATGACGAGGTGGATTTATACCGCACATCCTATCGGCTGAACAGTGAGTGCAAGCAGGCAATCCATGAAGCGATTGCGGACAATTATGACGGAATGTACCTTGGCGATGGTGCAGTCGATCAGGTGGTGCGGCAGTACGGCATGGAGCGTGTGGGCTACATCCTGGCGAACACTCTGCACCATAAAAGCTATGATGGCCGCTTTTCTCACGGCAATAAGGAATGGGCAGAGCAGGTCAGCACCCCGGAGCATAATGCAGACCGCATGACCTTCCGCGCGGACTGGGTGGTTGACAGCCACCCGGTTGTGCTGGATGGCTTTGTAACGATGTTCAGAAAAGAACTGGAAGCGCAGAAAGAACAGGAACAGCCTTTTGTAAAACAGTTCTATGTGGTCGAAAATTTGCAGGCCGCGCCTTTGAAAATTGAGCGGTTCGGCAATCTGGACGATGCAATGTCACAGTATCAGGCACTTCCCAGCCATTACATGAAAGCCTTGGGAGTGGAGAAGAATCCTGATCCTCTGCCGGGTTCACTGGATGTTTTGCAGTGCAGAAACGGCATTGACACCATCGTAGAGGACTATAAAACGGTTCCGGGCTGGGATAACCCGTATATCCAGAATCATGTTGTTCAGCCGTTGCAGGGGGCGTTAGCCGTGCAGGATGTGGAACTGGCCTACGAATTGCCGGATGTCTATTTTCATATCCAGACCTGTGACGATGGCTTCGACTATACCTTATATAATAAGGACTTCACGGAACGGGATGGCGGCATTCTCGAAACGGATGGAGATAAGTCTGTGCAGGATGCTATGACGGAATTGCTTGCAGAGTTTGGCTGCGATGCAGCACAGGGCAGGGTCATGGACGCGGCAGAACTGCGGGAACAGGCCGATATGGTGGCAGAGCAGCAGGCAGAGGTTTTGAAAGAAAAACTCGCCGCAGAAAGACCTGTGCCGGAAGAAACGCTCAGCTTTTATGTTGCGGAGTGTTTGGAGTTTACATTTGCGGGAGAGTTCCACGACCATCTGACAATGGAAGAAGCCTTGGAAGCCTATGACAAGATTCCGTCCGAACGGATGAATGCTGACAAGTGCATTGGATTCTGCATCGAGGAAGATGGCGGCTTTATTGGAATGTATGAGTTGGTCGTGAACGATAAAGTGCAGCGTGAGAACATCAACTCCATCAACTATTTCAGGGATGATAAGCTGGTGCAGCAGGCAATCTCCGATATGGAAAAGCTGATGGCGGCACGACAGCAGAGTAAGGAGCAGGAACGCGGCAGTACGAAAAAGTCTGTTCTGGATGCCCTGCGCAGTCTGAAAGCCAAGAAGCAGGAGCAGCCTACACAGGAACAGGATAAGCCGAAGAAAGCGAAAAAGAAAGGGATGGAGTTATGAGCAATGTACGCTTTGATGAACTGGAATTGATGCTGATGGCGATGTTTGAGCAGCCGACACTCAAGGATACGATTCAGGTATTGATGGAGGTTCAGCCGCTTGTGGCAGAGGATGCAGAGATGTCTGCGCTTGTCCAGCAGACCATCCCGAAGATGCAGCAGTTGAGCGAGCAGCAGTTTAAGGGGCTGGAACTGGAATGGCATAGGCCAGAGGAGGAGGAAGGAGAAAACGTAAAATGATAAACCAGTATAGAGTTTTCCAAATCAAAGAGGTGCATCATCAGCATTGGGCAAAATCCTATGCACAGCAGGTAGAGGACGGTTTTCTGATTCATCATCAGAATTACCAGAGTGCGTACAAAGGAAAGCCTGCACCCAGCGATACGCCGATGACAGCCCGGAAGCGGCTGGAAGAAAAGCGGCCAAATACATTTATTGGTCGTTCCTTTGGTGTTGGCGATGTGATCGTATGGGATGAAGAAAAGGAACGTAAGTTTTTCTACGTCGATAAAGAGGAACTGGTAGAGTTCGGTGGCTTTATGGATGCTGATGCAGCCGGAAATACTGTCGTCTACATGGTTCCCAATTATCAAATTGATGGAAAGACTGGAACGTGGCTTCCGTATGACAGCGAAGTTGTCGAGGGAGTTTGTTTTTTTATGATGCGTAACGAGCAACGCAAAGATGCCGTATCTCCAATCGTGGTAGATGGCAAAGGCGTATTTGTGACGGATGCTCCGAACGGCTTTGAAAATGTTCGTGCGGTTCTTACAGAATATGTCCATCATGCTGAAAAGAAGCAGCAGGATATGACCGAACAGACCGAGCATGAGAAATGCCTGACGAACGGAACATATGAACGTGCGCGGGAATCCGGCACAGAGCAGAATTACGACATGATAGATGGTTGCGTGAACAACGTGCCGAAAAAGCCACGGCGCATTGGTGGCAGATGGTCGGTGCTGGATCGGCTGCATATCAAGCAGGCAGAGCGAAAACAGAAAGAGCAGACTCAGCAGCAACAGCAGGAGCGAAGTCGTAGAAATTAAAAATCCGTTATGATGTAGAGTGGTGGTTCCCCTAAAAGGAACTGCCACTCTTTTTTATTGAAAGGTCTTGCTATTTGTAAAATGGTTGTACATAATAGAAAAAATAAGGAAATGGGGGAAACCAAGGTGCAGGGCTGCGAAGAAAAAGAAAAAGTTCTTCTGCTATGGGAACGGGCATTAACGCTGTTTTATGAGAACGATACAGAATTATTTGTTACGGGGGCGCAGGAACGAACGATTGCCGGCAAAATCGCAATGCACATGGATAAAATCTATCGAGAAATCTTCCCGATGCCAGAATTGGTGATTGATATTGAATATAATCGCATGGACACTGGCATAAAACCTAAATATCCGGGAAGTGAAGATAAAAAGAAAAGATGGACGGCACCAGATATTGTTTTACATAAAAGAAGAAGTATCAACTATAACATTTTTTGCTGTGAGATGAAGAAAGCATCTAAACCGGGACAGGGCGATGCGCGCAAAGTAAAAAGACTTGTACGCCATATAAACTACCATTTTGGGATTGACCTGTATAAAATAAATAGAACCGAGGCAAGGTTTACACTGTATTATCTGAGAACTGGCTACAAGCAATGCCAAAAAGAAGAATACTTTTTCAACCGTAAAACCAATCAAATTGAGCCATTGAAAGTATAGAAACAAAAGAGAGCAGGTACAAGACTTCATGGAAGAAAGGTCTTGTACCTGCTTTTCCGTTTGTATCAAATAGATTGTTCGTAGCTGCGCTTTGGCTGGGTACGGCTGTGCTGCTGCGTGTGTTCCGTTTCAAGAATCATATCAACATTCCTGCAAGCGGTTTGCAGTTCGTGGTAGTAATCTTTGAAATAGATGTAGCTTTCGTATTGTGCGGTTCGAGCAGAAAGCAACTTTTCCTTTTCTGCTCGTAAATTTTTCATCGTGGGAATTGTGCCATTCGTGGAATTGCGTTTCAAGAATTGAACGGCTTCTTCGTATCTGGCAATTTCATCCTGATGTGCAGAACGGTACATCTTCTTGTTGCCCGCCTGCAAAAATTCTTTGTATGTAGCCTTTGTGGAAAGATACTGCCCCAGATAGTGAATCTTCTCATTCAGCAGCTTTAAGTCGGCATCGGTAGATTTGGCGGTGTTGCGGGCATCTGACATTTTGGCAGATAATTCATCGCGCGCTTTTTTCAAATCATCGTAGCTGTCGTAGCCGTGCTGCTGTACATAGACGATGGTATTTGCCATCTGCTGCAAATTGGAAATTTTGACTTTCTGAGCATAGGCGCGACTTTGCTGGGCTTTTACGCAGTCCTGCAAATTCACTACCAGACGAAGATTGGACTTGATATAGAGAACGGCAATGGGGTCAGCAACACTCCATTGCTGTTTTTCTTTTGCAGCGGTGATCGCGTTACTTTCAAAAAGCGTCAGAAGATGTTCACGGTCAAAACTGGTTCCCAGCGTTCTGGCAGAGATGTGTTTTTCTCTGTCCGGGAGAAGGTAACTAAATCGACCACGGTGGTCTTTTACCAAAATGTTAGATTCGGTTTGGAGCAGGCGGCAGAATTCTTCAAAAGATTTTGCTTTCTTCGCCGCAGCAGTAATGGCATCGCGCAGCTTATCTTTCTCCGTTTGAAATTTGGTTTTCATGGGAGTGAAACCCTCTGTAATAAGCTCAGCGTTCAACTTGTCCAGATTGATCTGCCCGCGCTGTTTAGCATAATACTCCTGCTGTGTAATTTTGTTGACAGACGGGGAAAGCAAATCGACCTGATTGAGATTTTCCCTCAAGCAGATATTCATAAGAGATTGCTGTAAATGCTTTAGGTAATCTTTCGTCAGATGGTGTTTGTAGCCCGCCTTACAGTCGATGAGCCGTTCCATAAAGGGCTGCTGCGGAACATCCAGCTTTCGCAGACTGTTGATTACGATATGCACATGGATATTGCCGCTGCCGTTGTGACCGTCCAGGTGGGTGCAGACCAACGCCTGATGCCCCGGAAAGTTGGCTTTTACATATTCCATACCGATGGCCTGCGCCTGTTCACCAGTCAGTCCACACTCGTCTTTGTCGGCAGGATCGAAGCTGATGAGGTAGTGGTGCGTCTTGATTTCATTGTAATTTTGATTCTTGTGGTACTGCGCATTAAGCATTTCGCACTCCACATCAAAAAGTTCCGGCTCACAGTTTATGCCCTCCAGAAGAATATCTCGGCGGAGTACCCAGTTCCCGTTTGCATCCAGCAGGGGTTTCTTCAGAACTTCGTCATGCTCATATTTCAAATAGTCGAGTGCCGCGCCATAGTCTGCACTTTTACCCGCGACGTGTTTTAAGATTGCCACGATAATCACCTGCCAGTCCTGCAATTTCTTTCCGCATAGCGCGAAGGTCGGTCATGCAACGATTGATTTCTTCCAGCATGGCACGAGATTGGATGCCGCCGCTGTTGAAAAAGGCTGCAATTTGGTTCAGGTTATTTCCGATATGGGAAAGCTGTCTTGCAAAATCTCGCAGTTCTGCAATGTCGGCAACGATGTTGTAATGAACGTGAAGTTTTTCGGTTATGGCCTGTTTCCTTACATAAACGGCAACGGGATAGCCAGCCTGTTCAGCAGAACATGAAACCAGTGCGTACTCCACATCGGTAAAACGAACCATTACATTCTTAGTCCGTCTGATACTTTCGTCTTTTTTTGGCCGAGCCATAGTGTGATCCTCCTGCATTTTATAGTTGCGAAGCAATTCCCGATAAGCCGTAGGCGTTCGGTTGCGAACACATTCATGTGGAGCCAGATAGCCAAAATCCGAGATTTTGTGCGTACCGTGGGAATGGGGAACGGAATCCCCATCAAGATTGCCAAGAACGAAAAATCACGAAAGTGAGTTTTGAGTTACCATAGGCGAATCTTGCTCTAAGACAGAAAAAGACCTGTCTTTTACCGTATGCCGCAGACCTATCAAAAGAAGTCCTTCTATAAATAGGAATCCGCAGCCCCGATTTGGAATACACTTTTCAAATTTTTTTGAAATTTTTTCAAAAATTGTATTCCAAAATGCCCTTCTGGATTCCTATTAGTAAAGGGAGGATTGATTTCATGAAGCAGAAAGAGCGTTTTGATGAAAAGCCTAAACAGGAACATACGGAGCCTGTGCATCACAGAAAAGCCATCATCAAGGGCATCACCGTATATGAATCGTTCCGGCCAGAGGGCAGCGAACTGTGGGATTGCCTGCTGCAGAGTATGGGAAAGCACTGAAAAAGAAATTTTGAAAAATGTGCGCAGCAGCTTGATTTTAGTGTCACAGCTTGGTAAAATACAGACGGGTTAAGTGAATAGTGCAATCAAAAGCCATTAACTTTCTGGATTTTACCATGCAATTTGCGTGGAGACAGGAGGTTTAATGGCTTTGTTTTTTTACAAGGAAAAGAATAAAGACATACGGGCAGCGGCCTATCTGAGATTGTCCATCGAGGATGGTGACAAGGCCGAGAGCAACAGCATCGGCAATCAGAGAGAACTGATTCGGGATTTTGCAGCAGAACGGCCAGGACTGCATTTGGTCGAAGAATACGCTGACGATGGCTATACGGGAACCAACTTTGAACGTCCGGGCTTTAAGCGGATGATGGAGGATATTAAATTCGGCAAAATCAACTGCATCATCGTCAAGGACTTATCCCGCCTTGGTCGTAATTACATCGAGATGGGAAAATATCTGGAACAGATTTTCCCGATGATGGGGATTCGGTTCATCGCCATCAATGACAACTATGATAACGCCAACGCCGAGAGCAACGATTCGGACAACATTGTGGTTCCGTTCAAGAATCTACTGAATGATTCCTACTGCCGGGATATTTCCATTAAGGTGCGCAGTCAGTTGGACATGAAACGGCGCAAAGGAGAGTTCATCGGCGGCTATGCTATCTATGGTTATTGCAAAGACGAACGGAATAAAAACCGTCTGGTGGTAGACGAGTATGCAGCAGATATTGTCCGTTCTATCTACCGCAGAAAACTGGAAGGTATGAGCGCACAGGCGATTGCCGAACAGCTGAACAGCGAGAATGTGCTGGCCCCCAGCGAGTACAAACGGCTGTGCGGTTTGAATTACCATAGTGGGTTCAAAGCTGGCACTCATGCAAAGTGGCAGGCGATTCAGGTGCTTCGGATTCTGAAAAATGAAGTCTACACAGGGACGATGGTGCAGGGCCGACGTCAGAAGATCAATTACAAAATCAAGAAAATTCGGGATGTGGAAGAATCCGGCTGGATCAGAGTTCCCAATATGCACGAAGCAATCATTCCGCAAAAGCTGTTCGATACGGTGCAGGAAGTTTTGAAGCTGGACACCTGCGCATCGAAAGGCCAGCAGACTGTAAATCTATTTTCGGGCATCGTTCGCTGCGGCGGCTGTGGACAGAACATGGTGCGGCGTACCGTATCAAAAAACGGAAAGAAATATATTTATCTGCACTGCGTCACAAACCACAACGGTCTGGGCTGTTCCTCGCATCTTATCAGCGAAAGTAAGTTGGAAGAGGTGGTGCTGGCCGCATTGCAGGGGAAAGTCCAGCAGATCAGTGGACTGGAACATCGTCTGGATGAAATCAATGAGATTCCCAAGAATGAACGCAGACTGAAATCTGTGGAAGAACATCTGAAAATGTTGGAGCAGGAAGAACAGAAATACCAGACCTTGCGCCGCCAGCTTTATGAGGATATGAGCAGCGGTATTGTCAGCAAGGAAGAGTATAAGGAGTTCAGCCATTCCTTTAATGAAAAGGTTGAAGCTATCCGTAAGGCCAAAGCAGAAATGAACCGCCAGAGGGATTGTCTGAACAATCTGGATGTGGAACATCTGCCGTGGATTGAAGATTTCAAGTCCTACCAAAACCTGACAAGTCTGAACCGCCGCGTTCTGGTGGAACTGGTAGAGAGCATCACCGTCTATGATAAGGAACACATTCATATCCAGTATCGGTTCGATCAGGAAATTCGCAATGTGCTGGAATATTGCAGTAGTGTTCCGGCAGCAGAAACGGAGGAAAGTGCAGTATGAAGTGTGTAAGCTATACCCGGACACTTCCTTGGAAGAACCATCAAAGTAAACTGACGATTGCCGAGCAGAATCAGCGCATTGCGGCATATCTGGCGGAACATAAAGAGCTGGATTTGCAGAAAAAGTATTCTGACCGCAAGAACGATGAAAAGGCGCGCGCCGCGTTCGACCAAATGACCAATGATGGCGTAGAGCGAAAATTTGATTGCATTATTGTGGCATCCATGTATTACTGTGGGCCGGATTTCCCGGCGGTACGGCAGGCAATCAAGGAAACGCTCTATGCAACGGGCATCGACCTGATCGTGCTGGAGGAGGGTTTGGATACCAGAGCCGTCAGCCGAAAAGAAGTCGAGGACTATTTTGAAGCAAAACGCTGTGAGATGCACGCGGAAATCATGTTTGCGTGGAGAAAGAAACAGGGCGCAGGATTCCGGCTGACAAACTCTGTTCCGTTTGGTTACATCCGCAGGAATGGTGAAAGCAACATGATAAAGGATGAAGAAGTTGCTCCTTATTTGAGCGAGGCTTTTTCCAGATATGCGTCCGGTCGAAAAATGCGTGATATTGCAAAGTGGTTAAATGAGCAGGGCGTGGACCCCCCCATGAAGCACAAAAAGAGAATTTTGGGAAAACCTTATGATGCAGAACCAGACCAGTGGACAACGGATATGCTGAGGTGTTTATTCCGAAACCCGACTTATACGGGTGCGGCGGCAAATGGAAGCCGCCAGATCATTGCAGAAAACTGCCATGAACCATACATAACCAAAGAACAGTTTCATGCGTTCCCGTGCAATCTGCGCGAGGGCGAAAACAAAATCTCCATTCGGAAAAGCTACAAAAAGCCGAATCCGCTGGCAAAGCACATTGTCTGTACCTGTGGACGCGCACTTTGCTGGCACAAGGATAAGAAAACAGGGGAGGAACTTTTCTATTGCCGTTACTGCCGCGCACACAAGGAAAACGGAAAGAATCTGAAAGTTCCGGCAGCTACCATTTATAAAAATGTGATGGATGCTCTGGAACTGGAACATCTGGAAGAAGAAAAGCTGGCTGCGGCGATTCAGCAGGGAGCAGGCAAGAAAGCGATTGAGGTCGTCCGGGCCGAGAGGTCTGTGCAGATGAAGTCCGTTCTGGCTGAACTGAATATGGAACAGTTTCGCCGTGTGCCGCTGTATGAAAGTTATATGGCAAATGAAATCACCGAAGAACAGTACCATGCGGAACTGATGGACTATGAAGAAGCGCATCGGAAATTGAATGAACAGCTTACAGCAATTATGGAGGATACGCTGGTATGGGAACGGGCATTGAGCCTGCGCAATCCATGGATTCAGCAGGTGGCACAGTATAAGGCCCCGGAGGAACTTGACCGCAGTTTTGTGAAAAAGTATATCGAGCAGGTCACGGTTACATTACTGGGCGATGGACAGGCAGAAATCGGCTTGACAATGAAAACGTATGAATGGAAGCAGATGCTTGGTCGGATAGAGACGGAGGAAACAGACGATGGCACGAAAGAGTAGAAAGAATCTCCCGCAGCCGGAACAGGCGGCAGCTTCCGTGCTGCTGCCGGAGCTGGAAGAAGCAAAAATACCAGCAGCAATCTATGGGCGGCTTTCTGTTGAGGATGAAGAAAAAGAAGAAAGCATGGAAACGCAGATCGCGCTGGTGCAGGATTATATTAATCGCAGCAGTGAACTGAGTTATGTGGACACCTACTTCGACAATGGTTTTACGGGAACGAATTTTAAGCGGCCTGCATTTACCCGCCTGATGAACGATGTGCGGCAGAAGAAAATCAAGTGCATTGTGGTGAAGGACCTCTCGCGCTTTGGTCGCAACTATCTGGAAGCAGGATACTATATCGAAACGGTGTTCCCATTTTTGGGGATTCGATTGATTGCTGTTACAGATAATTTTGACAGTACGCGCAAAGAGGACATGGAAAGTCTGGCTCTCCCGATTCGGAATATGGTCAACGCAATGTACGCGAAAGACATATCCAAAAAGATATGGACTTCTTTGCAGCGTAAGAAAGAAGCAGGCTATGCAGTCGGAAACGATGCTCCGTATGGCTATATTCGGAACCCCGTGACAAAGCGTAATGAAATTGACCCGGAAGCTGCATTTTATGTGCAGTTGATTTTCCAGTGGGAACTGATGGGTGTACCTATTTTTGAAATTGCTCGACGAATGACATTGCTGCAGGTTCCGACTCCACGGGAGTGGCATAGAAAAATGGTTGAGGGAAAAGAAGTACTTACCTGTAAAAAGTGGGGCGTAACCACGATCCGGCACATCTTGGAAAATCAAACCTATGTGGGCGATACCATCAACAATAAAAGTACACAGAAGTTATTCGCAGGACAGGACAAGCGCGACCTTCCGAAAGAACAGTGGTATGTGGCAAAGAACACACATCCGGCCATCATCGCAAGGGATGATTTTGAAAAGGTGCAAAAAATCTTGGACAAGAATCGAGCGGCATTCCATACCGTAAGAGCAAAGTCGGAGCAGATTCGGACAGAATATCAGAATGACCTTGCAGGAATGGTGTTTTGTGCAGACTGTGGCAGACCGATGGAGTTTGAACGACTGCCGCATGGAGCGGAAGAAAGTAAAAAGGTCTGCTATTACATCTGCAAGGCGCGGCAGGCCGACGATAAGTGCATCGGCCACCAGATTACAGAAAAGTTGCTGAAAGCCTTGTTAATGGATCAGCTGCACCTGTTTATTACACAACTTAGTGATAGGCGCAAGGTGGTAGAAGAACTGCGAAAAATTGAAGATGTGCAAAATCCTGTCTACCGCGCAAAGGGCGAAATAATGAGCCTGACCGATAAAGTCAGTCAGATGGCAAAGAAACGAGAACAGCTTTATGCGGACTATGTGGCTGGTGTGGTGGATTCCGAAGATTACCAACTGATTCGGGAAGATTATTCCAGACAATATGATGGCCTGCGAGCCGCGCTGCAGGAAGCGGAGAACAAAAAAGTTCAGGTAGAACAGCAAATCGAAGAATACCTGAATATGACTTCTCATTTGGAAGAACATCTGGACAACTTTGAATTTGACATTCAGTTGGTAAAATCCCTTGTGCAGAAAATCGAAGTGAGTGCGGACAAGCGGATTCGGATTGTTTTCGGATTTCGGGATGTGTTTACAGAACTTGGAAAGGAGAGTGCAGAAACATGATTGCAGCGTATCAGCGCATTTCAAGGGCTGATGGCGATTTGGGCAAAGATGGCAAGGATAAGAGCAACAGCATTGAGAACCAGAAAGAACTAATCCAACGGTATATCTCCTGCAAAGAAAGTCTGCAAAATGTGCCTGTGATGGATTTTGTAGATGATGGCTACACAGGCAGCAATTTTGACAGACCTGGATTCCAGCAGATGATGGATGGTGTACGCAATGGCAAGATTGATACCATCATAGTAAAAGACCTCTCTCGCTTTGGCCGAGACTATATCGGTGTGGGTGAGTACATGGAGCAGATTTTTCCCCTGCTGGGTGTCCGGCTCATTGCCATCAATGATAACTATGACAGCAATAATTATAAAGGTACAACGCTGGGCATGGATGTGATTGTCAGTAATCTGGTAAATACCATGTACTGCCGGGATGCAGGAAAGAAACTGCGGACTGCCAATCAGGTCAAGTGGCGTAAAGGCATCACAACGGCATCTGCTGCACCGTTCGGCTATCAGTTTGACCCGGACAAAAAGGGCGCATTTATCGTTGACCCGCCAGCAGCAAAAATCGTGCGGCGCATTTTTGATCTTGCGATTTTAGGATTGGGAACGCGAGAGATAGCGATGATGCTCAATGACGAAAATGTTCCTGTGCCGAGCGTATATAACAAAGAAAATAAGGCGTATGGCAAAGAAACGACCTATACCATTGCCCCAGTGATTCTGTGGGACAGTTCTCGCGTTTGGAAAATCCTCACGGCGTATGTGTACACCGGGGCGATGGTTTTGGGCAAAACCAAAACTCTGATTTCTGGCAAAAGCATTGTCCGAACAGTCCCCAAAGGACAGCAGTTTATTACAGAGGGAACCCATGAAGCAATCGTCGGCCGGGAAGAATTTGAAAAGGCGCAGCTTGTCATAAAGAGCAACAGTCATAAAGTGTTGATGGGCGGTGTGGACTTCCCACTGAAAGGAAAAGTCCGCTGCGGAAATTGCAGGCGAGTGATGGCGCACAATTTCAAACAGGCTGTTCCAACATTCTGGTGCAGAGAAGGACTGGAACTTGTGGGGCAAACTCAATGTACATCCGAAGTCTTTCAGGTCAGGGACATTGAAAATGCGGTTTTTCAAGCACTTAAAAAGGAACTCTCCCTGCTTGATGTCCTCTATGGAGATATTCAAAAGGAAGAACAAGGATTGAAGGAAGCCCACAAAAAGGCAAGCCGCCGCAAAACTCTGATGGAGCAGGAACTTAAAAATCTGAAAGGGGAGAAGATGCGGATGTATGAGGAATATGCAGCAGGAACGCTCTTACTGGATACTTACAAGCAGAAAAAGCAGGAGTGTGATAGACGAATTTCAGAGGTACAAGAGCAAATTGAACAATCCAAAGTGGAAGAATCCACCAAGAGCGTTGTGCCGGGAACTGTGCGCGCAGCGGCAGAGCAGGCAGAAAACTTTTTGAATGGAACGCGGCTTACGGCAAGTATGGTGTCGGCGTTCATTGAGAATGTCTTTGTATATGATGGCGGGCGCATTGTGGTACGGTTCAAATATGAGCAGAGCATTCAGGATGCTGTAAAAGCGTTACACACAGGTTAAAGTTTGAAAAGGCTGAGTTGTCCATGTTGTAACAACAAAGAGTGTGTTATAATATGGGCAACAAAACGGCCGGAAAGAGGACATTATGAAAGCGATTCGATGGCTGTTAAAATTGGTGCTGGTGATGATAACCCTGCCGCTGATTCTTGCTGTGTGGCTGGCAAAATGGTTTGTGGTATTTCTGCATCACTGTTCGGCATGGTTTTTCTATCTGCTGGGCAGTGTGCTATTGGTAACGGCGATGCTTTCGTTCCTGATGCAGCAATCACAGGGGATGGAAGCACTTCAAATGCTGATCGGTGGATTCGTGATTTTTATGATACCGCAGGTGGTCGGCAGCGTGATCGTGCTTCTGGAACTGGCGGCAGTAATGCTTCGGCAGGCATGGTACATATAAAATAGGGAGGCGTACAGATAGTGAAATTGGCGGCGATTCATCATGTGGCGATTATCGTTTCTGACTATGAAAAGTCGAAAGATTTTTATGTGAACAAACTGGGCTTTGCAGTTGTAAGAGAAAACTTCCGCAAGGAGCGGAATGACTGGAAACTGGATTTGTGTGTCGGTGATGGAGCCGATGCGATTGAACTGGAAATTTTTGCAGAGCCGAACCCACCCAAACGTGTAAACAGGCCGGAAGCCTGCGGTCTGCGGCATCTGGCGTTCCGGGTGGAGAATGTGGAAGCTACCGTGGAAGAACTTGCGCAGATGGGAATTGAATGTGAACCGATTCGATTAGACAGCTACACCAAAAAGAAAATGACCTTTTTCTTTGACCCGGATGGCCTGCCCTTGGAACTGCATGAATAAAAAACAACGCCCTCATAGTTGAGAGGATTCGTAAATCTTCTCAGCTATGAGGGCGTTTCATTCCGCAGGAATGTGAAAGTTACAGGCTCAGCGTTTCTACCCATGCAGACAAGTCGGCTTTGCTGGAATAGGAGTTGAACACCTTACCATGCAGCAACTTTGCACCGGGGCAACTCGGCGCAAGTTTTTCATTGGTCTTACCCATGCCGCTGCCGCCAGAGGTGGCAAAGGGAATAATCGTTTTACCTTTCAGATTGTAGCTTTCTAGAAATGTATTGATGATGGTGGGAGCAACATACCACCAGATAGGGAAGCCGACAAAGATGGTGTCATACTCGTCCATGTTATCACGTTTAGCGGCGATGGCAGGGCGAGAGGTCGGATCGCTCATTTCGATGGTGCTACGGGATTTCTTATCCATCCAGTTCAAATCGGCCTTGGTATAAGGAACTTCCGGCTGAATCTCAAAAACGTCTGCACCGATAGCATCTGCCAGATTTTCGGCAACTTTTGCGGTGACACCGCTGGCAGAAAAATAGGCGACAAGTCTTTTGCTCATGATAATGCACTTCCTCTTGATAATTTTGTATAGGATAAGTATAGCACGGCAGGAAAGTAGCATCAAGCGGTTGTCCATGATATAACATCAACGACAATGTTATATTATGGACAACTGTTCGTAAAAATTTAAGGATTTTGAGGGAATTGCACAGCTTGATATGATGAGTGGTTTATGGTAAGATAGAATTACAATAGCGGACAAAAGCTACTGTTGACTACGACAAGGAGGTGTAAGCCAATGGGATTAGCTGATACCGTGACCAAAGCCTATATGAAAGATAATTCTGTGTTTGCGGATGCGTTTAATTACTTGATCTACGGCGGCGAAGCAGTTGTAGACCCTAAACAACTGCAAGAACTGGATACTACGGAGATTGCATTACCGTTTGGATCGCAGGATGAAGATGGAAAACAGCCTGAAGAAGCAGTTCAGAAATACCGTGATGTGCTGAAATCAGCAATCATTAAACAGGATGATGAGGCTGCGTACATTTTACTGGGAATCGAAAATCAGACTGACATTCATTATGCAATGCCTGTCCGCAACATCATCTATGATGCTCTCCAGTACGGAAAACAGGTGGCTGATATTGCAGCCAAGCATCGTGCGAGTGATGGAGATGCAAAAGGGCATAGCCGTGGCGAGTATCTTTCTGGATTCTACAAAGAAGATAAGATTACTCCTGTTATCACGCTGGTGCTGCACTTTGGCGCAAATGAATGGGATGGGCCGTTGTCACTCCATGAGATGATGGCGGTTAAAAATAAGAATCTTCTGAACTTTGTGCAGGACTATCAGATTCACCTGATTGACCCTGCAAAGCTAAGCGCAGAGGATTTGGAAAGATTCTCTTCAAGTCTGAGAGAAGTCATTGGATACATTAAGTATTCCAAAGATAAGAAACGCTTATCTGAATTTTTGACTGATAATCCGCGTATGCTGATAGAAGCAAACGCGGCGAGGGTTATTAAAGCAGTTACGAATACACCGCTGGATATTCCAGAGGGCGCGGAGGTGATTGATGTGTGCAAAGCTGTTGAGGAAATGATGAACGAAAGCGAAGAACGAGGCGAACTCAGGATGCTCGTGCAGCTTGTTCGAGATGGAGATTTGAAGCTGGAACGTGCTGCTGAAAAAGCAAAAATGACTGTCGAACAGTTTGAAAAGGTAATGGAGAATACTCCTTTGCAGGCGGTATAAGATAAACAGAATATAGAAAACAGATAAGCCCTACAAGGCACAAATTGGTTCACAAAACCGATTGAAAGCCTTGTGGGGCTTATTTTTTTGTGCCTTTTTCAAATTTATTTGTGAAAAAAGTTGTCCAAGACTTGACATCGGGCGGACACGAGTGGATGAGAGCAAAGTGGTCTGCTCCGATTCGGAAATACTGGAAGGTCTCTGAGCAGATGATGGTCAAATACTGCGACCTTGCCATCTGTGACTCTGTGAATATCGAAAAGTATATCCATGAGTGCTATGACGGGAAGGGAATCAAAGGCAACAATCCAAAGACGACATTTATCGCTTATGGTGCAGATCTGACCCTCAGCAAGCTGGCTGATGACGATGAAAAGCTAGTGAACTGGTATAAAGAAAAAGGACTGACGAAGAAGGGATATTACCTTGTCGTCGGTCGCTTTGTACCGGAGAACTCTTTTGAAGTTATGATCCGAGAGTTCATGAAGAGTAAGAGCAAAAAAGACTTTGCCATTATCACAAATGTAAATGACAAATTCCTGAATGAGCTTGAGAAAAAACTTCATTTCAAGAGCGATAAGAGAATCAAATTCGTCGGCACTGTTTATGATCAGGAGTTGCTGAAAAAGATTCGAGAAAACGCCTATGCTTATTTCCACGGCCATACAGTAGGTGGCACAAACCCGTCGCTGATTGAGGCTCTTGGCAGCACGGATCTGAACCTTCTGGTTGATGTTGGTTTCAACAAAGAGGTCGCAGAAGATTGCGCTCTATATTGGAGCCGCAAGCCGGGAAGCCTTGCAAAGCTCATTGATAAAGCTGATGAGATGAATGCTGATGAAATTGCCGAGATGGGCCGGAGAGCCAAGAAGCGTGTGGCAGAAGAGTACACATGGAATAAGATTTGCGAGCAGTACGAGAAAGTATTTGTTAAATGACATATGTAAGTATAGTTCTATAAGACTTAGGAGATTTAACAATGATTAAAAGATTACTTTTGGGAGATATAACTAAATATGCATGATGTGAATACTAAAAAAAACTTGCAATTTGAATACATAAGGGCTTTTTCAATAATTGCAGTCATTGCTATTCATACATTCTACTCCGCATTATTAAAATATGGGAGCATGGCGTCTATCCCAGATCAAGTTCTCTATAAAATCATAATGAATATGATGTGGTGGGCAGTACCTTCTTTTTTAATGATGAGTGGATCGTTGCTATTAGACACAAGAAAATATATTTCATTAAAAAAGCTGTACGGCAAATACATTTGCAGAATGGTGACCGTGTTGCTTATATTTGGATTTGCTTTTGCGTGGTTGGAAATTATTTTTGATCAAGAATCGTTTCGGTTGTTTCAGATTCCAAAAGCATTGCTAAGAGTTTTGACGGGAGACACATGGGCGCATATGTGGTATATTTATTGCCTCATAGGAATTTATGTGCTTCTTCCTATGTATAAAATTATTGCTGAAAAAGCATCTGATGAACAAATTCAATACATACTTTTAATCTTATTTGTATTTGAATCTGTATTTGTTATAACAAAAATTTTTGGTATTAATCTTGGATTTTATTGTCATATTAATACAATCTATCCATTTTGGTTTTTAATGGGAGCCGCGTGGAATAGAGGAATGTTTAAGGCAGAACTTAGATTAAACCTGCTACTGTTGATTGTATCTTCAGCTCTCCTGGCTATTTCTTCTTTTCTTTGGATTACCTTGAGCTTGCCTATAGGTTGCTTGTTTGGCTACGATTCACCATTAGTGGTTGTGCAATCCGTTGCGTTGTTTTCTATATTTAATTCCATAAAAATTGGAGGGAAAGTAAGCCGTGTTTTATTGGAAATTGGAGATAAATCGTTTGGTATTTATTTGATACATATGTTCTTTGTCAATGTTGCATTTAAACTTGTCAAATTTGACCCATTTCAAAGATTTTCGCTTTTGGCTGGTGTAGGATTAGTACTTATAAATTTAGGAGTTTCTTATATTGTTGTGTCGGTTATGAAGCATCTACCGGGACTTAAAAAGATTATATAGAGGAGTGAGATTGTGGAGGATTTAGTAAGCATAGTCGTACCAGTATATAATGTGATTCAATATCTTGATGTATGCATGAAAAGTATTTTGAATCAGACATATCAAAGAATTGAAGTTATTCTGGTAGATGATGGTTCAACGGATGGAAGTGAACAGAAGTGTGATTATTATGCGAGAATTGATGATAGAGTAGTAGCAATTCATAAAAAAAATGGTGGACTCTCTGACGCGAGAAATAAGGGAATTGCACTAGCAAAAGGAACCTATATTATGTTTGTCGATAGTGACGATATAATAAGTTTAAATATCGTTAATTATTTGCATAGTATATGTGAGAAATATTCGGCCGATATATCAATATGTGATCCGGTTCACTGCTATTCAACTGATGAAATTAGCTTTCAGGATGAAAGAAAGATTAAAGTTTTAAACGCGGACGATGCAATAGTAGAAATGTTATATCAAAAATCTTTTCTTGTTTCTGCGTGGGGAAAGCTGTTCCGGAGAGAATTTTTTGATGACATCTTGTTTCCATATGGAATGCTGTTTGAAGATAGTGCTATAATGTATAAAATTTTCAATAAAGCGAGTAAGATTGTCTATGGAGATGCGAAACTCTATGGCTATATGCATAGAGAGGGAAGTATAACTACAAGTAAATTCTCTAAAAAAGACTGCGATATTATAAAAATATGTCAACATATCGAAGAAGATATGTCTGAAAAGAGTGCAAATCTTCAGGCGGCAGCGAAATCGTATTATACCGCAGCTGCTTTTAGGATATATTTAAATGCACCAAGAAATGGAGAATTTGAACAGGAAATATACGAATGTACACAAATTTTAAACAAGAATAGTAAGACAGTCATTAAGGACACTAATATAAGAAAAAAGTTGAGACTGGCACTACTATTGTATTTGTATGCAAGGCCAGTCATGCCTATTGTATATAAAAAGATTAATCGATGGAAATGAAATCTGGAGGTCAACAATGAAAATTATTGCTTTTTATTTGCCGCAATTCCATAACATTCCCGAAAATGACGAATGGTGGGGAGATGGTTTCACGGAATGGGTAAATGTGAAAAAATCTAAGCCACTATATGAGGGGCATTATCAGCCGCGTGTTCCGTTAAACAACAATTATTATAATCTTTTAGATGATGATGTGAAAAAATGGCAAGTGAATCTTGCTAAAAAATATGGAGTATATGGTTTCTGCTATTATCACTATTGGTTTAGTGGTCATATGCTTCTTGAAAAGCCTATGGAGCAAATGCTGAATAATAAGGAGATAGATTTGCCTTTTTGTATTTGCTGGGCAAATGAACCTTGGACAAAAGCTTGGGTCGGAGATGCAAAAAAAGTTTTGATTCCTCAAAACTATGGAAGAGAGAAAGAATGGAAGGAACATTTTGACTATTTGTTACCCTTTTTAAAAGATTCTCGTTATATTACTGTGGGAGATAAACCCCTCTTTGTCTTATACAGACCGGAAATTGTAGGTTGCCTAAATGAAATGCTCGATTATTGGAATAAACTTGCAATAGAAAGTGGGTTTAAGCATGGACTTTGTTTCGCATATCAAAACATTGATTTTGATATGATTAAAGGCAAGGATGATAGTAGATTTGATTATAATATTGAGTTTGAGCCATTGTATGCGTATAGAGATATGTTCGCAAATCAGCATAAGTATTTAAAAGCAATTCGTCGAAATGTTTCAAACTGGGTTGGCCGACATTTCGGAATCGATCTTCTTCATTACGGAGAAAATTTCTTCAACAAGAATAAACCTATTAGTTATGATAAAGCATGGGAAGCAATATTAAAAAGAAAACCTGCTAGTGAAAAGAATATTCCTGGCGCATTTGTTGGATTTGACAATTCGCCGCGTAGAGGAAATGAGGCTAAGATATATGATGGCGCAACACCAGAAAAATTTGAAAAATACATGACAAAACAAATTAGAAGAGCGCGTGATGTATATCACTCCGATATGCTTTTTGTAACTGCTTGGAATGAGTGGGCAGAATGTGGATATCTTGAGCCTGATGAGAAGTATAAGTATGGATATCTGGAAGCGATAAAAAAAGCATTGGAGAACAACGGAGAGTTTGAATATGATGGTTCAAAACCGAGTAAAGATAAATAATAACTATATTTTAAGCTTTTCTATGAGTAATTATTTACTCTATGGTGGGGGAACAAATCTTGTAGTGTCCAACCATCAAAAACTCTTTAATGAACATCACATTTCTTATGTATGTGTTGCTCCTTTTTTACTACATGGTAAGAAGTATGCGAGATTTCAAGATTATTGGAGTTTAATTGTCGATGGAATCTATGCAGGTGTTTTGAATACAAAAGATTTGATTTTGGCACTGAATGCAGTTAATGCAGATGGAGCTCATCTTTTATCAATACATATACACCACTGGAAAAATACAAACCTAGAAGCTTTTCAGCGTATTACTGACAAGTTTGATAGCAGTATTTATATGTTTGTTCACGACTATTCAACGGTTTGTAGCAATTTTACGATGCTAAGGCATGGCGAGTTCTGTGGGTATGGGAAGATTTCTGAAGAAAAATGTGCCGGATGCCAGTATTATACTGGATCTTTAAAAAATCAAAATGAGTACAAGAAAATTTGGAATAAATTGAAAAACAGGCTGATGTTTGTATTTCCGTCTGATGTTGCACTGAAAGTATGGGCATCAGCTTATCCAGAGTATGAGAATTTATGTTGCGTTATCCCTCACCAAAAATGTATAGGTAAGTATAAAGGTAATTTGAATAATAAGTCTAGTGTATTAAATGTTGCTTTTATTGGTTCGAGAGAAGATTATAAAGGATGGAAAGTGTTCCTTGAATTGTACAACAAAGAAAAGGATAAGCCAACCTTTAAATGGTTTTATTTCGGAGTTGATGATGTAGGGGTCTCAAATATTAAATGTGTTTATGTTGATAATCGACAGGACCCAATGGCAATGCTAAACGCATTAAGACAAAACAATGTGGATGTTGCTATTCTCTGGTCATTATGCAAAGAAACATACTCATACACATATTTTGAATGTTATGCCGCAAATGTGTTTGTCGTTACAGATGAAAATAGTGGTAATATTGCTTTTCAAGTTTTAAAAAATGGAAACGGAAAAGTGGTAGGCTCGGCTACAGAATTATTAAACTTATTTGATAATGATATTACTAATAATGTATACAGATTTAAAACAGAAAAGAAAACTGGACCACAATTGCTTTTGACAAATGATAGAATATTAGAATGCTGCGATTCATGCAATCTTAGTAACGCAATTGGAGAAAAAGTGATTAATCATTTAAAGATAAGGAGCAATCCACTTCTGTATCTTGAGATTTTTCACATGAAATTGAGAAAGCTGAGGAAATAAGAACACAATGCATGAATTGAAAATAAGAATAACACATAATTGGCTAGATACTTTTATACTTTGTTTGATGCTCTATTATGTTCTATTTGGAATATGGTCAGGAGTGGGAATTAATCAAATTCAGAGTGTTATTATTTGCCTGTGTATTGTAAGATCTTTATTCTACTACATTAAGGCAAGAAAATTATATAGTCAAACAGTGCTTTATATCGTGGCGCTTGTAGTTCTCTTCTGCTTTAATTATCTGGCACATAATGATAATAGCTTATTTTGGGATAATATGAGTTATATAATCGGGTGCTGGGCTGTTGTTGTATATGTTACGATTCTACTTAAAAGTGAAGAAAAATGGCTAGAGAAATTTTTGGTTTGTATATCAAGAGTTGTGAACGTTTATATGTGTATAAATATAATTGTTATGTTCCTTCAATTGAATGAGAGCTATTTTTTGATTGATAAGAGTAGAATTCCGTCTGTCGTATATTATCCGGATTATATTGCTGGTTTTTTTGGAATTAATGGCACACATCGATTGACTCTGTTTTGCATTTTCTTTATATGTCTAAATATGTATGTCTAC
>ERZ1026870.42-NODE-42-length-68680-cov-4.756750_pt1 | contig 68680 bp, 41 predicted proteins | sample MGYA00380165_ERZ1026870 | MGnify/ENA primary metagenome ERZ1026870 (study PRJEB33269, sample SAMEA4719801) | human gut metagenome | biome: human-associated habitat; feature: organic feature; material: feces | place: Cameroon | collected 2013-10 ...
TCGGCGATGTGGCCGGCAACGGCTGCGGCGGCGGCCGATGCGGGGCTCATCAGATGGGTGCGGCTGCCGCGTCCCTGGCGGCCGACGAAGTTACGGTTGGAGGTGGAGGCGACGCGCGCCCCCTCGGCGGCGCGGTCGTCGTTCATGGCAAGGCACATCGAGCAGCCGGGAAGCCTCCATTCGAACCCTGCCTCGATGAAGATCCGGTCGAGTCCCTCGGCCTCGGCCGCGGCGCGCACGGCCATGGAGCCCGGCACGGCCAAGGCGCGCACGCCTTGGGCCACGCGGCGGCCCTTGAGCACCTTGGCCGCCTCGCGGAAGTCCTCGAGACGTCCGTTCGTGCACGAACCGATGAAGACCGTGTCGACCTTCGCGTCGGTGACGGGGGCGCCGGGCTCGATGCCGATGTAGGCGAGCGCGGCTTCGGCGCCCGCACGTTCGACGGGATCGGCCATGTCCGCGGGCACGGGCACGCGGCCCGTCACGGGCATCGCCTGGCCCGGATTGGTGCCCCAGGTGACGTAGGGCACGAGCGTCGAGCAGTCGATGTGCACTTCCTTGTCGAAGACGGCGTCGTCGTCGCTTCTGAGCGTCTTCCAATACCGCACGGCCTCGTCCCACGCCTCGCCCTTGGGCGCGAAGGGACGGCCCTTCAGATAGGCGAAGGTCGTTTCGTCGGGCGCGATCATGCCCACCTTGGCGCCCACCTCAATGGCCATGTTGGAGAGCGTCATGCGGCCTTCCATGGAAAGGGCTTCCACGCCCGTGCCGGCAAACTCAATTGCGTAGCCCGTGCCGCCCGCCGTCGTGATCTTCGCCGCGATGGCGAGAATCAGATCCTTGGCGAAGACGCCCTTCGGGAGGACGCCGTCGCAGACGATGCGCATCGTCTTGAAGCGCTGCTGCTTGAGGGTCTGGGTGGCCATCACGTGCTCGACTTCGGACGTGCCGATGCCGAAGGCGAGCGCCCCGAAGGCGCCGTGCGTGGCCGTGTGGCTGTCGCCGCACACGAGCGTGGTGCCCGGGAGCGTAAAGCCCGTCTGCGGCCCCACGATGTGCACGATGCCCTGGCCCGGATGGCCGAGGCCGAAGAGCGTCACGCCGAATTCTTCGCAGTTGCGCATGAGCGTCGTCACCTGTTCGCGGGCCATCGGCGAGCAGACGTCGAGCGTGGCCTTCTGCGTCGAGATGTCGTGGTCCATCGTGGCGAGCATCAGATCGGGCCGGCGCAGCCTGCGGCCCGCTTCGCGCAGGCCTGAGAAGGCCTGCGGCGACGTCACCTCGTGAACGAGATGGCGGTCGATGTAGAGAAGCGGCAGTTCGCCGGGCAGTTCGTTGACGACGTGCGCGTCATAGACCTTTTCGTAGAGCGTCTTACCCATGATCAGGCCTCCTCGACGGCGCGTGCGATGGCGTCGCCCATGGCGGCGGTGCCGACCACCTCGGCGCCGGGCATGGCCGAGGCAAGATCGCCCGTGACGATGCCGGACTTGAGCACGCGGGCGACGGCCTCTTCAATGCAGGCGGCGGCCTCGGGCTCGTTCAACGAGTGGCGCAGCATCATGGCGGCCGAGAGAATCTGAGCGATCGGATTGGCGATGCCCTTCCCTGCGATGTCGGGCGCGGAGCCGCCCGCGGGCTCGTAGAGGCCGAAGCCCGAACCGCCGAGCGAAGCCGAGGGCAGCATGCCCATCGAGCCCGTCACCATGGCGCATTCGTCGGAGAGAATGTCGCCGAACATGTTGGAGCAGAGCATGACGTCGAACTGGGAGGGCGCCTTGAGGAGCTGCATCGTGGCGTTGTCGACGTACATGTGCTCGAGCGTCACGTCGGGATAGTCGGCGGCCACTTCCTCGACCGTCTCGCGCCAGAGCACGGAGGCGGCGAGGACGTTGGCCTTGTCGACGGACGTCACGCGGGAGCGGCGGCCGCGGGCGATCTCGAAGGCGAGCTTCGCGATGCGCCTGACTTCGGCGCGGCTGTAGGTTTCGGTGTCGAACGCGCGTTCGGCATCCCCCTCGCCTTCGCGGCCCTTCGGACGCCCGAAGTAGATGCCGCCCGTGAGTTCGCGCACGCAGATCATGTCGAAGCCCTTTTCCGCAATGTCGCGGCGCAGGGGCGAGAGGCCTTCAAGACCGGCGTAGAAGCGGGCCGGGCGCAGGTTGCAGAAGAGCTCGTAGCGCTTTCTCAAGGGCAGAAGCGCACCCACTTCCGGGCGGGACTCGTGCGGGAGCGCGTCCCACTTCGGGCCGCCCACGGAGCCGAACAGAATGGCGTCGGCCTTGTCGCAGGCTTCGACGGTTTCGTCGGGCAGCGGCCGGCCGCAGGCGTCGATGGCGGCGCCGCCCACGAGGCGCTCCTCGCGGGTGACCGTGAAGCCGAATCGCTTCGCGGCTGCGTCCATGACCTTGAGGGCTTCGGCCATGACTTCGGGACCGATGCCGTCGCCGGCGAGAACGGCGACGTGGTGAGTGCGGGTCTGCATGATGATCTCTTCTTTAATTTATGGGTTCTTGAAACGTTGGAAAAAAAGGGGGCGGGCTCAGGGCAGGTGATGCGGGATCTCCCCGTCGGCCTCGTTTTGTTCGTGACGGCGCGCCTCGCGGATGCGGTTTGCGCGGTCGATGCTGTTGCTCGCGTGAATGAGCGCCAGGGCCGCCGCCTCGAGAATGTCGACGGACATGCCGATGCCGTGGAAGATGCGGCCCTCGTGCTTGACGTGCACGTCGACCTGGCCCAAGGCGTCCATGCCCGCGCCGTTGGCTGAAATCGTGAAGCTCGTGAGTTCGCAGCGGATGCCCGTCAGGCGCGTGATGCAGTTGTAGACCGCATCGACCGGACCGTTGCCGATCGAGGAGTCGCTGCGGGTGCGCTTGCCCACGCGAAGACGCACTGAGGCGGTCGGAATCGCGTGCGAGCCGCCCGTCATGACGTTGAGGGCGTCGAGCTCGAACGTGTTCTCCTCCTCTTCGAGCGCGGAGCAGAAGAGGAGCGCCTCAAGGTCGTAGTCGAAGACCTGGCCCTTCTTGTCGGCGAGCTTCAGGAAGCGCGCGTAGATTTCGTTCAGATCGTATTCGTCGTCCTTGTACCCCATGTTGGCGAGCGAGGCGCGGATCATGTGGCGGCCCGAACGCGCCGTCATGCGCATCGTGTTGCCGGTGAAGCCCACGCTTTCGGGCGTCAGGATTTCATAGGTCTCGCGGTTCTTCAGGACGCCGTCCTGGTGAATGCCTGACGAATGCGCGAAGGCGTTCGAGCCCACGATCGCCTTGTGCGGCGGCACGGGTTCGCTGCAGATCTTGGCGACGAGCCCCGACGTGCGGGCGATCTGCTTCGGGTTGATGCCCGTGTAGAGGCCTCCGAGCGCCTTCTCGCGCAGCTTGATCGCCATGGCGACCTCTTCGAGCGAGCAGTTGCCCGCGCGCTCGCCGAGCCCGTTCATGCAGCACTCGACCTGTCGGGCGCCGTGCTGCACGGCCGTGATCGAGTTGGCGGTGGCCATGCCGAGGTCGTTGTGGCAGTGCACCGAGATGATCGCCTTGTCGATGTTGGGCACGCGGTTGAAGAGCGTCGTGATGATGCCGCCGAACTCCTCGGGCACCGTGTAGCCCACGGTGTCGGGAATGTTGACGGTCGTGGCGCCCGCATCGATCGCGGCCTCCACCATGCGGCAGAGATGGTCGATCGGCGTGCGGCCCGCGTCCTCGCAGGAAAATTCAACGTCGTCGGTGTAGTTGCGCGCACGCCTCACGGCGTCGACGCCCATCGCGAGGATCTTGTCGAAATCCTTGCGCAGCTTGTCGCGCACGTGAATGTCGGAAGTCGCGATGAAGGTGTGGATGCGGAAATGCTCGGCCACCTTGAGCGCCTCGGCGCAGGCGTCGATGTCGCCCGCCACCGCACGGGCAAGCCCGCAGGGCACGGCGCGCTTCAGGGCGGCGGCAATGCTGCGCACGCTCTCGAAGTCGCCGCGCGAGGACACCGGAAACCCCGTCTCGATCACGTCGACCCCGAGCTGCTCGAGGGCGAGTGCGATCTGCATCTTCTCGCGTGCGGAGAGGCTCTGAGGCAGGGCCTGCTCGCCGTCGCGGAGCGTGGTGTCGAAAAGGATGATGCGCTTGGGATCCGTGTAGATCATGGGTCGGCTCTTTCTGGGTGGCGGTGAATGTGGTTTTACCGGCCCAAGAGAAAAGACATGTCATGCATCAAGGGCCGTCATGAGAACTTTATTCCCTTGCAAAACAGACGTCAATTGCAGAAACTTGAAATTCGACGCACACGAAATCAATACATTGATATTTAAGGAAAATGAATTTCTACCTAGGGACTTTGTCTTAGTGTCGATTTCTGCAAAAAATCATGTTTTTGCAAAGCTATCCGACTGCAGGAGGCTCGTGTTTTGCAAAAAAAAACGGCCCGACGAGGGCCGCACTTTGCAAGACTGAATGCAAGACTGAAGATGAAGGGAGAGACGGGAAAGGGGACGCGATCCCGAACCAGCACCCGCGGACTCAGGGGAGCCGTCGGGCGAATGAGCGGAACGCTGCGCGGTTACACCATGTAACCGCGCAGCGGGTCGCCGCAGGGGATTGTGCGCAAAACGGGAAGGTGGCCCCGCTTGGAATCAATGCCGGCGAATCGCCGGCAGAAAGCCTTCGGGATCGCGTCCGATGCGAGAAGACTAGCACGACCGACAATGAAAGGCGTCCCCTGTCCTGAAGCAGCTCTTGGTCTCATCATCGTTCAGACGAGAGGTTGGTTGCTGTCCGAACCTGCGAAAGGCGCTCAAGCCTCACGTCGCAGGCGGCCGCATTGTTGCCTCGGCTCCAGCCCGAGGTCGGCACGTCCGGCACGAGCACGTTGGCGGCGCCGTGCCGGCAATGAAGTTCGACTCCTCCGTCGTCGCGCCCGCCCGACTCCGTCGTCTCGGCCCAGGCGCCGTGATGAAGAGCGAGCACGCCCGGGCGCACCCGATCGGTGACAACCGCGGTCGCGCGCACCGACCCTCTCGGCGTCGAGAGCCGCACCGCGTCGCCCGTCGAGATGCCAAACGAAGCGGCATCCTCCTCATTGATCCAGCAGGGCTCGCAGCCGTTGGCGTTGTGGGCGCCGCGCGTCACGGCGTCGAGCTGGCTGTGAAGGCGCCAGGACGACTTCGGACTCACGAGCCTGTATTCGCCCGGGGCCGACGGCTCGCCGAGATAAGCGGGGTACCCCGGACAGTCATCGATCGACGCGTCGGCCACGCGCTTGGACGCAAGCATGATGCGGCCCGATTCGGTCGCGAGCGGCGCCCCTTCGGGGTCGGCCGCAAAGCGCTCGAGCGCCGTGGCGGCCGCCTTCGTCTGCGGGAAGAAGACGATGCCCGTCTTCACAAACGTGTCCCAGTCCGGCAACGTCAGGCCGTTGGCCTTCTCGCGTTGCGCGGCCTCCTCATAAAGACGCCTTTGCCAGCCCGCCTCATCGAGCCCCTCCGTAAAGGCGGCCTCGAGCCCGAGCGCCGCGGCAAGCCGTCTGAAGATCTCGAAGTCGGAGAGCGCATTTCCCTTCACCTCAAACACCTTCTCGCTTCTCACGATGCCGCGCGCGGCGTAGCCGCCGATTCCGGCAATGTCGCTTCTCTCGAGCGGATGCGAGGCGGGGAGCAATATGTCGGCATATTGAGTCGTCGCCGTTTCAAAGACGTCGCACACGACGACGGCGTCGGGCCGCCTGAAGCCCGCCGCAAGCCGTCCCGTATCGGGCTGGTGCGCAAACGGATTGCCGCCCGCCCAGAAGACGAGGCGGATGTCGGGATACTCGAGCTCGACCCCGCCGCAGCGGATGCGCTTTCCGGGATTGAGCAGCACGTCGCTGACCGAGGCGACCGGCAGGGGCTTCGGGAGGCGTTCCGGATGCGTGACGGGCCCTGCGGGCGAGACGTTCACGGGCAGACCCGCAAGGCCGCGCGCGGCCGACCCCTGAGCGCCGCCCGAGGAATAGTGGTAGCGCGTGCCGATCCCCGTGCCCTTTCCGCCGATGCCCCCCAGCGCCGCGGCGAGCGCCCAGACGGCCCAGACGCTCAATTCGCCCCAGCGCGCCCGCTGCGGGCCCCAGCCGAGCATGATCATCGTGCGGTGTCCGGCGAGCTCGTCGGCCAAGTCCCGGATCGTCTTTTCATCGAGCCCGCAGGCGCGCGCAGCCCATGCCGCGTCGCGCACGACGCCGTCGAGGCGCCCCGCGAGATACGCCTCGAGCGTCTCAAGGCCCGTCGTGCAGGTCTCAAGGAAATGCCGGTCGGCCTTTCCGGAGGCGATGAGCGTGTGCACGAGGCCGAGCGCGAGCGCGGCGTCCGTGCCCGGCAGCGGCGCGATCCAGCGTCCGCCCGTCACGTCGAGCGTCTCGGGCCTCACCGGATTGACGGCCAGGACCTCAAGGCCCGGCTTCGTCCTCATGGCCTCAAAGGCCTTCGCCGTCTCGTGCAGGGTCGTGGTCCAGGCGATGTCGTTCGTGACGACCGGGTCCGCGCCCCAGAGCACGACGCGCTCGGCGTGCTCGAGCACTTCGTCGACAGGCGGCACGTCCGGGTCTCCCGAACCGGCGATCACCTTCTGAATGGCGGCGATGGCGGCCGTGGAGTAGGAGTTGAAGGTCTGCACGAACCCGCCCTTGAGCATCAGGAGGCGCCTCAGGAGTCCGATCGGATTGTTCACCTCGCCCGTATTCTTCCAGCCGTAGGATCGTCCCCAGACGGCCGAAGGCCCGAAGGTTTCGTACGTGCGCGCGACGGCGCGTGCGGCGAGCTCGACCGCCTCGCCCCACTCGACCTCGACGAAGCGCTCGCGCCCGCGACCCGCACGGGTTTGGGCCGGGTCGCGCCCCTCACGGCTGGCCTTCAGGTAGCTTTCGCGCACCTTCGGCGCGAGGAGCCTCCTGGGGCTCTCCCGCCCGGCGAGATAGTCGGCCATGCGGGGCGAAGGCCTCAAGTCTTCGGCGATGGGCTCGAGCGTGAATCGCCCATCCCTTTCGACAACGCGGGCGACACCCCAATGGGCGGCAATGAGCTTCTCTGTGCGGGTCATGAAAATACTCCAAATTGACGGCAAGGCCGGCGCGGGCAGAACCCGAACCGGCCTATTTGTTCAAATCAGCTTCTTCCGGACTTTAGAAGACCGGGAGCACGCCGCCCTGATACTTTTCTTCGATGAACTTCTTCACTTCGGGCGAGGTGATCGCCTTCTTGAGCTTCTGGAAGGCTTCCTTCTTGTCGTCGCCCTCGCGGATCGCCACGACGTTGCCGAAAGGCGAGCTCTTTTCCTCAAGCGCGATCGCGTTCTTCGCCGGGTTGAAGCCCGCTTCAAGCGCGTAGTTGGCGTTGATGACGGCTGCGGTCACGTCGTCGAGGGCGCGCGGCAGCAGCGCGGGTTCAAGTTCGACGAACTTGAGCTTCTTCGGGTTCGAGACGATGTCGGCGGGGCCCGAAAGGAGCGTTGCGCCGTCCTTGAGCTTGATGAGACCCGCATGCTCGAGCACCTTGAGCGCGCGCCCTTCGTTCGTTGGATCGGACGGAACGGCAATCTTGGCGCCCGTCGGAATGTCGGCGAGGTTCTTCACCTTCTTGGAGTAGAGCGCCATCGGCTCGAGATGCACGGAGACGAGAATGTGCAGGTTGAGGCCGCGCGTCTTGACCATTTCTTCGAGATACGGAATCGTCTGGAAGTAGTTGGCGTCGAGCTCGCCGGAATCAAGTGCGAGATTGGGCTGGATGTAGTCGTTGAATTCCACCACTTCGAGCTTCACGCCTTCCTTTTCAAGCGCGGGCTTGATGAAGTTGACGACGTCGGCGTGCGGCACGGGCGTGACGCCGATGCGAAGCGTCGTGTCGGCGAGCGCGCTCGAAGAGACGCCCGAAAGCGCAAGGGCGGCCGCGAGTGCGATGGGTGCGAAAAGACGAGAGAGATTCATGGTTGTTCTCCGGATGTTGATTGCGTTCTTAAGTTCTTGGGATTGTCGGACGGGGACCTTGTCCGTCCGTTTCGCAGAAACATCAGAGGAGCCCGAGCGGTCGAGGATGCCGCTGCTTTGCCGAAGAGGATTCGGAGGACTGCTCTGGAGAGGATCGCTCTCGTCGAATACCCCTCGGGTTCGTTCGAAAGCGAGCCCGGACCTGCCGGGCGTTTCCGTTCGGCCCTCTCTCAGAAGGCCGTGAATGAACTCTAGCAGAAGCATTTCGAACCGTTGTCGGAAAGTGCGCGATTCTTGAGGTATTACTTGCCGTCTTGGGTGAAATGTCTTAGACGTGACGCCTTTACGTCGCATTTCTCTGGCCGTCGAGCAGCTTTTGGACGACCTTGCGCCGTTCCTCGACCGCGTGCGCCTCGACCCAGAGCCGGAGACGGGCCGAGCATTCGAGCAGGAACTAAGTCATAGCCTCCAACAACGGATCATGCAGGTCGACGAACAACATGGGATTCTCATTCCTTGTATTTGAAAACCCATGCTTTCGATAGAAGAGAGAAGCACGCTCAGATATGGGATGGACGATCAAAACTGCAGCCCCGAGTGCGTCTGCAATCATCTTCGACTTGCGAATGGCCTCATGAAGCATGGATTCACCCAGGCCATGGTTTTGATATCGTTCGTCCACGGCCAGCCGCCCCAGCAAAATAGCCGGAATTGGATCAGGCATGTCACGCTTGAATTTTGCTCTGAATTCCGACCGCACCACAGAGTGCGTTGAAAGACAAAAATACCCCGCGAGTTCCCCGGTCAGCGCAGACCGAACCACAAAAGTGCGGCTGCCGCCTCTAGCCTCATTGGAAAATGCATGGCTTCTGAGCCAGAGATCCAAAGAGCGCTCGCCGCATTGAAAGTTATGGATAAGCTCACGATGAACTTCCGACAACGGCTCCGGCCGCTTGAACAATACGGAAGCCATTATTCCTCCCAGACGGGTTTAAGCTGCACCAAGCGCTTGCGTGCAGCCAAAACCTGAGGATCTTGTTCGCCGGCTTCGAGTTGATCGAGAAAGGCATCAAACTCGTCGGAAGAAAGTCGGGTTACACGTTCATTTTCACGAATACTATTGGCAAGAGAACGCAACCCGTCAATGATGAGAGCAGTTTTTGTCTCCCCCGTGTTTTGAACGAGGTCTTCCAACAAGGAAGATTCAAATTCCGGAAGTCGAATCGTTAACGTAGACATATAATCACTCCAGCGTACTTTAACATGTAGTACATAATGTACTGCAAATTGCAGTACACCACAAGCCCAGAGCACCGCACAAGGAGAGCGGTCTCCCGATGGGGGCCGCCCTCTTCCATACAACTTTTCAACTTGCAGGAAAAGCCCTCGAAAACCCTGCATTCCCCCATCTTTTGCATCGAACGTCACGAATGCTTACGTATCGATGCGTCCATTTCTTGAGCCAAGTCATAGCTTTTACACTGAATCGAGCAGATACTTATAGCAAGCGTCCGAAGTGTTCGGCAGCAACTTTCCGATCAAGGAGAATTGAAATGACGACAGTTGACACGATCGCACAGGCGATCAAGGAAAAGAAGGCCCTGGAATTCGCCTACCACGGCTTCGACCGCGTGGTCGTTCCCTATGCCTGCGGCCTTACGCCCACCAATGAAATCAAGATGATCGGCTTCCAGATCGGCGGCGGCAGCAATTCCGGCGTCACCGAAAAACTCCGCTTCTATACCGTTGCCGACATCGCAGGCGTCGCCTTTGCCGAAGCCGCCCATCGCGAAGCCACCGAAGAAGACAAGGCCGCCTTCGCGCAGCTCACCAAGATCTACGAACAGGTCTGACGCCGCAGCGTCATTCAGACGAACACGTTAGTGAAGCCCGGGAGCCTGAGCCGTCCGGGCTTTGTTGTTTTCAGGGCTCCGTGCCGGGCGCGCCTGCGGCGACGCCTCAAGGGACGGGCCGCCGTTCGCCCAACCAAGGGCACGTCCCGCGAAGCGCCTCGAAGACGTCTCGGCTCACGCGCACCGGGCCGTCAATGGCCCCCGCCGCATGGAGCCTCACGCCGACCGGATCGCCGCCGGGCTCCGGGATTGGGGCGCTCAGGCATTCGCCGCCGCTCTCGAACGTGAGAAGAGCGCCCTCCGACGCCATCAGATAGATCATGTTTTCGGGCGAAACGTCAAGCCTCAGTCCGTTTTTCATTCCGCTTGCCCGAAGCGAGAGCGGATGCGTCTTCACGCCGTCCTCATCCTCATGCACGAGCCTCACGCCAACCCTGCCGCGCAGGAGGCGCGCAGCGCCGAACGCCCGCCCGAAGCGCATCAGCAGGCGCGGCTCGGGACTGAGCGCGTAAGCGAGCGAAATCTGCATGCCGCCGGGCGCCGCAAGCTCGGCCTCCTTTGGACCGAGCACCGTTCGCATCGAAACGCAGGCCCGAACGTTCTTGGGAACTCCGACGCCCGTCAAGGGCTCAAGCTTCGAACTTTCAGGCTCTCCGCCGTGCACGATCCATCCGATGCGGCACGGACCCGAATCCGGATCCGCCACCGCCACCGAAGCTCGCAGGCAGTCCGCCAGCATGTCGGCGAGAAGCACCGAAATCAGATCGGCCCGCATGGGCACGTTGCCGCCTTGAGCGAGCACCTTCACCCAAAAGGCATGCTTTTCGGGGTGACGCCGGCAAAGATCCTGCTCGAGCATGACCCAGACTTCGGGCGCCGCCTTTTGCGCCGCGCAGGCCGCAAGATGCAGGAGGCTCGCGCAAACCTCGGCGTCGCCCGCCCCGTTTTCTCTATCCGTCATGCCGTCCTCCTTCCTTCGCGAGCGCCTCGGCCAGCCTTGCACGCAGTCCCGCGCCTTCCTCGGGCTTGACGCTTTCCAAAAATGCGATGTGCCCCTTGAGCATCATGATCGTGAGCGGCTCTCCGTCGAGCGTCGGCGTCCGTCCGCAGGCGACGGCATGCACTGCCGCCCTGAGGCGCCTCGCGTAACCCCGCCTGACGCTCACCTTGTCGTTGACGACCAGTCCCGTGCAGCACTGGCGCCGTCCGCGGCGAAAAACGTTCGTCTTCTTGGGATCCAGCTTGAGACCGATGCCGGCGAGCACGCCCCGAGCGATGCCAAGCAAGGACACGGCGTCCTCGCCGCCGCTGAACGCAAGGTCGTCGGCGTAGCGCGTGTAGACGCACTGCCGCTGCTGCGCCGCCTCGGAGAGAATCTCATCGGTCTTGAGAAGCACGCGGTTGAGGATCGCGGGCGACGTCGGCGCTCCCGTGGGCAGCACGCCTTCGGCGAGCACGATGTCGGCAAGCCTCATGACGGCCGTGTCGGAAAACCGGTCGCCGAGGTCGCGCCTCAGCACGTGCATCACGAGCCTTCTGCCCACGCTCGGGAAACACGCTCTGATGTCGGCGCACGCCACCACGGCCTGACCGGCATGATGGGCGGCATTGCCCGTGATGCCGCGTCCGGGGACGAATCCCCAGGCTGCGTCGTGCGCGCCCAAAGGCTGCAGAATCTTCTCGTTCACAAGCCTCTGCACCGCCTTGAGCACCGCAGACGGCGCATGAATCTCGCGCTCCCCGCCGTTTTTCTTCGGAATGCGCCAGCGGGCATAGCACGCGTCGTAGCGCTCGCCGTTCACCCGGCTCCAGTCGGTCCGGCCGATGAGCTCGCGTAGGAGCGGCGCATGCTCGAGTCCGAGCGCGATCGCGAGCTCAAGCCAGGCGGCGTCGTTGGTCCAATGCCGGTGCATGAGCGACAAAATCCGCTTGACCAGCGCCTCGTCATCGGGCAAGGCCGCCGCGGCGGAGACGACGCGGTGATGCACCCGCATCACTTTATAAATGAGTCCCTTCTCGCCCGAAGGTCCTTCGGGCGGCCACCAGTTGAGCGCAGCCGCAGGCGTCGGCCAGAGCATGTAGTCGAGGCGCGACTCGGGCGTCACGTCAAGACGTTCGAGCGCCTCCTCCAAAAGCCGCATGAGCGCGTCCGGCAGACGGTCCTGCAACATCAGCACGATGTCGAGCACCCGCTGCGCATCGGCGCCGAGACGCTCGAGCCAGCCTTCCACTCGCTGCCTGACATTGCCTTCCGTCAGGCTGAAGACTTCGCAGGCGGCCTCGTAGCACCGGTCCTCATCATCCGCGGGCTCGTACGCCTGCCGTCGAACGGGCTGGACCAGGCCGCGGGCAAAGCGCTGCCGGCAGAGTTCGAAGCGATGGCGCCCCGGGACGATTTCGGACGAGCACGCAAAGAGCGCCTCGAGTCCGTCGATTCCCATGAGCCCGAGATAGTCGTCGACATAGGCCCGCGTCACGAAGGGCGCGACCGCCATCAGCTCGTCCCGCTCCCAATGCAGCTCCGGCCGTGTCAAGACATCGAGACGGTCCGGCAGCCTCATCGCGAGGCGCAGAAGGCGCAGGCGCTCCTTCGGCATCAGGCGCCCGGCGCGAAGCGCCTCACAGACAATCTCGTTTCTGAGCTTTCCGCTCCCGTGGAAGGTCTTCGAGCGCAGCATGTCGCCCGCGACCTTTTCGACGGCGATCGGATGGGTCCCGAGAACCCTCACTTCCGTACACCAGCCGTCCCTGCCCCTGATGATCCTCACCATGCGCTCGTCGAGATGGTCCGTCACCATGCGGCGGCGCATCGACGTGTGCCGCATCAGGATGCCCAGAAGCTCAATCCCGCTCGGGGCCCCTTTCATGACCAAGGGCCCGACGGCGTTCTTCAAGTCGAAAAGCCGCCCGAGAAAGGCGTCGGCGGGTCCTTCCATGCGGGAGATCGCCTTGATCTGCGCCTTGACGACATCCTTGAAGCGGGGCTGCATGAGGGTACCGAAGCCCAGCTGAAGCCAAACCGGGTCTCCGGGCGAAAGCCACTGCAGGGCGATGTCGGCGATTTCCTCGACCATCCTGCGCTTGATCGCCTCCTGAGCGGCCTCGTCCTTGCCCGTGAGATAGGCCTGAAGCCATCGCTTTTGATCTCGATGGCCGCGAACGGCCATCAGCCGCAGGAAAGCCTCGTCGTCGAGCCTCGGGAAAACGATGCGCTCGAGTGTCGTCCGGTTCGGCATGACCTCGAAGACCCTCTCGAGCCTCATGTCCTCGTAGGCTTGCGGGTATTGCGACGTGACCGTCTGCGCATGCTTGAATCCGGCCATCGCCTTGAGGGCGGGAAGGCCGTAGAGCCGATGGAACTTTTCCATCGTCTTGCCCGACATCTTTTCGACGATCCGCTTCTGACCGAGAAGCTCAAGCACGGCCTCTGCGCAGCCAAACGCCCAAGGCGCGGGTTCGAGGCCGAACCAGGCGCGAAGCCAATTCGCAAAGGCGTCCCCCATGGGCGACCAGTTTTCGCAGAGCGCGCGCACGTTTTTGCCGTCGAACGGATCCTCCGGCACAAACCGGCTTCTCAACGTCTCCTTGAGTTCTGCGGGAAGCTCGTTGGCGGGCACCGAACCGAAGGCCTTCCGAAGAAGCCTTTCGGGCTGCTCGAAGTCGCCCTTCGACAAAAAGCTGCAGAGCTTGTCCAAAAGCTTTTGCCCGACCATCGTCGAGAGGCCCTCGAGACGGGCGGGCGGGACGCAGTCGAGATCAAAGAAGCGCTTCGCGGCGGCCGACCTCAGCAGCGCCCGAACGGTACCCGCGCGCCTTTGCAAAAGCACCGCCTCGGGAGTGCAGCGCAGAGGCTCGATGCCGAGCGCCTCGAGCTGGGACGCGATCGAATCCCAGCAAGCCGTCGAGTCGCTCTCGTCGAACTGCGGGAAGGATTCGAGCGCCCGAAGGAATTCGCGCACGTCCCGGCCGCCATTCAAAAAAAAGCCGGCGGCGCACATGTTGAGGGCAACCCGAGGGCTCGAGTGCATCAGGGACTTAGGCAGGCTTTCGTACGTCACCAGCTTCGTCCCGTCGCCCGGGTCGGCCAGAAGCAGCCTGAAGACAGCGTCCGGGCACTCAAGCGCCTTTGCACCTTCAGCCACCAAGCTCCGGAGCTCGGGCCGGCAGCCTCCCGCAATCGTCATCCAGACCCATTGATCCTCGGGCTTGTCGCGGCACGACTCGAGCATCCATCGATAGACGTCCGGCGCCTGAAGATCGGGCAGATAGGCCTGCGCCTCGTCAAAAAGGGCAGCGCCCTGCGCCGCAACCTCCGCCCGAAGCAGCTCGGGCCATCTCTGATCCCAAAGGTCAATGCGCGCGAGCGCGTCCGCGACCGGCTTGAGCGAAATTTTGTCTCGAAGCGCCCGACCGGGCGCGTGATCCTTGGGTATGAAGAACATGAACGACTCCTGCGGCACGGCACCGGACGCGCATCACGCCTGCGCCGGTCCGCCTTTTCCGATTCTAGGCGAGGTTCGAAAAAGACGCGTCCCCTGCAATGGAATCGCGCGGCGGGAGAGCTTTCGAGAATCACTTCGGCAAGTCCGGAACATCATCCGAACCCGGCGAAGAAGAATTCGCCGAAAAGGAATCCGCCGAAGAGGAATTCGCCGAAGAGAAATTCGCTTTGGCGGCCCAACTTTTTCCCGATGGACCGCCATGGGTCCGGCGAGAAGAGGTGCAACGCGCGCGAGCGGAACCGTTGATGGCGGATCAACGGTTTCCGAGAGCGCCTGCAAAGCCATGCGGCCGGAGACGGCTCGAAAGCCATCCCTGAAAAACACGTCCGGCGAAGCGCCGGACGACAAAACCTTGAGCCGCCAAAGCGAGAGGAGGACGCGCAGGATGCGCGTTGAAGGCATTCTAGCAAGGCTCGTTCCGTGACGCCTCGGTCTCATCGGCCCGAGCGGCGATCTCTCGGAGGGCCTGCGCGATCAAGGGCCTTTCCCTCTGGTCTCAAGGCTTCCCGTTCTGAAGTGCCAGCGCCGAAGCGCAGGCTGTGACCTCCGTCAGGAGAGCCGATCCGGCGAAACACCGAATGACGAGCCTTGGACCGCCGAAGCGTGAAGTTTGCGCGCAAACGCCTGTCTTCGCGCATGTCTTGGACTGTAGCACAAGTTCCCGAATCGAGCGTCCCCCCCTCAATTACCGGTCATTTTCGGCCGCCGGTCGCCTGATCAGTCCTCCGATCCGGCGTCTGATCCGTCGCCCGTCTTTCGGATTCCGATCACGCGGGCGCGCAGCTGTCCGCAACCGCCCTCGATGTCCTGGGCCGCGCTGTCGCGCAGCGTTGCGACCGTGCCCCGCCTGCGCAGGATCGTGATGAGATCCTGCATGCGTGAGGACTCGGGTCTTCTGAAGCCCGATCCTTCGACCGGATTGACGGCGATGAAGTTCACCATGGCGTAGCGTCCCTCGATGAGGTCGGCCAGACGCTCGACCTGCTCGGGCGCGTCGTTGACGCCCGCCATCAGCGTCCACTCGATCTGGGCGGGATATCCCGTCTTGTCCGCATAGTCGAGCGTTCGCTCAAGAAGCGTCTCGACCGGAATGTCCCTTGAACGGGTGAGAAGCCTTCTGCGAAGCGCGTTGTCTGTGGTGTGCAGGCTCAGCGCCAGCGCGGGGCGCACGGAGAGTTCGGGCAGACGGTCAAAAAGCCTGTGGTCGCCCACGGTCGAGACCACGATGTCCTTGTGCGCAAGTCCGCAGACGTTGCCGAAGAACTCCACCGCCTCGCAGACGGCCTCGAGATTGTGGCTGGGCTCCCCCATGCCCATGAGCACGATCTTCTTGACGTCGCTGCGCACGCGCCTGGCTTCGCAGTACTGCGCAACAATCTCGGCGCTCGAGAGCTGCCGCACGAGCCCGCCCTTGCCGGTCATGCAGAAGACGCACCCGACGGCGCAGCCCACCTGCGTCGAGACGCACAGGCCTTGCCTGGGCAACAGCACGGACTCGACGCACTCGCCGTCCTCAAGCCCGAGAATGAGCTTGACGGTCTCGGCTTCGGCGCTTCGAACCGGAAGCGCATGCGTGAGGCGCCCGAGCCTCTCCCGAATGCCGGGCAGCGCTTCGGCCACGGCCTTCGGGAAGCTCTCGCCCTTTCTCGCCTCCCACAGGGCAAGCCCGGCCCAGGCAAGAAAGATGCGCCGAACATGCTGAGGCTTTGCGCCGAGCGCCTGCCACTCGGCGGCGAGTTCGCTCAAATGAGGGCCCCGGGCCATGGAATCTCCTTATATATGTGGGAATGCGAAAGAAAGCCGAGATTGTAGCGACAGGCGACGGCCCGCGGCAAGCCGCCCGGCGCGCCCCTTGCCGAGCGCCATGCTCCCTCCCTCAGACAGCGAAAAGCATCAAAATCCACCGAAACGCCTGAATTGCAGTCGCCCGCGCCTTCGCATACCGCATTTATGGTATTTTTACACTTTCCCCCTTGCAAAACTCAAAACTTCCTGTACAATTCAAATCTCTCGAGAACGACGCGTTCTTGAGAACACAAAAAGACTGGTGGGAATAGCTCAGTTGGTAGAGTCCCGGATTGTGATTCCGGTTGTCGTGGGTTCGAGTCCCATTTCCCACCCCAGATTCTTGAGTCCCTGAAGGCAAACGTCTTCAGGGACTTTTCTTTTCTCTTTTATTCGGCTTTTGGCTTTAATTCCTGCAAGCGCCGTCTGCGCCGCAGGAACGCCGTCCCCAAACCTTCCAAACCGTCCGGCCTACACGTCGAATGTCTTATCCCGGGCGTCGGCCCGGACATTCTGGGCAATCATTGAGCGCAGCCATTGATGAGCGACATCGCCGCTCCTGCTCTTATGCCATACGAGCCGGGCCGTAAACTCAAATTTCTCGTCCCAATCATCCGTCGGCAGCAGCACGATGGGAAAGACCTTCGCGAAGGCTTCGGCGGAAACCGTCGGAAGCCACAACGTGCAGTCGTTGTCCGCCAGCAGCAATGGCGCGGCCAAGTGATAGGGCAAGGCGACCGACGTATGCTGCCCGGTCAAGGCGACGAACGGAGGATTCAGGTATTCCGAATTTTCCAAATGCTTGGTCGCCGGAATGCCGATTCGAGGGTATCGCATCACATCTTCGGGCAACAGCCGTTTTTTCTCTTTGAGCACCTTTTCCAGCGGATGCCCTTTGCGCACCAGCAGGGAATATCCGCACCGATAGAGCTCAAGAGACTCAAAGTCGCCCGGGATATCGCTTCTCGGATAACTGATCATGTCCAAATCCCCTGTGCGAAGCAGGTCCCAGGTCATCGTTTTGCAGTCGATGACATCTATCCTCACGTCGGGCGCAACCCGCATGATGGCAGCCAACGCAGGCGACAGGATCGCAAGGATGCCGTGATCAGGCAATCCCAGCTTGAAGCTTCGCCTCAAAGACCTGGGCTCAAAGACCGTCGGCGCCGAAAACAAGTCCTCCTTGGACGACAAGAGCCTTTTCAGAACCGGCTCCATCCTCTGCATTTCGACCGTAGGCAGCATCCGATAGCCGGATCGGATGAACAGCTTGTCCCCAAAAAGGTCGGCGGCTCGGGTGAGCTGCCTGCTCGCCTTGGACTGGCTCAAGCCCAGCACGTTGGCCGTCTTGCGCATGCTTTGCGTCTCGTTGAGAGTCAGCAGAAAGCGCATGAGGCTGAAATCGAGCTGGTCTGTTGGATCTTGCGTCATTTGCCCTCCGCATCATGCCGTTGTGTGGTCGTCTCGAATTCTAGCCGACGAAAAAGCCCTTTTTCGGCGGCCGTCCCTGCGCTCCCGGAAAAGCTAGATCTCGATGCAGATCCTGCAACGCCATCCTTCCCGAAAACGCAATCAATGGGGAACATTCAAGAATAGCCTCTTCCTTGGATCAAATTTAGACTTTCGGCATTCGTACTTTTGTTCACTCGACCAAGAAAGGAGAATGGCGCGGGACTCACTCGCGGAGTGCGCGTCAAAAAGCAATCATGAAGCGTTCGTTTGCCCTCAAATGTTCCGTGTTGACGGTGTTCGCCCTCTTTGCCGGCGCATCCTTCGCCGCCGGCGGCGGTTCCGGACCGGCGGTCAAATACAACAACCAGGGTCACATCGGCGAGGTTGTCGTCAATCCCTACCGCATCGCTCCCCTGACCGCCGTCATTCGTACGGGCGGCTACCAGCTCTCGGACGTAACGGTTCGCATCGTTCCGAAAAAGAACGGACAGGAAATCAAGTACACCGTCGCGGACCGGGAAATTCTCACGCACGGCGGCATTCCCGTCTTTGGTCTCTACCCCGACCATCTCAACACCGTCGAGGTCAGCTACACCCGCCACTTCAAGGGAAAGGCTGAAAAGTTCAACGACACCTTCAAGATGTGGGCTGCGCCCGTTTACATCGACAGCAACGGCAATCCCGACCAGATGCACGCGCCGTTTGACGTCGACGTCCTGAAAACCGACAAGAAGTTCTCCGATCGCCTCTATTTCGTCAACAACCTGATCCGAAATCCGGCCCAGTCCTCGCGCGCCATCTGGAACAATCCGATGGGCGGCGCCCTTGAGTGGAACAATTTTGCCGAAAACGCCATCATCGACTCGACCGGCGCGGTGCGCTGGTACCTGCATGCCGACCTCATCCACGACGTCGAAAGCATTTATCGCGCCGGCATCATGATGGGCTTCCAGCAGACGCCCGACGGCGCGCTCTCCTGGGGTTACGGCCAGCGCTACGTCAAGTACGACATCCTCGGGCGCCAGATCTATGACCGACGCCTGCCGGCCTCCTACAACGACATCTCCCATTCGGTGGACGTCGCTCAAAACGGCAGCACCTTCATGCGCGTGGCAAGCGCCGACCTGCGCCGCCTTGACAACAAGCGCGTTCGCACCGTCCGCGACGTCATCGTCGAGGTGGACTCGAACGGCAAGGTCGTTGACGAATGGCGTCTCTTCGACATTCTCGATCCTTATCGCGACATCGTCCTCAAGTCGCTCGACCAGGGCGCCGTCTGTCTCAACGTGGACGCCTCCAAGGCCGGCCAAACGCTCACCGCCGAAGATCTCGCGAAGCAGGACGAAAGCAACGAGTTCGGCGACATTCCGGGCGTGGGCCCAGGCCGCAACTGGGCTCACGTGAACTCCGTTGACTATGACCCGAGCGACGACTCCATCATCATTTCCTCGCGTCATCAGTCGGCCATCATCAAAATCGGCCGCGACAAGAAGGTGAAGTGGATTCTCGGCGCCGCCGACGGCTGGAAGGATGCGTTCAAGAAGAATCTTCTTCAGCCGGTCGATGCAGACGGAAAGCCCATCAAGTGCGAGCGCGGCGTTTGTGAAAAGGATTTCGACTTCACCTGGACTCAGCACACGGCCTTCCGCATCGACTCGAAGAGCGACAAAAACGTCATCTACGTCTCCGCCTTTGACAACGGCGACGGACGCGGACTCGAACAGCCCGCCCTGGCGGAGATGAAGTACACACGCGGCGTCGTCTACAAGATCGACCAGCGCAAAATGACCGTGGAGCAGGTCTATGAAGTCGGCAAGGAGTGCGGACACGCCTGCTACAGCCCGATCACCGGTCTGGCGCGCTACATGCAGGACAAGGACTCCTTCATGGTCTACTACTCAACCGCCGGCCTCAACATGGAGGACCGCAAGGCGGGCAAGGCCACCAGCATTACGCCGTTCATCACGGAATATCGTTGGGGCGACAAGGAGCCGACCGTCAAGATCCGCCTGAACGACACGATGGGCTACCAGGCCTTCCCGTTCGACCTCAGCAAGCTCTTCCAGGGCAAGTAAGGCTCAAGGGGTGACCAATAGCGGTGCCGGCCGGCTGCCGGCGCCGTCAACGACGACAAGGAAGAAAGGAGAAGGCTGCGTCCTTCTCCTTTTGTCGTCATGCACATGTGCTATTGTTCGTGATCTCCGCAGAAGTCGCCCGAAAGAGACGACCCGCGGCAAGCGCGTGCTCGAGAAGCGATGCGCACAGACAGACACACACAAGACAGACACACACAATCCACCCAAAAGCACATTCATGAAAAGCTTCACCCTGAAGGAGCGCTGCCTGATCGGCCTCACGCTCTTTTCCATGTTCTTCGGTGCGGGCAATCTGATCTTCCCGCCCTTTCTCGGCGCCCTGGCGGGCGAAGCCACCCTGCCCGCCATGACCGGCTTTGCCGTCACGGCCGTGCTTTTTCCGATTCTCGGCGTCGCCGCGGTCGCACGTTCGGGCGGCCTCACGGCGCTCGGGAGCCGCGTTCATCCGGCCTTCGCGTTTCTCTTCACGCTTCTGATCTACCTTTCGATCGGTCCCTGCCTCGCCATCCCGCGCACGGCCGGCACGTCCTTCGAAATGGCGGTCGCGCCGCTCTTTGCGGGCGAAGGCGCGCTCTCGGGCACGCTTTTTGGCCTTGAGGCGCATGCGCTCGCGCAGGCCGCCTATTCCGTCTTCTTCTTTCTGCTCGCCTACGTGATCGCGCTCAACCCGGAAAAGCTCACGCAGCGTCTCGGCAAGTTTCTCTCGCCCACGCTTCTCACGCTCATCGCCGTGCTCTTCATAGCCGCCCTCGTGCATCCGCTCGGCGACTACGGCGCCGTGCGCGCCCCTTATGACTCGGCGCCGCTCGTGCGGGGCTTCGTCGAGGGCTATCAGACCATGGACACGCTCGCCGCGCTCAACTTCGGGCTCATCATCGCCATGAACATCCGCGCGCTCGGCGTCACCAAGGATTCGGGCGTCGTTCGGGAGACGATCTTCGCGGGCTTCATCGCCGGCCTTCTGCTCATCACGGTCTACGCCGCGCTCGCGCACATCGGCGCTGAAGCGGGCGGCGCAGGCCTCACGGGCGAAAACGGCGCCCAGACGCTCACGGGCGTCGTGACGCAGCAGTTCGGCCACGCAGGCCTCTTCATTCTCGGCGCGATCTTCTTCATCGCCTGCCTCAACACGTGCGTGGGCCTCCTCTCGTGCTGCTCGAACTACTTCCGCGACACCTTCCCCGTTCTCGGCTACCGCGGCTGGCTCACGGTCTTCGCCGTGACGAGCACGATCATCGCCAACGCGGGCCTCACCGCGATCCTGAAGTTCTCGGTGCCGGTTCTTGTGGCGATCTACCCGCTCGCACTCGTGCTCATCATTCTCGCCTTCCTGCATCCCTTCATCGAAAGGCACCGCTTCGCCTATCCGGTGACGATGCTCTTCACGGGTGCGGCCGCCGTGACGGCGGGCTTCGGCCAGGCCGGCATCAAGCTCGCGCTCCTCTCCGACTTCTTCGCCTCCATGCCCTTCGCCTCCCAGGGCCTCGACTGGATTCTGCCCGCCGCCGTCGGTCTCGTTGCAGGCATCGCCCTGAGCCTCGTCATGCCGAAGAAGGCCTGACGCTTCGAGCACACCGGACAAACGTCAAACAAAAGCGCCTTCGGCATTCACGCGGATGCCGAAGGCGCTTTTTCGTGCGGACGGCGACCCGTTCGTCACAAAAGGTCGTCACAAAAGCTTCTTGAGCTTCTCCACAACCTCCACGTCGGCCGGCAGCCAGTCGACGCTGTCGAGTTCGCCGAGCGCGAGCCACTTCGCCGCCTCATGCTCCACGAGACAGATCTCGCCCTTCACGATGGACGCCAGGAAGCAGTGCATCGTGAGGTGAAACTTCGGATAGTCGCACTCAACCGTCGTTACGAGCGTCTTGGGCGAAATCGTCACCTTGAGCTCCTCCTCGATCTCGCGCACGATTGCCGCCTCGGGCGTTTCGCCGGGCTCCATCTTGCCGCCCGGAAACTCCCATCCGTCCTTGAAGTCGCCGTATCCGCGCTGGGTGGCGAGGATTTTGCCCTCATGCTCAATGATGGCTGCGACTACTTCGATCGTCTTCATGCCTTGCTTTCCTTCCTTTGAAAATCTTGTTATTTATGAAATGCTTATGCATCGCGCCCCGTCGCACGGCGCCGGCCGTGCGAAGAGCCGCGCCTCTCATGACTCGTCTCCGGCCATGGTGATGTAGGCGTAGATGTCCGGCCGGACGGGCACGTCGAGACGATAGTCGATCTCGAACGCGCGGTCGCCCGTTGCGGGGAGCGTCACCGGCACGGGTTCGCCATGCGCCTCAACTTCGCCGAGGAAGTAGAAGGCTTTGGCCTCGCCCTTGTCCTCCTTGTTGCGCCGAACAAAGAGAAAAATGCGGTTGTCCCGGTCTTCGGGCGTTCGCTTGAAAATGTGGTCGGCGTCGGCCGACGTGGTCCTGCGCTTCGTCTTCGAAAGCGCGACGATGCGCGAAGGCGAGACGAAGCGGTCTTCATAGGCGATCGCATCCTCGGCCTTGTGATAGTTGACGAAGACGGGAAGCGTCTTCGTCCGCTTTTCGTAGAAGTACCCGCCGATGTTCTGCGCATTCATGTTGGTCGGCCAGTTGAGAAGGCGGCAGACTTCCTCGTACGTGTACTTTTCGTACAAAACGAGATCGGTGCCCGCATGGCGCTTGGAGAATCTGGCCTCGTAGCGCGAGACCATGAAGCCCGCGAGCTCTGCGAGCATCACGCGGAATTCGCCGCTGCGCGCAAGCTCCTCCCGAAGCTGCTCCGCCATGCGCATGCCGCCCGCGCCGTCGTCCTCGACGAAGACGATGTCCCGCCGCTGCTTGGCCTCCTCCGCGGTCTTCACGAAGCGGTTCGAGAGGAAGCCGAAGACGCTCTCAAGATGCACGGCCGAAGGTTCGATGCCGTAGCGCGAAAGCCCTTCGCACAGTCCCGCCTCAAGATCGGTCCGTCCGGCAAGAAGGTCCCTGATGACGAGCGCCTCGGAAACGCGCCTCCCGGCTCCCGCCTTTGATGAGAGGAAGGCGAGCATGGCGGCCGCCCTCGGAGAAAGCCTGGTCGCATGGGACTTCTCGTACTTTTCGAGAAACGCTTGGTAGGAGCCGAACTTCTCGAAGAACTTGACGGCGTCGATCGAGCCGTACCGGTCGAAGTCGAGCAGGCCGGGGATCCGGCCGAGCTTGGCCTTGAGCTGCTCGTAGCTCGTGCGGATGAGCTTCGTGTCGTTGACGCTCGCGCGGTCGATCGACTCATAGATGCGCTTTCGCACGATCGGATCGAAGTGCACGCTCGAGGCGCCCGGAATCTGCCTGAGGTCGACGGCGAGCGCGCGGCGCATGTTGTCCTTGTTGTAGGAGCGGTCGTCGGAGAGCGCCACCGGAATGAGGAAGTTCGACTGGTAGTTCCCGATGAAGTCGAGAATGACGACGAACTCCTTGTCGGGCGCCTTTCGCAGGCCGCGGCCGAGCTGCTGCACGAAGACGATCGCGCTCTGCGTCGGGCGCAGCATGATCACCTGGTTGACTTCCGGGATGTCGACGCCTTCGGCGAAGATGTCGACCGTGAAGATGTAGTCGAGGCGATTCTCGCCCACGCCGTGCGAGAGGCGGTAGATCGCCTCTTCGCGCACGGACTGCGGATCGCTGCCCGAGAGCGAAACGGTCTTGAGCCCCCGGGCGTTGAAGAGGCGGGAGAGCTCCTCGCATTCCTGCGTGCGCGAGCAAAAGACGAGTCCCTTGACGCGCGGACCGCTCCAGCCGAAGAACTGCGCCCGGTCGAGAATGTTCGAGACGCGCTCCTGCGCCGTGAGAAGCCTGAAGTCTGAGAGATTCTCGAGCATGCGACCGCCGACCGTCACGTCCTTCACGCCGAAATAGTGGAAGGGACACAGGAGGTCTTCCTCCAGCGCCGTCTTGAGGCGGATTTCGTAGGCAATGTTGTGGTCGAAAAGCGCGTAGATGTCCTCGCCGTCGGGCCTGTCGGGGCTTGCCGTCATGCCGAACCAGAGCTTCGGCGCGAAGTAGGCCATGATATTGCGATAGCTCTCGGCCGCCGCACGGTGCACTTCGTCGACGATGATCACGTCGAAGGCGTCGGGCTTGAATTCGGCGAGCACATGAGAGCGCGAGAGCGTCTGCATCGTCGCGAAGACGCAGTCGGCCTGCGCATCGCGGCTCCCGCCGCCGAGCATCCCGTAGGTGCGGCCTTCGTCGCCGAGCACCCGCCTGAAGCTTGCGAGCGCCTGCCGCGCAATCTGCTCGCGGTGCACGACGAAGAGCATCCTGCGGGGCTTGAGCTCGCGCACGGCGAAGGCCGCGGCATAGGTCTTGCCCGTGCCGGTCGCGGAAATGAGGAGCGCGCGCCGCTCGCCCGACTCCGCAATCTTGAGAAGGTTTCCGACGAAGGCCCGCTGCATCGAGTTGGGTTCGGGACGCTCCGTTGAGGCGGGCAGCGGCAGGCGCTTCATCACTTCGCGCTGGGCCGCCAAACGGGCGCTGCGCTCGGCTTCGTAGGCGTCGATCACCTCAAAGAGCGGCCTGCTCCTCGGATGGTCCCAGAGCGTGGCGAATTCGGCCTTGAGCGCACGGGCAAAGGCGCCCGTCTCCTTTGAGACGAGCCTCGCGTTCCATTCGCGGTTGGTGGAGAGCGCCGTCTGCGTCAGGTTCGAGCTGCCGATGAGAAAACGGCAGACGTCGCCCGAATTGAAGATGTAGCCCTTCGTATGAAATCCCTGATTGCCCTCGGCGCGAAAGAGCCGCACCTCGATGTTTTTGAGGCTAGCGAGCTTTCGCATCGCCGCGGGCTCCGAAAAGCAGAGGTAGTCGGTCGTCAGCACGCGGCCCGGCACGCCGCGATCGCGCAGCTCCTCGAAGACGGGCAGGAGCGGCTCAAGCCCGCTCAGCGTGACGAAGGCCACGCTGATGTCGAAGCTCGTGCAGCATCTGAGCTCGTCCTCAATGACGGTGAGGACCTTGATCCTTCGGTCCGGGTCGTTGACGACGAATGCCGGGCGCATGTCCGATTCCGACGCGTCCGCCTCCTCCGAGAGGAAGGCCGAGCGAAGCTGCGCCTCAAGGAAGGCGTCCGAAGTTCGGCCGGCTTGAGCGCCGGCCTCAAAGGGATTCGTTTCATTCATGCCCGGATTCTAGCAGCCGCAGCCGCCAAGGCCGAACCCGCGAGGCGCCTGCGGCTCAGGCGCCGGTGAAGAAAAGGCGGCATCCGCCGGCTTTGGACCGGGAGAGAGGCAAAGCCGGACGACTCCGCGTTTACCCCAATGCCCGCGCCATCCGGGCGCGAAGGAAGTCACGCCTGCGTGAAGACGACGTCGGGATCAGAACTTGTGGGTGATGCCCGCGTAGACCTGGCAGAACTTTTCCTCGTGATCGGTGCCGCCCGCGACGGCGTCCTTTTCCCACTGATACCAGCCCGCGCCCGTGTAGACGGCCGTGCGCTTGCTGAGCGGGTGCCAGTAGCGTCCGCCTACGCACCAGTGGCTGAAGTCGAAGTCGCGGGCGTCCGTCGCGTAGTCGGAATGGTCGCCCTTGGCGTAGCCCACGGTGGCGTAGACGAGGCCGCCGAGAGTCGGCGTCACGCTGCCCGCCTCCACGGCCCACCCATCGAGGCCGCGGCCGGCGTAGTCTGAGACGGCGCCAAAGTTGTCGCCGCCACGCACCCACTGGGCGGCGCCGAAGAGCTTCGTCACGCCGAAGTCGTAGTTGGCGGCGAGGCTCACGGCGAGCTTGTCGTCAAGAGCGCCCTTGAGGTCGTCGGCCGCGGCGGCGTAGCGGACGTGCTCGACGGCGAGCGCGGACTCGAATGCGCCCGCCTTCCAGCGAAGGCCCGCGCCCATGTAGCGCTCGTTGAGGCTCGACTGTGCATCCTCCTGACCGGAACCCTGGAAGGAATACTGCAGATAGCCCTGCAGGCCGCCGGCCTCGGGCGTGGCATAGAGGAGCGTGTTGTCGCGGCGGCTTTCGATGGAGAGCGCATAGATCATGTTGTCGCCGCCGTCAAAGGCGTCGCCCGCGGCGAAGATGAGGTCGGCGGGCCCAGCGGCCGAGGAGAGCGTGCCCATGCGGCCTGCGTAGACCGTGCCGAGCGGCCCCGAAATCGAAACGGTGGCCTGGCGATGGAAGAACTTGGCGTTCTTGAGCGCACCCGAGTCGACGAGATACTGGCCCTCGAGCTGAAAGCCCGCCTCCCAGCCGCCGCCGAGGTCTTCGGAACCCTTGAGGCCGAATCGGGAGCCGGCGTTGTGGCCGGACATCATCTCGAGCTTGTCCGCGGAAACGCCGTCGGTCTTCGTGTTCGTGTAGCGCAGGCCGACGTCGGCGACGCCGTAGAGCGTGACGTCGGCGGCGAAGACGCCGGAGACGGCTGCGGCGAGCGTTGCCGCGAGAAGAGTCTTCTTCATGGAAGTGTTCCTTTTGGAAGGTGAGGAGGCGGGCATCGGGCAGCCCGCCTCCTTCATGGTGGAAAAGCCGTGAATGTCCTTGAAGGTCAGTAGGCGATGAGGTCGACCCCTTCGGGTGCGTAGAGCGTGCCCGTCATGTAGAGGACGACGCCGTCCTTGACGGCGGTCACCTCGCGAAGGAGACGGCCCTCGATGTCGAGCATTTCGCCGAGCTTCTCGCCCTGCGCGACCCGTTTGCCGGGCTCGACGCAGGGGTGCCAGAAGCCGCCCTCGGACGCTTCGTAAAAGGCGGCCATCTCCGTCTGTTCGACGGGGCCGTGCACGTGTGCGAAGTTCGAGCCCTCAACCGCCCCGAGGTGCGCGAGCACGGAGAGGATGTCGGCGCGGTATTGGGCGACCTCCCCCTCGGACCACCTTCCGCTCTGGCCGCGCTCGATGAGGATCGAAGGCGTGCCGCAGGCGGCGGCGCTGTTGTAGGCGCCCGAATGCGCCGAGGAGAGGACGCGCACGGGCACGTTCACGAACGAAGCGGCCCGCCGGGCAGCGGCCGTGACGTCCGCGTCGCATGCGCCGGGAATATAAACATAGGGCGCGAGCTTCTCGTGGACGTCGCCGCCGTGCATGTCGATGTAGAAGTCGCTTTCGGCCTGCAGTCCCATGAGCCAGGCGGCGGTCCGTCGCGAGGCCGAGCCGCCCGCGTCGGCCGGGAACATGCGGTTGATGTTGAGTCCGTCCGCGGGATTGAGGGCCGGAATGCGGGCGCGCATGGCGCCGGGGTTGACGCAGGCGACGATCGTCACGGTGCCGCGCACGGCCCCGGAATCGGCGGCGAGCTCGATCGCAAGCCGCCTTGCGGTCTCGATGCCTACGAACTCGCAGCCGTGGATGCCCGCCGTAACGAGCACGCGGGGCCCCTCGCCCGACCCCCTGATGACGGCGACGGGCAGTGTCTCGCCCGCCACCTCGACTTCAGCGAAAACGCTCATGATGGTGTTCTTCCCTTATATATATGTGTGACTGACTGCCTGATGCGGGCGCCCTCAGAAGGCCACCCGCGCCGCGTGCGGCCTGCAGGCACCGAAGGCCGCGCCCGTCTCGACGTCGCGGTCCGCAGCCGATTCGGCCGCGATGCGCTCGCCGTCGGAGGCCCTTCTCACCGTGCCGATGCCGGCCACGGCGTGCAGAAGGTCGCGGGCGTAGCCGCTCCTGATCTCGCCGATGCGGCTCATGTCGTCGACGGCCTCGACGAAGCGTCCGTTGTGCATGAAGCGCACGCGACTGCAGAAGTACGTGATGGCCATCAGGTCGTGCGTGATGAAGAGGTAGCTCAGACCGATGTCGCGGCCGAGGTCGCGCAGCATCTCCATCACCTGGACCTGCGTGGCGGCGTCGAGCGAGCTCACGGCCTCGTCGAGCAGGATCACCTCGGGCTCGACCGCCACGGCGCGCGCGATGCACACCCGCTGGAGCTGGCCGCCCGAGAGCTCGTGCGGATAGCGGGTCATGAAGTCGGCCCTGAGGCCCACGCGCTCGAGAAGCCCGCAGGCAGTCCTGTACTCCTCTTCGGCCGAGATCGTGCGGCCCGCGCGGCGCAGCGCCCTGAAGGACTCGTGCAGGATCGTGGAGACGCGAAAGCGCGGGTTGACGGACGTCGTGTAGTCCTGGAAAACGATCGAGATGCGGTTGCGGATCTTCGCGAGTTCCTCGGGCGTGCGGCGCCCGTAGAGCGGCGTGCCGTTGAGAAGCACCTCGCCCGAATCGGGCCTGAGGAGCCCGCAGAGCACGCGTCCGAGGGTCGACTTGCCCGAGCCCGACTCGCCGATGATGCCGAGGCACTCGCCTTTTTCAAGCTCGAGACTCACGCCGTGGAGGATCACGGCGCGCTCGCGCCCGAAGAGGCGCGTCTGGTTTTCCTTTTTGAAGGACACCCTGATGTCCCTTGCTTCAAGCAGCATGGCGTTCTCCGGTTCGGGTTGCGGCCGTGAAGGCCTTCATGACTTCGCAGTGACGGTCGATGAGCTCCCGCGTGTAGGGGTCCTTCGCGTGCTCGAAGACCTCCTCTGGCGTGCCCGACTCGGTGATGCGGCCGCGGTGCATGACGACGAGGTCGTCGGCGATCATGTTGAGCACGCCGAGGTCGTGCGAAATGAAGATCATCGCCGCGCCCGTCTCGGCCTTGATGCGCAGGAATTCCTGCATGATCGCGTAGCGGCTGATCGAGTCGATGGCCGTCGTGGGCTCGTCGCAGACGATGAGATCGGGCCTGAGCTTGATCGCGAGGCCGATCATCACGCGCTGGAGCATGCCGCCCGAGAGCTGGTGCGGATACTTGCGGAGCACCTCCTCGGGCGCGGCGATGCGCATCTGCGAGAGGATCGAAAGGCTCTCCTCCCGGATTTTCGAGGCGCTCCAGTCCGTGTGCTCGCGGAAGGTCTCCGCCATCTGCTCGCCGATGCGGTAGAGCGGATCGAAGCAGTTCATCGGGTTCTGGAGCACCATCGTGATGCGCGAGCCCCGCAGGCGGCGGATCTCCTCGCCCGATCGGGCGCCGAGATCCTCGCCCATGAAGGTGATGCGGCCCGTGACCTCGAAGTTCTTGTCGAGAAGCCTGAGGACGGCCTTGCAGGACATCGACTTGCCTGAGCCCGATTCGCCGAGGATACCGAGGCAGCGGCCGGGCTCGACCGAGAAGGTCACGTTCTTGACGAGCTGCGCGCTCCTGCCGTCCTGACGGAAGGTCACGCAGAGGTCCTCGACCGAGAGGACGGGCGTCGCGCCGGGCGCCTTAGAACCGTTCGTATTCGTCCCTTTGGCATGCATCATTGTCGCGTTCGTCATGTTCGCGTTCGTCATTTTCGCGTTCGTCATGTTTGTCACAGGCGGACCTCCTTCGGGTCGAGCGCGTCGCGCAGGCTGTCGCCGAGCAGGTTGAAGGCGCCCACGAGCACGACGACGGCGATGCCGGGCACGAGCATCTGCTCGGGATTGGAGACCATGACGTTCTTGGCTTCGTTGAGCATCGCGCCCCATTCGGGCGTAGGCGCCTGAACGCCGAGGCCGAGAAAGCTCAGGGTCGAGATGTTGAGAATGGCCCAGCCCGTGTCGAGCGAGGCGAGCACGGCAAGTTCGGCCGAGATGCAGGGCAGCATGTGGCGGGTCATGATGTAGCCGTCGCCCGAACCCACGGACTTCGAGAAGAGCACGAAGTTGCTCCCTGTGTACTTCACGACCGCCGTGCGGATCATGCGCGCGTACCAGGCCCACTTGATGAAGATGTTGGCGATGATCACGTTCTGGATGTCGACGCCGAGGAGCGCCACGACGGCGAGAATCATGATCTGAGACGGGAAGGAGAGCATCACGTCGACCACGCGCATGATGACCTCGTCGACCGTGCCGCGCATGTAGCCCGCGAGCACGCCCATCGCGAGGCCGAGCCCGATCGTGCCGAGCATCGTCAGGATCGAGAGAAAGAGCGTCGGGCGGATGCCGTGTAGCATGCGCGAGAAGACGCAGCGGCCGAGCTGGTCGGTGCCGAGCCAGTATTCGGCGTCGGGCGGCGCGAACTTCATCAGGATGTTGTTCTCGTACGGATCGTGCGGCGCGATCCAGGGCGCGAAGAGGCCGAGCAGCGCGGTGGCGATGATGATGAAGAGGCAGACCTGCGTCACCGGATTGCGCAGAAAGACTTTCAGCATTGGCGGGACTCCTCCTGGCGCAGGCGCGGGTCGGCGGCGCACTGAATGATGTCGAAGAGCAGATTGAAGAAGACGAAGAGCACGCCCATCAGGAGCACGTAGGCCTGGATCACCGGATAGTCGCGGTTGAAGATCGAGGTGATGCAGAGCTTGCCGAGGCCGGGCCACGCGAACACGTTCTCGACGACGATCGTGCCCGCGATGAGCTGCGGAATGCTCATCCCGATGGCGGTCACGCAGCTCTGGAGCGAGTTCTTGAGCACGTGGCGCACGAGAATGGCGCGCTGCCTGAGGCCGCGCACGTTTGCGTAGAGCACGTAGTCCTCGCGCATGTTCTCGAGCATGTTGTTGCGGATGAGGCGGATGTACGTGGAGATGTAGGTGAGCGCCACCGTGAAGGCGGGAAGGATCAGGTGCGCGAAGCTCCCCGAGCCCGACGTGGGCAGCAGGTCCATCTTGATCGAGACGAGCCAGATGAGGAGAAGCCCCACCCAGTAGGCGGGCATGGCCGTCGTGGCAAAGACGACGCCGCGCATGATGCGGTCGAACCAGGAGTCCTTGTAGACGGCGGAGAGAAAGCCGATCGGAAGGCTCAGGGCGATCACGTAGACGAGCGACATGCCCGCGAGCGAAAGCGTGGCGGGCATGCAGCGCGAGAGTTCGCCCAGCACGGTGCGGGCGGGATTGGTGTAGCTCACGCCGAAGTCGCCCTGCAGGCAGTTCCAGAGCCAGACTGCGTAGCGGACGAAAAACGGCTGGTCAAGCCCGAGCTCTCTTCTCACTTCCGCAATCGCCTCCTCCGTGATGATCGGCGTCTGGCGCATGCGCAGCGCCACTTCGGCCGGATCGGACGGAATCAGGTTTATGAAGCAGAAGCAGAGAAACGAAATGACGAGAAGAAGCGGCACGGTGGCCAGCAGTCTCTTGATGACGTAGTGCTTCATGGAAGGGATGGCGCGCAGGACGGTTCGGCGGGACCCCGCCCGCACGCGGGCTGCGCCGCCCGAAGGATGCGTGAATCGGTCCGCTCCGCGCCCCGAGGGCGCTGCGGGCGGGCGTCGGGCCCCGGGACGGGGCCCTCTGAAGGCATGAAGGCGTCAGCCTCAGCCCGAGTGCGTCATGTCGGCATCATGTCGGCAAACGGCACTTCGTACTGGTTCGAGAGGAAGCCGACGTTGGCGACCGTCTTGCGATAGAGCGCCTTGTTGGTCTCGTACGTGATCGGGATGTAGACCGCGTCGTCATGAAGGTGCTTGAGCACGTACGCGTAGAGTTCGCGGCGCTTCGCCTCGTCGGTCGAGGTGAGGATCTCCGTGATGTGCGCGTCGATCTGGGCCTTGTCGGGCAAGCCGAGCTGCGCGGCATAGTCGCCGTAGACGCGCTGGCGCATGGCGGCGAGCGAGCTCTGCGGATCGTAGGGCGTGCCCCAGCAGATGTTGAAGACCATGTCGAACGCGCCGTTCTTCATGTTGTCGCGGTAGGACTGTTCCTCCTCGCCGCGGATCGAGACGGCGATGCCGAGCTTGCCGAACTCGCTCTGCAGGTATTCGGCGATCGTCTTCTCGGAGACCGAGTTGGCGTTGTAGAGCAGGTTGAGCGAGAGCTGCCTGCCGTTCTTCATGAGAGGGGCGCGGCGGCCGTCGCGCGTGAAGCCCGCCTCCTCGAGAAGCTTTGCCGCAAGCTTCATGTCGTAGGCATAGGGCTCGAGCTTCACGTCGCAATAGGGAAGCGACGGCGAATAGAGCGTGTCGGCGGGCGGCTCGAAGCCGTGGAAGACGCCCTGCGAGATGACCTTCTTGTTGGTGGCGTGCTGGAGCGCGCGGCGGACCCTCACGTCGGCGAGGAACTCGTTGTTGGTGTTGAGCACGATCTGGCGCGTGGACGTCGGGGCGGAAACCGCGATGCCGAACCTGTCGGATGAGCGGTACTTGTTGAGCGCGTCGGCGTCGACCATGTTCTTGCCCCAAATCAGGTCGGCCTCGCCCTTTTCCAGCGCGAGGATGCGGGTCTGGTTGTCGGGAATCACCTTCACCACGACGCGGCGGAAGGCGGGCTTCGCGCCCCAGTAGTCTTCGTTGCGCTCGAAGACGGAGTACTCGTCGATCACGTGCTCGACGAGCTTCCACGGGCCCGAACCCACGAAGGCGGTCACGCCGTCCTTCGTCGTGCCGCTCTTCATGACCTTCGGGCTCACGAAGGCGAAGGGACGCGTCACGGCGAGCTCGGTGAGCATCGGATAGTACGGCTCCTTCATCTCGATGACGAACGTCTCGTCGTCCACGGCCTTGGCGCTCACGAGAAGACGCATCATCTCAAGCCACGTGTGGCGCTTTTTGTTGTCGATCAGGGCGTCGAAGTTCGCCTGCACGGCATGGGCGTCGAGCTTTTCGCCGTCCGTGAACGTCAGGCCCCTGCGGATCCTGAAGGTGTAGACGCGACCGTCGGGCGAGATCGTCCAGCTTTCTGCAACGGCGGGATGGTAGGCGCCGTCGTTGCCGAGCGTGATGAGGCCCTCGAAGAGCATCTCCTGCGCGAACATCTCGCCGCCGTAGAGGTGCGGATTCAGGTCGCGCAGGTCGCGATAGTTGAGAAAGACGAGCGTGTCGGCGCTCGGGCCGGGAACTGCGGCCATCGTCGGCATCGAGCGAATGCCGAGGGCCGAGAGGAGAAAGGCGGCGCCCGCACCCTGCATGAGCGTGCGGCGGGAGAAAGAAGCGGTCATGATCTTTCCTGTGGTTTATTGTCCGATTCCATCTGGTGCAGAAGGGAAATGCATCATGCAAATCGGAATGATGTGTTTTCTCAATTTGAGAATGGTTCTCATTCTATCTCTCGAAACCCTCTTCCTCATCAGTGAAATCGCGACCGTCGTTTGATTGAAATCAAATCTTTCTTAAGAAAACGATTCCCGTCGAGTCGTCTTTAAACATCACCCAAGCAAGTCCATTTGCCTCCCGCACAGCCGCAGCAGCGCATCGCTTCAGGACGACGCTTTGCCATGTGCGGCAGCCGTCGCCCGCAGTCTAGGCAGTTTGCCCTAGGAGAATCACCCGACAACCCTTGCGGGGCATCACAAGCACTTCATATTCCCTGCGCCCTAGGCCATTTGTCTTAGAGACGGCGCGGCGCCCCCTCCTATATATTGGAATCATCCCGACGTCCACCATCCTTTGTTCATTCCGGACGTTCGCGACTTCAACGGAAGCCGGCCCGCGCAAGCGGTCCGGAGGAAACCATGAAATCCTTCTTTTTCTTCACAACATGGAGCGGTCTGAACCAATAATTCAGACCATTTGAGATCATGATGAAAGTCCTCGCAAAAATGAGCCAGTTCGTTAACAAGACGTTTGCCCTTTGGGTCGTCATTTTCGGCATTGCCGGGTTCATTTTTCCGGAGATTTTCAAGCAGATTGGTCCCTGGATCGCCCCTTTGCTCGGTGTTGTGATGTTCGGCATGGGCCTCACGCTCTCGCCGTCGGACTTCCGTGAAATCTTCCGCCGTCCCCGCGACGTCTTCCTCGGCATCCTCGCGCAGTTCACGATCATGCCCGGCGGCGCGTTCCTGCTCTGCTATGCGATGGATCTTCCGCCCGACATCGCCGTCGGCCTGATGCTTCTGGGCTGCTGCCCGGGCGGCACGGCCTCGAATGTCGTGACCTTCCTCGCCCGCGGCGACGTTGCCCTTTCCGTCACGATCACGTCCTGCACGACGCTCCTCGCGCCGATCATGACGCCCGCGCTCATGTATCTCTTCGCGAGCCAGTGGCTGGCCATCGATCCGACCGCCATGTTCATGTCGATCGTCCAGATCATCCTTCTGCCGATCGCCGCCGGCGTGCTCGTGCACAAGCTGCTCGGCGCCCGCATCGACACCGCCGTCGCAGCCCTGCCGCTCGTCTCGGTTCTCGCCATCGTGCTGATCGCCGCCGCCGTCACGGCCGCGTCCCGCCAGCAGCTGATGAACACCGGCCTCCTGGTCTTCGTCGCCGTGGTCCTTCACAACGCCCTCGGCATGCTCTTCGGCTTCCTCGTGGCCAAGTGGTCCGGCATGAACCTTGCCAAGTGCAAGTGCATGGCCTTTGAGGTCGGCATGCAGAATTCGGGCCTCGGCGTGGCGCTCGCCTCCGTGCACTTCGCCGCCAACCCGATGACCGCGCTTCCCTCCGCCATCGCCGCCCTCTGGCACAACGTGACCGGCCCGATGCTCGCCACCGTGTTCCAGAACTGGCGTGAAGAAGGCGAAAAGGCCTCCTTCTTCGACCGCATGGAAGCGGCCTGCAAGACGCCCGCGAAGGCTTCCGCCGAATAACCGCCCAAAACACAAAATACAAAACACAACGGCGATCCGCCCCTCAAGGCCGCGACGATTCCTGGTTTCCCGTCGCGGCCTTTTTGCGTTTTCGCGTCCCCTTCCCGACAAAACACGCAACACGAAACACAAAACACTGCGGGCCGCTCATCCGGACGGGATGAACGGCCCGCAACGCCGTCGGAGCCGCCGGGCGCGCCCGGCGGTCTGATCAGCTACTTGCCGACGGCGGTTTCCGCCGCAATGACGCCCGAGACGATGGCCCAGGAATTCATCATGGCGGTCATGGAGTCGGCGCCGTTTGCGCCGCCCACGACGCAGCCCGCCCCGAAGAGACCCGGAATCGGCTTGCCGCTCTTGTCAAGGATGCGCAGGCCTTCGCCGGCGCGCAGGCCGCCGAGCGTCGTCTGATAGCGGACCTTCTGCTCGACGATGTAGTAGGGGCCTTCGCCGATGCCGCCCGTGATCTCGCGGCCGAAGGCCGTATCCTTGCCCTGCTTCACCATCTTGTTCCAGTCGCGAACCGTTGCGTCAAGGCCCTCGGCGTCGACGCCCATGACGCCCGCAGCTTCAGAGAGCGTGTCCGCCACCGCCATGACCGGACGGCCGTTGTTGACGATCTTCGTCCACTTCATGAGCGAGGCTTCGTCAGGCACGAGCTTGTCTTCGAGGGACTTCGCCACGTACTCCTTCCAGGCCTTGGCATCCATCACGATGTAGGCGATGTGGCCGGGCTGCGCGACCGTCGTATCGGTGAGTTCGCCTAGGGACGCGCGCTCGTTGACGTAGCGCTTGCCGTCGCGGTTCACGTAGATGGCGCCCGACTTCTTCATCGTGTCCGTTGAGCTCGCGGTCGCCGCGAGACCATGTCCGGGCACCGTCTCGACGCCCTGCGGATACATCTTGACGAGGTCCATATTGATCGTGCCCGCGCCGATCGCGGTCGCCATCTTGTAGCCGTCGCCCGTTTCGCTGTCGAGGCCGTAGAAGACGTAGTTGTTCATTTCCTCGGGCAGCATGCTCTTGACGGCGCCGTAGCCGCCCGAAGCCAGGATCACGGACTTGGAGCTCAACTCAATCGTGTTGCCCGCCGCATCCGTGGCCCGCACGCCCACCACGCGGCCCGCATCATCGCGAAGCAGTTCCTCGGCACGCGTCTCGAGCATGAGCTTGCCGCCCATGTCGAGGAATTTGCCCTTCATGAGATTGAGGTAGTTGACCGAACGGCCCTGCACGCCGAGCTGGCGGTTGGCCGAATGGTCCGGATACTGCGTTGCGGCCGGACCGTAGGGAATCTTGAGGTCATAGACGAGCCAGTCCACGACGCCGCCCACGCGTTCGGTCACCTGCTTGACGAGAACCGGATCATTGCGGTTCTTGCCGACGCGGAAGATGTCCTTTGCCGCCAGTTCGGGCGAATCCTTCGTCTCGTTCATGGCTTCGCGCTGGAAGCGCGAACCCGTCGCGATCAGCGTGCCGGCGTTGAGAGCCGTCGCGCCGCCGATCACCGGCATCTTTTCAATGAGAATCACCTTGGCGCCGAGCGTTTCGGCACGAACGGCGGCCGATATGCCCGCACCGCCCGCGCCGACAACGACGATGTCGGCGTTGTCCTTGATGAGCTTGGCCGCGGCCTTCTTCGTCACGACGGCCGTCGCGAACGCCGCGGGATCGCCGCCCGCCTTGCGGATGGCGTCGGCCACGGCAGTGCGGATGCCTTCGCTCGTGAGCGTTGCGCCCGAAACGGCGTCAACCTTGAGGCTCTGCGCCTCGACAATGCGGGCCGGCATCCGGCTGACGGCGGCATCCGAAATGCCGACCGTCTCGACGTGCTTGACGACCTTCACCGACGCGAGCTTCCCGGCGTCAACCTTGACCTCGACGGTCAGCGCGCCGTTGCGGCCCTGCCCGACGCCCGTATAGGTGCCGTCCGTCATGACGGGCGTCGTGGTCGCACAGCCGAAAACCGCGGACAGCGCCGCGATCGATGCCAGAATCTTGAAGGATTTCATGGGGTCTCTCCTCAATGGTCACGATTGAGCAGTGCCGCAAAGCGGCACAACGTCTTGAGTCTAGGACGCGTCAAGCGTGATGTCACGAGGCAAAACCCGAAGCCTCGCGTAAAATCAGTCCGCTTTCTCGTCTTGGCTCAAGGAAGCCCTCGGGAACGAGGCACGACCGTGTACCGGCGCTGTGCCCCCCCTCAACGCGCGTCGACCGCCGTCCGCCAATCCGTGATCCGGCGCTGCTCTTCGTTGAAGACCATGCCGACGCGGATCAGCGCTTTCCCGTGAGGCGTATTGCCGTAGTCCCTTTTTCGAATTTGTTCCACTGCCTCGCTGCAGAGCGCTTTGGCATCCGCTCCCGTCCGGGCGAACTTGCACTCGAAAACCCAGCGAAAAAGACCGGCTTCAACCTCCAGATCGCCTCGCTCCGGCCCGGATCGAACCTCAACCGGCGAACGAATCGAAAATCCGTGCATGACGATCTGCAGGACGCCCCTGAAGCCCGCCTCATCGCCAACCGGAAAATGCGTGTAATCGAGGGCACTCAGAAGCTGATTGAGACTATGGACGACGGCGTCGGCATTTCCCTCGCAAAGCGCATTCAAAACGTCATCCGCCATGAAGTCCTCGTCATGGACCATCGCGCATGAATAGAGCTGAGCCATTGAAGACTCAACCTCTCGATTCGGATAGCCCAGCTCGAGGTTCCCGGCCTCATCGACGGACCGAATGGTGAGACATCCCGTTTGTTGAAGGAGGACATTGGGATTATGGTCGGGAGCGCTCAAAAAGAGCCGGCCGGCACTGGTGCGCACGGGTTTGAGAAACGCCTCCGGCTTTTTCGCCGACAGATGCCTCACGAGAACGTCCGGCAGCCCTGCCGAGGAAAACCAATGGTTCTCAAACGCATGAGTTTCGCTCTGTAGAAAGTTCAGCACCGACCACGGGCAATAAACATGCGTTCTGCATTCACGATCAAATGAAAAGCCTGCATAGCACTTTCGCATGTCCTTCAAAAGCATCTCCATGGAAACACCCAGCGAGGCGGAGGCTTTTTTCAGATGATCGCCGAAGTTGCGGAGCAGTTCGTCTTCGGTGTAGCCGAGCAGAGTCCCGTACTCGGGCTCGAAGGAGATGTCCGTCGGTTCAAACGCATTGAAGATTCGGGCGCATCCGTATCTCGTAACGCCCGTCACGAAGCAAAACCGAAATGCGCCCTCATTGACCTTCAGAATGTCGAAAAAACGCTTCAACGCCTCCTCAACGCCCGAAAACAAAGCGTCATCAGCCGTCGCGAAAATCAGCGGGGCGTCGTATTCGTCTATCAGCAGTACCACCGAACTGCGCTCGAGTTTCGACAAGCCGGCTGCCAACTCCTTCTCAAAACGCTCTTCGTCCGCTGACAGAACAAGCCCGATCGGCTCGAACGCAAGCTTCAACTTTTTTCTTAACCCGGACGCAAATTCGGCAGCCGTCCTGAAGTTTGCAAGGTTCGAAAAGTCGAGTTTGACGACATCATATGTTTTGTCCGACCAGTGTTTTTCGATCTCGAGTCCCTGAAAATCGCGCAAGCCGTGCTCGAAGAGCGAGGCAAAAGTCGAAACCAGCAAGGACTTGCCGAAACGTCTGGGCCTGGCCAAAAACACCCTTGCGCGCGCCCGTGCCAGCCCGCCGATCATCCGGGTCTTGTCGACATACGCTTCGTCGAACGCGCGCAGCGTCTCAAACGACTGCGATCCCAGCGGAAGTTTCGGCAGTTCAGTCATGCGGTCCTCTCAACCATTTCGATATTCGTCATGCAGCTCCCGTGCGGGATCGGGCACCGTCACAGAAGCGCCCGCCGGCGCTTGCGGCCACAAAGTCCGAGCGACAGCCGCGCTCAACCCACAGGAGACCTCCATCCGTCCGTTCATGAGGATTGTTGCGATGCTAAGCATAGCAAACCATTGCCCGAGCCCCTCTCCCAAACGACCTCTCAAATGACCTCACCCCGGCTGCTATACTTTTGCGCATCAACATCCTTCCTTACGGTCCTTCGGCGTCATGCAGTTTCTCGAATACATGCTTCGGTCCGGCAGAATCCAGCCGGTTTCCTGCAGGAAATACGCCGGAGCACTCTACGGCACGCTCTCGCGTCTGGCGGAAACGCCGCTCAGCGAAATCGACTCGCTCGAGGAATTCGACCGGATTGCCGCGGGTCTCAGGCATCTCGACACCTTCGCGAACCTCAACAAGACCGGCAACAACATGTACAGCAGCGCGCTTCGATGGTTCCGCGAATACCTCGAGGCCGATGAGAGCCGCCTCTCGGCCGAAGTGCGCGACCTTGAAGCGCTTCAGAAGGATATGTCCATCACGCCGACCGAACGCCTTGCGCTCACGAAGGCCCGTGCGGGCCAGGGCGAATACAGGCGAGGACTCATCCGGCTCTGGGGCGGCCGGTGCTCGGTCACACACTACGGTGACGCGCGTCTGCTCATCGCTTCGCATGTCAAGCCCTGGTACCTCAGCGACAATTCGGAACGGCTCGACCCGCACAACGGCCTTCTTCTCACGCCCAATCTCGACAAGGTCTTCGACGCGGGCTTCATCACCTTCGACCCGGCGAACCGCGGCCGAATCGTCTTTTCCAACACGCTTCGCGAACCCGAGGCACTCGGCCTCTCCGACACGATGTTCGTGCCGGTTTCAGACCAGAGGCTCGCCGCCTATCTTCGCGAACACAAGCGCCGGATCTTCGTCACGGAGCGATGAGACGAAGCCCTCATGGCGCAATGGAACACCGGTACGCCACCCACCGGTACGCCACCCGCGCACCTTCAATCTGCAACCACGGTAAGATAGAGCCATGAGCTTGGATCGAACACCGGAGACTTTAATGAATAGTCAGAGTTTGCAGCCGCTGCCTTTGGGAACGTCGGATTTTGCAGCCCTGCGCCACCAGGGCCAGATCTACGTCGACAAAACAGCCTTGATCCATGAGCTTGCATCCAGGAGGGAAAAGTTCTTCCTCTCCCGCCCGCGCCGCTTCGGGAAATCCTTGCTGGTCTCGACCTTCGAGTCGTTGTTCAAGCACGGGCTCCGCGACTTTCACGGATTGGCCATTGAAAGCCTTTGGACCGACACGGCGTCCTATCAGGTCTTGAGACTTGACTTTTCCCAGGTCAAAAACTTTTCGACCGCAGGCGAATTCCAAGAGCGGCTCGACCTATATTTGATTGATCTGATGATTCGGGAAGGCCTGCACAGCCCGGTACCGACCTCAACCGATGGACTGAGAGCCTTCGGCAACTGGCTCGCGACCCGGCCGGACAATTCCGTCGTCCTGTTGATTGACGAATACGACGCTCCCCTGACGGCCTGCATGGACGAGCCCCGGCTCTTTGCGCAAATCCGCGACAAACTCTCGGCCTTCTATGCCGCCCTCAAGTCCAATGATGCGGCCATCCGGTTCTTTTTCATGACCGGCATCACGAAGTTCAACAAAACGAGCATCTTTTCTGAGCTGAACAACTTCTCCGACCTGACCCTGCAAACGAAATACGCCAACCTGCTCGGCTACACGCACTCGGAGGTTGAGCAATACTTCAGCGGCCACCTCGCCCGAGCCGCCGAAGTGCTCGGCACAGACCTCCCGAAGCTGCTTTCCGACCTGACCGATCATTACGACGGCTTTTGCTTTGACAGAAGGGGCTCGTCCCGCCTCTTCGCGCCTTGGTCCCTGCTCAAGTTCCTCGACGCTCCGGAAGAAGGCTGGCTCGACTACTGGTTCGAAAGCGGCGGAAAGCCCGCCGCCCTCATCCGTTACCTGAAGTCGCATTCCTTGAGAAACCCGGAAGCGTATGGACGAGAAAAATCGATCTCCTTGAGCGTCCTGTCAGGCGCTTCCGATGTCGACCATCTGTCCGACATCGGCCTTCTGACGCAGGCGGGCTACCTCACCATCCGGTCGGTGGAGTTCGGCGATACCGTTTTCGTCGACTATCCGAACGCAGAAGTCAGACGTGCGATGGCCCGGCTCTACACGGAGCAGCTCCTCAGCGGCAGAAGCGCCGGGCAGGTGGGAGCGGGTCCCATCGTCAAGGTGCTGGCCAGCGGAACCGCCGAGGCGCTCCTTCACATTCTCAATCGTCTCTTTGCGTCCATCGACTTCGACCAATATCCGGTTCGAAACGAGCGCACGGCCCGCGCCTTCGTTCAGGTCTACATGGCGGGTGCAGGCCTTTCCCCCAGCGTCGAAGCGCATAACCACAAGGGCCGCAGCGATCTGGAAGTCAGTGTTGAGCATCGCCATTGGGTGCTCGAGTTCCAATACTGCCGCGAAGGCGCAAATGCGGAGAAACTCCTGCAGGAAGCCCTTCTCCAGGTGCGGAGCAGACAGTACGGCGCTCAGACCGAGGCAGGCGAACTCATGCGAATTGCGCTCGTCTTTTCCGAACGCGAGCGGCAATTCGTCAAATGGGCTTCGGCATGAGAAGCGCCCCCCGAAGACGGCAAGGGCCGCGCATTTGCGCGGCCCTGCTGCGTTCGGCCAATCCCTTTACGCCAAATAGTCCCAGGCGGTCTTCACAAAGAGGATGACCAGCACCGTGAGAATGATCGGACGCACGATTTTGCCGCCGTCCTTCATCACGAGCCCTGAACCGATGTAATGTCCGGCAATGCCGAAGCATCCGGCAAGAGCACCGAGCACCCAGTCGACGTGGCCCGTCGCCGCGTAGAGCACGAGGGCGGCGATGCCGCTTGAGAAGTTGACGATCTTCATCTGGCCGGCCGCGTCGCGAACGCCGAGCTTCGCGGCGGCCGCAAAGCCGAGCAGCATGAAGGTGCCCGCCCCCGGACCGTAAAAGCCGTCGTAGGCGCCGCAGGCAAAGGACACCAGGCCGAGCATGAGCCAGCGCTTCTTCTCCTCCATGGCTTCGCCTTCGGGCGAAAGCGTCTTGTCGCGCATCACGAGGAAGGCGGCCAGCGGCAGGCAGAGCACCAGAATGATCTGAAAGACCGAAGGCGGCACCATGAGCGCGATGCGTGCGCCGACGAGACTGCCCGCGAAGGCGGCAATCACCGGCACCACGGCCATCCTCAGATCGATGAAGCCGCCTCGATAAAGACGCACGGTCGAGATGGCCATCCCCATGGCGCTCGAAAGCTTGTTCGTGCCGATGGCCATGTGGGGCGGAACGCCCGCGAGCAGATATCCCGGCAGCGTGATGAGTCCGCCGCCTCCGGCAATGGAGTCGACGAGACCGCCCAGAAAGACGAGCGGACAGACGATGAGCAGTGTGGTGAGTTCAGGCAGCATGAGGGGCCTTAACGGTCAAGGGAGAGGACGAATTTAGAATTCTAACGCGTCGTCACGATCTCCAACAAAACCTCATGTCGGCCTCAAACGACCTCCCACGCCGTTGCCTGGCGCTTCTCTTCTTCGAACACCATAGCCAATCGAATCAGCCTTCGTCCGTGCGGCGTTTCGCCGTAGGCCCTGCGCCGGATTTGGCTCACGGCTTCACGGCAGAGGACATGCGGATCAACGCCCGATCGGGCGAACTTGAACTCGAATACCCAATGATTGAAACCGGCCTCAACCTCCAAATCGCTTCGCCCGGCGGACGTATGCACCTCGACCTGCGGGCGCAGCGAGAGGCCTATCATGAGCACCTGCACGCATCCCTGAAGCGACGCCTCGTCGCGAATCGCATAGTTCTGGTAGTCGAGCGAGCGAAAAACCAGATTGAGGAACGCCATCACCTGTTGAGCGTCGCCGCGCAGCAAATGCGTCAGCAGCCGAAGAGCGGTGAATTGCTCATCCTTCGTCATGACCTTCGCATACAAGAGCGCCATCGAGGCCGCCACTTCCTTGTTCGGATACCCGAGCACGAGTCCTCCGGCCTCATCCACCGATCGAATCGTCAGATATCCCGTCTGCAGCAGGAGCACGTCGGCATCGAGTTCGTCGTAGGGCGCACTCGACATCAGCTGGGAAGCGTCCATGGTGACGGTTTCGAGAAAATCGAGAGGTTTTTTCAGCTTGCGAAGCGCCAGGTAGTTCATCAGCACCCGACCTTGGCCTCCTGAAACAAACCAAAAATTGTCAAAGCCGCCTCCTCCGGCCTCCGATTCGCCCAAGAAGTTCAGCACCGACCACGGGCAATACACATGCGTGCGCGCCTCCTTGTCGAACGAAAAGCCGTCGTAATGCGCCCGCATTTCATTGAGAAGCGCCTCCCGGGAAAGGTTCATCCGGTGAGCGGCGTCATCCAAAAAATCTCCGAAATACTCCTCGATCTCAGACTCGGTATAGCCGAGCAGCGTTCCATAGTCCGACCGCAGCGAAATGTCCGTCAAATTGTTGAAGCCGGAAAAAATGCTCGTGTTGCTCAGCCGCGTCACGCCCGTGATGAACAAGAAGCGCAGGCACGCCTCGCGCGACTTCAGGATCATGAAGAATTCGCTCATGATCTTTTGGATGCCGAGAAAGAGCGTCTTGTCGTGCAGCACGCTGGTCAAAGGCGTGTCGTACTCGTCGATCAAAACAACCACCGACGTGTTGGCAAAGCCGCCCAACCATTCGCCAAACTCGTAGCTGAAGGAATTCACGGAGCCCGACCAGACAAACCCATGGCCGGCCAGCGCATGAGTGAGCATCGAATAGAATTTTTCTCGAAACGTCTCAACCGAATCGAAATCGACAATGACGGAAAAGTCCCAAGCGAAAACCGTGTAAGTCGTATCGCGCCAGAGCTTCTCGATGGCGAGACCCTTGAAATCTCTCAGCCCGTTTTGAAAAAGCGTGGACAATGTCGAAACCAGAAGCGACTTGCCGAAGCGCCGAGGCCTCGTCAGCAACAATTTCCGGCGTCCGCGGGCCATTTCAAAGATCATCGCCGTTTTGTCGACGTATATCATCGAGCAGTCGCGCAATGCTGAAAACGACTGCGTTCCCGTCGGCAGTCTCGTTGTGTCACACATCTTCAAATTCTCGCACAAGCCGTCAATCATCCCAAACGGGTTTCACAGCCTTGAGCCTCTCACGGCCGGCGAGCACCTCCGGGTCGGTTTCGGGTTCGCACATTTTCTTCAAGCAGGCATCATAGTCTTCTTTGGAAGCCCAAATGATCGGCAGATCGAGACGCGCAGCAAATACGTTGCGAAGTCCTTCCGTTATCAGATCGGACTTGGATCGTCCCGTCCTTTCTGCCAAAGCCTTCAACGTTTCACTGTCGAAATCGTTCAATCGAAGTGTGTATTTTGAACCCATCCTGCCTCCCAATCATCGCCGACAACCAATAAGATCGATACGCACAGCATATTCCAAATGCAGCATCATCACAAACAATGCCCGGGAGGTCTGACGCGCGCCTCCTCTAAAGCCTGCAGCCGCCCGACGCCGGACGCTCGCCCGTTACGCAAAAGAGCGGCGTTTCGCCGTAGAGAAGACGCTCCTTCTCGTCCCAGAACCGGTCCGTGAGGTCATGTTCGGCTTCGACGCCCGCAAATCCGAGCATGTTGAGAGTTCTCACGTCCCAGGCGGGACGCACCCGTCTTGAGAGCGGCAGCGCCCTGCAGTCGAGCGGCTCCTCGATCCGAGGCCCGTCAAATGTGGAACCGAAGCGCTCGATGCACAGACGCTCGCGTTCGGCGCACCGTGCGGCGAGCGCCTCGTCAAAGAGCGGCAGATTCCAGTTGGCATCGAACACCAGAAGCCGCCCGCCCGGTGCGAGCACGCGACGGCAGTCGCCGTAAAATCTCGCGGGCTCCTTCATGGTCCAGGTGACGTTGCGCATCACGACGGCGTCGAACGTGCCGGCTTCAAACCCGCGAAGCCCCGTTTCCACATGATGAATGGCGATGCGCCCTTCGTCGAGCGCCTCGCGGGCGAACTCCGCGGCATTGCGCCCGGCCGCGCGGGCCATGCGGCTCGAAATGTCGACGGCCGTCACGTCGTGGCCGAGTCTGGCCAAAAGCACCGTGAAGAATCCCGGGCCGCACCCGAAGTCCAGCACGCGGGAGGCGGGGTTGAGGCGGCGCTCAAAGAACGCCGACCAAGCCGAAGCGCGAAAGCTTTTGAGCTCCGAGCGCACGATGCCGTCGTAGTTGTCGGCATCCTCGCTCCAATAGCGGCCCATGGCCGTGCCGTCGTTGCCGTTGTCCATGGCGGTCTCTCCAAGAGGGGCGTGAAGTCCGGCCGGACTTCATACGATTTTTAATTTCGTAATTTTAGAGCCCCGCCGGCGGGCGCGCCAATCCACCGAAAGGAGCGGACGGGCCGGTCCAGACTGCTTCCAAGGCCGTAGTTCTCAAGGCTCGAGGGCGGCCTTCAGAAGTTCAGCGCCCGCATGCGCCCAAGGGATGCGCTCCTGCTCAAGGCGAAGGCGCGTGCCGTACTTGTCCGACTTGAGCGCGTCCCAGAGCGCCGCCTCTTCGGCGAGCAGGTCCCCGCAACAGGCTTCGGGCGCCTGCTTCGGCTCCTCGACGGCGTAGGCATGAAAGCGCACGAGCGTCTCCTCGTCCATCATGACCGACTTCGTGCGGGGAAAGCGTCTTCGCACGGAAGCGAGGATTTGAAGCCCCCAGGTATCGGCATCGCCCCAATAGACGACCTTCGCCTCGTGAATCCAGGGCACGGCCTCGAGCTGCGTGACGCCCTTGCCGAGTCCGAAGAAGAGCACGGCTCCGGGCATGTCGCCCATGGCCAGTCCCGACTGTTCGTTTTCGGAAATGAAGACAATGCGCGGGCGCAGCGACAGCGCCGCGATCTCCTCAACCGGGGCCGACAGGTCGGAAAGGCCGTGCATGAGGGCCCTGTCGCGTTCATCGAGAAGCCGCATGCGAAGAAGCGCGGGCTTCGTTCTCAAACCCGCAAAGATCTCGAAGTCCTGCGCCTCGGGCACGGGTGCGCCCGCCGCGCGCCAATGCGCGGCGAGGAGGCTTCGAAGCGCCGTGCGGCGCGGAGCCGTGAGCCACTTCGTGTCCATGCCCTCAACGGGGAGCTGCCGCACGTAGAGGCCGCTCGCGGGATTTTCGGCGAGCCACTCGAAGGCCGAGAGCAGAATTTCAAAGTCCCGCTCGTCCCAGTCGGCGAGCACGCTCCAGGCGTGCACGACCGTTTCCGAAAGACCCGGGCGGCCGCGGACGAGCCGTTGGGCCCGCTCGAGCACGCGCTTCCAGGTGCGCGCTTCGCCCGCCGCACGCGCCACGTCTTCGGGCGAATCAAACACCGCCCGTTCGGGCACATTCTGCCGGCCGCACGACGTCCAGTCGCGCACGGCAAACGTCACCCTGATTCGGCCCGACGCCGCTTCGGCCGCCCAGTCGTCTCGCCAGGCGAGCACCCTTCGGGGGTCGGCGAGCACCTCGCGCTCGGAAGGCATGCCGAGCGAAAGGCTGAGCGGCCAAAGAGAGTCGTCGGGAAGCCCCAAGCGCGCGCCGAGCCATTTGCGGCACGACGCCTTGAAGCGGCGCGCCGCGGCCGTGCGGATCTCGGCCGGGCTCTTCATCAGGCCTCCTGCGTGGACTCGGCCGCCTCAGGGGCGGCCCCTTCGGCAGCTTTTTCCGAAACCTCGTCCGTAGTCTCGGGCGCCTTCCAGACGAGGCGGTGCACGGCTCCGTCGTAGGGAATCGTGAGCACGCTCGAAAACTTGCGCTCGACGATGTGCACCACGCAGGCGCCGCCGATGAAGGGCTCGAGCGTCGTGACGGCCTTGTCGGGCGTCGCCACGATCATCTGGAAGCCGAACTGGCGGAAGATGTTCATGGCGAGCGTCGTAAAGTCGCTGTCGGCCTTGTCGAAGGCCTCGTCAAGCACCACGGGCGCATAGGTCGGCACCGACACGCTGTCGCCGCAGAGCTGGTAGCGCAGCGCCGCCGCGAGACAGGTCGTCGTGAGCTTCTGGCGCTGGCCGCCGGACTTGCCGGCGCCGCTGCGGTAGACCTCGATCTGGCGGCCGTCCTCGTCGACCTCTTCGCCGATGAAGTCGACGTGACGCCTCACGTCGAGCACCGTGTCGCGATAGCGGCGGTTTTCGGGCAGGTCCTTGAGGCTCATCACAAGGTCGGAGAGAATCGCAAAGCGCTTTTCGGCTTGGCCGTCGTCGACCTTGACGTCCCAGGCGCCCTCGAGCGCATCGCGGATCTTCCTGCGGAATTCGACCACTTCGGGGAGCATGCGCTCCTGCGTCGTGATGCGCAGATAGGTCTTGCGCCCGTTCGTCACGTTGAAGGGCACGACGTGCAGGCTTTCGTTCACAAGCTCAAGGCGCTGCAGAATGTCGCGGCGCTCCTCGGTGAGGTACTGGCGCAGCTGCGAGAGGTTCTGCATGCTCTGCTGGCGCAGGAGGTCGCGGAACTTCGACTCGAAGTCGGGCAGGCGGTCGCGCTCGAGCGTCTCGAGAAGCTTGAAGTAGTCGCCCGCAAACTCGAGCCCCGCGCCGAGATCGGCCGATTCCGCCGGGAACTGGTCGCGGAACTTGTCAAAGGCGCTCGTCACGCGAACTTCCATGTCCTTGGCGCGGCCCGCGAGCCTCGAGACGTCCTCGTTGATCTCGCGCGCAACCGCATTGGCCAGGTCGTCGAGGGTCTCGAGCCTGATTTTTCCGAGCCTTTCGCCGAAGCGGTCGCCCAAGCCCTTTCGCATGCCGTCGGTGAGCGCCGCGATCTGCATGCTCCACGCCTCGTGCAGGGTCTGCAGGCGCTTCTTGACGACGCCGAGCGCGCCGTCGGCGGTCTTGAGGTCGGCCTTCGCGTCGGAGAGCTTCTCCTCGATCGCATCGATCTGCGCTCTCGTTTCGACGATCGCCTTGGCGAGCTCCTTCAGGGCCTCGTTGCCTTCGCGCACGGCGCGGATCTGAGCTTCAAGGCGATGGATGTCGGCAAGAATCGGTGCCGGGTCGATGTCGATCCAGGACGAGGCGGCGAGCGTGTGGCAGTGCACGAGCCTGCGGTTGGCTTCGGCCTCTTCGTTCTTGAGGGCCGTGATCGCCTTGCGCTTTTCGTGCAGGTCCCGCCGGCGGCTCTCCTCCTCCTTTCGAAGGGCGGCGAGCTTCGCGCGGTTGTCCATGCCGAGCACCCAGGCGCGCGGATCGTCGACCGAGCGCGTGTCGTTCTTGTCGTAGCGCGCGTGCGTGTCCTTAACGAAGCCCGTCTTCGTCACGGCGCGGCGCGCGGCGGCAAAGGCTTCGGGGGTCTCGACGCAGGCCAGGTCGTAATCGCGCCGAAGAACGCGCTCGAGCCACTCGGCGTGCACGCCGTCGGTGACGCGGATCTTGCGGATGACGGAGTTGGACGAGAGCCTGCCCGTTTCCTCGACGAGCGCGCCGCCCGTGCGCAGCAGCCGCACGTGCGCGCCCCAGTGCGAGCCGTTGACGACAGCGGACACGGCCTCGAAATGTTCGGCGGGCACGAGAATCGAGAGCGCAAGGGGCCTGAGCGCACGCTCAAGGGCGCCTCGCCAGGCGATCTCTTCGGGCAGAACCTCGATGAATTCGCCCGCAAAGGGCAGCTCCTCCTTTTGGAGCCCCGCCTCGCCGGCGATCTTCTCCCGAATCCTGAGCTGCACGGCCGGAATGCCCGAGCGCTGCGATTCGAGCGATTCGATTTCTTCGCAGAGCACGTCAAGTTCGCTCTTGATGCCGTGCTCCTCGCCGATGAGCGTCTCGAGCGCCGCATCCCTCGCCTTCTTCACGCCGGCCGCGCCCGCCTCTTCGGCGGCCGCCGCCTCCACGAGCGTGCGGAACGCCTCGGCCGTGGGCGGGAGCGCTTCGCCGAGCTCGCGGGCGGCCGCTTCGACCTTGCCGCGTTCGCGCATCGCGCGGTCGCGGTCCTGTTCGCGGCGGGCCTTTTCGGCCTCCCAGCCCGCGATCTGATCGCCGCCGCTCTGGCGTTCCCTCAGCTCAAGGTCTGCGAGCGTGCTCTTCTTGTTGACAAGTTCGCCCTGAATCGTGCGCACGGCCTCCTCATGCCTGCGACGCTCGCTTTCAAGCTTGGCGGCCTGAGCCGTGAGCAGGTTTTCGCGCCACGACTCGCGATAGGCGGGAAGCACTTCGGAGAGATGGTTCGCGCGGCTGCGATCGGCCTCTGCCTGCTGCATTTCGCCGAAGGCGGTCTGAGCGGGCGAGAGCACGCGGATCTGCGCATTGGCGGCCACGACGGCGCGGTGCGACGCCTCAAGCTCGACGAATTCGTCGACGAGTCGCCCCGTGATCGCGTAGGTGCGCGGCTCGTCGAGCATGAAGTTTCTCAGAAACTCGTTAAGGTCTCCGAGGTTCTTGGCCGACTGCGTCTTGTGCAGAAGCTTGAGCGCAAGATTGCTCTTGATGCCGAGGAGCGCCGTGAAGGCGGTCTCATAGGGCGGGAAGAGGTCCGAGCACTTCGCGTCGCTCAGGTCCTGCTTGAGGCGCTTGAGGTCGTAGTTGGCCGTCGAGAAGTCGGAAATGAGCTGCTTGAGATCGACGTCGCGCTCGAGCACGGCGTAGAGGCGCTTGACGTCGCCGATGCCGTTCGCCTTTCCGCGGATCCAGAAGACCTGCAGGAGCGTGACGGTGCGGCGGGCGTTTCGAAACGTGAGGGCGAGCCCCGTGGCGGTCGTCTCCTCGCGCAGGTACTGCGTCGTGACGCCCGCGTCCGTCTGAAGCTCGGACCAGGCGCCGCGCACGTAGGAGACGATCGAACGGTCGCCCTTCACCTTGCCGCCCGTCTCGTGCGCGGCGGCGTTGAAGTCCACCCACCGGGGCGGAATCAGAAGCTGCGAGAAGGCGTCAAGAAGGGTCGACTTGCCGGAGCCCGAGGCGCCCACGAAGAGAAAGCCTTCCTCGGCGATCGGAATGTCGTTGCAGCCCGAGAAGGTGCCCCAGTTGTGCACCTGCAGGCGCACGGCGCGGAACTGGTCTTCGGGCATGAGCTCAGGAAAGAGTGCAAGGTCGTTCATTCGGCGCGCTCCTCATCATCGTCGTCATCTTCATCCTCAAGATCGGCATCAGCCTCGGCATCGGCATTGTCCAGGCCTTCGGGCAGCGGCGACTCGAGCGGCTTGAGGCCCGCGCCGTCGGTTTTGCCTTCGTAGTAGCCCTTCACCTGCTCGACGAGCTCCGCCGTCATGAGCATCTTGAGAACCGGCGAGATTTCAAAGGCGTCCTCGCCGCTCTTGAGACGCCGAAGCACGCCGAACTGGTCCGCCTTCGTGACGGCGCCCGCGAGATGCTTCTCAAAACCCACCGCGTCGCGGCTCCCGCCTGCGATGTCGGAGAGATGCTCGCGGATTTCGTCGAGGCTGATCACGGCGCGCTCGCCCCGCCCCTCGGCGCTCGAAAGCCTCAGGCGCAGGAACAAAAAGAGATAGGTCTCGATGTAGTTGAGGGGCTTGCGCTTCAGGAGAACGGGCGCCTTGACGGGATCGGTGTCCGCCTGGCGCGTGAACGCAAAGAGCTGCTCGCGATCGATCACGAGCTCCAGAAACATGTCGTTGAGACGGCTGCGGATCCGGTCCTCGCTCTCGATGAGCGCCTTCCAGATGACGCCCATGCGCACGCCGTCGAGCACGGGGCCCCTGAGAAGCTGCACGAGCGCCCGCCGGGCGTCGAGCTTCAGCTCGCCCGCATCGCCGCGCCAGAGACCCGCGGCCTGTTCGTCATCGCGCACAGCGTCAGTAGAGTCGGGTGAGGTCATCAATCTTGTCCTTAACAAAGAAGAGTTGGTTCACGGTGGCGGAACGCTCGCGGCCGTCAAGGCCCGTCCACTTGAGCTTTTCCGTTCCGGCGCCCTGAACGCCGTATCGAAGCGCGAGCTCCATGAGGCCCACGACGCTGCCGAGGCCCTGCCGGGCGGGATGCGCTTCGAGCACTTCGCCCACGCTCGCCTGATCCTTTCGCGAGAGCAGATCAAGAACGTTTTCCTTGAGTTCGCGAATGTTGATTTCGCTGCGCGCAATGCGCTCGCCGACGGCACTGAGGTCAAGGGGCGGCGGCGTGCCGTCCTCGACGGGCGGCGCGGGCGCATGCGTGACCGGATCCCAGAAGACCGCCTGACCGGCAGAGCGCGGCGTAAAGCCCGTTCGCCAGAGCTCCACGCCCGTGCGGCGAACGAGGCTCTGCTCGCCCGCGGCGTCGATCCCGGAGCGCATGGCCTCGGTGAGAAGCCTCGTGAGGCGGTGCTCCTCGAGATACTGGCGGCTTTCGACGAAGTTGCGCAGCCCGTGCGCAAGGCGCCGGGTCGTATCGTGCACCTCGCCGCCCTTTTCAAGAAGGCTGCGGCGCATCAGGCCGAGAAGCCTGCGCTCGTCGAGCGTCAGTTCGCTCGCGAACCCGCGCGAGAGCACGGCGTCGATCGCCTCTTCAAAGCGGGCGGACTCGACGGGGTCGTTGAGAAGGCGCCAGAAGGCAAAGAAGGTGCGCCCGGCCGGGCTCAGCCTGATGAGGTCGAGCCCCGCGAAGACGTCCTCGAGCACGTCGCCTCTCGAACCCGAGCACTCCATGATGCGGCGGCGCAGATCGGCGTTGAGTTCTTCAAAGCTGTCGCGCACGCGGTAGAAGTCTCCCACGAGGCCTGAAAAGAGCGTGAGGATTTCGCGGGTGCGCTCGAGCGCAGTCTCCTTGTCGAGCACCTTGACTTCGCCTCTGCCCACGGCCTCAAGTTCGCGGCGGATGCGGCTCTGCTCTTCGATGAGGCGCTTTTCGCGCCGAACGACGTCCGCGTCCGTATCCTCTTCAAGACGATCGAGCGCCGTGATGACGAGCTGCAGGCGCGATTCGGTCGCTTCGGCGCGGGGCTTTCCCATGCCGGTCACGAACCTCACGGCATCGGCCGATGCGGTCGTGAGCGAAAAAACCTCCTCGTCGCTCCCGTAGGGCAGCGGGCGTTCGAGAAGGCCGAGGGCGAGCCACTGCGAGGCGTATTCGCGGGCCGACGACGGCATGTCGACGCCCGTGGCGCGAAGCTCCTCGAGGCTGCGGTCGACGCGCGCATAGAATTCGGACGCACGCATGCCGTGGTCCGACTCATAGAGGTGCTCGGCCAGAATGGCGATGATGGCGGGCGCATTGTCGGCCGCCAGAAGCTTCCAGAGCGGCGCGGCGCGCAATCGCAGGAAGCCCGGATATGAGATGCTGGCTTTCATAGGACCCCTATTCTACATGCAAGAGGCGCTCTTCTCCTCCCTTCGCGCGCAAATGGAAGTCCTCCCGAATCGTTGCGCCGTGCGGATTTGAGGGCGTTCCCTCAGCCCGCCCCAAAGCCAATGCGAAGGCCTGAACAAAGGCCTGAACAAAGGCCAGCATGAAGACCTGCTTCCGCCCCTTCGAAAAGACCGGCGGCCGCAGGCCGCGCATCAGCGCTCCGTGAGCAGGAAGAGCATGTAGAAGGGAATCGTCAGAATGCCGCCGCTGCGCCCGACGTTGCACATCCCGGCCTTGATCGCGCTGTCGACATGATACTTTTCGGCGTCCTGCAGGATTGTTTTGATCCGCTTGGCGTTGCCGGAGCAAGGCTTGACGGCAAGAGGCACGCAGCGGCCCTTGTACCGGATCAGAAACTCCGCTTCCAGCCCCGTGCTTCTTCTGAAGAAATACAGTTGGCGTCCCGTCTTTGAAAGCATGTCCGCGGCAAGATTCTCGAGAATGGCGCCGTTGAGCCCATTGAGATTGCCTCTGAGGACTTCGGCCGCCGTGCCGTCCTCGAGCATGCCCATGAAGAGGCCCGCGTCCGCTGCGTAGACCTTGAAGTTGTCGTCCATGGAAAAGCCTTCCAAAGGCAGCTCCGTGATGGTGACGTTGCGGCAGCGGTGAATGAGACCCGCGTCCTCGATCCATTGGAGCGCACCGGCATATTGGCTTGAGCGGCCGCCCCTGCGAACCAGCGAATATTGGAACTTCTTGTTGTCCTTGGCGAGCTGGCGAGGAATGGAATCGAAGCACGCCTTGATTCTCGTCTTGTCGGCTCCGGCTGCGCATTGGGTCATGTCGGCACGATACGCATTGAGAAGATCTCTCAGCTGTCCGAGGACGAGGCTGATGTTGCGGGTGCGCATGAAGGTTTCGACAACCGCCGGCATGCCGCCGACGACGGCGTACTCGAGCAGCAGCGCCTCCATGCGGGCGTGAAGAGGCTCGGGAACCGGCGTCTCGGCGGCGAGCGACTGTCCCAGCAGCCCAATCGCAGCTTCGGGCACGTTGCTTGCCCACAAAAACTCCTCAAAATCCAGCGGACGCATCGTGAGCGTCGTTTCGCAGCCGACGGGAATGCAGGTGCCGTCCCCGCCACGGCCGCCGACGCCGGGAAGGGATCCGATATCGATGACGTCGTACCGGCCGTCCGTTTTGAAGAGCTTGAGAGCGGTTCCCGCCTGAGGACACCGCTCGATTTCGTCGAGAATGATCACGGTCCGGCCGGGCTCGAACCGCACCGGACGACCGTAGAGCGCCGAAATCATCATGACGATCCGGTCGACGTTCAAGGCGCCCTCGAATGCGCGGGCAAAGTCCGGCTTTTCGACGAAATTCACGTACGCGACGTGCTCGTAGTGCGCCCGCGCGAATGCCAGAACCGAGTGCGTCTTGCCGCACTGCCTGACGCCATTGACGACGAGCGGCAGACGATCGGGATTCGCCTTCCAGGCCAAAAACTGAGCCTCAACCTTGCGTCTCAACGCCATCAGCGCCCCTCCTTCATCACGACCAACACTTTTTACAGCGACTTTACCGGCATGAGCAACATTTTTTCAAGCGACTTTTCTCGCTCTTCATACACTTTTTCAGCACACGCGCCCGATTCAAGCTCAGCCGAATTCAAGAGGGGCCAATTAGAGGGGCCAATTGAACGAAAACGCTATTTCTCGCCCCTTCCTCGGACCGTTCTTTGCCTTTCCATGAGCCGCCGACGCTCCCGGATCCGCCTGCACGCAAGCGCCCGATCCCGGAACAGGCGCCAGGCACAAAACGAGTTCGGGGCGGGATCGAACTCAAAGCCCGATCCCGCCCCGAATTGCGTTGCGGCACGCCTCCCGCCTCTTCGGCAGTTGCCGTCAAGGCGGGGAGTGCCCTTTCAATGCGAACTTCAGAAGCCGTATCTCAGACCGAAATTCCATTTGAAGGGCGACCTCAATGCACTGCCGTAGGCGGCGTCGAGTTCGCCGTAGAGACTCAAGGCGTCGGTAATGCGGTATGCGCCGCCGACACCGGCCTCAAACCAAGCGTTGCCGAGGTCCTGCTCCAAGACATAGCCGACGTCGCCGTGGCGCAGCGCGAGCGTGCTCTTGCCCTCGAAGTCGTAGAGGGCCGTCAGTTTGCCGTAAACGCTGCCGCGTTCATTGCGAATGCCGGCACTCACGCCGAGTCGACCGACGAGCGTGTCGAGTCCGCTTTGCTTGGCCTGCACGTCCAGGCTCGTCGTAAAGCCGGTCGAACAGACATGTCCCCATGCCACGCCCATCTTCGGTTCGACCCAAAGACCGGTATCGGACAGGTTCCAGTGCCATCCGGCCTCCAGAGCGGCGGAGTAGGCCCAAACGTCGGTATCGGCCCGGGTCTTGCCGGCGTCATTGTGCAGATCAAAGTCATTGTCGAGCTTCATCTGCTTGAACGCCCCGTCGAAATAGAACCCGCTGTCGGCCATCCAGCCGGCATAGAGCCCCCATCCCGCAAGTCCCATGTCGGTCGTCCCGCTCGAAGCCGTCGATTCGCCGGTGGTGTAGCTCCCCATCACGCCCGCATAAACATTGGGCGTGAGACGAACATCAGAACCGACCTCGATGGTCGTGAACTGGTTTTCGATCGACTTGTCGTCGCCGAACTTGGTTTTGCCGCCGGTCATGCGAACCCAGCCGCCGGCCTGGTCTTCGTAGAGCCGCAGGTCGCCGAGTCTCTGTCCGACATCGATGATCTGATCGCGCCAAAGCGCAAGCGAAGCCGCCGTTGCATTGGAGATCGCATTGTTGACGGAGTGCTTCTTTTCGGTCACCGTGACGGACTGCACGACCCCGTCTTCGACTCTGGCCGTCAGCTCGCCCATCATCGTGTTTTCCGGCAGGAAGAGACGATAGTCGTCCGTGCCGTCGCGAATGTCGACGATGTCGGCCATGGCCTGAAGATCGGTGAGACGGCCTTCATTCATCTCCGCCGTGCCGGTCACCTTGAGACGCGCATTGTTGTTGTCTCCGACGACAAGCTGGCCGGCCGTGCTGGCTGCGTTCACGAGCACGTTCGTGTATTCGACGAAGTCGTTTTCAAGACGCTCGACTTCCAACGTGCCCTTGTCCGACAGGTCGATCGTGCCGCCCGTCGACTTGAGCGTATTGACGGCGAAGGTGCCGCCCGCGGGCTTCAACTGCCCGGAAGCGCCCAGCGTGAGCGCTCCGTTCACTCGGCTCTCGCCTTCGCTTCGCATCGTGTTCTGGACGATCAGGTCCTGCGCGGCGAAATGACCGGCCACGTTGATGTTGCCCCAGTCAGATTGACCCGACGCTTCATAATGAGCGTCAGCCTCAACGACGAGGCTCGCGCCATCGACGTTCTTGCCCGTGAGGCGGTGCGCGCCGGACAGGGTGAGATCCTGGAAGTGCGCCTCTTCGTCCACGGCGCTCGAGCCGTTTCTGAAGTTCGCCGCGCCTGCCGTCGTCAGCTTCCGGAAGCGGAGCTCGCCCTCGGACGAGAGACCGTCGTGGAAGACGGCGGCATCCTGAGCGAGCGTCGCACCTTCTTCAACCTCGGCTGCATCGTAGACTTCAAGTTCGCCCTCGAGCGCATCCGCATCTCGGGCAAACGTCGAGACTTCCCCGAAGGTCGCCCCCTTGCGAAGCGTCAGCACATCCGTTTGGATCTTGCCTGCATTGCGCAGCGTGCCGCCGTTGACGGTCAACACCTTGGCGGTCAAGTTTCCGGCCTCCTGGACCTGAACCGTGCCTTCGCTCATGACGTTGGCCCAGGCCGCGACTCCCGATGCTGCGGTGTACTCGCCTTCGGAAGCCACGGTCAAATCGGCACCCGTCGTTTGACCCGCACTCGCCAAGTTGCCCTTGAGCGTCAGATTTCCCTTGAAGTCCGCTTCGCCGAGCTCAAGCTCGGCTCCGTTTTCGAGGATGGCGGCGTCAGTCACGGTCAGCTTCGTCGTCGATTCGCCCGAAATCGTGCCGGCCACGCCCTCAAGCGTCTCAAGCACGAGTTCGGAATGATCCTTGAGCCGCACTTCGGACGAAGCATCCACGCTGAGCGATTCAACCTTGAGCGCGGAACCTTCGCGGATTTCGACCTTGCCGCCCTTGCCTGCGTTGCCTGCGGCGGCTTCGACCTTCAAGTCGTCGACCGCAAACGAGCCGTTGACGACCTCAAGCGTACCCGTCGTGGTCACCTTCGCCACGGTTCCCTGCGTCCTGTCGATGCCGGCAGAACCGAAGGTCAGCGTTCCCCCGTTCGTGATTTCGCCGTCCGAAAGCACGGTCTCTCCGGTGTTCCCCACGAGCGTCAGGCTCATGCCCGTCTCGATTTCGACACCGTCGGCAACACCTGAAAGCGACTCGAAGCCCATGCTGTGGGTGAGCACGGAAGTGCTCTCGTCACCCGCATCGGCCCTCGAACTCACAATCAAGGCCGTCTTGTTCAGGTCGTTTTTAAGCTCGCTGCTGCCAACCGTCACCTCGCCTTCAATCTGATTGGCAAAGTCGACCGTCAGATCCTGAATCTTGTTCATCACGGTCAGGGTGACTTCGTCCGACACGGCCTCTCGAATGCTGTTGAGGCCGCCCGTCAAGAGCGCTTCGCTTCCGGTGAGCACAAGGGTGCCGCCATGCAGATTGATACCCGACTTCACCTCACCGACATCACCGATGACCCGATCGCTCGACGTCGTCTCCAGAAGCGTCACGTCGTCAAAGAACTCCGACAACGAGACGTTGAGCGCTCCGCCTTCAAGGTGCAGCGTCCCGCTTTCGCCCAGATCAAGGGCTCCGTTGACCGTGACGGTCGCATGTTCAAGCACGTCAACGTTCAAATCGTTCGAATACGCGTCGAGCGCGAGGCTGACGCCTCCCTCGAGCGCATCCGCGCCGCCCAGGGAGACGGCATTGCCCGCGAGCAGCGTCTTTTGCTGATCCGTCCAGGCGCCTCCCTTGATGAAGAGCTCGGCTCCCGTCAGTTCGGACGCATTGCCCACCGTCAACACATCCGCCCCCATGAGCGTGATGCGGCTGCCCTCGGCTCCCGTCACGGACGCCGCGTTCAGGCTGGCTTGCGCCCCGACCGTCAGCGAACTGCCTTCATGAAGCGCAAGCGCTTCAACGTCGGCCGAACCCGACGCGAGCACCCATTGCGAACCCTCGTTCAGGCTGGCCGTTCCGATGTCGGCGAGATCCTTCACGGCAAGCTCACCCCAGAGGTTGAGCGTCTTCGCCGTCAGAGAACCTGCCAACAGAGAACTGCCGGAGGCCACCGTCACGTTCGTCCAACCGTCGATCACGCCGTTGACCGTGAGCGTCGACGTTTCGTCGGCACCGCCCACCTGGAGCACGGCCTCGGGAAGCGTCAGCTGCAGATCTTCGCCGATGACGCCGCCCGTCGAGTAGTCATAGGTTGCATAGAGATTTCCGCCGATGGCCACGGCGCCCGACGTCGTCACGCTCAAGCCGTCCCGGACGGACGAGGCGGTCGAATTCGAGTACGACGTGCGATGATGAACGCCGTAGACATTCCCGTCAACCGTGGAATCCTTGAGCATCATCGAAATCGCATCGACCTTGGCATTGCCGCCGTTTTGAAGCTCCAGACCGAACAGTTCCCCGTGAATGGCGACGTCCTCAAGCTTGGTCGAGAGCGTGCCGGCCGTCGCCTCGGTCGACAGGCCGACAAAGGCGGTGTGGACGGCGTTTTGGATTTCCGTTCTCTTCAGGTCAATGTCGACGCTGCCGTACTTGGCCGTGATGCGGTCTCCCTCCAAATTGCTGAAGGGATTCAGCCCCCAAACGCCGTCCGAGATCTTGAGGTCGCTCCCCTCCATGACGAGGTCGCCGCGTTCGACGTTGAGTTCGAGACCGGTTTGTTCGACGTCCGCATGCTTGAGCACCATTTCGCTGATGCCGACGAGCGCCTGAATCGAGCTGTCGCTCGCCTTCACCGTCGTCTTTCCGCTGCGGCTTTCAATCTTCGAGCCCGCAACGGAGTAAATGCGATCGTACACGCCGCGAATGCGGTCATTCTCAACCGAAGCACCCGAGACGGCCAGACTGATGTCGCCGACCTCGATGCTCAGCTGCTTGCTCGTCACCGCATCGGGATCGTCTTCAAGCGTGAGGCCGTTCACCTGACCGTGCACGAGCGTATCGCGCACGTCAAGATAAACGTCTCCAATCTTCAAATTGTTGTCCTTCGACACCAGACGAACGGCGTTGACCTGCTCGGACTCAACATGAGCCGCCTGTACCTCGAGTGCGGCAGAAGTATCGACCGCATGCTCGGCATAAATGCCGGTGAGGTCGTCGATCGTAATGACGTCATCCTTCGTGCCGATGACGGCGACGCGGCTTGAGCCCTCATCGCTCACCCACTGGTGGGTCACGCGCGAAGCCGCATCCGCAAAGATCTCCACGGTATTGCCTGCGCCCATCACTTCAATGCTCGAGACGGTGAGCTGGCCCGTGCCGGCAATCGTCACGCGATTGTCGGTGCCGTCGACCGTGACCGCGCCGACATTGGGAATCGCAATGGCATTGTTCGTGAGAAGCTCAACATGCCTGCCGACGGCTTCCGACGAAATGCTGATGTCGCCGGGCCTTGACGAGAGCTTGTCGGCAAAGCCGCCAAGCCCTTCGCCCTCAGATGTCGAAAGGGAGACGCTCTCGTCGTCGGCTCCGACGGCAATGTTCCCGAGAAGAACGCCGTAGGTGTCCACGAAGACGCCCTGAGACGCCCAGTCCTCAAGCATCGTCGTCTTGAATCCGTTGTCCGTGAGAATCAGCGTGCCGATGTAGGTCTCGGTGTTGTTCGCAAAGTCGTAGGTCGCATCGGATCTGTACGTGAGCGCATTGATCTCCGAATTCCTGACATGAACGCCCGCACCCTCATCGAGCATGATCAAATTGCCGTCATAGTCGCTTTCATCAAAGGTGAGCGAGGAGGCGGTGACGATGCCGAGCCCGTGAAGGGCCGAGGCGCCTTCAGCGGTAACGGACGTCATGTCCATATTTTCGTTGACGTGAAGCGAACCGTTTTCAAGATGAAGATTCGACGCTTCGATGCGATCAATCGACAAGTCGACGGTCTCTTCGGCCGATCCGTGAATGAAGAGCGTATCCGCCTTGATGCGGCCGTCGGAGGCGTAGGTAATGGAGACATCATTGCTTGAAACGTCAAGCGTGCCGACCGTGAGAACGCCGCCCTCATAGACCTGCACGAGCGCGCCGTCTTCAAGCTTCAGCGTGCCGTTCACATTGATTTCGCCATAGTTCGCCGCCATTCTTGCGCCGTACCAGCCATCCTCGCCGTCGGGAACCCCCTCAAGCGTCAAATTCCCGAAGGTTGCCTTTGAGAGAAGCGCCTCCGACATGATCTCGCCCTCAGCCGACAAGGCCAGCTCAGGCGCAACGCCTGTAACGCTGAGGCCCACGTTGCCTCTAAAGACGCCTTCTGCAGCCGTGAACGTTGATCCCCGCTGCAGGGTCAGATTGCGGCGGTTTTCCTGCTCGTCCGTCGTCTCGTTCGCCATTTCGAAGCGTCCGCTTACGCGGATGTCGGAAGCCGTATCGGCCAGCACATAATCAATCGTCGTGCCGTCCGCCTCCGTGCGCCTTGTCGTCGAACCCGTTGCCGTGAGCCAGGCATGCTTGCCCAGCGTCATGCTCTCGGCCGTGATCGTCGAATCGGTCACGCTCACAACTGAGTTTTCCCGAACGAGGCGCCCCGACACATCGGTCGATCCGTTCATCGTGCCGTCGAGATAGGCCTTGCCGGTATCGCCCTCAAGCATGACGTCGCCCAGCTGTGCTACGGAAGAAGCAAAGGAGAACGATGTCGATCCCTTCGCCGTCAAGCTTTCGAAATCCACGTTCGCTTGACTGAAGGTCATGGAAGCCGTGCGCAGCGTCGGAATCTCGGCGCGCTGGCCGTCCATCATGTAGCTGTCGTTCGAACTCACGTAGTATTCCGACAGGCCCTGCAGCGTGACGTCGCCGGCCTTGATCACGGCGAGCAGATCCTCGGTTGTCAGATTTCCCTGCTCATCATTCGCCGCCCCGGCCTTCACGCCGTATGCGTACAAGCTGGAGCGCCCCTTGAGCGTCAATCCGTCGGTCTTAAAGGAGGAAGCCCCGTTGACGGTGATGCCGGTCGTCTGATCCATCAGACCAGCCTCATTGTTCTCGAGCACGACTTCGTTCGCAGTCAAGCTGCTTTGCGAACCGTATTGGGTGATGCCGCCCACACTCTGTGCAGTCACGTTCACGGACGAATACTTCCCCAACAGGAGCTTTTGCGTCGTTGCATCAGATCCGTTGGCAAGGGAAAGACTCGCATTTGCCCGAACCCATCGGCCCGTCAGGTCGGTCGCCCCCTGCATCGTGCCGTCTGCGTACTGCATGCCGATGCCGCCCGCCAACGCAATGGTATCCCGAATCGTCAAGCTGGAATTGGCTTGAACGGCGGCCCCCGCGCCTTCGCCCAAAAGAAGGTTGCGGGCCGTTATGTCCCCATAGCTGCTGCTGAGGTTCGCTGCGCGCCTTGTGGGCACGTCCGCAACCTCACCGTCGATCGTATAGCCCTTGTTGGCAACCATCTCCATGGCGCCCTGCAGGTTCAGGTCCTCGTTCACGTCGAGAACGGCCCGCAGCTCGCGCGGCACGCCGTCGTCATCGACCAGAAGAAGACCGTTTGTCCCGATGGCGCTTCCCGCGGCCAGCCCGTTCAACGTGATCGAAGTGCTTCCGCGCATCACGACGTCATTGACGTCGATCGCCGAATCACGAAAGACGCTGACCTGTGAGGCATTGCTCATCAGTCCTTCGGTCTCGTTCGTGAGCGCAAGTCTGCCCGCAATGTTCAATTTCGCGCCGGAGCCCTCGACATACGCGTCAACCAGCTTGCCGCTTTCATTGACATACTGCGAGCCGTTCTCCGTCAACTGTTTCGATGTCGCTCCATTGAGACTGCCGTATGCGCCGTCCCTCAAGGAAAGACTGTTCACGGTCACGTCCGACATCGTAAAAGTGAAGTTCGGACGATAGTATTTGAGAACATCCCCTTCCATCGCAGACATGCCGGCAAACGACACGTCGCCCGTCGTCAAGGAAGAACGGTCACTGACAAACTCCGCTCCGTTCTGAGAGACGGCCAGCATGCGGTCGTCATCAAGCATTCGACCGGCCGCAACGCTGCTCACCTCAAAGGTCGCCGCTCCCGCCACCTCAATGCCGTCCGCCGTCAGGTGCGAACCATTTCGGACGGCAACGGCAGCAGCCTTCGTACGTTCGGTCGGCTCCACATTCTTGACCGTGAGCCAGCCGTCGATTTCAAGCGTCGAACCCGCCCCCTTCAAGTAAAGGTTTTCAACGCTTCCCAACGGATTCTTGAACTCGGTGCCGTCTTCATTGAGACGATTGATCGACCTGCCGCTCAACGTCAAGGACGCGACACCGATCAAGCTGAGGGCTCCGGTCTTCGCATCGGCCGCAGCCAAGGTAAGCGTGGAACGGCGCTCCGTAACTTGATCGTTCACCATGACCGCACCGCCCGCGAGCCTCACTTCGCCGCCATTGGTGTCAAGCACGGCGCGCTTGCCCGCATATTCCGTGCCCGTCTCATTCATGAGACGCCGGCCGTCTACGCCGATGTAGTCTTCCCCGTCCGCGAGGCCAAATACCGACACCTGCGTCCATCCGTTGAGCGAGAGGCCTTGGACATAAAGCTCACTGCCGTCGTTCAAGCCGACGGTCTGCGCCTGAACAGCCGTCTCCGGCGCATTGCGCATCTCCACGATGTCGTTGACCTTCAGCACCGAGTGCGAATCCTGCACTTTGGCGGTTTTGATGCTTTTGTTGCCGTTCTGGGCCTGAACGACGACCTCAGTGCCGTCGTCATTGAGCATGTTGGCGCTCTGTCCGCCCAACGAGACATTCGCGCCGTTATCCATCACGAGGGAACCGATTTCAAGATCGGAACCAGCCGCACTGAGAGTGGCCTTGCCCTTGCCGGCGCCAAGCGTATTGTCGCCTCGAAGCACATAGGCATCGGTCACCTTCAAGGTGCCGCGCACGCCTGCATTTCGGCCGTTCTCGTCCTGCCAAAGCGTGCCGTCCACATCGACCACCTGTCCGGCAGGTGCGCCATATACATAGAGGGACGTCTGCCCATTCTGTTCAGCGGCGTTCGCCGTGAACGTCGCACCATGATTGAACGTGATTTGAGGCGTCTTGCCGTTGTCAGCCTGATCAAAACTGAACTTGCCTTCAACCGTCAGGCTCGACTGCGTGCCCGCCTCAAGAAAACCCTGTTTCGCGCCAAGGACGGTCGTATAATCCGTTCCGTCGGCGTTTTTGCGCGTTGAAGTCCCCCCTTGAATCGTGGATGACGTATAGCCCTCAAGCGCCATGTCGCCTCGAACGTGGACTTGACCTGCGATGACGCTCAAGGCCGCAGACTTATCGGTCATGTCGGACTTCAAGAGCAGCGAGTCAACCGAAGCCTTTGCCAAGAGAGAGGCCGCGCGACCATTTTCTTCATAACGCTGCCCATCCTCGCCGATGATCCCGGACGAGGCTTTTACGCCTTCAAGCGCCAGCTTTACATTGCCTACAAATTGGGCACCCCCCCCCCGAAAGGCTTGAGTCAGAGGCAATTTTAATGACCGCTTGACCGGCAGCATCACTGTTGGCAACGTCAATGGCGCCTTTGACCGTCAATGTCGAGCCCGTGCCAGCAACCGTCTTCGCCGTTGCCAGCTGCACCGTCCCCTGAGCGTTGGTCGCCGTGACCTCGCGCCCGTCCTCATCCAAGGGCTGCGCCGTGTCGGCGCTCAGCGAAATGTCGGCTCTGCCGTTGACGATCAGCTTCCCGACCGTCACGTCACCCGCCTTGACGGCGAGTCTGGCGGCGGTTGCTTCGTATGATTCAAGGGAATAGTCGCCGGTGACCTCAAGCTGAGCGCGCAGGCCTTCTGGGCGCCCGTCTTCGTCCCGCAGCAGCGTTCCGTCCTCGGCCAAGGCCTTGCCGGCAGCCGTGCCCGTCAATGTGACGGAAGAGCCGGCCTGCTTCAGATCAGTGGCGACTGCAAGGGTGCTGTCGCCCGTGATGCTCAGAGACACGTCACTCTGCTTCCCTGACAATTCAAGGGCCTTGACGCTGGCATGCGAACCCGTGCCGCGGACCTGCCCAGAAAGCCTCGTTCCGACACTGGTCAGATACTCTCCCTTGTCGTTGCCCGGTTCGTCGGCAGTTGCTTTTCGGTAAGAGTTCAAACCGGTCAGAATGACTTCACCCTTGGTTTCGACGCTCAACACACCCGCCTCAAGCGTCGTGGTCGTGAACGTCGCCCTGGGCTTGGTTGCGTCGCCTTCAACCAGGATGCGGTCATATTGAAGCGATTCATTCTGGAATGACTGATTGGTCGTGACGTTTAGATCCTCGGCCCAGACCGTGCCCGTGCCGGTCAGACCAGCAGCGATCAACGGAATCAGTACACGCCCGAGCTGAGCTCCTTCACGAGACTTCTCCTTTCCGTGCGACCGATGGTGTTCATTACATACGACAACCCCTTGTCGGACAGCGGACCACAAGGTTCGATAGATTTTGTTCATGGATAATACCTTTTTGTGCTATCAATGAGTATCTGCGTCTCGCCCACTGCTGAACAAGGTTTCGCTTCATATTCCTTGAAGACAAAATCAAAATGATCTGAACAACAGAGGACAAGTCGATTATCCATTCTACACAGCGCATCGTTTTTCGTCTCTCCTGAACATTTTGAGAATTACCCATACATGGAGCCGACGTTGCATCGACACAACCGAGCCTGCCATTTCACGCTTTCAACTGCGCAACATGCAGAGGAAGAGTGGCGCGCCCATGCGAAGCCCCGCCGAGTCGCCGTCGTCCGCCACCGGAGGCGCTGACGACGCCTGAGATCAACCTCAACCGAGGTGCACGGTGCACAAACCGAAACAATGCAAATGCCGACTATCATGAGGCCCGTCGAGCTGACATCCTTGCCGCGCTTGTGTACCAGAACCGAGTTGGATCGGTGTCTTCTCAAGCTTTTGAGCAGCGACACTGACTGCTTTCCGGAGCTTGTCCCCCCGGGATTGCGTTACTCCCGCAAACGAATAATTGTTAAGCGGCTCCCTGCCTGTGTTAGCTAGAAGTTGAGCTTTCACCACCCCGAACTTAGAGGTTGTAACGAATAGCTTTCACAACTAAGTGTTAACCCTACCCCCCCCCTTCCGGCAATCAATTACTCTCCCTCTAAAAGCATTTGCTCTCCAAATGCTTACGAGTCCAACCATCCGATTTATGGGTAGAGATATGAATACCATTTATAGGGTCATTTTCAACAAGTCAAGAGGGGTTCTCATGGTCGTTAATGAACTGACATCGTCAGTTCAAGCCAAGGGCGCGAAAACAGTATTGGCTGCGACAGTTGGTATTTTGTTGGCTGCTGGGTCGGCTCAAGCTGAATACTTCAATCAGAATGTCACCTTATCTGAGGATACTGTCGTCCAAACAGGGTTTGACAACACTACAAGGCATTATGCCGCTTTTGGCGTAAACCAAAATGGAGAAGGCCACTCCTTTACGATCGATACAAGAGGTTATCAGCTAACCATTCAAAATACGTCAGAAGACAACAATATGTATGTCGGCCTTTCAAGCCTGACCTCTCACAACAATATCAATAGCGGTCCTAGAGCGGCTTCCTTGCTCCTCAAGGGAAGCGTAACTTTCGACATCAATACTCAAAACAGCGCCTCCTTCGGAATACGAAATACAGGCATGTCGAACATCAGGGTCGATGGCGATATCTCTGGCAATGTGTCAAGCAATAATAGTTACGTAATGGGAGTGACTATCCAGAAATTGGCTTCAAGTATTGATATTGAAGGTAATGTTGATTTAACCGTTACTTCCAATAGTAGTGATTTTAAGCAGGGTTTAGGGGCATATGGGCTTGTGGCTTCAGGATGGGGAGCTACGTATGATCCGAACAAAGACCCTATATTGGACGAAAAAGAACGCTCACGTATCTCTCTTGAAAATTCGGTCAATGTAATTGCGACTGGTATTCATGCATTAGCGGCACAAACTGCGCAAAGTGGGGAAATTCTATTTAATGGAACAACTTCGACTCTGACGGCAAAGGGACAAACAGTAAGCGGATTGGATATTTCGAATGCAACAGGTCGCATTCTGTACAAGCAAGGAACACATGCTGTTATAACTGAACTAGCAAAAGAGACGGATTCCGACGTCTTGTATACCAATTACGGCATTTCGAATCGAGGTGTTCTGGAAGTACAGAACGGAGTGCGCACTTTTGATGTAACCGTGAAAGGAGTAGGCTCGGATACCTCCAAAGTATTTGGGTCAATCGGGACGGAACTGCATGCCGTTGGTTTTGTTACAGATTGGTACCTAGATGAAGCAGCACAGAAAGTCGAAGATAAAAGCGCTTATCGAGCCCAGACCAACTTGCTTGCGCAAAACACCCATATTACCGTAACAGATGGGACGACAACCCCAGGTGACGGCAAAGTCGGCGGAATGCTTCTCAATAACGGTGACTTAGTCACAGGTACCCAGACGAAGCTCTCCGTTGACGTAACGACAGCCAGCACCGGCGACGTGTTTGGAGTCAATCTGGGATTGAACTCCAACAGTCAGTTCAAAGGTGACTCCACCATTACTGTCGATGCGAACAAGGCTGCCATTGCAGTCGGCTTGGACGCAGGCATTAGTAATACAAATATCCATACAGGAACGGAAACGCAGAGCAATGCCACTGGAACATTCGACGGCGGCCTTCAAATCAGTGTCGCGGGCGCGGATAAGGTCTACGGTTTTCGCGCAACGGACAATGCCAATGTGACGGTGCATAACCTCAACGTTAACACCACGAGCACAGGCGGCATTATGCGCGGCGTTCACGTCAATGCGGCTGATGTTCACGCTACGGGCAAGACACTGACCGTGAACGCCGAATCTTCCGCTGGCGATGAGATCTTTGGCATCAATGCGGTTATGGGCGGAACGTTCACCAATGATGCTGAACTGACGACGGTCACACTGTCCGGACATGCGCACTACATGGATGGCTTGAGAACAGTTGAAGGGCAGCAAACGTTCAATGGCAATCTAAACCTTCACATGACGAATGCGTTTAGCGACTCCAATCCGGACACTGCCGGACAAATGATCGGCCTGAATGCGCAGGGCGACGCCGGCGCTCCCGATAACGTCATTACGATGAATGGCGCAACGACGACGATTGACGTGACGGCCACGGGCGGCGAAACCAATGTGTATGGCATCTCCCCATCCGGCGGAAACTCGACCGTGAATTTGAATGGACAGAATGTAGTCGTCAATGTTCAGACCGATGCCAGTGGAACCCAGTCAGCAACCGCATTGGGGCCCGCCTATGGCGGCACGCTCAACGTCTCTGCCGATACGCAGATCGAAGCTCACGCCAAAGCGGAGAACGGCATGGCTGTTGTTCTTTGGTCTGAGAACTTTTCCAATGACGCCGGCATTGTCAATATGCAGGGCACGTTGACCGGGGATGCTTCGGGCAATACCGCTTTCGGCATTCTGAATGACCTCTCTGAAATGACGAACGAGTCCATGGGAGGCGTATTGACGATGACCGGGGATATCGATCTCGCCGTGACAGGTAAAGAGACCGCGACCGGCATCTCTGTAGTCAATACGACAGTCAATTCCGGAACCAATCATGCGGTTAAGACCTCCTCTTCGATCACTGGGAATTTGGCACTGACGGTCAACTCCGAAAACCAGGCCATCGGGGTGATTCTTGGAGGTCAGTCAGATTTGACACTTGGAAGTACCAATAAGGCTGTAGTCCTCGATGTTTCCGGCACAAATGCCGTCGAGGGCGTTCATCTCGAAAACGGGGCAACGCTGGCTGTTGACGGAAAGCTCACTGTGACTGCAACGGCTAAGGCCGGCGGAAGCGTCGGGGCTTATGTGGGTGCCGGTTCTGCACTTATCATCAATCACGACAGCACCATCAAAGCCGACAAGGCCTTCACCGGTGAGGGTACCTTGACATTCACGAACGGCTCTCACAGCTTCGGAACGTCTTCTCTTGCCGGTTTCAAAGGCACAGTCGACTTTACTGGCGGCACGATGACCCTTACGAGCGACAACGGCTACTTCGGCAATGTCGTGAATCTTGCCGGAGGCACGCTTGACGTTTCCCAAGCTGACGAGATTGATTGGACGAAGACCACACTCGAAAATTCAAGTCAGATCATTGCCACAACGGATCAATTCTTTGAAAACGGGCTCGGAACTGACGGTACCGTCACGAACACGGGCAAGTACACGGGCCTGACCAACATCAACGGCGGCACGATCACGTTCAACGATGGAAAGTACAACTTATGGTACGCCGGCTCCGCCACGGAACAGATCGAACGTCAGGAAAAAGATGAGGTTAAGGATGTGACCGTCGTCTTCTCCGGCGACTTGGTCATGGCCGACCATCCAGGCGCCATTGACAAAACAACGACGAACACGGTGACAGTGGCTGAAGCCAACAATGCTTACACGTCTGCCAATCATGCCGTGCTCTCCCAAGTGACGCTCGACGCGACGGCAGCGGCGGACAAGTTGACGGTCGGTCGCGGCGATGGCACGGTCTTGCAGTCGAACCTCGGCTTCAAGGACATTAAGGTCGCTGAGACCGCAGGTGAAGTTCTCATCAACGACAACCGCACGCTTACGCTCGTTGGCTCTGCCGACAACGGAGATCTGTTTGTCGACGGCAATGACAAGCTCGCCGTCAACATCGGCACGGACGGCTCCAAGGGCCAACTTCATCTCGGCGCTTCCGGGCTTGGCTTCAAGGGAAATGTGAATGCCGCCATGACGGTTGGCGAGGACGGCCTCCTGACGGTTGCAGATGGTGTTTACACGATTGAAAAGACCCTCACCAACGAAGGAACAGTCACGCTCAAGGGCCAACAGGCCAAGCTTTCCGTTGTCGACTTGACGAATAAGGGCACAATCGACGCGGGCGAAGGCTGGCTTGAACTTACGGGCACGTTCGACAATGCCAGCGGCACGATCAAAGCTCAAAATCTCGCCGTCGCCAACGGCACGGACGCCAACATTGAAGGCCTCAAGAACCTGACGATCCTTGATGCCGGCAACGGAACCGGCTTTTCGACCCATGCCGATCATGCGCTCGATGCGCTTTCCGTCAACGAAAAGGGCAAGCTCGCCATTGAAAGCGTGGTTTCGGCCAAGACGTTCGTCAATGCCGGAACAGTCACGTCTTCGAAGGGCCTGTCGCTTGGAACGGGGAACAACAAGGGCGTGATGAAGATCACCGGCGACCTGACGGCATCCAGCCTGCTTTCGAACGAGGGCGAGCTCTCCGCTTCCGGCCTCGTCAAGACGGAAGGCAAGATCCAGAACCTCGAGAAAGGAACGCTTGCCGCCGGTTCGCTCGCTTCAAACGAACTGCTCAATCAGGGCACGATGACGGTGACGGGCACGGCCGACGCGGCAACGCTTGCCAATACCGGCAGCTTTACGGCTGAAGTGCTCAATGTCGCCAACGGTACGGACACCGGCTCGACGTTCGACGTCAAGACCCTCAATGTCAAGGGCGGCACCTTCACGCTCGGCGTTGACCGCGAGCTCGGTACGGTAACGATTGCCGATAAGAGCGCCATCGAGGCTAAGGGAAAGCTTGATGCCGACACGCTCGAAGTGGCGGCGGGCGGCAAGCTCGCGGCCGAAGACTTGGCCGTTGCCTCGGGCTATGACAACAGCACCGAAAATACGGTGAAAAAACTGACGGTGAAGGCGTCCGAATCTGGCTTTGCGCTCGGCGCGGACCGTGCGTTTGACACCCTCTCCGTGTCCGATGGCGCATCCCTGAAGGCTCAGACGCTGACGGCCTCGCTCACCAACGCCGGCACGCTGACGGCTCAAAAGCTTGCCGGTTCTGCAACCAACCAAGCAGGAGCGCATCTCTACGCTGCCACTGCAGCGCTCGACAAGCTCACGAATGAGGGGATGGTTGAAACGCAAACGGCCGACGTGAAGGACCTTGCCACGACGGGCAGCTTCAAGGCCGATTCGCTCACCGTAGGCAACGGCTCCGAATCGGGCACGTTCGAAGTCAAGAACCTGAACGTCAAGGGCGGCACGTTCACCCTTGGCGAGGGCCATTCCGTTGAAACGCTCAATGTCGCCGATGCGAGCACGGTGAAGGCGGCTGAGGCGATCGTAGTCGACACGCTTCAGGTTGAAGCCGGCGGCCAGCTGAGCGCGAAGACGCTCTCCGTGGCTTCGGGCTATGACAACAGCAAGGCCAATGATGTGACGAAGCTCGTCGTCAAGGCATCTGAATCGGGCTTTGCGCTTGAGCAGGACCGCGTGATTGATGCGGTCGACGTTCAGGAGGGGGCAAAGCTCACGGC
>ERZ1026870.44-NODE-44-length-68110-cov-139.737977_pt1 | contig 68110 bp, 65 predicted proteins | sample MGYA00380165_ERZ1026870 | MGnify/ENA primary metagenome ERZ1026870 (study PRJEB33269, sample SAMEA4719801) | human gut metagenome | biome: human-associated habitat; feature: organic feature; material: feces | place: Cameroon | collected 2013-10 ...
CCACCTATTTATAATAGGTTCACAAAACCGTTTTTTAAGAATACGGTGGATGCTAAAGAGTGGTATCATCAGGTGGATTGTGAGAACCTGACGCAAGTAAGAGATTATTGCGACAGACGAGGATACAGTACGGATTACTATATCCTAGTGGATTTCTCCAAACCATCTGGCAAGAAGAGGTTCTTTATCTATGACTTGCAGCGTGGCAAAAGAGTAATGAGCAGCTATTGCATGCACGGAAGCGGTAAAGGCAATACGGCTGCTCAACCAAAGTTCAGTAATAACCTTGGAAGTGGATGTACGAGTCTTGGAAGATATGTCATGATAGGAAAGGGGGGAATGAAGTTCAAGAACTGCGTTCGCCTTCGAGGGATCGACAAGAGCAATTACCTGGCAGAAGCCCGTGGTATCCTGATCCATTCTGCTGGCAAGGTGACAAGATTCTCCGGTGAGAAGGAGTATATTCCGCTGGGAACAGAGAGCCGTGGCTGCTTTACTGTATCAAGGAGCTGCGTGGAGAAAGTGATGCAGATATACAAGGAATCTTCTAGGAGAAGACCGGTATTGATTTATGCAAAATACAAATAAAAAGAATATTCTATGAAGAAGTTATTGCTGTTTATAGCTGGAATCTCAATCCTGTTTTTAGCAGGTTGTTCCAATGGAAATCAGAGCCATGGCAATGAAATCATGGGAGACAGCCTCCCTGCTGATCCTCCATTGGGTTATGTCATAGAGTTAAAGCCTTTGGGAAATTTCTCACATCAGGAGGCAGAACAGTTGAGAGAAGAACTCGTGAAGCAATTGGGTATCATTCTCTATACGAAACCAAAGGCTTGGGTGGAGGCATCTGTATTTGTTGGAGACAAGAAAGAAATACCTGCCTCATGTCTCTACAAACCAAGAAACAGGTATTGGGCTGGAGGAATCCTGAAAATGTTGCATGAAGAGCATGGAGGTAATGATGAAATCGTAACGATAGGTTTGACGCATCGAGACATCTCTACTTCTATTCATGGACAATACAACTATGGAATCATGGGATTGAGTTTCCGGCCAGGTGACGCCTGTGTGGTTTCAACCTTCCGATTGAAACGAAAGGATGACTTATGGAAAGTAACAATTCATGAATTCCTGCATTCTCGTGGCTTGCCGCATTGCAAGAAGAATGCCCCGAAGTGCCTGATGCAGGATGCTCATAGCAAGAATACTTTCTACATGAAAAACGGATTGTGCCAAGATTGCCAAAACTCTTTAAAAAGCATCATTGACAATCTAAATGAGAATGCAGACTAACCCATCTTTTTGCTTATAATTTTGTCGCAGGTGTTTAGTAATAACTATACAGAACCCAGAATTCAAAGTAAACTATCATCACTCTATATTCAACTATCTAAGAACTGAAAAGGTCTATTCTTAGGGTATGCCATATTTAGGTGTACCCTATAGAATGGACTGATTAAAAGCAAGCATATCAAAAACAAAAAATTCCACTAAATCGATGCACACCAAAAACATTCAAGAATCTCAAGCAAATGAAGAATAAAGAACCTTTGGCCAGATGTAAGAGAATGAACACTACACCTACTTAGTTGAGAAGTGACACAGCTCGTTCCCAAACCAAAGGAAGAAAGGCTGATATAAGCAACAAGGTTAGTACTCGTTTGTCACTATGAAATATATCCTACATTTAGTAGTAAATACTCGGGAGCAACCTTTCTCAAATGCAGTTGGCACTTCTCAGTCAGCCCAATTCCGACCAATATCCAACTACCATACAAAACATTGGCGGTAAAAATGAGAACGTCTATGCACCCTCTCTCTCTATCCAACATTTTTGGTTTATAACAATTGATCAATGCATTTAACAGAAATACACCATCAATAATAAAATACATAGGTACTATCAAACAGAGATTATCCCTTATTGTAGTGGAAGATGGTCTCGTACCGTGCAAAAGAAAGTATTTATAAAAAAGATATTTTGTCTTAATCCTTGTTGTAGTGGACAATGGTCTCGTACTCGACCTTATAAGACTATTCTGATTATCAATAAGTTAAAGAACTCTACTAAACAATTCTTTACTTTTCTTAACCGAAAATTAACTTTTCCTTAGCGGGTGCTAAGGTACGACTATTTTTCGAGATATGCAAGCCAATTATTCTTAAATATTTAGCCCTTTCAAACCCAAAAATTTAACTCTATTAACTATCTGCATCCATCGCAATAGAAGCGAATTCAACAATAAACAGGGTAAAATGAAGGAAAATGCATGATTCATGCATATAATAGGTAGAGAAAGTATGCCAAAATGACAAAAAACAAGAAAAATGAGCCAGTGAAATATCATTTCACTATATACTCTTACCTTTGCACCCAGAAAACCAAAGCACCTATGGTTAAAGTTAGGAGCACATTAAAATTATGAGAGTAATGGAAATTGAGATTAAGAACATTTTAACTAGCTGGGAATCTTCTCTTGTACGCTACGGAAAGATTGACAGCTGGAACTATTCAGAGAATCTAACAACATTGGGACGATATCTGCGATCCAATGAGAGCACATTAGAAGAGCACTACCTGATCAAGTACATCAGAGACAGCATCATCGGAGTGAACTTCAACGTCAAGAGCGTGCTGAAAGCCATCCAGAAGCTCATGAACCTGGAAGCAGCAAAAGAGAAAGAGCTCACATCCATGCTGGTGAAAATGGATGGAAACAGAATTGTCCTGAATGGCCAGGATGTACGCTTCAAGAAAGAGACCGAGAAAATCTTCAAGGAGAAGCTCAAGTTCAAGAAAGGAATGCTGCTCCGTAACTTCGACATTGAGACGGAAGCTCCACATGACTCCAAAAAGGTAAGACGCATCGTGGAGAAGAGAATGTGCCAGGCCTATCACCGGATGCACAAGAAGGATGAAGGCTACAAAACCAGTAACAGGGAGAAATACTGGATGGACAGAGCCACAGCCTTCCAACTGTACAACATCGGACAGAAGGAAAAGGCAAGAAACACAAGAAGAGGCGAATCCACCCACTGGAAATGGAAGAAAGATCCTATCACCCATGAATTAGTCCTCAAGAAGAAAATGGGGTACAAAAATGAAGAAGCTGCACAAAAGGCTATTGCCCAATGGCAGATCAACCACCCATATGATTCCAGGGAGATAACAGCCTACAAATGCAACTACTGCAACAAGTGGCATATCGGGCACAGATCAAAGTTCCTGAATCATCCGGCAATAGACAGCATGATTCCTCAAATGCAGGCTTGTTGCTAAGCCATTGAAAAAGAACAAAGAGAAATATATGGAATCGTCTTGCCAGCTTTGCTGATGTAACTGGAATCAATGGCTATAGCCATCTTCCAAGTTCACCAAAAAGGGCTTGGCAAGTGATACAAAAAGTTTGAGCTAACCAATGCATTCGACTTTTTCAAGCCGAATGCATTGCAATAGGTCTGCTCAACATACGAGCCAAACCTCTCCATTGCGGTGAAATTTATCTTCTTGGAATCACCATGAATAAAATTTTCACCTCAAAGAGTATTTTCTCGAAACTTTTTGTTAACTTTGCAACAGAATAAACAATTACATCGTTAAAGATGTCCCTATATACATCAAGCACAGCATTCACAAATACTGCAGTTGCTGTAATTTACAAAGCTACAGCATCTATTTGCCATTGATCAACTCAGAATGTAAATGATTAACAATCCATTAATAATAAACAAAACAAAAAATAAGAGAATGAACTATTTTAAATTGTTTGCCACTTTAGTAAAGGCTATGGTGAAGTCTTTGAGCACACGTCAGTATGTTCTTACTTTCGAAAAAGAGAGTGATAACCTATGGTATATTAAAATGCCTTGGGCTGGACATCATCATAACTTGCAGATGGTAGCAGGAGCCAACCATCTGTTGGAGACTTTCAAGTCTAGATTGGTCACTGTACGTGTATCTTACGAACAGAAAGAATCTACAGATATCTGTCTTACCAGACAATATTACAGAATCTTTGGTGGTGCAACATACAAGGTTTCCAATTTAGAGGGATTCACAAAGGAGGTTTGGATTTGCCCGGTTACATTGTTCGTACTTGGTAAATACCCAAAACGAATTTATGTCTCTAACTCTCAGAAGTAACATAGTTCATAAACTGGAGAGAATAGTCTGCTATGTTTACCTTTCAAGGGATAGTGGTATTAATAGATAACTAAAAGATAATAAAAATGAGTAAGGAAGTAAAGATTTCAGTTATCAAGTTTGAAATGGTCAACGGTAAGAAGACCTATAAGTCGTTTACCTTTAAGTTGAATCCAAAGGAAATGGCAAAGTTCAAGACCGAGGCAACGGTGAAGAAGAAGGTGGCAGAATACGTGGCTAAAAGTGGCGTATATAAGCCTTCTGAACTTCAGAACTTAAAATACGACATGAAAGAGTTCCTGGAGGAATGGAAGAAGATGGTTCCTGTGGTGGAAGCAGAAGAGCTTGCTAAACTGGATAAGTCGCCTAATAATCCCGAAACTCGCGTTACCCCTCATCTCATCAGCCGTCTTGCCGCCGGTGAAATCTTTGTATTCGGCTCCAACGCCATGGGACATCATGATGGTGGTGCGGCAAAGACTGCCCTGGAGAAGTTCGGTGCCATCAGAGGACAGGGACATGGTTTGCAGGGAATGAGTTACGCCATCGATTCAATGAGTGGTATGGAAGCTATGAAAAAGGATGTGGATGAATTCATCGAGTTTGCCAAGAATCACCCTGATAAAACATTCTTTGTGACATTGATTGGTTGCGGCATCGCCGGATATTCTCCAGAAGAGATGGCTCCTCTGTTTGAAAGATGCTACGATCTCGAGAATGTGTGCCTTCCTTCTGAGTTCTGGGACATCATCGGATGGCCTAAGGTTCAGCAGCCACACTATGATCTCTTACGTTTCCTGGATGCTCAGGAGTTTGCCTATACCCAGGCTTTGAGAGAACTGAAGGAAGGACGAAAGCAAAGCCATTGGATATGGTATATCTTCCCACAGCAGAAAGGACTTGGTCATAGCTACAACGCAAACTACTATGGTTTGGATGGCGAGGGTGAAGCCAGAGCCTATATTGAACATGAAATCCTGGGTGAAAGACTCCGTGAATGCTGCAAGGCGCTCCTGCTCCACAAGGGTAAGGACATCGAATACATCATGGGAAGCGGAGTTGACGTGATGAAGCTCAACACCTCTATGAATCTCTTCAATAGAGTGAGTCCGAATGATGTGTTTGAGGAAGTTTTGGATGCATTCTTTTAAAACCATTTTTCAGAAAGATACCAGAGTTATTGAAAAGAAAATAGATAAAACAATGCATATGGAAACTATTATTTCAACGATTGTGATTGTAGCTTGTATCTACTTCTTTTCTCGTAGAAAAACAAAAGCTACAGAACAAGAGACAGACGGCTGTACGCAATCTGAGAATTCAGCAGACATGCAGCAAGAAGAAAAGCAGGAAGAACCTCCACACACCAGGGATTTGTGCATTGAGCTACTGAAGCAGTTAAACTGTGAGGTATCTGTTGAAGAAGAGGACGAAAACCGCTTATATTTTGAGTATCATGGAGAACATTTCATCATTGATGCCACCAACGAGAGTTTCTTCATTAATATTTGGGATCCAAAGTGGTATATTGTTCCATTGGATGATCTAGAACAAATGTCTAATGTACGTAAGGCAATTAACACAATCAACAACTATAGTGGAACAACCATTGTTTACTGCATAGAGGAAGAAGAACAGAAATTTGTTCTCCATTCCAAACGCCAATGTATACTACCCAAAGATTTGCCCAACGTGAAAGAACACCTGAGTGCTCTACTGAATGATTTTTTACAGTCAAACTATGGTTAACTGAACAAATTGGCATACAAAACAAAGAAAATTGACAATTCTTGTCTTGATACAGCAGTATTTTCATCCCACATGGGATGAAAATACGAACTGATGTGATAGTACTGGAAATCAATACCATACTACCCCTTCTTTTTACTTGTAATTCTGTCGCAGGCAGTTTATCACCCATACAGACGCTAACCCCATATTCCTGCAACCATTTGATTGCAGGAATATGGTGGTTAGAGGGCATGATCCACCAAAACATACGCATGCCTCTCCACGTCATATTTAAACCGATGCCTTGCATCCAGTCTCATGCTGCCTTCCATGGACGATTTCGTCGAATTCGGGAAAAACACCTTTACTTGCTGATAAATGTCGCTGAGCGGCAATGGTTTGCCAGCAAGAGACAATACCTCATAAATCTTGTCTACCATCGTTCCCCAATAGATATGCTCCCAAGACGCCAACCCATAGTAGCCTGACAGTCCAACGGATTTTACCCCCTCCATTTTATTCAAATAAACGCGGATGGTATTAACGGTAAGATGACGATAAGCAGGACACCTTCTATGAAAAATGTCTCTCATTTCCTCCGCTCTCATAGGTTTGCCTCTTTCTTTCAAAATCTCCAACAGCTCAGAAGTAACGGAAACTTTGTTTCTCTCAGCCACGAAGCCACCTTCATCATCCACTACCAAACCAAAGGTCTCCAACATCAGATAAGTAAAGAAAGATAGAAAATGCTCTTTACCACCTAATTTCTGAACATCCAGCTCCTTTAAAAACATACTTGCCTGATAATGTTCATCTGTGAAACGATTGATAGCCAGCAGTTCTTTCATTTTAGTAACTAGCTTAGCTATTTCATCAGTATCAAAAAGACTTGCATTCACCAATATGAATCTGTTTTTAGATTCGAACTTTCTAAACTGCTTGTTTGAAGGATAGCCAGGGTTCCTCAAAAATATAAGTTCCATCAACCCAATGGCATCCGTCTGCAAACGCTCCTTTTCCAAGATACTTCTGCAAACTGGCGAAAAGAATCCTATGAACGGCATTTCATACAAAAAGTCATAACATTTCCAATGTTCATCCAGTATAATTGGGTCAGTACTCTTCACCATTGGATGGGAAAGATAATTTTTAAGTATATACGGCGTTATATGATATTCTTCCCTCAACTCCTGAGAAGTTTTTCTTTTTCTACCGATTCCTCTATATTCTAAGGAAACTTTCCTTCCTTCATTCCACATTCCAAACTGCAGATAATCCGAAAAAAGAGTGAACATCGGATAATAACCATTTACCTGATGAAAATCTGTAACAAAGGATACGCTTTTATCCGACATGAAAGGAAACAATCCAATAGTACATTGACCTGAATGTTCAAAGTCCAAAGATGTATATGCATCTACGAAATGTGTAAGCAAAGAAAAAGAGTAATAAGAATTCAAGGGATGATTAAGCTTAAATTCTATATCATAACAGAACTCTTTGTCTAGGCTCCGAGTAGAGTATATTTCTGATAAACCTAATTCATACGTCAACCTATCCTCTATGAAAGGATGCAACTGGATAAAGTCATTTGCACCAAAGAACTTTTCCATGACCGAATAATGCGATTCCAACAAGAGCCTACTCTTATTAGAAAGATGGGAATAAAGTATCATCCCTAAGACCTTACTACCCACTTGATAACGATACTGCATAGCACTATCTTTGACCGAATAATAAAAGTCATTGCGATCATCCAGAATCAAAGATTTCAAACAAACCAAATAGATATATAAGCATGAAGCAGCCTGAGGATAATTATTCACCATCTCCATCAAATTAGATTCATTTATACAAATAAGCTTCAGTATTTCTAACGAGGACGGGAATATTGCCTGAAATTCCTTGCCATCTTCGACATTCTCACATAAATGCGCATAACAGATATCCATCTTCTGTATGACCTCATCACTACAATATCGCTTTACCTCCAAGAGGGGATCTTGAGATTCAATAGCAGCAAAGACATGCTTCACATCATAGACAATCTTCTTTCCTATCCTTGGCATTGCAGACAACTTTTCCATTCCCATAGCCTTAATGTCTCCAACAGTAAATAAAGAAAGAGCTTCAAGCTTATGGTGAGTAAATGATGATATCAGCTTGTCATGTAACAATCGATGTATTGATGTATTAAAATTATACATAGTTATTTTTTTATGTTTTTCTCCTTGGCATAGTAATCGTCCAGGAAATACTCATTGTTAATTGCAAAAGTAGTCATATAAAGCGCCTTCTCCTTCTTATCATGCTCAGAATTTATAGTCATCAGAAGCATTTCGTTCACATCTGTGATACAAATACCAACCCTATCAGTCACATAAAAAGCCAACACCCAAAGAAGAGAAAAGCAAAAGTAAAAGAACCAGTAAACCTGTGCAGATGCCACAGCAGTACCCACACAAATCAAAAGGATAGCCTGAACAGTTCTCTTGTTCAATCCTTCTTTTAAAAAATACCAGTTCATCTTCATACATTTAAGTACTTTAATACGATGAGACAAAAGTACAAAAAATATCAGAAAGAGCCAACTTTACGTTAGATTTTATACCAATACACCCCCAAAAAACATAAAAACAAGATGATTGCATCATAAAGAAGCCTATTTCAGCACTCCACAAAAACGTATCACTAAGAAGAACCCATGATGAATTACCCTGCTGTACCGAGGAAAATAAGAGAAGAGAGAAAAAAGAAACACCAAACCACGAAGAAAGCTTTCTCTATATCACCCCGCACCTCCTAAGATTCCTGCCCTCCAGGCTACTCAACAACAAACAGCTAAAAGCTCAAGAAATGAAGGAAAATGCATGAGTTCTATATATAATAAGGTATAGAAGTATGCCTAAATAACAAAAAATGGGAAAAATGAGCCAGTGAAATATAATTTCACTATACCCCCCTACTTTTGCACCCAGAAAAACCAAAGCCGCTATGGTTAAGTAGTTAGCGACATTATTGAATACAAACATTAAATAGCAATAATAGAAGGCAAAACGGGAAAAATGAGTGAGTGAAATATCATTTCAAAAACCCACAGTACTTTTGCAAACGAAAACAAGAACAAGAAGTTTAACCCATTAATATCAAATGACATGAGCTATACATATAATTACATCATGGAATACCTCCCAAAGAGATACTCCGCAACAAGGAAGCAAGAGAGTGACAGACAAGTCATCTACGACTTCAAAAACGGCTACTGCAGCCTTAGCTTGATGAACGCAATCGTAGAACACATCAAGGAAATCAAAAAAGAACTGGGTGGCAACAACTGGAGAGTATGCTTCATACCAGCATCCACCCACCACAAGACAGCTTGCCGCTACCAAAAGCTCGCAGCCTTCATCGAGAAGGAAACAGGAATTGCCTGCGACTACCACACCATCCTGCCAATCCAGGACCAGGAATCAGGCCACATCACAGGCAAGAAGACAAACCCGGCAGAGAACTTCAACATCAAGACAAGCGACGTTGCCGGCAAAAACATCATCCTCATAGATGACGTCATCACAAGAGGCATGACATTCATGCAAACAACCAACAAGCTCACCAGAAATGGTGCCAACATGGTAAGAGGTCTCTTCCTCGCCAAAACAGTCAATCCAGACTGGGTCAGACATTCAGCCTGACCCACCAAAGGAAAGGGCAGAACACCCAGCAGCATCTCCCACATGGGAATAAGACAACAATATCAATTAAGTAAATAAAGAAACAAACATTTAAAATTATGAACAATTATACAAAACATATTGGTATCGTTACCAATTACATCGACAACAAGTATTCAATTACAGTTGACAACAAAACCATTCACATGCCATTCGAGATCATGCACAAACTCTCAGTATTTCCTCCATCAGTAATGGATGGAGATCACCTGGAAATTGGAGCACAGATCACCTTGGCAAAGAAGGATGAGAGAATCTTCTATCCTGACCGTGACACCTACGGAACCACGAGACAGGAAACAAGAAGCTACACAGATGGTTCCTACCTGCTCAAGGATGCAAAACCCTTTAAGCAAGACATCAGCTTCCAGGAGATGGTGAGTAAGTTCAATACCCTGATGACAACCCTCCCTGAGACAACGAGAATGGAGGCACTCAATACCCTGATGTCTATGGAGCTGACAGAGGAACAGAAACAAGAGAAGCTCGCTTGCATGGTGGAATTTCCATTGGACTTGGAAGAGAATGCAACATTGGAGAAGAAGGGTAGCCTGTTCGACTTGGCAAAAAAGTCCAAAGACGATAAACCACAAATCAGAGAAACCGTGGAGTCCATTGCTGCCATGTGTAACTGCAGCTATCAGCAGACATGCCAACTCGTGGTGGGAATCAACAGCAAGACCAACAAGACCTGCAAGCTCCAGGATGAGATCGCTACGTTCTATCCTCAGATTGCTACCCTGGACCAGTTCCAAAACACCGTACTGGTTCCATTCATCAAGTCCTACACCTATGACAATCCCCTGCTGATGTCATCACTCAAGTACAACTGGTACAGCTACAATGGTGACTTGCTGCTCGTCATAGAAATCAACTATCAGGGAGACCCAGTCATCTGCAAAGGTGGAAGATTACCATACCGATGCGACTCTGCCAAAATGGTTGCAGAAGGAGCAGATCTGGTAAACATGATCAAGAAATTAAGCAAAATCGCCGCATAAGCGGTTAAATGAATATTAACAAAATAAAGTTTTTAACAAAATGAAAACAAACTTAAAATCAAACAAGAACATCATCCCTATGAGAGAGGATGCATCATCAACAGTACAGGCAATCAATAACCTGGAGTACGTAAACCTCATGGAGTATCTCCCAATGAGATTGCCAGCAACGGAAGAGGAAGAGAGAAACCGCAAGATTGTCCATGACTTCAAGAACGGCAAATGCTCACAGGAGCTGAAGAATCAGTTCACCGACGCAATCAAGCAGCTCAAGGACGAACTCAAGGACACTAACCTGAGCGTATGCTTCATGCCGGCCATCACAGCAGACAAGACAGCCCTCCGCTACTCACAACTGGCAACTGCCATCGAGACAGAAACAGGCATACCAAGTGACTACCACACCATCCTGCCAAAGCGAGCAACAGAACTCATGGCTACCGGAAAGACAGATCCAGCAGAGGACTTCCTCTTCAACAAGGAGCAAATCGAGGGAAAAGACATCATCCTGATAGGTGACATCATCACCACGGGAGCCAACTTCACCAAGACAAGTCTAATGCTTGCAGAACTTGGCGCAAAATCAGTCACCGGCCTGTTCTTGGCAAAGACCACCATTACAAAGTAACAAAAAGTTAAATCAAAAAAAATATAAGAAAAATGTATAATTATCAATATCTCAAAGACTATCTCCCAGTGAGATACCAGGCAAATGCCCAGCAATTGGCAGACCGTCAGACTTGCTATAACTTCAAAGACGGCTACCTCAACGACGAAGTTAAGAGTGGATTCCTGAACAAGATCCAGGAAATAACAAATGGAGAGAAGACAGGTTGGGACATCTGCTTCATCCCTGCATCCACCAAGAGCAAGACACAAGCTCGCTACAAAAAGCTTGCTGAAGCAATCCAGGCTGCCGGCTACAAGGTAGCAATCAATGCCATCTACAATGAGCACGACCATGAAGCTGGTCACCTCACAGGAAAAACCGGAAATCCAATCGACGGCTTCGGCTTCAACAGCTGTGACATCGCAGGAAAGAAAATCATCGTCATTGATGACATCATCACAAGAGGAAGAACCTTCCAAATGGTTGCAGAAAAGCTGGAAACCATGGGGGCAGCAAGCGTAACAGGATTGTTCCTGGCAAAGACCTTCAACCCAGATTACCATCCTCACTATGATCCGACGGACGATTACGATTCGGAAGACTACTACGATCCTGCAGACTACTACGAGGAGGAAGAGACATACGACAACTACAACGGTTCATATGCCCAAGACGTAGAAGGCTGGAGCGACCAGGACATAGACGACGTTTTCGACGGCGATCCTGACGCCTACTGGAACATCGACTAGCACAAACAGAACATGCAGCCGCAAAAGCAAGTATTTTTTCTCCAAGATATTGGGAATTCAAAAAGAAATAACTACTCTTACAGCTGTATAACAAAAGTAATAACAAAGAAATAGAACATAAAGAAATATGGCACTCAATACTGAACTCATATTGACATTGAAGAACCTCAAGGGCTGCGGAAACAAAACCGTTCTCTCCATAGCCGAGGTAGCTCCGTCCCAAGTGCAAACCATCGAGGACCTGTGTCACTTCTGGACTACTCTCAAGGGAAAGAAGTTCGAAAAATACTCAGCCACAGATCTCCAGGAAGCCAACAGAAAGGCATTAACCTGCATCAACGATGCAGAAAGAGAAGGTATTGGCATCATCTCCTATTACGAAGAAGCCTTCCCTCAAATCCTGCGCGAGACCATCAATGAAGATGGCAATACAGACGCCCCATTGATTCTGTTCTACAGAGGAAACATCAAAGCACTCCAAATGCCGGGCATCGCCATCATCGGTACAAGAGAACCAACAGAAGCAGGAACCCAAGCAGGAATCTACTTCGCAGAAAAGTTCGCAGAACAAGGCTTCAACATCGTATCAGGTCTTGCCATAGGATGCGACACAACCGGCCACCAAGGAGCATTGAACGTGAAGGGAACTACCACGGCATTCCTTGCCAACGGCTTGGATTGGGAATCCATCTACCCAAAAGAGAACCTGGAACTGGCCAAGAACATAGTGGAAAGCGGAGGACTTCTGCTTTCTGAGTACCCGGTAGGACAAAGAGGCAACCGCTATACCCTGGTGGAGCGTGACAGACTGCAGGCAGGACTCTCAAACACTACCCTCGTCATCCAGACAGGTCTTAGAGGAGGAACCATGCATGCAGTAAACGCCACCCTCAAAGCCCGAAAGCCACTCTTCATGATCAAATACAAGAACATGGATGGACAGATCGGCGGAAAAGCAGAGGGCAACAAGAAGTTCCTGGAAGAAGGAAAAGCCCATGCCCTGACTTCCGGTTCATTCGAAGAAGCCCTTGCCATCATCAGAGAGTCGGTAGAGAAGAGCAACAAACCAAAAATCAAGGATTCATTATTCTAGCCTATGATAAAAGGAGTGATTTTTGATCTGGACTTAACTCTTGTAGATACCACAATACTGGAAAATGCCAGAAAGATGAGAAACTGGCACGAGGCATATAGACTTATCCCATATACCTCCATGTATGCAGGAATCCAGGAAGTCCTTGACCACATAAAAGCACAAGGAATCAAGATGGCAATAGTCAGCAGCTCACCACGTCCCTACGTGGAAAGAATCGTTGGCTATTACCAGATTCCAGCAAGTTTCATCGTTGGCTACCATGATGCCCATCCCGTAAAGCCCCATCCTGCCCCTATGCTGAAGGCTTTGGAGCTGATGGATGAGAAAGCTGAAGATGTTCTGAGCTTTGGAGACAGGGCTATAGACATGATTGCATCTAAAAGAGCCGACATAAAAGCCATAGCATGCCTCTGGGGAACCAAGGAAAGAAGTATGCTGCTTGGTACCGCATACGACCAAGCAATTAGTTCTCCACTGGAGATTCTTCCATACTTACAATGAAGGTAGCTGATACTTTGAGTATGGTATCCTCTCATCAGGTTCCACTAGACATCCACATCCCTAATGGAACCTTTTTAAATCACTTACACTCCAAAAATACAAAAATGGAGTGAGTGAAATACTATTTCACTATTTTGCAATACCTTTGCAAGCAGAAAAGAGAAAACCTACTAAAGGTCTCTATAATGCATAGTATTATTATTTAAAAATCAATTAAACAATAAATTCATATGGAAAAGAACACTATTATACTTGGTGAAGTTCGCCTCAAAAAGTGGAGTAATGGATGTATATCCTACAGTACAGAGTGCGCAACATTAACCGTAACACCAATCCTAGGATGTACAATCTTCAACGTCATCTACAAGGATAAAACCTACGCATTCGACTTAAAAGAGACTAGCGACGGATTCCGTGTTGCTACAACAGAAGGGAAAATCTATTTCGAATATGAAGGACTCAAGTCCATCAAAGAGCGAATGGAAGCAAACCTAGGTGTATCACCCAAGAATCAAGCAGCTTAGCACAAACAACTGGCAAAGAAGCTCCCTACATAGCTATTCCAACATGCTATGTGGGGAGCTTCTTGCTAAATGCTCTTGTAGATACCACAGCACTCAACAATACCATATAGATATGATAGGATGCGCTCACATGAACGTTCCTTTTTCACAACCTCATCTTCCTCTACTCCTCCACAAGCCCAAGAAAACTCATCACCCTTCGACACGCATAACTAAAGTATCGATTTGCGAATTTCCAGGGTAGTCATGAAGGGGCAGTGTCATTATCTCAATCTCCCTTGAATCCGGTCATTAAAATCTTTGCTTTCAAATATCACCCAAAGGTGTCCGCCAAGAAACTTGCACTGCTTTTTACTCTGTAACGTCTAACGGAAAATCACTTTGCAGCAATACGTTCTTAATCAACTTTTATAGCCATTTTGACTGGAAGAGTAAAGTTTCATAATGAAACTTATTTCATCGGTCATGACCGATGAAATATACGCAAATTCAAAACAATATATATATGGAAGAATATAGAAAGTGAGATAAAGTGTGAGGTAAAGAGAAAATATGTAATGACACTCAAGATGGCACTCAATAATATAGAATAAATGATAGAGCGGTTAACTAGCAAGGTTTTACAAACCAGATGTCATTTTCACTTGTTTGTAGAATTCGCGCCCACATGAACGCACCATCCCTAAAAGAAAAAAGGAGGAGAGCCCAAACTCTCCTCACCCATCTCTTTCACAATTTCATCTTCCTAGCCTCTTCCACAAGAGACACACATTCTTCTCCTACTCCTCCACAAGCCCAGGAAAACTCATCACCATTCGCCCAATTTTGAGCAAGGATATACAGAAAGAACGACTCCTCTATGGTCAAGCCATCGGCTTTCTCCGAGGCAAGAATCTCTCCCATCACCACATCATCCTCTTGATACAAGCCTTTCAATTTCTCCAAGGACAACTTTTGAGAAACACCCTTCTCCCTCACGAAAGCACCAGCTGCCTTTTCCACTAGATAAACCATGACCTTGAGCCTACCGCCGGCAGAAAGTTCATTGCAAGGAACCACCTGGTGAGAATAACACTTGGAAAACTGAAACTTGGCTTGGGATATGTCAAACTCCACCTCCAGATGATATGAAACACCCTCCTCATCTTTCTTGCATGAGGTGACCAGCCCATAGCAATCCCCACCAAGGAAAGACTCTCTTTCCACACGAAAACCATCAAACTCCAAAACTTCATTCTGATTCATAATCCTTATTTTTAAACTCTTTGAAACTTTCCCCATGCCTCCAGGGTATCAACCTTGCAAGCATTCAGATAAACACGCTCTATATTGTGAAAAGCAACCTGAATAGCCATTGGCGTGCTAGATACATCCACACGCTTTCCCAAATTGATTCTCTGCCCCACTTCCATGGATTCCCAACAACAACGTATCAAACCGCCATCTGTAGGCTTGCAACCTAGATAAACGCCCTTGATACCCGTAACCCTCTGATACTTCTTAGGGTAAGGACAATAGATAGACCATGAATCCGGCGCATCCTTGGCGCTTACCCTTTCATCATGATATAAACGTACTTTCATACAAATATTCTTTTATGGAGAGGTGGTTAGCCTCTCCGTTACCTTTATAAACCCATTTTTCCTCTGTCATGATAAGAGTAATAACACCCATCAGCAATTATCACATGATCCATGAAAAAGATGCGCATGATGTCACAAGCTTCCTTGACGCTCTTGGTGAGCATATCATCAGCCCTGCTTGGATGAGGAGAATTCGAAGGGTGATTATGGGCAAGAGCCAATATCGTGGCATTGTTCAAAACAGCCTCCCTCATGATTCTGCGCACATCCACCGCCGTTTCCGTGAGTCCTCCATGACTCATGGGCACATGCTTGATAAGCTTGAAATTCTGATTCATCAAAAGCAAATGGCATTCCTCCACCTCCAAATCCCTTACATGAGGAAGAAGGAAATTATAGATAGCCAAGCTGCTGCCCATATCCGGACGCTCTGCCATATTTTCCAAGCTGTAACGCTTACCCAGCTCGATGGCTGCCTGAAGGGCTATCGCCTTGGAATCCCCGATACCTTGAACCACCTGCAAGTCCTCTACCCTAGCCTTGGCTATATTACGCAAGCTCTCCTCCATCACATTGTAAATCTGGCGTGCCTGTTCCACATTCTTCTGCGTTCCTGTACCGATAACCAAAGAAATCAGCTCCACTGTGGTCAAGTTTCCAAGCCCATTGTTATAAGCCTTATACTGGGGATGTTCCTCCATGCAAAAGCCCGAAAAATTCTGTCTCATATCTGCAATTGTTTAAAATTAAACTTAAAATATTCTGGATTTCCTGAAACAACCAGCCTTTTTCAAATCCCTGGAGTTTTGAGGATAAATCCGAGTTTTTTTTTAGCATTCCGGCATAACCTTCACACCAAGCCTTTTTTCGTGCCTAAAAAGATGGCAGTCAAAAATGGCAGAAAACCAAACAATCGGTAGAGAATCTTTTCCGGAAAACCGCAATCTATGATTTCGGAAGGCTGCCGGAAAAGATTCTTCGCCGATAACAACGTGGTGTTTGGTATCTGCCAAGACTGCCATACCTTTGCACGATAAAAAGCCTGGTGGGATTATGCTGCGACAAAATTATAAAAACGAGGTTCTATTCACAAAACTACAGTAGAAAACAATAGATATAAGTATCATCTTCCAATGGATATCTACCTAAACCACGACACAGTAAAACCAAACCATAGATATCAACAAAACAGATAGACAAAGATAAGCATAAAAGAGCCGGCATAAAAGAAAAAGAGCCAAGAGAAACACATGCAGTCCATATCAACCATGTATTCCTCCTTGGCTCCCAAAAGAACGATTTCATCGAGATACCACTACTCAGATGAACCGATAACGCCATAAACTTCGCAACTTCTATAGACGATGGCACAAAGATACACCAAAAATCCAAATTCACAAAGAAAACCCTTGAAAATATGCGATTCCATCGAAAAGTAGATATAATACCATCCCCCAAGTGCCATCTATCCAAGACTACCAAAAATGATAGCCTTGGAAGACAAACATGGCAGATATGGGAAAGGAGGCTAAGCTGCCTCCTCCTTCTTTTGCTTCTCCACCTCTGAGATACCGGTGGCTATAAGCTTGATCACGTGATGGTCCTTGCCATCCTTCTGATAGGTCTCACTCTTGAAGAAGCCCTCCACCTTTACTCGCTTGCCCTTCTTGAGGAGATCGAGGATTGCCTGGTCATCGTTCTTGATCCAGCTCTCGAAGCTCTGGATGGAAGAAGAGGTAATCTCCACGCCACCCTTCTTCTCGGTGGTCTTGATGGATACGCCAAAGCGAGCGAGGCTGCTCTTCTCAAAGTTTCTTACTTCTGCGTCCTTGCAGATAAAACCTACTACTGTGAAATTGTTACTTGCGTTCATAATCTTTATTTTTAAAACGTTATTACTTAAATTTTACGTGCGAATAACACCAACAAGGAGAAGGCGAGAAAAGACAAGAGATGGCCCATATTATTTTCAAGAATATCTGGTTGTTTTTGAAACAGGAGCCGCTGCACCCAAAAACAATGAAAAAAATGTGGAGACAAGCCCCTGGGTGTGCCCTTGACAGTCGCCGCTTGTGGTAAATTTGCAAAGTAAAATCAAGGGATGACGCTTAAGAAAATGAATGAACGCTCACCTAAAGAAACAATAAAAGTAGCAGGAAATCAAAAAGAGGACGCTACCCTTTACCAGGAACCTTGAGAAAACCAGCCCTACCTATTCCTGGTGTACCCATCAACATCACTGAGAAAAGAGAGACTATACTTACCTCTTTCAACCAGGCCTTCGAGTCCCCACCCCACGATGACCAGCCAATCCTCCCTCAAGGAAGGCAAGCTAAAGGAGGATTATACCTAAAACAAAAGAGACCTGTCAAAAGGATGGCAAAGGACTACTACCTTCCAAAAACAAGCCACCACACTCAAAAAAGTGAAGCAAAAGGAAGAGGAGCCAGCATCCCCCAAACACTTCCTGTTTATCCAAGGCTCCCCCAACCAGATAGGTAGTCTTGAATAGATGACACAAAAAGAGCGACCCAAAGGCCGCTCTCCTTAATAAATATAATAAAAATGTCTTTTATCTTACAAAGAAGGTTTCAACCAACGTATACAATTGTTCATCAGTTAGATTATCAGTACCAACCCTATCAATCAACGCATATTCTTCTTTCTTTCCGGTAATCACGAACTTGCGTTCTTTCCCATCCACTTCACACAAAAGATGATAATTACCTTTGTATGTCTTTTCTACACGTACCTTCTCAAAAAGGGTTTCGCCTATTCTGAATGAAACATTCTTTCTTCGTTCGAGCAATCCCCACTCTGCCAGATGCTGGTTAAGGGTGGTTTCTACAGCACCTATCCAACGCTGGCTAACTTCGCACTCCTCTGCAAAGTGTCTGAATTGGCGGATAGCAGAGGCAACCTCACCAATGATACTTTCAGCCTTTCTGATACCATTTTCCTTGCCGAGAGCCAAAGCATCTTCAAGAGTCTGACCTTGAAGCTTACCCTGCATCATCATACAATGCATCTTCTCAGGAAGAAAGCCACCCACATTGAAGATATAAGTCATATCGTATGCAGGAGAAAGTTGCCATTTTCCACTTTCATCCATCAGAAAAGAGAAGTTCTTGTTGTGATCATCAGTGTTGTTGGCTAGGATGTTGAATACCATCCTGCGGAAAACTTCCTCCTGGGTACTTTCAGGCAGGCGCATCTTTCGACAAACCATCAGCAACTTTTCATAGCTGTCAGCATCAGGATATAGAGCCGCCAACGTCTGCATGTGTAATTTACGTTCCTCATCACGATCAAAACGATGGGTAATGAAATGCTTCTGACCTTCGATCTCAATAATCCTGCAAGGCATCATGCTTATGCCTGCAGCCCTAGCCATCTTGTAATAGGCCATTTCCAGTTCTGCAGAAGAACGCTCTGCATCACCAAACTTCAGGATGCAATAATCAAAGCCCTTGTGACCGGCTATCTGACCACTTCTGATTTCTCCGGTTTTCGGATTGATCGCGATGATAGCCTTCGGTTGGCGACCGCCTGCCGAAGTACCTACAGCGATCAACGACTGCATGGTCAGCGATTCATCTGGCAACAGCCTCACATTCTCACGCTCCAAGAATATTCTCTGAGCCAAATCCGTCAACAACTTCATATTCAGCTTTTCCGACTTTCTAATGCCGGATGATTCAGGAATAAACTCCAAAGCTCCCATACCTCGCTTACCAATGAACGACAAAATTTCAAGCGGAGTTATTTCCTGATTGCGAATGCCATTCTGTATGCGCCAACACTCAAACACCTGATTACCCCAAGCGTCTGGTAAAGAATCTGCAAGAAAAGGAGGCAGTTTGCGGTAAAGTTTCGTTTCCCTGTCACCCATGATGGGACGACGGCTGGCTGGTGACTTGACGGAAGCCACCAGAGGGAACGGATCGAGTACCCCGCCAAGAAAAGCTGGATTATATTCGAAAAACGAAACTCCTCTCCTTGCATCCCAGGACAGGCGACCGATTTCCTTGTCCCAAAGCATTATTTTTAATGAACTTGCTATCATGACTTCTTATGTCTTATTCGTTGAACTTTCTTTTCTTCTTTCATCAGGTACGCAGATGGCGGTAAATCCGGCATCAGTTCATCAAGGGCATCTATCTGCCCTATCGCCTTCAGCAGCAAAAGAAATGTGCCGAGCGAGACATTGCCAGATGTACCATTCTCAAACTTATGAATGGTTGTGATTGTAATACCCGATTGTTCAGATACCTCTTTCTGTGTCATATTGCTACGCAGACGGTAATCCTTGAATCTTGCACCAAGAAGTTTTACCAATTCGGGTATAGAATACTCGTAATAATCAATCATAATTCCTAATATTTAAATTATACCACGATATAAGTTAGATACGTATTTTTGCCTTATATTATATTCTACTTATATTTATAGGCACAAAAATACACATTTATTTTCAGATAATCTCAACTATCATGAAGAATTTCTGTTTTTTGCATGTTTTTTAACCTTTTTGTAAGTAAAAACTCCCAAAAGCATACAAAATCACCCCCAAACCACCCCACCAAAAGGAATGAAAGATCTAATTATCTATCATGATATCTTGCTAGTCAGAAGCGTTCTTCTTCACTACTATAAATAGTTTCAATTCCCACAAGAGCAGACTTAATGTTTCCAAACAGTTTCAGAAATACGGAAACCATTCACTAAAGATAACTTAATCATTCCTAACGGTTTCCGCATTTTGGAAACCATTTGCTAGATTTAACAATATCACGTCAAGAACTAGCCCCACCCTCTCCATTAGACATGACACCCTGGAGAGCCATCAAAAAAGGCTACCTCCTAAAAGATAGCCTTGGAAGACAAACATGGCAGATATGGGAAAGGAGGCTAAGCTGCCTCCTCCTTCTTTTGCTTCTCCACCTCTGAGATACCGGTGGCTATAAGCTTGATCACGTGATGGTCCTTGCCATCCTTCTGATAGGTCTCACTCTTGAAGAAGCCCTCCACCTTTACTCGCTTGCCCTTCTTGAGGAGATCGAGGATTGCCTGGTCATCGTTCTTGATCCAGCTCTCGAAGCTCTGGATGGAAGAAGAGGTAATCTCCACGCCACCCTTCTTCTCGGTGGTCTTGATGGATACGCCAAAGCGAGCGAGGCTGCTCTTCTCAAAGTTTCTTACTTCTGCGTCCTTGCAGATAAAACCTACTACTGTGAAATTGTTACTTGCGTTCATAATCTTTATTTTTAAAACGTTATTACTTAAATTTTACGTGCGAATAACACCAACAAGGAGAAGGCGAGAAAAGACAAGAGATGGCCCATATTATTTTCAAGAATATCTGGTTGTTTTTGAAACAGGAGCCGCTGCACCCAAAAACAATGAAAAAAATGTGGAGACAAGCCCCTGGGTGTGCCCTTGACAGTCGCCGCTTGTGGTAAATTTGCAAAGTAAAATCAAGGGATGACGCTTAAGAAAATGAATGAACGCTCACCTAAAGAAACAATAAAAGTAGCAGGAAATCAAAAAGAGGACGCTACCCTTTACCAGGAACCTTGAGAAAACCAGCCCTACCTATTCCTGGTGTACCCATCAACATCACTGAGAAAAGAGAGACTATACTTACCTCTTTCAACCAGGCCTTCGAGTCCCCACCCCACGAAGCCCAGCCAATCCTCCCTCAAGGAAGGCAAGCTAAAGGAGGATTATACCTAAAATAAAAGAGACCTGTCAAAAGGATAGCAAAGGACAACTACCGCCCAAGAACAAGCCACCAACTTTCCAAAAAGTGAAGCAAAAGGAAGAGGAGCCAGCAGTCCTAAAAACACTTCTTGTTTGTCCAAGGCTACCCAACCACTTTGAGTAGCCTTGAATAGATGGCACCAAAAGAGCGTTCCCCCAGGAACACGCATAAAGATATAACAATATAAAAGGACGCTATCAATAGATACAAAAAAAATGGTTCTCAAATCGGTTTCAGCCGCTGACTAATCAACTCATTTTTAGTAAATTTCATCCTATACCAATCTCGTCACCACAATGAAACTGATGTAATTGCAATCCCTTTTTCTCAGATAAAACTCCGTAGCAATGCTCCCCAGTGCAATGTCCAGTATAGAAATCCATATCCGGATAACGGCGCGCCAATTCCGAAGAGATATCACGCAACTGCTCATCCGTCTCATAATGCTCGCTTAAATGACTGTCCAACAAATGAAAGCCTCCAATGCTCAAACGGATAGGTTCCTGAATAGATTCCAGAATATTCAAGATACCGTTATGGGCACAACCGGTAAAGAGAACATCGCCCACTACAAAGGCCAGTTCGTGACGGAATGCATCCTTTACAAACTTGCCATCATCAGATTTTATCAACAGCGTTCTATCGCCCAAAGGTTGTGCATGATGATGAGCCAGATGAGAATAGACATGAATACCATCCACATAAGAATCCTCTTTGATGAAAACAAACCGATCTCTATGTTTCTGAAAATCCACATCTCCTGTAATAGAATGCAGATAACGCCTGACAGAAGCATATTCTGCCCCAGGAATCTCCGAAGACAAGATGACCTTTGCCTTGTGATTCACCTCCAAAAAGGCAGGAAGTCCACCTATATGGTCATTGTGACCATGTGAAATCAGGCAATAATCCACCTCACCTAAATCTACACCCAGCTTTTCAGCATTGCGCATGAATAAGTCGGAAGCTCCGGTATCGAGCAGATACTTCCTGCCGTTATACTCTAAATATACCGATAAACCATGCTCCGTTTCAAGCAGGGGATTATCGGTACGATTGTCACTCAATATGATGATTCTTGTATCCATAACTTTTTAATATCCTTCTGATATTCTTAATTGCTACGACAAAATTATAAATAAAATCTGAGATATCACCATATTTCCTGATAATATTGAGGATATTGGCAAGATATGAAGGAATACACACAAGAAAAAGCACTTTTTAGATACCACCATAATACTTAACCCCAAAATACCCAGATAGATATAACACCCTGGAGAGCCGGAAAAAAAGGCTACCTCCTAAAAGATAGCCTTGGAAGACAAACATGGCAGATATGGGAAAGGAGGCTAAGCTGCCTCCTCCTTCTTTTGCTTCTCCACCTCTGAGATACCGGTGGCTATAAGCTTGATCACGTGATGGTCCTTGCCATCCTTCTGATAGGTCTCACTCTTGAAGAAGCCCTCCACCTTTACTCGCTTGCCCTTCTTGAGGAGATCGAGGATTGCCTGGTCATCGTTCTTGATCCAGCTCTCGAAGCTCTGGATGGAAGAAGAGGTAATCTCCACGCCACCCTTCTTCTCGGTGGTCTTGATGGATACGCCAAAGCGAGCGAGGCTGCTCTTCTCAAAGTTTCTTACTTCTGCGTCCTTGCAGATAAAACCTACTACTGTGAAATTGTTACTTGCGTTCATAATCTTTATTTTTAAAACGTTATTACTTAAATTTTACGTGCGAATAACACCAACAAGGAGAAGGCGAGAAAAGACAAGAGATGGCCCATATTATTTTCAAGAATATCTGGTTGTTTTTGAAACAGGAGCCGCTGCACCCAAAAACAATGAAAAAAATGTGGAGACAAGCCCCTGGGTGTGCCCTTGACAGTCGCCGCTTGTGGTAAATTTGCAAAGTAAAATCAAGGGATGACGCTTAAGAAAATGAATGAACGCTCACCTAAAGAAACAATAAAAGTAGCAGGAAATCAAAAAGAGGACGCTACCCTTTACCAGGAACCTTGAGAAAACCAGCCCTACCTATTCCTGGTGTACCCATCAACATCACTGAGAAAAGAGAGACTATACTTACCTCTTTCAACCAGGCCTTCGAGTCCCCACCCCACGATGACCAGCCAATCCTCCCTCAAGGAAGGCAAGCTAAAGGAGGAAACACCAAAGACAAAAGAGACCTGTCAAAAGGATGGCAAAGGACTACTACCTTCCAAAAAACAAGCCACCATCTTCAAAAAAGTGAAGCAAAAGGAAGAGGATGCAGATTCTTTCATACCATTTGCCATGACATACAACCTATCTTTTAGGAGGTAGCCTACCCCAAAAGCGGCTCTCCGATCTCCTCCCCAAAAAGATAGACATAAAAAACCAGAGGCTGATGCTATCAGCCATCAGACAAGCATCTGCGATACCTATTTATCCGGCATAACAGGAAGGTTATGCCGGACGGCTGCGCCCTAAGAAAGCAGCCGAACCGAGGGGAAGAAAACCTAGATAGAGCCTCTCCCCCACTCCCTGCTAAAAGACAAAACCAGCAAACAAGTCCAACTGTAGGTTACCTGAAAGCCGCCCCTTTAACTTCTTCACAAGTTTAGCTGCTTTCTTGTCTTCCTGTAGAAACCTGACCAGGCTATTGATAGCCGTATCATGCGCCTCATTCTCGGAACGAAAAAGACCGGTAAAGAGACCAGGCAAGAAAGACCATCCCCTGGTTCCATAGCAAGCAAAAACTCCATAGGTCCACAATCCATTGGGATGCTGTAATATTCTAATTTCCAGGTTTTCCTCAATCTCCTCTACTTGAGTGCGTGGTTGCAAGTAGGAAAGTACGTCAACCCAAAGATACTCATTGAGTTTAAGTTCAGAAGGAGCACGGACATACCCTAGCTGCTTGAGCTTTACATAATCACGCCTGGCAAACTCTATATGCCGATTTCTCATACTTGAGTTGTCTGATGCAAAGAGACCTTCCAACTCCAAAATTTCATCATCTAAAATGTCAGCCATGTTGAAAAAGTTGTGGCAAGGTGGTTAGCCTTGCCGTTTCCTTCTTTAATCTGTCACTCTATAATAATACTGTAGCTTAGCCCCTTTGAGATTATCCTCTGCGTAACAAGCTGCTGCATGATAATACTTATCGTAAAGTTTGGCTAGCTCCATGTTTTTTTCATACCACTGGGCAATCTTGTGATTCAACACCATCACAAGCTCAGTAATGTAAACACAATTGTCTTTCCATTCATTGAACGCACGATGGAATGTGTCTGTAACGGCATCCCCTCCAAAAGCATCAGCTATGGAGAAATCCTGCCAAAATGTAGTACGTGGCTTGTAACCAGTCTCACTCTCGATGTTCCACTTGGGAACCTTGATTTGAATTGTCTCTGTCATGTTCTTAATCCTTTAAAGTTCAACTTGAATTTATTCTGGATTTCAGATTCACAGCCTTTTTAAGACTTTTGCTATCGTAAAATCCGAGTTTTTTTTAAAGTCATTCCGGCATACCAGTCATCACTTTGCCTTTTTACGTGCTTAAAAGATGGAAGGCCATAGAAGTCAGAACACCAAACAATCTGCAGAGAATCTTTTCAGGAATACCCAATCTCTGATTGTGGAAGGCTGCTTGAAAAGATTCTCTGCAGATAGCAGAAATGTGGTGTTTGGTATCTGACAAGCCTGCCATACCTTTGCACGTCAAAAAGCAAGTGATGACTGGTAAGTCAGACAGAAAAAGCACGAGGTTTTATATCGATAGCAAAATTACCTATAGATATAATACATAGGCAAACATCGCAATAGTATAACAAGTTAATTCTGTTTACATTAGAAATAGCCAGGAAACATCAGTTCCAACTTAAGGAAAAAATAAAAAAGCCATTGCCTAAGATCCAACACTCTTAGGCAATGGCCAACTTTATCTCTTAGCAGGCATTTTACTTAAATGCCTGAATATACTGCTTTAAAGCATCACGCAAAATCTCTTCACAACTCTTTTTTGTCTTGATCTTAGTGAGCATAAGCTGCTCATAGTCTTCATCGGACAAATAAGTCTGAACACCATGCATAGTGGCTCTTTTCTCTGCAAGAGACATCTTCTTTTTCTTAACAACAGGCTGCTCATTACCAGGACGTACTGCCTGATTCATATTACTAAACGCTGCGCGAAAATCCTTTCCTGCCATAATTCTAAATATTTATAGATTGAACAATTCTTTAATTACAAAAGAGTAGTCATTTGCTGCTGTACAATAAGGTGAATATGAGAACAGGTCAGTCAGCTCTGTCTGCGCCTCATTTACCTTGATGCAACGTCGAATACCATGTGACAAGACCTTATCACCATATGTTTCTTTAAGAAAAGCCAGCGCCTGACGGACAATGCGAGGTCTCTCATCCAGCATTACAGGTAACAGACCTAATAATTCAAGATCTTTATTCAAGGCAAATCTGCCATTCTTTACCTCATCCAATGCTCCAAGAATGGCAGCCAAACCATTCACAGAAAGTCCTTCCATCTGAACTGGTATAAGCAAATGACTGGCAACAACCATAGCATTATAAGTTGACTGAGACAATGCTGGAGGGCAATCAATGAAGATATAGTCAAAGAAATCTATAGGATCAGTGATACCTTCACCGGTAAAATCTATGCAAGGACTGCTGATGCAAGCTCCCAACACTTGACGAGGAGATCCGGTATTCTGAAGGAAAGGATCCACATCCTGCATTTTTGCAGAACCTGGAACATAATACACTCCTATCTCTGACTTGTATATAGGAAGTCCCTTACAAGCAATCATAGAATCAAAAACAGTAGCACAACCTTCTGGAGCATGATTCAAAAGGGTTAAGTTACACTGAGGATCCAAGTCTATCTCAAGGATTCTTAGTTTCTTATCCTTTCGGAGCATACCAGCTGCAAGATTTTGCACTGTAGTCGTTTTGCCAACGCCACCCTTATTATTGACGATAGCCAAGATCATTTTCAGTCTATTTTCCATGTCTTTGACTTTTAATTATTAATTCTGGTGCAAAGATACATTAAATAATTGAAATAAACAAGAGAAATCGCAAAAATGTTTGTTTTCAAACATAATATTTTGCAAACATGTTTGTATACATATAAGTTTGCAAACTTCAAGCAACTTATATCATACTATTAATCAAACGTTTATAAAAAACGAATAAAACCGTTTTCAAACATACATGTTTAATTGTTTTTTGGTTTTCGGTTTTACAAACTACCAAACATACATACTTTCAAGCATAACGAACTGAGAAGGAAAAAGAACAGGAGAAACAAATCTTATAGATAAATCAAAGTATCGAAGAAAAGCCCATTTATATAGGAAAGCATATCGATAATCAAACCATAAAATATAGAAAAGACAGCTAAGCAACAGTATAAAGAAAACTAGAGCTGATAGAAGTTCCAGACGGAAACACCGACCTCCCTACTCCACTCTATTAACATCAACAAGAAACATACCTACCCAAAAGTAACATACGAAGATCTGATAGATAAGGAAAGAAAAGGGAATTGCAGATAATTGAAAATAGCAATACCAAACAAAATCAAGTAACACCAGGATAAAACTGTTAGCAAACATACAGGAATACAAACTTACGAAAAAACATGGATCCTTGTTCCTTGCATCAAAAAGATCTTAAAGCAAATTATTGAATGAAAAATGTAAATTCTCCCCAAAAATGATTATCTTTGCAAAGCGTCTGAGAGAAAGACCAACCGAGTGCACGTTGGATGCATTGTTCGTCACCCTCAGACGCATTCTCTACCCAACCATCGAAAGAATTCTCGACCAAAGTAAATCATAGGACTTATTTTTTTTAAGCGGAGAACAGAATAATTCAACAATGAATATAATACATTATTGAGTAATTATATAAAGATATCAATAAAAAACAAACCTGTTTTCTAACATACATGATTGCGGTCTTACAAAAAAGAAAGTAAATATGAAATGCATCACAAGGGTAAAGAAACAGAAAAGCTAAATGCAAACATGTTTGCTTTCAATCATACATGTTTGCATTTTTCCTAGTTTGCCAACAAACAAACAATCAAACAACCAAAGAAAAATGTAAGCTAGCATTCAAAGGAACCCGTGTAATAAAAAACAAAAGACTTTGTTTAATTGAAATCAAACATACAGGTAATCACATATACGTAATTATCTGTTTACAAACAAACAAATACTCAAACATACGAAATTACATGTAACCTTGTAAGCAAGCTAACAAAAAAAAACAGGAATGTAAAAAGTGATTGTAAACAAAGAAACATGTAACCAAGCATACATGTTTACATACAAACAAATAAAAAAAGAACATAAAAGTAACGCAAACTTGAGTAAAAAGACGAAAAGAGATTTATCACGCCTGCACATTTTCAAGCATTCAAACATTCAAGCGTTCAAGCATTCAAACAAAAGCTTAATCAAAACTAAAAAGGAACAATGAATCTCAAGTGATAAGGTACATTACAAATAGTAAAACAAAACAGCCTAAAAACCTATAATATAAAATAGTGAATACACGTATGCAAACATACATGTTTTCATGTAAGTAATATAATAAGTATAGTTATAAACTAGATATCAGTAAGTTAACAGCTCAAAGAAGCACCAGAAAAACTATTTCTAACTTTCAAAGATTCATTCTTTCAAACATATTTGTTTTCAAACATTCAGAGAATATAGTAAAATAGAAATATAATAATAAATATGATAGAAAGAAAACAGGAATAAATTAAAGTCATAGTATATCATGAATTAAAACGCATAATAAACAAGGATTCAACGAAACATGTTTACGTAGCAACATGTTTTCAAACATAAAATAAATCCCCAATTAAACTTATGTTACAGGTAATAGACAGATCTAGAATAAACCTACACTTTTACAAACATACATGTTTTTTTGTTTTCAATCATACATGTAATCTAAAGATATTGAATAAAAGAGATAATAACATGATAACCAGTATTCTGACATTATATCTTTCAAGTTAACATGTTTTCGGTTTTTCATGTTTAGAAGTTAACTGCGCACAAAATACATGTCTTCAAACTTTCAAGAAAATTTTCACAAGGTCAACAATATTATGAAAGATCAAGCTGCAATACGGAAAATAAAACATACTAGAAATCAGGTAAACAAAATATCATATTTACCATGGTACATAGAAACAAGAAAACAAAGAAACAAGAATGTATGAAATCAAAAGGACAAGTATCAACCAGACAAACTAGCAATTAAACGAGCAAACAATATTTCTTGAAAAAGAAAGAAGGAAAAGGTGTAATGATAATAAAAAGAGATTCAAAAAGTAAACCATAAACAACAGTAATAATAAGTAGAAAAGAATATAAGTTCAAATGGCTCGGTGCGATAGCATACAGTACAGGTTTCATCAAAATGAATCAGGATGTAAACTCCCAAAAGAACGTAAAGCTCATACTGAATGTTAAACAACCATTAGTAAGAACATATATTGCCTTGCAACTGTATTAACAGATAGCTCAAATAATAGCTTAACTAATTATCTGAGAAGAGGAATTCAGGTAACACGAAGTCTCCTTAAAAGAAAAAGAATAAAGAATCTCAAAAAAAATGGAAGAGAGCCAAATGCAATAAGTTTGCGTACGGGTTTTCCATTTTACGGTTTATTTTGTTTTCAAACATACTTGTAAGCTAATACTATAGCTATATACCAATATATTAATGCTTTAAAAGATATAGCACATCCATACAAACATACTTGTATGCATGTTTTCAAACTTTCAAACATATTTTAAAGTAAAAGAGAACACATCGTCAGGTGAAAAGATTTGGAAAGCTCAATACAAAATAAGATAGTAAAGAAGAACAAAAAGTATGTAAGATAGATTATTGATGGGGTGGGGGAGCAGGTATCTTATACAACTATGACAGTTAAGTCTGTTCAACTATAATTAATAACAGCATCTGATACAAATTCGTGTTACGGTAGCCACAAATCATCTATGTAGCCACTTATATCTTCAATCATGAACTTTCATGGCAATAGTTCCCAATAGAAGTTTCCAGAAGGAGTTTCTTACGAAAAACCAGAATTTCTATAAGCAGAGCCTTCACAATAAGCCATGTCGCCTAGCTTTTATAACCATTCTACAGTTGGATTATATAACGCTGCAGTTCCGCCACAAGAAAAAGTACTCTGCAACTATCTTCTTTGGAACAGCGGCTTCTTGCATTACCTCCTCACCATGAAGAGTCGATAACCAGGCTGCAGCATCCTCCATATCCTGTATCATTACTTCAGTCATCATATGTTGCTAACTACTAAAGTTGATCTACCCCATTCTTAATCTAAAGTCTAGCCTCGCTACTTTTATGAAGTTTTCAACAGACGATTCCATTCTCATGGTAACTATATAGGTTTACTATCCCCACGTAGAGAATACTATCAGAATGTAGGGTAGGGGAGAAACTAATTCATATGCTCTGTACAAAGAGGATTCTAAAATACAGAAAATAATCAGGTATAGCGAACATTTTATTTGTTTTCAAACATGTTTGCAAACATGTAAATGAGATATAAATCTATAGATCAGCAATTTACATTATATAACAATCAAGTAAACTAACCTACATGTACGTGTGCTTACAAACTTTCAAACATTCAAACATTTAATGATAGCGTTCTATCAAGAATGATATAGATGGGAAAAAAACATGTATTAATGCAAGTGGGAGGCAAAGTAAAATTCTGGAAACATGTTACGAGGATAGGGTAGGGGAGAGGGCAAAATGCAACGAGAAAGGGCATGCCTTGCTGAAGACATGCCCCGTATATACTATTCTTCCTCAGAGATTTCAACAGATGGGATCTCACCAAGATAGGCCCCCATATCCTTCCTGTCTCTCCATACAAAAACATCATTGATAAAATTCATCAACTTCTCATGCTGCTCATGGATGCTATCAACAATTTGATTATAATAGTCTAAATCCTCATCTTTAGAAGTAGAGGTAAGCTGAAGGTTCAGGTCATCCAGAGCGTCGAGATGAGCATTGAGCTTGAAATACACTTGCTGATAATAACTCCTTTTCTCCATTTCCTCATGATGAGTAGATTCCAAAATCATTCTCAGCCCTTCATCCTGTTCCGAGAAGTCAACTTCTTCTAGCGGAATGAATGCAGTGGCAGCTTCATCACCAGCCAGGATGAAGAATACAACCAACCTATCTCTACCATGCCAAATGTGATGTGGGTCAGTTTGCAACCAATTCTTCACTTTGCGCACAGATGGAATGGATGAATTGAAACTAGATATTATTTTCACCATAATCTTATGTATTAATCGTCAAACAGTCTACCTTGTACTCCCTTACCTGGCTTTCCATTCATATATGGAACTCCATAATCTTCATAGAGCATCTTGCATACTGAACCACAGATTTTTCTCTCGTTAGTATCAAAATCATCTTTACTATATCTCAAGGCTATTTTCTTCAGCTGCTTGGCAATTTTCTCTAGAATTTCAATTCTTTCTGACTGCGAATCAACTGTAGAAACAGATTTGCTGATGGCAGTGATATAATAGTTGGACTGCTCAACTCTGAAATGTGCACGAAGGAAGGTGTTGATCTGGGTGATGATCTTGGTCAGTTTTGCACCATAACCTTCAGACAGAATCTTGATCTGTGTTGGTGTAACCGGCTTCTTAGCACCAAGTCTTGCTGTATTACCATTTGTTTCAATGATAAAATAGTAGGCAGTAACAGCACCCCTAGAGTTCTTGCTCTTAACCTTATAATCAAAACAAACGTCACAAAGTCCCTTTTCGTAGAGTTTCCTGATGTCGTTCTTAGCCTTGTCAAGCACTCGCTTCTTGAAATCAGAACCGTTTTTATACTGTTCTTTCTGGATAATGTTGCCCTTTTCATCCTTAATTTCTAGAAGATTGAACATCTTCTTGATATCATGAACGGTCATGAAGAAGATCTTGTCTTCCTTGTTGCGGTACTGACAGCAGAATTCATAGAAGCGTTGTGAGTACACACTCTTGAAGCTCATCTCGATATACATGTCAAAGACAGTAAATTCAGATGAGAGGTTGGTGAAGTAGGGGAGGAGTACAGGAGTAACACCCACAGTGTAGGTCTCCTGATCAGGGTGCTCATCCACATACGACAATAAACCAGCATAGATGCGGTGACCGTCTTTGGAATGAAAGACCTTCTTTGAATCAGTGATATTCTTTAATGCATTGAAGGCATAATCCAGGTTTGAGCTATGGCCGGACACACATTCAAGAAGCTGGCTACGAGTCAAGGTAAGCTGATACTTCTCTGGATGTCCATCTGGAAGATCCTTGTTCTTCTGTATACCACGAAGAATCTGCAACCAACAATTTCTCTCGACTGCAGAAAGATTGCTGATTGCCTGAGTAACATCGTTTGGCTGAGAAATAAAATAGTGTGGATTTTCTGCCAGAATCAATCCATCAACTTTCTTAGGACGCCCAGGTTTCTTCTTAGTAACCTTGCCTCCTTCATCGCCAGAAGGTATTACCTCTGCAACGACTTCCTCAATTTCTTCCTTTTTCTTCGCTTTAGCCATAGCTGTATGATTTTAATTTTGGGCACAAAAATACATAATTTCTGCGACAATCCTCTTAAAAGAGTCGTAAATTACATTTTTTTAACCTCTAAAAGACAAGACAAAATTATAAAATCTAGAAATAATGACTTCAAAAAGCAGGAGATCATTCTATAACTCATTGAAAATCAATAGGGCAATTTGAGGTCTGACCATAAAAAACATGGTATTAGATTCGGAAGTGGATGCGACAAAATTATAAATAAAAATAAGGTTTTGAATTAGTTTGCGACATAAATATAATATAGGTTGTCGTAAACAAAGTTATTTCACAGCTTATCTTTTGAGTAATCTTTTATTGTTATCATTTATAATTATATTGTTGTTCATTGAATTTGCTTAATTTATTGGTTTTCGTTAAAGTAATACTTTAATATAAGTTAGCTATCTTGTTACGACAATATTATAAATGATAATAGTTTTTATAGTAAGAAAAACCAGAATTTAAAGGCAAAAACACGCTAAGTTTATAATTTTGTCCGGGCTTGAGTTTTAAGGATTGGGATATAATTTATAAACTTTTGAATCTCTGATAGTTAAAACATAACTGCGACAAAATTATAATATTGAGAAAGGAATGATTATCAATTTTTTAACTGGCATATTGCTGCGACAAAATTATAAAGAAACAAAAAATATGGTTTTTAAAACGACTATTTAATAATTATGTCGCAAATAAAATCATAATAACTATAATTGTGTCGCATATGATGTGGCATATCATGGAGAATTCTTAAAGAATAAAGGCTGCAAAAAGAGTACTTTATTAAATGTATAGCTTGTTTTCAGGGAGATGGATGAAGAAAGGCTTTAATGAATATTCCATGTTACTGCGACAAAATTATAAGCTAAATCTAATTCTATAGGTGAAGTATTCCATGATAGAAGTTAACTTTATAATTTTGTCGCAATGTACACCAAAACTCGAAGTATAAGATAATTATAATTTTGTCGCAACGTGATTGTATTTGTTTGTTTATCAGTGTATTGAATGATTTTAATAAAGTAACTTCCAACAAAAATATAAATGCCAAATAGGGCAGGGGATTACTATGTAATATACCTGCGACAAAAAAATAAAGGAAATCAGATAAAAGTAGAACGTATTACGACTTCTTTGTATTTTTGTCGCAAATAGGTTCAATTGGTTTATTATTCTGTCGTATGATGTATGTTCAGAGTAAATAAAATATAGGGAAGGTATACTATAAAGTCTTTTGCTTCAATATGTTATAAGTATTTATAGAAATGTAATCGCGACATAATTATTGGTTGAATTAGGCAGGAATAGCAGTTAACTCTGAATTTGCATGTTACGCATGAGGATTATGACTTATATTAGAAAGAATAAGAAGACAGAAATATAACACTATCTAACATAAAAATACATATTTTAACGCGCGAAAAAGTCTGTTCTTTCTTTATAAGGCCTGGCTTTCAAAAACTTTCCCTCCATGAAGCTGGGAGTTTCCTTTTTCTGCATCATAACGGAGGAAGAAACACCACTATAAGTCCTCTTCCCAGTCTGCTCTTTTTTATATCTCTATTTTTGGCTTATTCTTTTCTGTATCTGTAACTAACTGATTTATAATATCTCCCTTTAGCTATCTGCGACATAATTATAAGATGATGCGACAAAAATATAAACCTATCTGCGACATAATTATAAATCTTAGGTGGTTTGTTGCGACAAAATTATAAGGGTATAATATGAATCTGGATTAACTATTTTTGCATACAAGATAGTTTGTTATGGTAGATGTGCTTTCTTGAAGAGAATAAGATAAAGTGATCATTGTCCAATAAAATATGAGAAATAATTATATATCTATCTGATAATCTGCATTTTTGCAGGTTTATTCTAGTGAAACGAACTTGAATTGTTAGGTTCAAATAGTACTTGTCTTGTCTTTAAAATGGCTTTGCTTACTATATATTATTTCGAATTAATAGTATTCTTCAGGATAGCTTCGATTTCGTATCTTTATAAAAATGTCGCACCATCTTATGGAGAATGTTTAATATAGCCCATGATATAACACTATCTAACATAAAGATACATTTTTTAATACGCACAAAAGTCTGTTCTTTCTTTATATGGCTTGGCTTTCAAAAACTTTCCCCCCATGAAGCTGGAAGTTTCCCTTTTCTTCATCATAACGGAAGAAGAAACACCACTATAAGTCTTCTTGCCAGTCTGCTCTTTTTTAAATTTCTATTTTTGGCTTATTCTTTTCTGTATCTGTAACTAACTGATTTATAATATCTCCCTTTAGCTACCTGCGACATAATTATAAGATGATGCGACAAAAATATAAACCCATCTGCGACATAATTATAAACTCTTGGAGATTTGGTGCGACAAAATTATAAAGGTATGGGATTTGCAGCAATTAACAGATTTTTTATCTCTCCTTCTCCTGTAGTATTGATTCTGGACCTTTTCCTCTGTACTCCATATAGGCATTCTTGAGCTTGCTGCGACAAAATTATAAGGAAATAAATGCCTTCATAGCCTTGTAGAATCCTAAGACAAGTTTGGTGATATGAGAAGAGATAGGTACAGGGTTCTGCAAATCAAGAGAAAGCCTTCTTTTTCTTGATTTGTATGGGAGACCAGGCTCTTGGATGATTTGCAGTGAAACTTTCCTCGGTAAAATTGCAATAACGTCTTAAATCGCAGAAAAATGCCCTTTTTCCTTTTTAGTAGATTCCGGGTGCAAAGGTAAAAGAATTAAGTGTGAAAATGAAGAGAGGAGAGAAGTTGTCTTTGCTATTATGTGATAGATGGAAAAAGAGAAGTGTTACCCAAAATATATTTGGAGTGACACTTCTCTTCTTTCTTGAGACCTTCCAGCAACAGAGAACTCTTCTACGTTTTGATCCTAGGCTAGAAGGTATAAGGAAGAAAGCTAGTTCTCTGTATTTTGTGAAACGATTTCTTCACGCAGTCTGTTATGAACTGTGAAAAAATCATTCAATAGCGCCCTTAGGTATTCTTTCACATGAGGGATTTCCTTGGTCAGAATGCACTGGCGTTTGGAATGGAGAACAAATTTCTGTCCTTCTTCTTCTATGCTGTAAACAACAGTTGTTCCACTATAGTTGTTGATTGTGTTAATTGCCTTACGTACATTAGACATTTGTTCTAGATCCTCCAATGGAACTATATACCACCTTGGATCCCAAATATCAATGAAGAAACTCTCGTTGCTGGTATCAATGACGAAAAGTTCTCCCAGATATTGAAAACACAAGCGGTTCTCGTCCTCTTCTGCAACAGCAGCCGTACAGTTTAACTGCTTCAGTAGATCTATGCACAAATCCTTGGTGCGTGGAGGTCCTGCCTGCTTTTCTTCTTGCAGTATGTCTGCAGAAGCCTCAGGTTGTGTGCTGCCGGCTGCTCCTTGTTCTGTTGGCTTTGTTTTTCTACGAGAAAAGAAGTAGATACAAGCTATGATCACAATTGTTGAAATAATAGTCTCCATATGCATCGTTTTATGATTTTCGTATATTAATATGGCAAAAATACAAAAAAAATCGTGAAGTCATGAGAAATAACACAAAAAAAGCCAGATTCTATGATAAAATCCGACTTTTGAAAAGAAAATCATTCATTAACTCTATCTATTATGTCTTTCCATTCCTCTGGAGAGTAAGCTGTAACAACTGCAAGCACTGAAACACCAAGAACAAATAGTAACATCATATTTAAGAATCGTTTTCCGTGTGACCCCACGACAGACCTGCTGCAACTAGTAAATAATGATAATCCCCTTCTCCCCAAATCCTAGAGATTACAAGGTGATAGGCTTTTTACGTGCAAGCAAATACGATAAATACGAGTAAACATGATGCAAGGAATTTCTGTATTTTTTTTCGGTAGCTACCGGCTGCTTAGACAAAAAAATCAGAAATAGCCTTCAGGTGGTACTTGCAAGTTTACGTTTATCGTAACTTTGCAAAGTAAAAACCTAGCTCCTTGATATTGTGATATGGGAGCGATAAGGAGATGGTAAGAATCATCGTTGCAGTAGGTAAGGAGTCTACATTTGCGATACCCATAAAGAAGTTATTGTGAAGACCACCCATTGCTGTGACTCAGGAAGTGGTATCGATGGTTTTCACCTGGATGATCATGAAAACAAATGCCATTTTCTGTTGGATTCTGTCAGAAATCTCTAGTTCTGGAAAAAAAAGATGCAGGTGTGAACAAAAAATACACACCATAGCAATATCTTTGCAGCCAGAACGTTATTAAAACATTAAATGTAATATATAACAAGTATGGCATTGAATCAAACCAACAAGCTCGTGTGGATTGTGGAGACCATCTATCGGGCACATAAGATTTCCTTCGAGGAACTGAACCGCCGCTGGATGGACAATGTGGATTTGAGCGGAGGCGAGGAGATGTTGAAGCGCACCTTCCACAAGTGGAAGTGGAATATCTTCGACACCTTTGGCTTGTCCATAGAATGCGAAAAGACAGCACCTTATAGGTATTATATCGCCAATGAGAATGACATGAAGAGTGGAAGCATTGGGAATTGGCTATTGAGTACACTGTCAGTGAGCAACTTTCTTCTTGAAAGCAGATCAATCAAAAACAGGATTATCCTTGAAGACGTGCCCAGTGGTAGGGAATATCTGGAGCTCATCATTGATGCAATGAAGAAGAATCGCTTCATTCACATCACCTATTTCACCTACTGGAAAGGAAGCACGCACGACCATTACGTGATGCCATTGTGCGTAAAGCTTTTCCGTCAGCGCTGGTATATGGTGGGACGTAATTGGCCGGCAGAAAAAGACATCGTCTTCTGTCTCGACCGGATTCAAGACTTCCGTCTTTCGAGCCATACCTTTAAATATCCAGAAGAGTTTGACCCGCAGGAATACTTTGAGGGTTGCATCGGTGTAATGCCCGGCGATGATTGCAACATGGAAAAAGTTAAAATCAAGGTCAGTGCCAGTCAGGCCAACTACCTGCGTGACCTTCCTTTGCATAAGTCACAAAAAGAGACTAAGCAGACAGATGAATACAGCATCTTTGAATTGTATCTCAGACCGACATTCGACTTCCAGCAGGAACTGCTTTGGAATGGTGAATACCTTGAAGTTCTTGAACCTTGTTGGCTCCGTAAGGAGATAGCCGGAAAGGTAAAGAGCATGTGGAACAAATATAAGGAGGACAAAGAGATATGACAGAGAATAAGATTATTGTAGTAACTCTATGGCCAGGACGGACTCAAGCGCATTGCTGACAACACCCTCGTCGCTCTCACACTGATGATTGCCGAGAGCCGCACAGAAGAGAAGGATGTGATGGTGAAAGTGGTGGTCAATCTAATCAATAAGAATAATCAATAGCATACGTTATGAAAGGTTTTTCTGCAATAGACATTGAAATTTCTAATAGCGAACGCAGTTCTGTGTGCTAAATACCGGGAAAATCTGGACATGATTATGTATTACGGAAAAGCATGAAAGGACGAGCATGGAACTTTCTGCGACTCAGAGGCCGTATCCGAACTAAAAAGGATAGTTGAAGAGACTGGATCCGATCTTGAAGACGTGAATTCTGAACCTGCAACTGCCACACTTCATCCTGGCAGATTCTTATGACAGCATTACACTAAAATTGGCTTATAGAGCCATTGAAATATTTAATAAATAATAAATTTATACAAATGAAAGTATATACTCACTTTATCAAAATTGACGAGAACGACGGGTACCGATGGAGAACTCTCCTGCAATTTGGAAACTCGTGGGATTGTTTAGGCTCAGTTGTCATGAAGAACCCAGGTTCTTCAAAGATGGTCGATTCTGAGCCTATTTCAAATGATGTAATCATTAAAAACCTTAAAAAATATCAGGACATAGAATTGCCATGGTATGAGTTTTCAGAAGATACTACGATGAAATGTATCGCAGAGTTGTTCGCTTACAAATGTGGGCTTACAAGCCCTGATGCATTGTCTGGAGTAATCCAGATTTTTAATATCTTTTACATCAAAGAAGCTGACTTAGAGAGAGCAAAATCTAAAGATGCGAAGTATGGTCTTCCCAACATTTTCGCATCAGAACAAGCTATGAGCGATTACGACATTAAACATCTTTTGCCTCCTGTGTACCTTGGATTTGGGAATTTGGCATTTGATAAGCACTATAGCGATAGATGTAAAGGATTCTTTAATGTAGCTATTAAAGATTTCAATTGTCTGTATCTATCGCACACTTATTCCAATAACCCATTTTATCATCCGCTCTATTTGATGCGATATGGAAAAAGTACAGAAAATGGAATAAAGACTTTGCTCAGATTTAAACAGAATACACTTTCACCGGAAGGATTAGAGAATGCCATAAAGGATTTGATGGAAAAAAGAGCCATTGAAAACATGACTGAACAAGAATCAAACCTAAGATGGCAATACATCTATGCCTGCCTTAATATATTCTGTAAAAATACGATGAGTTTGGAACTTCTTGAAGAGTCTAAAGATCGTACAAGTTTCTATATTCCAGATGAAGAAGGTAAATCCGATATTATCATCTCGCTTGTGAATCAAAAGGGAGATAAATCTGTTGGAGTAAGGTATTCTATAAAGAACCATGTGAAAGATAAAATATTTGATGCTGCTTCCAAAAAACTGACAGAAATTGACAAGTCATTCAAGCCGATGTTAAATACTAATGGCAACGTAATCTGGATAGGCAAACTTGGTCTTACCAATCGCTTGAAGGATACCGATACTTTCATCAGAGAGACAAAAGAACTGATTTGGAAGGTCGTTGAAGAGCTACAAAATATTATTTAGAGAAGCTCTCGCCAATCTTTCAGGGGCTATGGCCATATTCGACATAGCCCCATCTTAAAAATTAAAATCTATTCTCAATGACATACAAAGAATTTCTCAACATTGTTAGCTTTGAAGAGGTGGCACCGCATATAGTAAACATGTATCCCGAAGCAAAAGACAGCCTAGGATGGTTTAAGCTACATTATGATATGCTCAAACAGATGACTCCTAACCGTCATGATGATTCCAATGGTGATGTGTGCCATATTACAATGAAAGACTGGGATGATGGCACAGGTCCCCATCTTGATGCTTTTCCTATGGAAGGAGATTTGTGGGAGCATTCTCTCACTAAAGAGATTGTCCTTGATGCTGACGTACATGTCACTGATGCAGAAATCGTCGCTTGTTGTTTGTGGCATACGTCCTTCTATGGCTTTACCAAAGGACAAAAGAAAGAGTTTGCCAACATTGATTTCAAGTCGAAAGTTAAGGAATTAAAGACGATCATACTTAATAATGGTGGGTATGTTCCATCAAAAAGAGAACTTCTTCCTTTTAAGAAACAAGAAATGATAGAGGATACCAAGAAAATTGTCTGGTATGGCGATAAAAATGTTAACAGAACAAAGCGCAAACGTCTTTTTCGGCAGGCATTCATGGAGACTTATTATGAAAGAATGGAAGCCATTGGCAGTTTCATCGTGCAAGTCTTACCGGCATTATCGGTCGAAGCTAACAGTTTTGCACTTGATCAACTCTGCAAACTGTCTTTTCCGGCAGATTTGCCACCGTCACCATTCGATCATACGCTGATGGAACGACTAATGCAGCCAGCTATATGGCAGATCTTGTTTGCAAGTATGATATGTTGCCTCATGGGAGAAATACTATTGTCCACTTAGTAACAGGACATAGCTGGACAAATTCCTCTATGCTCAATCCTGAAGAGACAGAACTTTTAAGGACTATTGCTGACTCTGTTATGACCACTAAGGATAATAATGGAACTGTGGATTTCATTATTGATTACAATCCGGCTTTAGGTCAACAGATAGAAATTACGGTAGTTGCTATTGATATTTCTGTATCGGAATAATAGTCTTGATGTCTAATCTCTCATTTTCTTGAAGGGAGTGTCCATATTTAGCATACCTTATGCCGACCTTTGCACCATCAATTATAAAAAATGGAAATATAATCATTATGGTACAGATGACAAATGACGGATTCATGCGCAACATCCTCTAAGAGGGAGCCTGGAAGAAGTCACTCATCAGTGGCATTATAAATATAATAAATAAAATTAATAGATTATGGCACTTTGGAAAATTTCAGTTAAGAGAAGCGGAAATGCCGCTTGTAAGGACAAGAGACAACACCTTGAAAAAGGCATGTTTGTGGAGTCGAGCACAGCATCAACTACACCGCCTATCGGTGTAACTCGTGAACAACCCATGCTGGCTCAATTATTCCTGAGCAAATATGGTATTGAAATAGCTCCTTACTGCATGAACCGCTCATATTTCGATTGTGAGAAGATGGGTTGATCTGAACTACTCACTTGCTAAAGACTTGTGGTACGCGAGTTCAACAAGCAGGTGCCAAAAATACAGGAATTGTTGGAAATTGTAGGTTGTGAATAGGTATTCTTATTTGCAGCCGATTTGACTTCTTATGAAGAGCTGATTCGCTATTATTCTGTTCAGTTGATGTTTGAAAAGACAGACGAACATCGTGTTGTTATTTCGATGTATGATTTTCCCAGTCAATTTATGAGTCTGAATACTTACGAATTAGAGGGAAAAAGAAAACAATTCTTAGAAGAATTTAATGAGTAATAGCCCCATCTTCGAGGTGATAGTCATGCAGTAAGCTTTCCCCTAGTGGTTCTATCCAATAATCTGGCGTAGACCTTTGATGGCTTGCCTCCTGCAAATCGCAGCGATTCCGAGCACTAAATGGTTGTTATATGAGGGTGCGTCATGGTCTTATGACACACCCTCTATTTCCAACCAAAATCGCTTTCCTGGTATTAATCATCATCAACTACTTGTAGTTCTCATCATCGTAAGAGATGATATCCAAGTCTTCTGCAATTTTTATAAGCCCGTTTTTGATTTTTTTACCCAAAGTTAGTGGCTTAGGCTTGGAAAATGGCGATTCTACAGAAACCTTTCCTGAATCTTCTGTGCTATGAGGGTTGTTCTCATTCAAAACATTAGTTGCCCCTTCTTCAGACTCTCCTTCTTGAGCTGCAATCATGGCGACCTTCTTTGTATCATCAGTCTTATTGTCATCTGCAGGTTCTGTTTCTTGCTTTTGCTCAGTTTTATCTGAATGCGTCTGGAAGTTGTCTCGAATAGGATGATAGAGTTTGTCGATGATTCTTTGATAGTCTTCTTCATCCTTTGACGTAGAGGAACTTTCTTTTACCTCCTCGGACAACTCATTGTTGAGACCTGTTGCAAGAATGGTGACTTTGGCATCCTCGTCCAAGCTGTCATCATCAGAGAGACCCCAGATCACCTTGATGTCTGGATTCAATTCATCAAAGAAAGCGTCAATTTCTCTCATTTCCCGAACAAAGATTGGGTGCTTGCTGGAAGTGTAGATATTGAAAAGGATGCGCTGGGCATTACTGATGTCGCTGCCATAGAGCAGAGGAGAGTCTAACGCATTCTTGATGGCACTCTGAACCCTTCCCTCACCACTGGCTCTACCCATGGCCATGATAGCACCGCCACCGCTCTTGATGGTAGTCTCGATGTCACGGAAGTCAAGATTGATGGTTCCCTCCACGGTGATGAGTTCCGAGATACTCTTGGTGGCATCGCTCAGTACCTTGTCTGCCAGTTTGAAGGCATCCTTTACGGTAATCTCGGAGTCGGCATAAACATCGCAGAGACGCTCGTTGTTGACGATAAGCAAGGCATCCACGTTCTTGCGCATTTCTTCTACACCCTGCAGAGCCTTGACAATTTTCTTTCGCTTCTCGAAGTAGAAAGGTATGGTGATGATGCCAACGGTAAGGATGCCCATCCCTTTGGCAATACCGGCAATGACAGGTGCGGCACCCGTACCCGTTCCACCACCCATTCCGGCTGTAACAAAAACCATCTTGGTTCCGTCGTCCAGCAGTTTCTTGATGTCTTCCTGGGTATTCTGAGCCTCACTTCTTCCCACTTCGGGATTTGCCCCTGCACCCAAACCACTCTTTCCGAGCATGATTTTTACCGGCACAGGCGACTTGGATAGTGATTGACTATCCGTATTACAGACGGCGAAACTCACGTTTACTATACCCTCTGCATACATATTCTTAACGGCATTGCATCCGCCACCACCCACACCAATCACCTTGATGATGTTCTTGGTAGTGTCTTCTGTCTGCCCGAAATCTATAGGAGTCCAATCTTCTTTCATCATTTCTATATTTCAATTTGGATGCAAAGATACATACAAAGAATCAGATTCCCTATGAAAAATCAAACGCAAGCCTTGCAAAAGATGATTTTTCCAAGGAGTGAAACGATTTTTCCCATTCTTTTTGTACTTTTGCAACCAGTATGCAAGAAGAAACAAGAAATATGACCCCAGAGGAGAAAGCCGCTCAGGTAAAGACGCTTTCCACCCAGCTTTTAGCAGAAGGTAGAACCGATCTTTTGTTAAAAGCCATCAGTGTGCCCGTATTGGAACAGCTCCGTATCGAGGCAGCAAGGGCAACCCTCAGTCCTCTGGTCATCACGGAAGATTACCGTTTCTTGCTCCCAGACTATGGAAACAGGGAAGTGCAGCTCAGTCCCATCCACAAGGCCCTCTATCTGCTCTTTCTGAATCACCCGGAAGGAATAGAGTTCAAGAACCTGGTGGATCATCGTGAGGAACTGTTTGCCCTCTACCGAAAAATCGGCAACAGAATCGACCCCGATAAAATCACAGAAACAGTGAATCGCTTGACGAACCCTCTTGATAATGCCATCAATGAGAAATGTTCGCGTATCAAGGCTGCTTTCTTTGACCTGATGGACGAATACCAAGCCGACTACTACATCATCAATAGCCATGTCAAGCGCCACCAAGGCTCTTCCATGAAGCTCTGGTTCGAGAGACTGAAAATCATCAACCTCCCGAGGGAACTTGTAATCTACCAATAATGAGTATTTCCGCTATCTGTTGTCGCATGCCCCACAATTGGAACAACCGTTGCACGTCATCCTGCGCCCACAGGTCTTGCAATGTGCTCTGAACAATGCTTGTGGCTTGATAATTTCATTGCCAAACAGATTGCCTTCAGGAAGGTGGAGCTTGTAGGATATAGGCTTCCCCTGAAAACTCAACCCACTCAGATAAGCTTGTTTACTCTGGACTTGCTTGTCATGAATTCGGTAAATTCTTCCGTCCTTGACAAAGCAAGTACCAGTTTCGATGAAGTTGAATGATACATGGTAGGTCCTGCACTGATCACTCAAACTCTTCACCCACTCATAATGGCATGGCCTGGCACCGTCATAGTTCTCACCTCCACATAGTACATCTTCTATCTGCCCTGTGGCTAAATAGGAAGAAACATCAATAGGTCCTATGAAAGGTGCAGCCATGAAGCCTTTGTGCCTGGCTGGAAGATCCAAAAGAATAGGAAGCCTCTCATCAGCTCTCTTCTGGTTCTCTGTAGTTACCGAGAGAAGAACATTCTCATAACCAGTTCCCCAGTCCTTTGGCAAGCATTCCTCGATGCGATGCGCACGCTTGGTGAGCAGACGAAATACCATATCCGGACGACTCCTGATGATTCTCCAGGCTTCTTCTCTCCAAACATCAGCTTCCTCCACAAAAAAATCCGTGCTAAGTCCCACATACATCTCCATGCCAGAAGGATATTTGAAACTACCGTCTCTCTTTCTCTGAAGAGGCATGGCAAAGTTCTCTGTCCAGAAAACCTTCGCCGTGTCAATGCCTCTCTTGCCATCTAGAAAGTACATGTAGCAGTGCTCACATCCTTCACTGATTTTATGGCAGCCGTGCCATGGATTCCAGATAATCATATAGTGATAATTGCTTCTATGACAAAATCTTATCCAATAGAGAGAACAGTTCCTTTTCTGTTTGATAAGGATAAATCTCGAAGTATGGATTACCTGTAAGCATCGCAGAAAGCTGGGTCTTGCTCTTGTCATAGAAGATATGACAAGGAATACCTCTGCTCTCAGCATAAGCCAATTCATAACCCACACCAAGTGAAGGATTGCTGCACTCGGCTACCACCATGTCGCTCTCTCTGAGCCATGCTGTATCCTGGTTATAGATTTCAGCATCACTCATCCTGCCTTTTTCCATGAGATTGATGTCTGCCTGACCTATATGCTCGGTCAGAACGATGTCAGTGAGCTGCATATGTTCAATCATCTTTCTGTAGAGATCAGCAAAATTTCTCCCTCCACGAATAGAACCTGCAAAATATATTTTCTTCTTCATGATTTCTGCTGCGTTAAATGTCTTTATTCATAAATGCCATATTGTCAGATAGATATTCCTTGTCTGTATCTATGGCGATAAGAATACCATCCTGTATATATCTATCCGGCTTTTCTTTCCCCATTGAGGAGTTTTCCCCCTCTACAGTCTTTATGATAGCCATATTGAATATATATTTTGAATATGTCTGCAAAGTTAATAAAAAAAATAAAAATATCCATGTGAATCGTTCAATTTTTCACATGGATATTCTGTTTTGACGGTATCATATATGTGATACTATTATTGTAAGTAAGGAATGGCAAACTTCACCAGACAATATCCACCTCCAATGAGCCAGCAATAAAGAATGGCAGCCAAGAGGAAAGGCTTAATGCCAGCTTTCTTGAATTTGTCAAAGCTTGTCTCGGCTCCCAATGCTGCCATGGCCATGGTCAGGAGGAAAGTATCCAGTTGGTTAATCCAATCCACTATGCTTTCAGGAAGCAAACCAAGAGAATTGAATCCGATCACTACCAGGAAGAGAATGGCAAACCATGGAATGCTGATTTTAGGCTTGTTGGTATCAGTATTTTCCAAACAGTCTCTTTTGGCAACATCCCTTGCAACGGTCCATGCAATCACCAGTAATACCGGTACCAGCATCATCACCCTTATCATCTTTACAATGATGGCATTGTTGCTCACCTCGGCTCCCATGGCATTGGCTGCACCTACCACATGGGCTACTTCATGAACGGTGGAACCCGTAAAGAGTCCCATCATATCTGGTGATAGGTCAAAGATGCCAGCCCTGTAGAGAATAGGGTAGAGGAACATGGATAATGTTCCAAAGATGACTACGGTGGCTACGGCTACTGCCGTCTTGTAAGGCTTCGGACGAATGGCCCCATCCACACCCAATACTGCTGCAGCTCCACAGATGGCACTTCCGCAAGCGGTGAGCAGTGCGATACTGCGGTCAATTTTCAGGAGTCTTCCCACCAGGATTCCCAAGCCGATGGTGCCGCATACGATGATGGCATCCATTACGATGGCAGAGAAGCCCACAGCCATCACATCCTGGAAGGTAAGCTTGAAACCATAAAGGATGATGCCTGTGCGGAGGATTCGCTTACTGCAAAACTTGATGCCCGGTACCCAGGTGTCGGGCAGGTTGTTACGTAAACTGTTTGCATAGAGCATACCAATGATGATGCCCACCACCATGGGGCTAAACGAAAGAGCTTTCACCCAGTCCATGCCACCGATGTAGAAGGCAGCGCATGCGAAGAGTGCGATGAGCAATACGCCATGCAGCATACTGCTCCTTTGTTCTGATAATCTCATATTTTTCTTTTTTGTCGGTTAATCGCTTTTGAAAAGCAGGTGCAAAGGTACGAAAAATCATGAGATGCTGTATATACATAATAACTATACGTTATAACCACTGGTTATGAATCTCTTGAATGTCTGCTGGAGTTTGGCGGTTTCGCCTCTCTTCTCTACAAACAGAAATTCTCGTTCCATCTTTAGGTCTTCAATTTCCAGAACCTTGAAAACTTGTTCATAGATACTCCTGTAGATGGCTCTTACGCTGATGATACCCATGCATAAGGAATGTTCCACGAAATGCTTGATGCCCTCTGTGGTTCCCAGATTCATCTCTATGTTCAGATCAGAAAGATCAATACCGTTTTCCTGCAGGGCATTTTGGATGACATCCAAAGTTCCGGAGCCTAATTCACGCAGCACTATAGGTATCTGTTTGAGAAATTCCAGGGAAATCTCGTCTTGTTGGGCTAGGGGATTGGAACAATGTACGAACGCCACCAGCTCATCTTTCATGAAAGGAGTGTATTTAAAGGTGGGCTGACGCTTGATTCCTTCCACCATACCTAGGTCTATTCTTCCAGCAGCAAGAGCGTCCTCTATCTCATGAGAATTTCCGCTGAGCAGGGTAAGACGAATATCGGGATATTGTTTCCTGAATTCAGCAATCAGTTCGGGGAGAACATATTGCGAGATGGTGGTACTGGCTCCGATGCGCAGTTCGCCACCTGATTTCTCAGTGAGTTTCTTCATGTCGAAATTGAGATTCTGATAGGCATTGATAATCTTGCAGGCATGGTCAAGCATAAGTTGTCCGGCACGGGTGAGCTGGATGCGATTGCCGATTCTGTCGAACAGTTGCACCCCATATTCCTTTTCAAGCTCCTGTATGTGCTTGCTGATGGCAGGCTGGCTGATGAATAGTTCGTTGGCAGCCTTAGTGAAACTCAGGAGTGTAGCCACACTTCTGAAAACTTTCAGTCTTGTATCTATCATTGTATGTTCCTTTGTCTTTTCAAAAAACCTCGTCAATATTATACCCAGTAATTCAAATTTTCTGCAAAGATAACAAAAATCTTCAAATCAATTGCTGGTTTAACATAAAAATCGTATCTTTGCATTCTAAATATACAATGACATTATGAATATTAAAAACATCCACTTGGTCTATTATAGCGCCACTTTTTCAACAAGACGTGTAGTCCGTGAGATTGCATCCCAGTTTCAGAAGCCAGTTAAGGAGTATGACATCACTTCTGATATGCTGAAGGATGATGTCTCGCTTGGAAGTGAAGAGGATTTGTTGATTGTGGGAGTACCTTCCTATGCTGGTAGAGTTCCTGAAATGGCAGTTCGTTCATTGAGACGTTTTCTTGGAAACAATACCCCAGCCATCATAGTATGTGTCTATGGTAACAGAGCCTACGATGATACGCTCATCGAGCTGAAGGACCTGGTGGAATCCCATGGCTTCAAGATACTTTCTGCGGCTGCCGTCATAGCCCAGCATTCCATTTTCCCTAAGATTGCAGAGGGAAGACCTGATGCTGATGATATGGCCAAACTCCATGATTTCGCTTCAAAGAGTAGTCAACTTCTATCCCAGATTTCAAAGATGGCAGCAGTTAGCCGGCTGATGGTAAATGGCAACCGCCCATATCGTGATACTAAGCCAATTCCCTTGCATCCAGAAGGAAGCAAGGGAAAATGTACTTCCTGCCATGCTTGTGTGAAGATGTGCCCTGTCGGAGCCATTACTCAGGACGAACCATATAAGACCAACGAAAAGAAATGTATCTCGTGTGGTAGATGTGTAGTGGTCTGCCCTCAGCATGCCCGCCAATTTGGAGGTCTGTTATATAAGGCAGTCAGCTGGAAATTTGAGAAGGCCTTTGCCGAATCCAAGCAGCCTGAGTTCTTCTATGTAAAAAGTTAAAACATAAGATGTAGACTGCAATGAGTAGATACAAGAATATCATCTTTGATGTAGGAAGCGTATTGGTGAACTGGATGCGCATGAACCTCTATACCACTCTGTTTCATGGCGACAGGGAGAAGGCTAGGTGGATAATCGATCATGTGGTGACGAATGAATGGAATGATCAGACAGACTTGGGAAAGCCAATAGATGAATGTATTTTCGAATTAAAGCAGGCTTTTCCCAAGTATGCTCCTTACATAGGTGCTTACTGGTATTGTTACAAGGATATGGATGGTGGTGAAATTCCCGGAATCTATGAAATCATGTCCGAGTTAAAGAATAGAGGCTATCATTTGTTCTGCCTTACCAACTGGTCTCATGAGACTTTCCCATTAGTCAGGGAAGTCCATGCACGTCTGTTTGATATGTTTGAAGGAATCGTTGTGAGTGGTGAGGAGAAGATGGTAAAGCCCAATCCGGAGATTTATCAACTTCTTCTGAATCGTTATGATCTACAGGCATCGGAAAGCATCTTCATCGATGATCGGCAAGTGAATGTAGATGGTGCCAATCGTGTGGGGATCCATGGTATCCTTTTCACTGGAAGTCTAGACTTAAGACAGCAATTAGGCGTCTGTGTTTTTTAGAATATGGCAAATATTTTCTAATATAATGATGGCTAGTTTGGGATAAAGAATCTCAAACCAGCCATTATTTTCTAATGAAGGGTATTTTCTTAAGAAGATTATTCTTTTTTTCAGCAACATTATTTGGCTAAGTTCCCCAGGATAGATATCTGGAGACAGCGCTCAATCTTTGCCAGTGTTTCAAGAGATAGATTCTCTTGTCCTTTGAGAATCTTGGACACATATTGCTGACTGCATCCCATAAGTTCTGACAAACGTTTCTGTGTCATTCCTAATTCATCCATTTTATCGAGCATTTTCATTGCAATATGCTGAGAATAGCGAAGCCATGACTTGTTTGCCATGCGCCATTCTGCATTCTCACGCCATTTTGATGGAGAAGAAGCCTGATGCTCTTTAAGTTTTGAAACTATTTCATTAGCAGTTTTCATAATAACCTCCTTTCTTTTTTATAAAATTTCATTTAAGAAGTCCATGAAGGAGTCCTTATCGGCAATATCGTTGTTAATCAAAAAACGTCTCACTTTTTCCATACGGGCAAGTTCTACTAACGTATGTTCACGTTCCTGCATGGTACGGGTTAACTTGATAGCCCCTCCTGTAATGATATAAATACCTGGTTCAAGCTTGATGGCATAAATTCGAAGCCACGAAGCATGGCGAGGGGTGTTTCGAAGGCGTGCCTTTTCCTTACCCAAAAGCATTTCTGAAGTACGACAATTTTCCAATGGACGGAAAATCTTGTCAAGGTCTGCATCTGGAGATATGTCCATGATGAGACACTGTAAGCGTTCACTATCTTCAATCGTATCATAAATGGCTTGGTTGACATCTGTGATTTTGAAGTAGGAGGCTAAATCATCTGTATTCTGCTTAAAGAAGTTGCGTAACCATGCAACATCGTTCCATTGTCCAAGTATGGAATCAAGAACGTTGTCAAGGCAGTCGTCATATCTGACAGCCCAGAGGTGCTCGTTTTCTGTGATAAGATCGAATCTCATAATCGTACTATTTTATAATGCGAAGATACAATAAAAAGTTTAAATGTACAACTTATAGGTTTATTATTTAAGAATATTTAATGAAGGGATGTTTGTTTTGGACTACTACAGACCTATGATACTCATCACATGATGAAGGCTTTTGGCATTTTAAAAACCTTCATCATGTGAGGAGTAATTGTATTCCGCAATAGAGTCGTTGTTCTTTCAATACAAGAGCTTGCTTACCTCTGCCGGATTCAAAGCCCATTCATAGGTATAGCTTTCGTCTGCCTGACTCTCATCAAACAAGATTTCAAGACCTTGTGCCTCTGCCTTTAATCGAAGGAGCTCTCCAATCTTAAGTTTTCTTTGAAGTCTCTTGAGCAGCGCCTCTATGTCTTCTCTACAAGCAGAACGAAGCGTTTGTCCTGAGACTGGCATTTCCAACCAAATGATTTCTCTTCTGGCTATATCCAGAACCCCGAAGACAAGTCCCTTGGCAAGATTGTCATCACCCACTCTTACCATGTGCTGAACACATGATGGATCGTAGGCAACACCATCTTTTTCAGATATTGTCATCTCATTGGCAGAATCCATCCATCCCACAACAAGATTTGGTGACAGTGAACCACAGGAGTATGCATTGCAGGTAAAGGTCGCATACCTGGCACCAGCTTTCTCCAGTTCTGGTAAAGACAAATCTATATACTCTGCTGTTCCCACCATCTCCGGTATGCTTCTGATGTCACCCGAATGCTTGGCACCGGTGCATGTGAGATGATAGTAGGCACATTCCTCAATCTTGTCATCATATGAAATCCTACAGCTAAGATCCATGTCCAGGTGTTGGGCGTGAAGACCCTTGCCCCATTGCAAGAACAATCTAACAGCATCACCTTCCACCGGAAATCTCGTACCCATCAAGGCGCAGCTGGTATCCTGTATGGTAGAAGAACGGTCACCTACGCTGATTGGGATATCAAACAGTTCTGGTGCAATATAGATGGTCTTGCTTTCTGTATCCATATCCTTGAAGCGTCTGAGCATGGCATGTTTGTATATACCATATACCGCATCCACCATCTGCTGACGTTCCTCTCTTGAATACAGAGAAAGCAACTTATTATGCTCGATTGTTTTTCTTAATCCGGTAATTGTCTGTATGGAGCGAATAGAGTTCTCGTCAAAGTAGATCTCGGCAGCATTGCCCAGAGAAACCAGAAGTCTCATAGATAGTTTATCTGCTACCTCCTCAAAAGCTTCCAAAGTCTCTTCGCAACCAAACCTCAGCATGGTGGCAAACAGGCAGCGGGCAAAAGAGCCTGGTCTGGATTTCAGTAAATCCAACACCTTCTTTGCCTCCTTTTCCTTGCTAGCCTTGTCTATGCAGCCTTGCCATGTGGTGTAATCCTGGTTGTAGAATACATCCATGATTTCTGCCAAATGCTCAAATCCCTTTCTCTTGGCATATTCTGCCAAACGGAGAGCGCGAATGAATCTTACCCACATACCACGCTTAGGATTCATGTCCTCAGCCGCTTTCTTGGCAGAAAGCGAGGTTGCATTCATCCATTTGGCTACCATCTTGCATGTCTTTCTGGAGTATTTCAGCTTGAGATGCTCCTTCATTCGTTCCTGGTAGGTGAGAGAGGTATCCCCTGCAATCCCCATCTGATAACCTAACCTTCTTGCATTGGCCTGGAGAACAGATGGCTTGATAATCTGCAGCTGCCCAGTTTTCTCATACCAGAGATATCTCAAGATGTCAGTAGGGGTCTTCAAGTAGGATGTGGCTTTATCACCATCCTCCTTCCTTACCAGATTTCTAATGATCAGCATCATGGTCTCTTTCATGCTGATTTCTATTCCTTCTGGAACATCATATTCATCCAAAAGAAGCTCCAGACTGTTTTTCTGAGTCATGTCCAGTGGAGTGGGAGAGGAGAGTAACGATTGAAAAACCTCCTTCAGCTCTTTTCCCGTGAACAGGCGCAGTTCCTTTAGCTTGCTTCCCTGCCCCTTGAAAACATAATCAGTCGCAACGAATGGTGTACCACAGTAGGGACATCCATTGTATCTCTCCAATGGGAAAGTTCCCTCAGGAATCAAATGTCCACAAGGTAGGGTAGTACCCTTGATATCCACTTCTTTGTGTAAGATATTGGCAATCCAGGTAATGAAATGATCCACAGCTCCTTCTTTAGTAGGAACATTCCAACCCTTGACTAGAGGAGACCAATTGAGTTCTACTCCCATTACATCCTCGATGACGGCAACAATATCTGCCAGTTCTTCTACAGTTACCATGCCAAGACCATGTAACAGCTCCTCGCTTACACAATAGCCGTACTCTTTTAATCGCTCCAAAAGGGAATAGACTGCTGGAGTGATTTCCGAAGACATGTTGATGTCTTCCTTCCTGATGTCAAGATACAAAGCCTTGTACCTCAATGCAACTTTTACTAAAGCCTTGTCGTTCATAATCAATCTATATTATAATAAGGTAATCGAGGAACTCCAACTATGAAACTGCAATTCAAGCTATGAAGTAAGTCCCTCTTGACCTAAGTTAATAATTGGGCTGCGGGCAGGACTCGAACCTGCGACACTAGGCTCTCATTGCAGAAGTATGTGTAAGTTGACCTCCTGGAAGAAGATGATTCCCACACACATCTATGCTCTACCAACTGAGCTACCGCAACCATAAAGGATGTGGAATAGGGTGGTAATGGAAAAACTGAGTACCCATAGCTCTAGTGTATTACCACCAGCGATTCATTAATGAAGTAAGTCTTTCTTGACCACCACGATCTCTTCACACATCCAGAAATCTTGTTTTCTGGTGCAAAGGTATACAATAGGTGTGCAGTCTTTCTGCGTAGCAAGAAATATTTTTGTCTTTGGTGTGTTTTCTTTGTGTTTTCTTGTTTGTTCCAATGTTTTTTTCTATTTTTGCACCTGGTTTAACACCTAGGAAGGTTACAACATCCTGTAATACCTTGCATCCTTCGTTCCGTTCTTAACTGTTTGGAGTGAACCTTGCTTAGATGTCACTCGATATATGCAGCAGTCCCATGTATTTGAATAAACAAACTTTAGAACAGAATATGTCAGTAACAACCGAACAAAAGAATCTTCATCTGCTTCCTCATAATAGAGAAGCTTATGAAAAGGTGATGGCTCATTTTGAGAACCATCAACGTGCAGCTATAGTACATGCCACAGGTACAGGTAAGAGCTATTGTATAGCTGCAGTTGCCTCCCATTTTTCAAAGGTATTGGTCATGGCTCCCAATAATTTTGTATTGAACGAGACCCAGAAAGTGTGTAATGAAGGGGTAGAGTTCCGTACTTATGCAAGTTCCATCTATGATGAAGTCCCTTCTACAGGCTATGATTTGATAGTCCTTGATGAGTTTCATCGTGCGGGTGCACCAGAATGGGGACATGGTGTTAAAAAGATAATTTCAGCTAATCCTTTTGCAAAAATCTTAGGTACGAGTGCGACTCATATCAGATATTTGGATCATGAGCGAGATATGGCAGAAGAACTTTTCGATGGCAACATTGTTAGCTACTTGAGTCTTGGACTTGCCTTGAAAAAGAATATTCTTCCTACTCCGATTTATGTTTCTTCATTGTATTCTGCTGATGAAACAATAGAGAAGGCAAAAGGGGCTATTAGAACTTCCAAGTATATGGAAGATGGAGAGAAGAAGACCTATTTGCATCGTCTTGCAGGAATTTCACGCAGTTGGTCTGAGGCACATGGAGTATCTCCTATCATCAAAAAATATTTCAGTTCCGATATCAAGAGAATTATTGTCTTTTGTTCTAAGGTTGCCAAAGCTGCCAAAGCCAGACAACTTCTTGGGGACTGGTTATCTTCTGCAGGTTTCAAGCGTATCCGTTTCTATCAGATTGATTATCAGGAGAAATACCTCTCCAAAGAAATGGAGGATTTCGAATTGGACAATTATGACGGGTTAAAGGTAGCCATTTCTGTAAATATGCTTAATGAAGGAATTCATGTGCCACACGTGGATGGGATTATCATGCTCCGTTCAACCATATCCCGTCTTATCATTGAGCAGCAAATTGGTCGTTGTCTTACGGCAGAGAACATTTTGAAGCGTCCTGTTGTTCTGGATTTAGTAAACAATATGGATACTATGTTGCTCGACTACTGCAATACTTATAGTTTCGGTGGAGGTAGTAATGGTAATAATGAAAGTTCTTCAAATGATGAATTGGAACCTTTTCCTTTTGAAGTAATAGACGAATGTAGAGATTTTCGTGAGTTTTATGAGGAAATATGCAAATTTGATGATGTTGCAGAACTGAAGGATGACATTTGGTATGATCATTTTTTACCACTTTTGACAGAATTTTATGATAAAAATGGTCGTCTTCCTTATCCTTCTGAGGATTTAAAGGCTGTCAGATTTATTGAAAAACAGCGTTTTCCGATGAATCAGCGTAAATATCCTCATCGTATGAATTGGTTGGTAGCACATGGTTATTCAAAGGAACCAGTTAAGCGTACAGGTTTAGATGAACGGCTTGATATCCTTGAAGAAGCTATTAAAAAGAACAACGGTAAGTTGCCAACACAGAAGGAAGATTCATATGTGAATGGAATTTACCAGGAGTTTCAGAAATTCTTGAAGGGTAAGAAGAAAAACAAGAGTTTGACACAGGCACATCTTGATAGATTCCAGCGGATTTTACAGATGTATGTTACTCCTATGAAGGCAGTACAGGTTCGTTTTGAGAAAATCAAGAAACGTGTGGAGCAGGAAGGAATCATCCAGCGTGGTTCCGGTATAGCCAGTGATCTGGATTATATTTGGATTAGAAATCACATGAACCGCCTGGAAATATCAGAAGGTATGAAGGCAGAGTTGAGAAAAATGATAGGTTTAGAAGACAACGAACCTATATGTAAGGGAAATGAAGCTCTAAAGAAGTTTGTCATTGAACGTGGCTTTTTGCCTACTCCTAAGGATAAGCCTTACTACGGCATCTTGATGAAATTTCACAAAAGAGGTGGTGCTGCTATTCGAAATGACCCTGAAACTTATGCCTTCCTGCTAGATCATGGTTTTGCTCCTTATGAGGAAAAATAAGACAGGATATAAGTGAATTTTACAAAGGCAAATCTGAGGGCATCATAGTAAAATGTACTCAGATTTGCCTTTATAGATAAAGAGTAATTTTTCCCTATGAAGCATAACAATTTTCATATATCCTATATATCAGGTTTTAACCTGCAAAGGTATAGCATAGGTGTGCAGCCTATCTGCATAGCAAGAAATGTTTTTGTTTTTGGTGTGTTTTCCTCCTGTTTTCTTGGCAGTTTCAGTATTTTTTGTACACATAACATATAAATAGCAATAGTTATGAAAGAATACAAAGTAGAACCCGACGCAACAAGAACCACGACTGGATGCATTTCTTTACTGAGTTTTATACTTGGTGCCGGTTTTTGTGATCTAGCTATGACCCCAGGTTCACCATCATGGGCAGCAGATGCAATGATATGGTGTCTTATAGTCTTTTTCGTCACTTTTTTGCTTTGGAGATTGATGCGAATGCAAGACGATAATATTTAAAGTTTTTAATAGCAATAATGTTTGTTAAACATATTTGTTATAATATGGTGTTAGAGCGCACAAAAAAATAAAGTACCGATTTTATTCATTGCAGTGAACGTAAAAATCGGTACTTTAACTTATGCTATATTCTTGTATAAAATTTATACTTGACACTCCCAGTGTTTACTTCTGTCAATACGTTTTAAATACCATAGTATGCAAACATTATTTGAAATAGTCAAATAGGAATATTGGGAAAGCATTGAGTACTGCTACTTTGCAATCTTCGGTATTTATATACTGCTCTAATTGTGAGTTGAATATTTTATCTTGAAGTATGTCTTCTTTAGATGCAGGCATCATATTCTTCCCCTTACATAGATAGTTCGCTTTTCCCACATTCATTTCTTTTAAATATTCCCAATTCTGCTTGACTTCCTTCGTCTCTTCTTCTGTTGGCTCTCGATGATCTTTCAGTAGGATGAAATCGAAACTGTCATACGCAGAAAAATCGGCAGATACACCTTTGAACTTACCACACTCAGAACGTGTTACAGAATACGTCCAATAGTTTGCATCGGGCAACTGCTTGGTATAACGTATAGATTCAACCATCGGATAGTCAATATAAAGCCTACCAAACTCCGTTTCGTTATTGAATGTTTCAAGCATTTCCCTTACCTGCCTGTTGATTTCTTCGAGTGATAAATTCCGGTTATGAAAGTCATAGTCGAAGAACAGATAGATTTCCGAGATGTCAGCAGAAGCATCAATATCCTTAAGCGGATTGTCTGCTTGACCGGCAAATTTCTCCATAAGTAAAGACACAATATCTCCATCGCCATCATACTCCTGCAAATCTTTGTATAGCTGATAGATGTTGTTGTTATAGGAACATACTATCTGCTCATCTCTATTTGCAAAGTATAATCGCTGGATGGTGCGGAACAAATCCGGCTCCCGTTTTACTCCTTCAAAAACGAATAGTATCATACTTCGAATGCGTTACCTCTAAACATTTTTTCTATATTATGCCCGAATCTCAACTCTTTTTGGGTACATTCGCTCAACGGCTTGATTTTGTTGTCTTGCAAGATGAAATTGCAGTCTGGGCGAAGCAAATCGTTAGTCATCAGGTAGGTGTTGTGTGATGACGTAAAAGCCTGACATGGAAGAGCAAAGAGGGTTTTGCAAACCTCATAAGAGAGTCTGAAATGATAGAAAGCATCAAATTCATCGATGAAAACGAACGATGCATTTGTCATCTGTTTCAGCCAGTAATAAAGTAGCATCAGAGATTGAGTACCCGTTGATGCTATCTTACCGAATGGAATGCGACCTAATCCAAAAACGCAATACAACTCTTTATCATCATCATTTGGCTCTTGGAACTCAAAACATTGTCCGCTTACCCGATGTATAAAGTCCTCAAAGTCCCGAGTCAGCTGATTCTTGATGATATACTCATCGAGATTTGCCGGAGCAGTAGCCAACCCCATAAATTCATTTTTTTCAACACTTCTAAACCATAACATTGAGTTTACGAATTGCTGCAGTTTCAGAAGATAATGCTCCTTGGCAAGAGGATAGGAAGTAAGTAGAAAGTTTACGATGGACACATTGTTGGCGTTATTGGCAAGGTTTGCCTTCACTGCAGAATCCATCGGGAACTCAGTTTCATCCAATGTCAAGACAGAATTCTTATTGCAGAAAATAAGCTTGTTATTCACTACAAGTTCTTCTTCCTCCAGCTTTCCATCAGGCGATTTGCTATATGTATATTGTAACGTATCATCTCTAAACTTGAAGGCATATTCAAATTTTACGGGGAAGTTCAACTTTCCCGTATATGTAAAGTTATCATAATAGTTCACCTTCTTCCACTTCTGTGAAAGATGATTGGTAATGTCGAAGATGGCCATTGCAAAGTTTGACTTGCCAGAACCATTAGGTCCATATACGATGCCATTCTTGATGATACCATCTTTAATGGCAAAAGTATTGAACGAATAGTTACTTGGTTTCGACAAATCCCATTCTATGCGATTGGCAAATCCTCTATAGTTCGTTACGGCAAATTTTACTAACATGATTCTATATACTTCATTTTAATTGATAACAATAATGTTGGTGCAAAGCAAAGATGCACAGAAACGACGAAACTAGTTTTATTTATGGTGTTCAGTGCTGCTTAGCATTTGCAAAGATATACAAAATATCAACATGCCGTAATTTTTTTACGGATATTTAAGATAATAATTCTTATCGGATGAAGGAAGGAAAGCCTAGCCTTTATTTTTTATATAATGTTGCCAAGAAAACCCAAAGGTCTTTAGCCTCTGGGATGAATTGGCACAAAAATTAGCTTTGTTTCTCAATGTATTTTCTGAAGGTGTCACTATTTGCATCACATATATTGAAATCGCGTAATATTTTGCAAATAATTGCATCTTTCCTTTGTTGTTGGAGAAAAATTTCGTACCTTTGTACACTATGAAGATGATACAGAAGACATATAAGTTTAGGCTTTACCCGAATAAGAAGCAAGAGAAAATGCTTGCGAATTATTTTGGTAGTGTCCGCTTTGTCTACAATCATTTTCTCGCCAAGCGCAAGGAACAGTATGAGCAGACCAGGAAGAGCTCCAACTACTATGAGCAGGCAAAGGAGCTGACTGCAATGAAAAAGACCGAGGCCTACTCCTGGTTAAAGGAAATCAACAGTCAGACTTTGCAGCATGCCTTGCGCCATTTGGAAACCGCCTATGTAAACTTCTTCAAGGGGAGAGCCAGATTCCCACGTTTCCACTCAAAGAAACATGGGGGCAGCTTTGCTGTTCCCCAGCATTTTAAGGTTGAAGGCAACAGAATATTCATCCCGAAATTCAAAGGCGGCATCAGGTTCGCCAAGAGTCAGGATGTTTTGGGCGAGTTAAGAAATATGACAGTATCTGTAACACCGGGCGGAAAGTATTATGTTACCATCATGGCGCAGGTTGTGGTCGGGGACTTGGAGAAAACCAATCTGAGTGTCGGCATTGACTTGGGCTTGAAGGATTTCGTGATTACTTCCGATAATGACAGGTACTCATCAAATAAGTTCATCAAGAAGTATTCAAAGAAGCTGGCAACGATGCAAAAGCATCTTTCACGCAAGAAGAAGGGAAGCGGTTCATGGAACAGGCTGCGTATCAAGGTCGCCAGGTTGCAGGAGAAAATCATGTCTTGCCGTAAGGACAAGCTGCATAAGATTTCCATTGACCTCATTCGCAGATACGATGTGGTGTGTTGCGAGGACCTGAATGTCAAGGGAATGGTAAGAAACCGTCATCTTGCCAAGTCAGTTTCTGATGCTAGCTGGAGTACATTCGTTACCATGTTGGAGTACAAGGCAAAGTGGTACGGCAAAACTCTGGTTAAGATAGACCGATTCTATCCATCCTCGAAGACATGCCATTATTGTGGCCATGTCAAGGAGGATCTGTCTTTGTCAGACCGCTACTATACTTGCCCAAATTGCGGTGAGTTAATAGACCGTGACCTGAATGCAGCGAAGAATATACTTGATGAAGGTTTAAGAAAAATATCGGCAGGAACTGTCGATTACACCGATGGAGAGGGCGTAAGACTTGCTTGCAAGCATTCCTTGATGAAGTCGGAATCCCACAAGTCTTTAGCTTGTGGGTAGTTCAATGAATTTTAAGTAGATATGATATGTAAGACAAGGTGGGTTAAATAGAATATAATTCCCACATAAAGGCTACGTTCTAGAAACCGAGCTACCGCAACCATGAAGGATGTGAGATAGGGAGGTAATATACTAAAATCATGTTAAACTTGCAAAGGTACATCTTAGGTGTGCAGCCAATCTCCATTGCAAGAAATATTTTTGTTTTTGGTGTGTTTTCCTCCTGTTTTCTTGGCAGTTTCAGTATTTTTTGTACACATAACATATAAATAGCAATAGTTATGAAAGAATACAAAGTAGAACCCGACGCAACAAGAACCACGACTGGATGCATTTCTTTACTGAGTTTTATACTTGGTGCCGGTTTTTGTGACTTAGCGATGACCCCAGGTTCACCATCATGGGCAGCAGATGCAATGATATGGTGTCTTATTGTCTTTTTCGTCACTTTTTTGCTTTGGAGATTGATGCGAGTACAAGATGATAATATCTAAAGTTAGCAGAGAAGAATCCATAAACGTAAGTTATATTTATCATAATTCACGTTAGAAAATAAAGTGCTCGGCGTCAACCCTACATACGAGGTGGTTGACGTTTAGTGCTCTATCCTTGAACCATATCTAAATTTATCGCAAATGAATAGTCTGCAGTTAATGGCTACATTACCTGTAGGCTTTTTTATGTAGAGCAAAAAAACTACTAAGAAAAATAAAAAAACATGGAAATTTAAAAAAATAATTGTATATTTGCAAATGAAACGAATGATTTAGGTATTATGGTAGAGACAAACGATAGAAAATTACCTGTTGGCATCCAGTCTTTTGAGGAAATCAGAACGGGTGGATATCTTTATGTTGACAAGACAGATATTATCTGGCAGCTTGCCAACAAGGGAAAGAAGTATAATTACCTGAGCCGCCCACGCCGCTTTGGTAAATCCGTCCTAGTCGATACGCTCGAAGCCTACTTCATGGGTAAGAAGGAACTCTTCGAGGGATTGAAAATTATGCAGCTGGAGACGGAATGGGTGAAGCGTCCTGTAATCAGACTCGACATGAGTCAGGCAGGAGCAGAACCGGAAAGTCTGAAAGGTTATCTGAACTATACCTTTCAGGAATATGAATCTTTATATGGGATTGAAGCCAGGGATAACTTCCCATTAGCTACTCGTCTGATAGTAATTATAAAGACGGCTTACAATAAGACAGGGCAGCAGGTGGTTATTCTCATTGATGAATACGACTCTCCATTGCAGCATTCCTGGAAGACTCCGCAACATGAAGCATGTACGAGTGTCTATAGAGAAGTATTTTCTGTATTGAAAGCTCAGGATAAATACGAGAAGTTTGTTTTCATCACGGGTATAACCAAGTTTACGCAAATTTCGCTATTCTCAGTTCTCAATAATTTGAGCAACATCAGTTTCGCTCCTGAGTATGCTGCTCTTTGCGGTATCACGAAAGAAGAAGTCCTCAATGATTTCAATCCGGAAGTCAATAAACTGGCTACAAAGAATGGGTGGACTTTCGAAGAAGCCGTTGCACAGTTAACGACATTCTACGATGGTTATCATTTCAGTCATGAAAATATGGTTGACATATTCAATCCATTTAGTCTTGTCAATGCCCTTTCTGATTCCAGTCTTAAGAATTACTGGGCTTCCTCTGGAGCAACCTCGTTACTTCCTAAGTTTGTGGATGATATAGAAATAAGATTGAAGGATTTCGAAAAATGTCCGATGGATAGTGATACCCTGGAGACTTCTGACGTGACAGGCGGTGGAGCAGAACTGTTCCTCTATCAGTCTGGTTACCTTACGATAAAAGGGTATGTAGAAGGCATTTATTTACTAGGCATTCCTAATAATGAAGTACGCAAGGCTTTGTATAAGATAGTGTTACCAGCTTTGACGCTGAAGTCAAATGCCCAAGTGGTATCTACTCAGAATATGTTGCAGTATTCCCTGAAAATGGGCGATCTATCAGAAGCTATGGAATGTCTGAAAGCTCTCATTGCCGATGTCCCATACAGCAACAAGAAGCTTGCAAGCATGGATATGGAAGAACGTTATCGTCTCATCCTGAGTACAATTTTCAATGCCATTGGCTGCAGAGTACAAGTTGAGAAGATGATAGCTACGGGTAGAATAGATATGGTGGTAGAAACATCGACCATCATCTATGTATTGGAATTGAAGCTAAGTAACAATGGCGGTGTTGATGCTGCAGCAGAGCAAATTAAAGCTAAGCAGTATGCAGAACCTTTCAAAGCAGACAAGCGCAAGATTACAGCTCTTGCCATAGAACTAGATGATTTAGGAAAAGGATTGGTTGCTTGGAAAGCAATATAGAATTTAATGGGGATACGCTAGGTCCACCTAAGGTACTATGTTCCTGAAATCTGGGCAACCTCTGGCTTTTATGTGCTGAGCCATTAACCCCGTTCCTCGTATATTTAGGTCTCGTGCCCACAATTTTGGCATCTGAAAATCTTCTTTCGTGATGTTAGAATATACTAGGAACGAAAAAAATAAGTTAAAGTACTGTTTTTATTCATTATGATGAACGAAAAAACAGTATTTTAACTTATACTATATTTTATTTAAAATAAATACTATTCATTCACTATGTAAATTCTTTTGTACTCTCATCATATCATTCGCATAGAAAAAACTATTTTGTTCTATTACAAACGAAATGCGGAAAAGCCTCTTCTCCTAATTCTGGCGCATATTCAAAACCTTCGTAACTGAAGGCTGCCAATTTTTCAGGAGTAGTTAGCTGGTTGCTTAGAATATATCTTACCATAGCTCCACGGCAGGATTTAGCCCATACAGCCTGCATCTTCAATCTGCCATCCTTCTGGCGAACATAAAAGAGAGGCTGGATGACTTTCACTTTCCCGCAAATTCTCTTCCAATCAAATAGATGTTCATATTCTGCTGTGGAGAGATGGATAAGTATGCCATCGTCTGCTTTCACACTGTTGATAAGAACATCGGTCAGTTTATCTTTCCAAAATTGATTAATTGGCTTGTCGTTTGTAGCTTCAAGCGTCACGCAATGTTCCATACGATAAGGCACAATGCCATCCATCGGCCGAAGCAATCCATAGAGAAAGCAGGTAATCCAGAGATGTTTCTGCGCATAATCCAAGGATTCTTCTCCCAAGGTGTTGGTTATACGCCTGTCCATTGTAGGAAAGTATGGCAGGCATCTTCTCTGCAGCCATAAAATTACGATAGCGTTTCCAGTTTTCAGAAGCTATCTTGTGGCTGCAATCAAGTTGCCTAGCCAATTCCTCTACGTCCAGCTTAGCCATTTCTGCAGCCAACATTTCAGCCACAGATTGGAAAAGTGGCTTTGAAACAGCTGCCCTATCTGCCTTATCAAACATGATTTTGGCATTTGCCAATAATATCTGCATAATACGTTTATTTTAAAGGGTAACATGAATAGGGCTCTATTGATGCTTTTTGTCAAGTAAGGCCATCTGCTATATATTCAATCTCAGCACAGAACCGTTTTTGCCTTCGCCTTCATAATCTGCAGAAAGCGGAAGTTGACAGCAGAGGTTGCTGATTTCTGTTTCATCCAGGTGTTCTGTAAGCTCCAAATGGAATCCATCACTTGTTTCGTGCAAATCCCAGACTACCTGACCACATGCATTGACTGCAGTGATGATGGTATCTTGAAGTTGCCATATTTCCGTGTAGTCTCTCATCCTTTCCCCCTACTCCCACTCAAAATTTTCTGTTCCTGCACCAATTTCAAAGTGAAGCTTGGCGATGCCGAGATCCATTTGGGTATATCCTACCATCGAGAAACCTTTCTTGGCAAGAACTTTTGCCTTGCCTCCGACTCCTGGGCTTTCCTGAGATTGAATGAGGAACGAGAACTTCTGTTGATTGATGGCTGTTGGAGCTAGAAGAGCAGCTTCCACGCCCTTTCTAAACCATGAAGGAGAATCGCTGGTTGCATTGCTCACCTGTTCAATGGTCTTGATTTTGTGACTGGCACCTTGCGTCTTACCATATCCCAAGGCAATCATACATGCCAACTTCTCCCCTTCTTCAATATGATAAGCTTCCTTCACCTTTCGATAACTTAATCCAACCCAGCAGGTATTGAGTCCCAAGGTTTGAGCAAGCAACACAAGCTGTTCGCCATAATATCCAATACGCTCATCGAGATCATCAGCCTTCTTGCCAGCCATTACGAGATAGTTCTCCACACCATGGAATTTTCCATAGGACATGATGCCTGTGAATGCCTTGGTTTCTTGGGTAACTAGTTGTATGTGTAGTCCACCCTCTTTGTTGCACTCCCCGATTTTTACTTCGAGTGCTCTAACTACCTCAGTTGAAAGAGGTTTGTGTATGTAATTTCGTACACTATGTCTTTGTTTGATAGCTTCTTCTATTGTCATGACTTCTTTGATGCAATTTGCCTGCAAAGATAAGGAAAAAAACAATATTAATGGCAAATAATCAAGAAAAATCGCACTAACATATAATTTTTTTAAAAAGGAACATGATATCGTACCTTTTCTTGCGTAATACAGAAATATTTGTTATCTTTGCACGAAAAGTACAATGTAATACACTACTTTGTATGAAAATTCGAGAAGTAATGAAATTGCAGCGTATGGTTTTGGGTATTACCCAGCAAGACCTCGCTGACATGTCTGAGGTAGCCATTTCTACCATCAAGCAGATAGAGAGCGGTAAAGGCAATCCTTCCCTATCGACGGTTGAAAAAATCATGGATATACTTGGCATGGAGGTTAAATATGAGATTCGTCAAACAGTTTAAGTACAGTAAGGATACTCTTTCTTCCTAGCCTGCCGGGGTTGAGCATTTGACCAACAATTCATATTTGAATGACATGATGAAATGAACCTATTTGTGCATCATTAAGGAAAGAATCCATAGATTCAATCGTAAATCTGAATGAGAAAGATGAAACTGACATATATATTCCATAGTGGTTTTGCAGTGGAGACACACTCCTGCATATTGGTTTTTGACTATTGGATGGATCCTGCCAATTGCTTGCCGGAGATTCTATCCAAGGGTAAGCCTGTGTATGTTTTTGCAAGTCATTTCCACGAAGATCATTTCTCTAGAGAAATATTTTCTTGGAGAAAACACTTTCCTCATACCCCGATGACTTACATTCTCTCCAAGGATATCATTCGGCATCGCAGATGTCAGAGAGAAGAAGCAGATGTCTTGATGGTTAAGGGAAACTCATGGTGCGACAAAAATATAAAGGTCGTTGCTGCCGGAAGCAATGACAGTGGTGTGTCATGGATCGTAGAGGTTGAAGGGAAACGTATCTTCCATGCTGGTGATTTGAACAATTGGTATGCCAGATTCTTGACAGACGACTATAAGGGTGGAACTATCTGGAGCTTTGAGTTTGGTGAGATAGACCCACTAAAAGACGAGAAGCAATACTTGGGTGAACTGGAAGACATCAGAAAAATAACAGATTGCTTTGATGTAGTCATGTTTCCTGTGGATGGCCGCATAGGTAATGGATATACCCGTGGTGCAAGACAGTTCATCGAACAATTCCAGACAGGATTGTTTGTCCCTATGCACTTTGTGGCAAGCGGTTTCAAGAGTGCCTGGCGTATGAAGGAGTTCACAGATGCCAAGCAAATCCCGTTTTGGAAGATCGAGCGTGAGGGACAATCGTTAGACATACAGAATTAAAAATAGCATCATCTTCATTGAAATAATCAGCATGAATACATTGCATAGTTATCTCATATATTATCTACTTGTCATCAATGCTGCCACATTTATCATATATGGTATAGACAAGTATAAAGCCAAGAAAGCCAAATGGCGTATTTCGGAGGCAACGCTTCTGACAATGGCAGCTGTGGGAGGAAGTATTGGAGCCTGGTTGGGTATGAAAGCCTGGCATCATAAGACGCTGCATCGGAAGTTCAAATACGGAGTTCCTATTATCCTGCTCATCCAGATTGCGCTGATGATATACTTTCACTTGAATCATTAACAATTCATTTAAACATTCATAAGATACAATGAATCCAATTGATATAGCACTTAGCATAGCAACAAAAGCCCATGCCGGTCAACTTGACCGAGATGGCTATCCAGCCATTCTTCATCCATTGACAGTGGGACTGATGGGACATACAGACGAAGAGAAAATGGCAGGTTTTCTGCATGATGTAGTAGAAGACAGTCCTTATTCCTTTGATGATTTGCTTCATGAAGGAATCCCTACAGGCGTGGTGAATGCCATTCGCCTACTCACGCATAAGAAAGGAACAGATTATTATGATTACGTCCAAGGTATCATAGACTCTCAGAATCCCATTGCCCTGCAGGTGAAATACAACGACCTCCAGCATAATTTTGAACGTGGAAAGGCCTATCCAGACCTTCAGAAGAAGCATGGAAAGGCACTGGAAATGGTAAAGGCAGCCATTGAGGAATGCTCAAAGGTTGACATCTATCATGCGCCTGATGACAAGAAGACAGAAGTGGGCATCTTTGCCTGCGGATGTTTCTGGGGAACGCAGCATCAGTTTCAGAAACAACCTGGGGTAATCAATACCCTGGCTGGTTATACCGGTGGCAAAGAGGCATTCCCTTCCTATGCTGATGTTCGAGACCATAAGACACATCATGTAGAAGCCATCATCGTGGAGTTCAATCCCGAAGAGGTATCGTACGAGAGCCTATGCAAACTTTTCTTCGAGATTCATGACCCGGCACAGACTGATGGCGTAGGTCCTGACCTCGGTCCACAATACCGCAGCTGTATCTTCTATCGTAATGAATCCCAGAGGCAGACGGCAGAAAGGGTGATGCAATTGCTTCGCAACAAGGGCAATGAGGTGAATACCCTCCTTTTACCCGAGGAGACATTCTATATTGGCGAAGCCTACCACCAGCACTACTACGAGAAAACCGGCGGTGAGCCATATTGCCATGTGAGAACAAAGAAGTTCTGAAAATGACTTAATGAATAACAAATATAAACAACGAAATATGAAACTTAACAAAATCCATCATGTAGCCGTGATTTGCTCCGACTATGAGAAATCCAAGCATTTCTATACAGATGTGCTCGGAATGAAGATTGTGAGTGAAAACTATCGTACGGAACGTGACTCATGGAAAGCTGACTGCTGGCTTGATGACAACTATGTCATCGAGTTGTTCTCCTTCCCTAACCCACCTGCACGTCCTTCCTATCCGGAAGCAGCCGGTCTGCGCCATCTTGCTTTTGAGGTAGATGATCTTTCGGAGGCAATTGATGAACTTGACAGTAAAGGTATTGCGCATGAACCTATACGCACGGATGAATATACAGGCAAGCGATTTGTATTCTTCAGTGACCCAGATGGTTTGCCGATAGAACTGTATGAAAAATAAAGATTTCGTTTAATCGCAGTTGAAAGAATGCAGCAAATAAACATTCAATATTACAGCTCGACATGCGGTGAAATCATCCTGGCATCGTCAGATGACGAATTGTGTCTTTGTGAAATGTATAAGAGAGTATTAACAAATGGAACAAAAAGAAAATAAACAAAAAACTCAAGCTGCTGAGGAGCAGGTATCCTGCCCACCTCAGCAGCCAATGGAACCACATCCTTTCATTTCTGTCATACCGCTGGCAGTACTTATCACCCTCATCGTCATGGTTGTCAAACTCTTCCCTGATGATGCCCTGGCGGGTGCCTCTCAGGTGGCCCTCATGATAGCCACAGCAGTATGCGTAGCACTCGGCATGGGAATCTATAATATGAAATGGAATATCTTCGAGGAGATGATCAAAAAGACCGTGGGCGATGCCGGAGTATCTATTCTGATCCTGCTGCTCATCGGAATGATGTCAGCTACCTGGATGATCAGTGGCGTGGTACCCACATTGATATATTATGGTGTACAGATCATGTCGCCAACCTTTTTCCTTCCCTGCGCATGCATCATCTCCAGCATCATTTCTGTGATGACGGGAACCTCATGGACCACCATTGCCACCATCGGTATTGCCCTGATGGGAATCGGTGATGCCCTGGGAATACCAGCCCCCTACACCGCTGGAGCCATCATCTCGGGAGCCTATTTCGGTGATAAGCTCTCGCCAATGAGCGATACCACCGTCCTGGCTTCAAGCATTGCCGGTGCCGACCTCTTCTCACATATCCGCTACATGCTCTATACCACCATACCAAGCATCCTGCTCTCGCTGGTACTCTATCTCATCATCGGACTCTGCTATGATTCCAAACCTGTGGATATCAGCCAGTATCTTACTGGTCTGAGTCATGGTTTCAATATCTCCCTGCTTACGATGCTCGTTCCGGTTTTTACAGGATGGCTCATCTACCGCAAGACCCCCTCTCTCATCACGCTTCTTCTTTCAGCTCTTTCTGCATGCATCTGTGCCCTCATCCTCCAGCCGGAAGTACTGGTAAAGATTGCTGGCGAAGACAACATCACTGCCAAGAGCCTCTTTGAGGGAATCATGACCACCTGCTATACCCACACTCAGGTAGATTGCGGCATGGGGAACATCAATGAGCTCGTGGCAACCCGAGGTATGGCAGGCATGCTCAACACCATCTGGCTCATTCTCTGTGCCATGTGTTTCAGTTCATGTATGGTGGCCAGCGGCATGCTTCACGCTATCACCCACATGCTTCTGAAAAGCATCCATAGCACCATATCACTTGTCTGCAGTACCGTGACATCGGGTGTATTGCTCAATCTCATTATGGGCGACCAGTTCCTGAGCATCATCATGAATGCATCTATCTACAAGGATGAATATGCTGAACGAGGCTACCGTCCGGAACTCTTGAGCCGAAGTACAGAGGATAGTGCTACCGTAACGAGCGTACTGGTTCCATGGACAGCCTGCGGTATGACGCAGAGCACGGTTCTCGGCATCCCGACACTGGTGTATCTCCCCTTCTGCTTCTTCAACATCATCAGCCCATTGATGAGTTGTCTGGTAGCTATTCTGGGCTTCGTACCCAAGCCCCAACCCAAGGAGGACAAAGCATCTGCAGTGGAAGAGTCTGATATCCATTAAATATATAGGAGATTAACAGATATAGTAGATAAATAGATATGAAAAAAGATTCGAGGGCAAACCATGCTAGATATGTAGAAAAGCATGAAGTTTTGGCAGCAAAGCTTAAATAAATTATCCTTTGTTGCCAATTCTGCAGAGTTTTTTGCCAAGATTGGCAAAAACTGTTCACTCCGAATATACAAAACGGGTTGGCACGCAACTTGCTTCTACATAGAGTGAAAGCCGAAGCCGAAAGGGCAAGGGGAACGATAAGAACCCTAAGTAATGACATTTGAGGGTTTCTGGAAATCCTTGAGCCTCGAAAGCCGAAGCGATCATTATTAAAAAGGATAAATTAAAAACAATGAGAAATCCCGACAGAGCCGGAAGGCGAAGAGAGGATGAGAAAAATAGAATTAGGAGGTTTTACATTATGTTGTTAGCTCGTAGAAATAACAGTGTTTCAAATTGGTTGAACAGTTGGTTTA
>ERZ1026870.48-NODE-48-length-66194-cov-171.304813_pt1 | contig 66194 bp, 38 predicted proteins | sample MGYA00380165_ERZ1026870 | MGnify/ENA primary metagenome ERZ1026870 (study PRJEB33269, sample SAMEA4719801) | human gut metagenome | biome: human-associated habitat; feature: organic feature; material: feces | place: Cameroon | collected 2013-10 ...
TACCCCCTCCGTAAAAACTGTGATAACTGTTATTGTGATAGCTGTGATGGAAATTTTATCTCAATCCTCATCCCTTCCGGGTTGAATCGGATGCCATCGCGATCGATGAATCTCGAGAGGGAACCATCGGTGGCAAGCGATTTCGGAGTGCCGACGGAGAGACGGTTCTGCTCCATCAGCCAGAGATTGTCGGAGAGCTGCAGCGCCAGCTCTACATCGTGAGTGGAGAGCAGGATTGCCTTGTGCTGCTCGTGTGCCAGGCGGCGGAGCATCTGAAGGGTTTCTACCTTGCTGGGGAAATCGAGGAAGGCGGTAGGCTCGTCGAGAATGATGATGCGGGGCTGCTGGGCAAGCGCCTTGGCTATCATCGTCTTCTGGCGCTCGCCATCGCTCAGCTCGGAGATGTTGCGCTGGGCGAGGTGACGGATGCCGACCTGATGGATGGCTTCATCTACTATCTGCTGATCTGCCGGAGTAAGGGTGCCCCAGAAATTGGTGTAGGGAGACCTGCCGATGCCTACAATCTCTCTGACCGACAGTTGGGGAACATCGACACGGGAGGTGAGAACCACGCCAATCTGACGGGCTAGCTGCTGCGCCGGATAAGCGGAAAGAGGCTGATCCTGAAGAAGGATTTCGCCATCCAGGGCTGGCTGGAAACCGCAAAGGGTTCTGAGCAGGGTGGATTTGCCCACTCCGTTGGCGCCGATGAGGCAGGTGAGCTCGCCCGGATGCAGGGAGGCAGAAACAGCAGAGGCTATCACCCGGAGCTGATGCTTCGGACGATAGCCAATGCTTAGATTCTTGAATGTAATGCAGGATTCCATCAAAAATATTTTTCCTTGTTGTTTTCGGACCTGTGATTCCTGGAATGCAGGAATTACTTAGCTGCCAAAACCTCAACCTCTACGAGTGCGCCCTTAGGCAACTTCTCTACGGCTACGGCTGAACGGGCAGGATATGGCTGGCTGAAGAACTCGGCATAAACCTCGTTCATGGCTGCGAAATCGTCCATGCTGTTCAGATAAACTGTAGTCTTAACTACATGAGAAAGGTCTGTTCCGGCTGCCTTCAGGATGTTCTGGGCGTTGGTGAGGCTCTGGCGAGTCTGCTCCTTGATGCCACCCTCTACGAAATTGCCTGTTGCAGGGTCGATAGGAATCTGACCTGATGCAAATACGAAACCGTTTACTTCGATAGCCTGGCTATATGGACCGATAGCTGCAGGCGCATTGTCTGTGTGAATTGCGTTCATAATTAATTTCCTTTTTTTATTATTAAATCAATCTGGATGCAAAGATAAGCATTTTTCCCCAAAACGGATCTATTTCGCATCGAAATTTAATAAGTTTTCTTACTATATTCGCTCGGTGTACATCCAAATTGCTTCTTGAAGCTGGTTGAGAAGTGAGACAGGGTGTTGAATCCCGTCATATAGGCAATCTCCGAGATGTTGTACTTGCCTTCCACGATGAGGGTGGCGGCACGATTGAGCTTATAGGTCTTGAAGAAGACGCTTGGATTCTCTCCTGTGAGTCCCTTGACCTTGTAGTAGAGCTTTGTGCGGGAGATGTGCATCAGTTTTGTTACCTTGTTGACATCCAGTTCCGAGTTGGCCAGTTCCTGCTCCATCATATGATAGAGTTCGTCCATGAAGAGTTTGTCTTGTGGCGACAGTACTTCCTCCACGTTCTTGTCGGTCTCCGTGGCGTTGGTTAGGATGGTCTTGGTCTTCTCGCGGTTGGTGAGTTGCGAGTTGATCATTGCCAGGAGGACCTTTGGGGTGAACGGTTTGGTAACGTAGGCATCTGCTCCGCTGTTCAGTCCCTCCACTTGGTTTTCGGTGGTGGTCTTTGCCGTTACCAGGATGACTGGGATATGGCAGAGTTGGATGTCTTGCTTGATTTCCTTGCAGAGATCATAGCCGCTCATTCCCGGCATCACCACATCGCTGAGGATGAGGCTAGGTTCTTCCTCCCTTGTCGCTTTCAAGGCACTCTCGGCATCGAAACGATAGATGATGCGATAGGATGATGCCAGGAGGGTGCGAAGATAATGCACCACTTCGGTGTCGTCATCTACGATGAGTATTTTCGGACGGTTGTCTGTACTGTTATCTTGACTTACCTTGTCTGCCACTTTCTGACTGTCGTGCAGTGGAAAAGTCATCTTCTGGTCTTGCTCCAAAAGGGCTTTCTCGTTGGCGGCATAGAGGCTCTCATCGGTAGGCAGGGTAACGGTGAAGATGGCTCCCTGGCAGTCCTTGCGATTGCCCGCCTTTAAATCGCCATGGTGAAGGACGGCCAGGCTGCGGGCATAGTAGAGTCCGATGCCAGTACCCCAGTTGATGGTGCCTGTGGACTGGTTGTTCAACTGATAATATCGCTTGAAGATATTCTCCACCTCATTCTGTGGGATTCCCTTGCCGGTATCAGCCACTGTGATGGTGATGATCTGTACTCCCTTGTTAGTGGTACCGGTGTCGAAAGATACATCTATCTTACCGCCACGAGGGGTAAACTTCATGGCGTTGGACATCAGGTTGTTGATAATCTTTTCCAGTTTGTCGGAATCCAGAAGCATCAGGTAGGAACCTTCTAGTCCGTGACAGTTCAAGGTGATACCTTTCTCCTCGGTATTCACGATGAAGAGGTCCATGATGCGCTTCATCTCGGTGATAATGTCGGTTTGCTTGACGTGCAAGCGGAGTGTGTCGTTCTCCAACTTGTTGAAGTCGAGCAACTGGTTGACGAGTCTCAGCATTCTATCCACGCTTCGGTTGATGATGTTCAATAGCAACTTGTCGTGCTTGTTGATGCTTTCACTTTCGCAGAGTTGTTCCACTGGTCCCGAAATCATGGTGAGTGGTGTCCGGAACTCATGCGAGATGTTGGCGAAGAAACTCATGTTCATCTTGTTGATGCGCTGTTCCTGCTCCTTCTCATCCTTAGCCTTTTGAACCATGTTCTTCTCAATGCTGATGCGCATCTTCTGCCGATAGATCACGAAGCCGACGCATCCCATTATAATAAGGTATAGGCACCATGCCCACCAAGAGTTCCAAGGCTCAGGGGCGATGCTTACCTGTATGCTTTTTTCGGCGATGATATTGTCGGAGTCGTTGCCTGCCATCTTGACCTTGAAGGTATAGTTGCCAGCTGGCAGATTAGAGTAGTACGCCTCGTTGTTATTGCCTGCATCAATCCATGTATTGTCGAATCCTGCCATTTGGTAGAAGTAATGGATGTGCTTGTAGTCGCTGTAGTCGATGGCAGAAAAGGCGATGCTGAAGCTGTTTTGTTTGTAGCTTAGGTGGATATGGGGTGATTCTTCCATACTCTCCTTGATACATCCATTCTTGCCAGGAAGCATAATCTCATTATGTACCTTGAGTGTTTCGAAAAGCAGACTTATCTGTTGGTTCGTGTTTACGTTTTGGGGATTGAAGATGGTGAGTCCCTGGGTACCGCCGAAGATGAGAGTTCCATCTGACAGCTTGCACGATGCCCTATCGTAGAATTGGAAGCCTTTCACACCGTCAGCCTCGTTGTAGGTGGTTACCTTTTCTGTTTTTCCATCTATCTTGTTGAGTCCATACAGCGTACTGACCCAAATGTTTCCATCTCTATCTTCCTCGATGCTGGAAATGTCGGAGCAGGAGATTCCTGCTATGGTGGTCAGCTTGCGGCTCTTTGCGTCATACTTCAAGAGTCCGTTGGTAACTGTACCCAACCAGATGTTGCCCTTGCGGTCTTGATAGTTCTTGGTTGGGATATACACACTTCGTTTGATGCACTTCTTCCAGTCATCCGGATTCACTTTAAACTCTTGGACATCGAAGTTGTCTCCATTCATTTCGAGGATGGGTTTGTAGAAGGCAGATATGAGCATGTTGTCATTCTGCAAGAGCATGATGCTGGGAATGAAGCAGAAAGTGGTAGGGAAGAGTTGTTTTTTGGTCATCTCTCCACTTTGTGCTGAAATGCAGTAGATGTTGACGGATGCCGTGGATACCCAGATGTTTCCCTTTGCATCTTGGCTGATGTCCATAGGCATGAAGCAAGGGTAGGAGGCTACCTTGTTGAGATAGTTGCCATCGTATTGGTACTTTGCCACATGGTCGCCATTGGCTAGCCATAGATGATTGCTGCTATCCACAAAGATGTTGATGATGGCATTCTTCTTGTTGCCGTTGCTGTAGGAAACCATCGGTATGTCCTTGAGTTGCTGGGTTTGCAAGTCATACATATAGAGTCCGTTCTTCTTGGTAGAAATCCAAAGGTGGTGATTCCTGTCGGCGGCTACGGAGAGTACGGGCTGTTTACCGATGGCACGTTGAAGGGCAGGCATGCTGTTAAACATATCCTTGTATCTGTAGATGGTTTTTACGCCATCGTCTTCTGACCCGAGCCAAAGGTTGCCCTTGGAGTCGGTTTACATCTTGTTGACTTGCATATCAGGCACTTCGAATGGGAAATTCTTGTCGCTTTGTGGCAGGATGGTTCCCTCCTGGGCATTGAAATAGAATAATCCGTGCTTGGTGGTGCTAAGCAGAAGGTTGCCTTTTGCGCCATACGGATGGATGCAGTTGACCATGTCGTTGGGGATTTGCAAGCCTTGCAATGCTGCAGGGAGATGTTGCCATTTCCTGGTATCCGTATCAAAGAGCTGCATTCCATTGTAGCCAGAGAGGTAGAGCTGATGCCCATCGAGGAGAAAAGAGACGATGGGATAATTCTGTACTGAACTTTGGGCGATAAGTTTGAGGTCTTGGGTGCGATATCCCTTGACAGAGTAAGGGGTAACAATCCACATCACATCTTTTCGGTCTATATGGCAAGAGATATAATAGCAGTTCTTCTCCAGCATCTTGGAGAGCCTGGTGATGGCTGTGTTGGTATTTTCGTCATATTGATACAGGTCTGTCTTCGTGAGGAAGAAGATTCTTCCCTCCTTGTCTTCCAGGATTTTTTCGATGTTCTTGTTATTGCCATTGATACTTACTCGTTTGAAATAGCCATTGGCCTGGTATAGGCATACGCCATTGACGGTGGCTACCCAGAGTCGGTTGTGGGAGTCACGATAAATGTCGGTAATATTGTTGTCGGGCAATCCCAGTGAATCGTCCACGCAGTAGTATTGGTGATACTGGTTGCCATCATACTTGTTGAGACCACGGAAGGTACCTATCCAGATTTGTCCGTATCTGTCTTCGCAGATGCTCTTCACCTGTTGGTTGGAGATATGATCAGACAGGACGAGGTTCTTCTCGGGTGAAGAGACTACGGGGATGCCTTTTTGGTCCTGGCAAGCAGTAAGAAGAAGGGCTGCCAAGAGAATGAGTGCGTTATAAAATACCTTTGTTCGTTTCATAATCGATGGTTTTGATTGTTGCTGCAAAAGTACTATAAAACCTTGATATATACAAGGTTTATAAGACTTTTTAAACAAATACGCAAGTTTTTGAACATATAGAAAACCCCATTTTGAACAAAAACGTAACACAAGAAAACAAGTTAGAAAAAGGTGTATGATAAAAAGCAATACCTTTGCAGCCGTAAACAATCAACTGATTTACAAGAATAAAAGCTTAACTAACAAAGTATTATCTTTAATGAGTAAAATCTATGAGAAAAATGAATGATTACAGAAGGTTTCTAACCTTCGTGTTCTTATTGATGATTTCCGGTTCTGCTGCCTTGGCGCAGGAACTGATGAAAGTCGCTGGTCTTGTAGTTGACCAAAATGCCGACCCTTTGATTGGTGTTACCGTGCGTGTGCAGGGAGACAACAAGGGTGGTACTGTAACTGATATGGATGGTAACTTTACAATCCAGGTGCAAAAAGGTAAGACCCTTGTCTTCTCTTATCTTGGCTATAAGAATAAAGAGGTATTAGCCAACTCTTCCAGACTCAAGATAACATTAAATGAAGACAACAAGGTACTCGACGATGTTGTCGTTGTAGGATATGGTGTACAGAAGAAGAGTTCTGTGACCGGTGCCATCTCTCAGGTGAAGAAAGAGGATATGGAAAATCGTACCATCACCAATGCCAAGTCTGCTCTTCAGGGTAAGACCGCAGGTGTACAGATTGTCTCTTCTTCTGCTCGTCCGGGTGCATCACCAACCGTTCGTATCCGTGGTTTCTCTTCCAATGGTTCTTCCGATCCTCTCTATGTAGTAGATGGTGTGCGCCTAGGCGATATTAGTGGTATCGATCCTAATGACATAGCATCTATGGAAGTGTTGAAGGATGCCGCTTCTGCTGCCATATATGGTGCAGAGGCTGGTAATGGCGTGGTTCTCATTACTACGAAGAAGGGTACTGTGGGTAGTGGAAAGATAACATATGATTTCCAATATGCCATCGAATCGCTTGCTAAAAAGCCTAAGTTGCTCAATGCCGAAGAATATATCCAATATATGAAAGAAGGTAAGACCTTTACCGAGGATTATCTCTTGAAGAATTGGGATGGAACAACCAATACCTCCTGGGTAGATGCCATCTATGGTAAGGGTAAGATGCAGAAGCACAACCTGGGCTTTACGGGTGGTAACCAAAATGGCAACTACTATCTTTCGCTTACTTATCTTGACAATGATGGTATGGTAAGAGGTAATAATGATCTCTATCGTCGTCTCACCGCTACCATCAATGCTGAATATCAGATCAAGCCATGGTTGAAGGTGGGCACTACTAACCAGATTGAAAAGTATAACGTTCGTTCTGTTTCAGAGGGTAATGAGTATGGTTCTATGATGGCAGCTGTGCTTTCTATGGATCCATTGACCCCCGTTGCATACGAGGGTGGAAACTTGCCTGATCATGTTGCTAGGGCCTTGGCAAGCGGAAAGCATCTCTTGACCAATGCGGCTGGTAACTACTATGGTGTGTCTGCTTTCTATAACGGTGAGCAGTTCAACCCATTCGTGATGCGTGACAATGGCATATCTCGCAACAGTGGATTCAATGTGAATGGTTCCATTTATGCAGATTTCAAGCCTATCAAGGATCTTGTGCTTACTTCTCGCTTTGGTTACCGTTTGTCGGGTACTCGCAGTTCTTCCACTTCACTTCCTTACTATGGAAATCAAACGCAAAGCCGTGATTATGTAGATCAGAGTGCAACTTCTTCTACCTCTATTTATTATCAATGGGAAAACTTTGCCAACTATATGAAGAAGTTTGGTGACCATACCGTGAATGCCATGGTTGGTATGTCTTTCCAGGAATCTACCTATGATTACGTGCAGGGTGGCTTGCAGGCTAATGAAGAAAACGCTGTCAAGAAAAACAATCCATTGTTCTACTATCTGAATTTTGCATCCGCTTCTGCTACCAAGTCTGTAGGTGGTGAGAAAACTCGCTCAGCCAAGTATTCTTACTTTGGTCGTTTGAGTTACGATTATAAAAATCGTTATTATCTGCAGGCTTCCCTCCGTGCAGATGCTGCCGACTTATCTAAGCTTCCAGCTACCAATCGTTGGGGATATTTCCCAGCTGTGTCTGGAGGTTGGACCATTTCTGAGGAAAAGTTCTTCGAGCCTTTAAGAGATGTTGTGGCTAGTTTGAAATTGCGTGCCAGCTGGGGCCAGAATGGTAGCTTGGCTGCCTTGAGTGGCTATGCCTACAGCACCGATATGGCGCAGGGTAGCATTTATCCGTTAGTTTCTGGTAATAATTATACAACGTCTGTTAGTCCATCCAGTATGGGTAACGATAAACTGAAGTGGGAAACATCTGAGCAGACCGACTTGGGTATCGATGCGCTCCTCTTTGCTGGCAGAATGAACTTCAGCATGGACTATTTCGTGAAGAAGACCAAGGACTTGCTCGTGGGTGGCACCACTCCATCTTTGGTTATCGGCGGCACCACATCTCCTATCAATGCTGGTAACGTAAGCAACAAGGGATTCGAGTTTGAACTCGGTTGGAGAGATAACATCGGTGATTTCAGCTACAGTGTACGTGGCAACCTCGCTACCTTGAAGAACGAGGTTACTTATCTCGACCCATCCTTGACTCGTTTGCAGGGTACTACCTTTATGAATGTGCCTCTCACATACTTCGAGAAGGGCTATCCTGTGTATTACTTCCGTGGCTATAAGTTTACAGGCATAGACCCAAAGACGGGCGATCCAACTTTTGCCGACCTGAACGATAGTGGTGATTTGACCGATGATGACAAGATGGACTTGGGTAGTGCCATTCCAGACTTCACCTATGGTATCACCTTGACCGCAGCTTACAAAGGTTTCGACTTGGCAGTATTTGGTTCTGGTGCATCAGGCAACAAGATATTCAACTGTATCAACCGTACCGACTTCCCTATGGTCAACAAGATGAAGGAACTCTTCTATGACGACCGTTGGACGGAGAGCAATCCTAATGGAAGCAAGCCACGTGCTGGTGCCAACAATATGGACAAGTATGCTACATCCAGCGCAATGGTATATGATGGATCTTATTTCAAGATTAAGCAGATTCAGTTGGGCTACAGTTTGCCGAAGACTCTTCTCAAGAAGGTAGCAATCAGCAACTTGCGCCTCTATGTGTCTCTTGATGACTTCTTCACCATCACCAAGTACCCAGGCTTCGACCCTGAGGTTTCTACCAATGATGTAGTGGGTATGGGTATCGACAAAGGCGGTTATCCAACCTCAAGGAAGGTAGTGATGGGCTTCAACTTGGAGTTCTAAGGTCTGGAGGTTCATATAACTAACACTATACATATTATATATATATAATAACATTAGGAAATTATGAAAAAGAATATCATATATAGTCTGCTTCTCGTTGTGGCAGTGTTATTTGCCGGTTGTGAAGACAGACTCGATATAGCAAAGCATGGCAATATGGGTGGTCAGGATGATTTCTACAAGACCAATGAGCAGACCGAGCAGGCGGTGGCTGCCATGTATAGCCGTGTGAAGGGATTGTATTATACTTGGTTCTTTACCAAGAATCTGCTTTCGGATGATGCTTGGTGTGGCGGTGGTAATCGTGGCGACAACAACTCATACGAGCAGTTGAATGAATATACCTTCGATTCTAGCAACGGTAATATCGAGGGTCTGTTCTCGGGTCTCTATGGTGTCATCTATCAGTCAAACCTCGTCATAGAGAAGGTGGCTAAGGATACGGATGTCAAGAAACGTGCCATAGCCGAGGCTTATTTCTTCCGTGCTTGGGCTAACTTCGAGCTGGTTACTCTTTGGGGTACAGCTCCATTGGTAGATCATCTCTTGGCTACAGATGAGTACCGTCAGCCAAACAGTACTCCAGAGGCACTTTGGGCTGCTGTGGAGGCAGACTTGAAAGAGGCTATCGGTATGAACGCCTTGCCTTCCAAGAAAAACAAGGACGATCAGGAGACGGGTATGCGTGTTACCCAGGAAGTGGCAAAGGCTTATTTGGGCAAGGCTTATCTCTTCCAGAAGAAGTATCAGGAGGCTGCATCCGTACTCAATGAGGTGGTGGATTCCAAAAAGTACGACCTCTTCCGTGGCGACTATGACATGCAGTTTCATGCCGTCAACAACAACAACTGTGAGTCTATGCTCGAATTGCAGTGGCGTAACGACCAGGAGCAGACTTGGAGTCAGTATGACATGACCTTCGTGATGCAAGGATGGCGTACTGGCAATATGACGCTCGAAGGAAAGGCTGCCGACGAAGTGGCTCAGGGAACCTACGGCTTCTTGAACCCTCGCAAGTCTCTCTATGATGCATTTGTAAAAGCAGAGGGCAAGAATGGATATCGTTTGCAGAAGACCCTGCTCAACAGTGATCAGATGGCAGCATACGGTGTGAAGTTGAATCCTGGTCAGAATATCTATGGATGTGAAGGATACCTCTTCTTTAAGAACCGCTTATTGAAGAGTGACAACATCATGGATGCCTCCTGGTTCCAGGTATTTCAATATACCGACCGAAAGATTATGCGTTATGCCGAAGTTCTCCTCCTGGCTGCCGAGGCAAACCTGGAGGCTGGCAACACAGACGTAGCGCTGAAAGACATCAATGAGATTCGTATTCGCGCCAAGGAAACTCCATTGACTAGCGTTACCTTGGACGACATCAAGACGGAGAAGCGCTTGGAACTCTGTCTGGAAAGTACCCGATTCCAGGACTTGGTACGTTGGGGTGATGCCAAGAATGCCTTGGCTTCACAGGGTAAGGAAATTCCTAACTACTCTTCCAAGGGCGTAAGTTGGGATTTCTCCAATTCTACTTTCGGATTCCAAGACAAGCACATGTTGCTTCCTATTCCTTTGAAGGAAAGAGAATTGAATCCTAATATCCAGCAGAATACGGGATGGTAATCTTCTAATTAACTGATATTTAAATGATATTGATATGAAAAAATATATAGGTTCAATATTAAGTCTGTTTATTGCAGGGCTGTGTTTCACAGCCTGCGATAACGATGCTCTTGATGGTATGCAGGGAGTATATGCAGATATGCAGAATTATACATCGCAAGAGGCTACCGTGCAGCCTACCACTAAGTTAAAGAAAGGCTTGAAGGCGCTCAATGTAGATATAAAAGATGTAAAGGGAACTGCCATTCAGATTAGTTTTGGTAGTACCGAGTGGATTCTTCCCGCTGCCTCTTATACCGTAGCTGAGACCGTGGCTAACAAAACTTGTGCGGTCAAGGTGAATGGTGAGGCAATGAAGAGTGGCGACATCGACGTATCTCTTATCGGGGGCAAGTATTACTTGAACGGTTTGTTTGCCAATGCCGCCGGTCAGCGAGTGAAGTTGAATTATGTAGGAGAGCTTGCCTTCGTTGTGGGACAGGATGACCCAGAGGCTTCTGGTTATACCTTCTCTATCGCAACCTCTCCTGTGATGACACGCGATTGGGCAACCGGTCAGACAACCTTCTTCCCAGACGTTACCAAATATGTGATGACCGTAAAGAGTCCTGAGGGCAAGGTGATGGCATCTTTGGAGGCTGTCAATTCCAACAACTTGCAAGCAGAGGGCTTGGCAGGTACTTATACTATCCAGGGTAGCTCTACTGCCCCTTGGTTAATGGACAATGGTTATGCCATGCCACAATATGGTGCATTTGGCGGAAGTTATTTTGTGGACGAGGCGGGCAAGCAGCAGTATATCTCTTCTGGTTCCATCGTGATTGAGACCGCAAAGGATTCCGAGGGTATGAGCTTGTTTACTTTCTCTGGTTCCAACTTAGGCACCGTGGATGTTACAGGTGCTGCAGGAACGGGTAATTTTACTGTGAAGTTCGCTTCAGTGGAAGTACAATAATCATATACGTATATATAATAAGGTGTAAAGACAATGAAAAAGTTATCAATATTAGTTATTGCATTATGTATGACATGTGGCAGTGCTTCGGCACAGCAAGCCCTCTTCGGAGGGCAAATGCCACAGTCGCCTGAGATTCATGCCGACAAGACGGTTACTTTCCGCTGTATGGCACCTGGTGCTCAAAAGGTGCAGATTACGGGCGATTTCTTGCCAACTCGCAAGATTGATACCCCGATGGGCAAGTATGATGCCCCAGGTGTGGCTGACTTGAGCAAGGACGAGAAGGGGGTGTGGAGCTATACCACCACCTCTCCTCTGTCACCAGAGTTGTATTCTTATACAATGATGGTGGATGGCGCCAGTGTTACCGACCATCTCAACGTCTATACCGTGCGTGACATCGCCAACGTTTCCAACTATTTCTTGATAGGCGGGGGAAAGGCAGATCTCTACAAGGTCAACAAGGTAGCGCATGGAACCGTATCAAAGGTCTGGTATGATGATGCCAAAGCTGGCCTTACTCGCCGTATGACAGTATATACTCCTGCTGGTTACGAGACCAGCAAGCAGAAATATCCTGTGCTTTATCTCTTGCATGGCATCGGTGGCGACGAGGAAGCGTGGATGGATTTGGGACGTGCTTCGCAAATCCTCGATAACCTCATTGCGCAAGGCAAGGCGAAGCCAATGATCGTCGTTATGACCAATGGCAATATCTCTCAGGAGGCAGCTCCAGGACAGACTTCGGATAATCTGATAGTTCCTACATTGGGATTGCCTAAGACCATGGAGGGCTCTTTCGAGGTATCTTTCCCTGAGGTAGTGAAGTTTGTGGATGCCCGTTATCGCACTTTGGCAAATAGTCAGAACCGTGCCATAGCAGGTTTGTCAATGGGTGGATTCCATTCCCTCTATATTTCCATCAACAATCCTAAGACCTTTGGCTATGTGGGTCTCTTCTCGGCAGCCATTGGCAAGGAACAAAGAAGTGGTGGCGCCAACGAGTACATCTATGATAACTTCGACAAGAAGTTAGCTGACTTGTTTGCAGCCAAGCCAAAGCTCTTCTGGATTGGTATCGGCAACACCGACTTCCTCTTTAAGGACAATACCGCCTTAAGAGAGAAACTGACCAAGAACCATTATCCATTCACCTATATGGAGACCGATGGCGGTCATATCTGGCGCAACTGGCGCATCTACCTGGGTGAGTTTGCCCAGAAAATCTTTAAGTAACTTCAAACAACATCACAATGAAAAAGATAACATTTTTGGCAACAGCCTTGCTCTTGAGTATGAGCAGCTTTGCACAACAAGCTTTGTTCGACAACGTACCTGTGGTTTCTCCAGAGTTAAACGCCAACCATACAGTTACTTTCCGTCTCAAGGCTCCCAATGCACAGAAAGTGCAGATTACGGGCGACTTCTTGCCTACCAAGCAGATTGATACCCCTGTGGGAAAGTATGATGCACCGGGAGTGGCAGACTTGGTGAAGGATGACAAGGGAGTATGGAGCTTTACCAGCACTAATCTTTCTCCTGAGCTTTATTCTTATAATCTCATCTTGGATGGTGTGAAGATTGTGGATCCTGGAAGCGTCTATATCACTCGTGACATCACTTCGGAAACCAATATTTTTATCTTGTCAGACAAGAAAGGCGACTGTGGTGACCTCTACACCGTCAATGAGGTGCCTCATGGCAATGTGCAGAAGGTTTGGTATGACAGTCCTACGCTCAAGATGCAGCGTCGTATGACGGTCTATACTCCAGCAGGTTATGACAAGGGCAAGGATTATCCTGTACTCTATCTGCTCCATGGCGCTGGTGGCGATGAGGATGCTTGGACTACTTTAGGTCGTGCACAGCATATTCTTGATAATTTGATTGCTACAGGTAAGGCTAAGCCTATGGTCGTGGTGATGACCAATGGCAATCCTAATTGCCAGGCTGCTCCAGGCGAATGGTCGGCAGGTATGTATGTGCCTTCTTTCTATGGTTACCAAGGTGCCAAGGCGGTGGCTACGATGGATGAGAGCTTCCCTGACGTGATGAACTATGTGGAGAGCCATTACAAGGTGGGCAAGGATAAGGCGCATCGTGCCATCTGCGGTTTGTCAATGGGTGGTGGACACTCCTTTGACATCTCTCGCCGTTTCCCTAATAAGTTTGATTACGTTGGTCTATTCTCCGCTGGTTTGCATGTGGGAAAGACTGGCGATTTCCGCACCGATTTCTATAAGATGCTGCAAGAGGACGAGGAGGCGAAGCAGCAGTTGGCAACCTTGTTTAAGAACAAGCCAAAATTGTATTGGATAGGTATGGGAAAGACCGACTTCTTGTATAAGAGTACAGCCGGCTTGCGTCGCTATTTCGATGAGAAGGGGTATAAATATACCTATATGGAGACCGAGGGCGGCCACATCTGGCGTAATTGGCGTGTGTATCTTACAGAGTTCGCACAGAAGATTTTCAAATGATAAAATAAGTTTTTCAAGTAAGAGTTTTGTAAAAGATTATTAAAAAATAAGATATAGACAATGATAAAACAATTATTAGTTTCTTCATGTGTGCTTTTTTCTGCGACTTTCGTAGTGCAAGCACAGAACCCAAAGTTGGGTGTGTCTCCTATCCAGGATGTCATCAATGCGATGACTCTTGATGAGAAGATTCAGTTGGTGGTAGGTTCTACGGGTAAGTATGAGAGCCAGATGGAGGCTACCATTGGTAACCAAGGTCAGTTGGTACAGGGTGCCGCAGGTCAGGTGAATGGTATTGAGCGTCTGGGCATTCCTGCTACGGTTGTAGCCGATGGTCCTGCTGGTCTTCGCATCGACCCTAAGCGCAAGAATACCGATAAGACATTCTACTGTACCCACTTCCCTGTGGCTACAGTGATGAGCTCTACCTGGAACAAAGACTTGGTGTATTCCGTAGGTACCTCTATGGGAGACGAGGTGAAGCATTATGGCGTAGATGTCTTGTTGGCACCTGCTACCAATATTATGCGTAATCCTCTTTGTGGTCGTAACTTTGAGTATTATTCAGAAGACCCATTGTTGGCTGGTACCATTTGTGCTGCTATGGTGAATGGTATTGAGAGCAACGATGTCGGTACTTCGTTGAAGCACTTCGCACTGAACAACCAGGAGACCAATCGTACTCGTAACAATGTTATCGGTAATCCACGTACTTTCCGTGAGATTTACTTGAAACCTTTCGAAATCGTTATCAAGGAGGCTCAGCCTTGGACAGTGATGACTTCTTACAATCTCATCAATGGTACGATGTCTAGTGAGCGTTGTGACTTGATAACAGAGATTCTTCGCCATGAGTGGGGATTCAAGGGTATGGTGATGACTGACTGGTTTGGTGGTCTTAGCGCAGCTGCCCAGATGGAAGCGGGTAACGACCTGTTGATGCCAGGTAAGGCAGACCAGGTGAAGGAGATTCGCAAGGCTGTGCTCAATGGTCGCCTGTCGATGGAAATCCTCGACCGCAATGTACGCCATATCTTGGAGTATATCATGCAGACTCCTCGTTTCAAGCAGTATGTTGCCGACAACAACCCTGATTTGAAGGGACATGCTTTGGTGGCTCGCAATGCCGCTACCGAGGGAATGGTGTTGTTGAAGAACAACAAGAATGTATTGCCACTCGTTCAGAAGATTAAGAACATAGCCCTCTTCGGCAATACTTCTTATGATTTCATAGCTGGTGGTACTGGTTCCGGCAATGTTAACCATGCTTATGTGGTAAGTTTGTTGGATGGTTTGAAGAATGCTGGCTATCAGGTGGATGGCGACATCCAGAAGTCATACATAGAGTATGCTCCAAAGGCAAAGGCAAATTTGCCAAAGCCAAAGAATCCTTTGGAGGCTTTCTTGCCTGGTCACTTCATCCCTGAGATGAGCCTTGCTGAATTGAATATGTCTGCTGCCGTCAAGAACAACGATATGGCAATCATCACTATTGGTAAGTCGTCTGGTGAGTTCTTGGATCGAAAGATTTCTGATAGCTTCAATCTCACCAAGGAGGAGAAGGATATGATTTCTGGCGTTTGCAACGCTTTCCATAAGGCTGGCAAGAAGGTGGTTGTCATCTTGAATGTTTGTGGCGTTATTGAGACCAAGAGTTGGATTGGCGGTCCTGATGCTGTATTGCTGTCTTGGTTGCCTGGTCAGGAGGGTGGTAACTGTGTTGCTGACATCTTGGCGGGTAAGGAGAATCCTTCTGGTCGTCTTCCTATGACATGGCCTGTAAGTTATAACGATGTTCCTTCTAAGGCTGATTTCCCTAACCCTGAGACTGTCAAGGTTGACGATGTACTTGGTATGTTTATGGGCAAGGGCATCGGTAGCAAGGGTGACGTGAAGAATGTGGATTACACCGAGTATAATGATGGTGTTTATGTAGGTTATCGTTATTACCAGACTAAGAAAGTGCCTGTATCTTTTCCTTTTGGTTATGGTATGAGTTATACTACCTTTAAGTATGGCAAACCTGTGGTAACGAAGGATGCACAGGGCAATATCAAGGTCCTGGTGACTGTGAAGAATGCTGGTAAGGTAGCTGGTAAGGAAGTTGTTCAGGTATATGTGGCAGCTCCTGGCAAGGATATGGATAAACCAACCAGGGAACTTCGTGGTTTCGCCAAGACTAAGAAATTGCAGCCTGGTGAGTCGGAGACAGTTACTATCGACATCCCATACAAGAACCTGGCTTCTTTCAATGAGGTTGATAGTCAGTGGCAGGTTGAGGCTGGTGATTACAAGGTGATGGTGGCAAAGAATGCTGCCGATCTCAAGCCTCTCACTACCGTGATTACTGAGGAAGCTGGTGTAACCGAGAAGGTTCGCCCTTGCTTGCTCAAGGAAGTAAAGTAGTTCTATCAAAGATAAAGCTCAATAATAAAAGAGCTTGATGGTAATAAAGAGTTTAATAAGATATAAAAAGAGGGTGCGCTATCAACTGACGGCGCACCCTCTTTTTATATCTTATGGATTTTTTTAAAAGTCTCTTCTCTTATATGATCCAGAGATGGAAGCCCTTCTGCTCCAGGGCACTCTTGATCTCCTTGACGTGGGCGGAGTCGCGGGTCTCCATGGTGACACGGAGCACGCAGGCATTCACCTTGTTGCGGTTGGCAGAACGGTCGTGATGAACTCCCGTGATGTTGCCGCCCAGGCTTGCGATGACGGAGGCTACCTCTACCAGCTCGCCCGGCTTGTCGTCCAGCTCCATCTCGATGGTGCAGAGACGTCCGCTCTTTACCAATCCACGGTTGATGACACGGTTCAGGATGGTAACATCGATGTTACCGCCGCTTACCACGCAGATGGTCTTCTTGCCCTTCACCGGTACCTTGTTGTACATCACGGCAGCTACGCTTGCTGCTCCGGCACCTTCTGCCACCATCTTCTCGCTCTCGAGGAGCTTCAGGATGGCTGCGCAGATCTCGTCCTCGCTTACGGTGACGATTTCATCCACATAGTTGGAGCAGGTTTCGAAGGTAATCTTTCCCGGTTCCTTCACGGCGATGCCGTCGGCTACGGTTGCCACAGATGGCAGCTTCTCCTGCTTGTGGTCGTGGAGGCTCTGAACCATACTGGCTGCTCCCTCTGCCTGGACTCCATAGACCTTGACGTTGGGGTTGAGCGACTTGATGGCGAAAGCGACTCCCGAAATCAGTCCGCCGCCACCTACCGGCACTACCACAGCTTCCACATCAGGCAGCTGGTCGAGGATTTCCAGTCCGATGGTTCCCTGTCCGGCAATCACCTTCTCGTCATCGAAAGGATGCACGAAGGTATAGCCGTGCTCATCCCTCAGCTGCAGCGCCTTCTGGTAAGCGTCATCATAGACGCCCGGAACCAGGCAGACCTCTGCACCCAGACGCTTGGTTGCCTCTACCTTGGAGATAGGGGCACCCTCGGGCAGACAGATGAGGCTCTTCACTCCCATGGCGGTAGCGCCGAGAGCCACACCTTGTGCGTGGTTGCCTGCCGAACAGGCAATCACACCCTTCTCCTTCTCTTCCTGAGAGAGTTGGGAAATCTTATAGTATGCACCTCGAATCTTGAACGACCCCGTCTTCTGGAGGCATTCCGGTTTCAGATAAACATCACTATCTGGGTTGATTCTCGGTGTGTGAACCAGCTCAGTTTTTCTAATCACGTGGCTCAGCACGAAGCGGGCCTTGTAGAAATCGTCAAGTTGTAACATAATCGTTGATATGCTTTAATTCTGTTATCTGTCAGGATGATAGTTCCTGAGTGATTTTTGACTGCAAAGGTACTCTAAAAGGAAGAAAACACAAAATATTTCAATTTAATTTTTGTTATTCGATGATAATATGTGATTATTTTGGTATTAAAGCTTTTGCCCTTACAGGGCGATAGGCTAGCGTCCATAATAACCCAGGGCGATGCCCTGGGCTAGGAGCTTCTGCCCTTTCAGGGCGTGTAGGGCAAAACGTGCGAAAGTTCAGTTAGATTATTTATGCAATTACATGCCGAAGTGCTCCAGCGCCGCAGCTACGCCGTCTTCCTCATTCGAGAGGGTGATGTAGTCGGCATCGGCTCTTACTTCCGGAGCGGCATTCGCCATGGCTACTCCCATGCCGGCAAGCTTGAGCATGCTCAGGTCGTTGTAGCCGTCGCCGAAGGCTATCATATCGGCAGGGGTGAGATTGAACTTCGCCAGGAGTCTTCTCAGCGACTGCGCCTTGTCGATTCCCTTAGGCACCAGCTCGAGGAAGAATGGGGCTGAGCGGAAGATATCCATCTTATCGCCCACCACATCCAGCAGTTCCTGTTCTGCCTTGAGCATATCCGATGGGTCGCCCGTCATGAGGAGCTTGGTAGGATGAGGCTCCAGTGCTTCGAGCAGATTCTCTACCTTGCGGATGTTCATCTTGTTGATGCGCGACTCCTCCTTCACATACTGATCGTCTGGCATCTCGGTGATGATCTCGTTGCCGGCATAGCCCAGCAGGGCATGTTTCTTCTCTCGCGCGTACTTATATAATACAGGGATTACCTCATCTGGCAGAAACTGGGTGAAGAGTTTCTCGCCGGTCTGGGCATTCACGATATTTCCACCATTATAGGAAAGGATGTAGCCTCCTCGCTGGTTCAGTTCCAGGCATTCTGCCACCGGTTCGATGCCGTAGGTAGGGCGACCGGATGCAAGGATGATGACGGCTCCCTGGCTGGCAGCCTGGAGCAGCGCTTCGCGGGTTTTCGGAGTAACCACCTTCTCGTGGTTGGTCAGGGTGCCATCCAGGTCGAGTGCGATGGCACGGTAAGGAATCTGTTTTGCTTTTTCCATTGTTCTATGTGATTCTTTGTTTTTTATGCGTGCAAAGATACAATAATATTCTGAAAAATGGGAAGTAAAGTGTATTTTTGCTAATTTTGTTCCCAAAAAGGTGGTCATTTGAACGAAATGACTCTGTTTTTATCAGTGCTAAATGGTTTTTGAACGATAAGCACCCATCTTTTATTGTTTGTTTTACACTATATTCGGAATCTTTTTGTATCTTTGCACCGCAAATCAAAGTAACAATAATAAATTTTAAACCTATCAATATGAAGAGATTTATTTCAGCAGTATTGCTTTCTGCTGCCGTGGCAATGCCTACAATGGCGCAGAAGCAGAAGACATTGAGCAATGGTTATCCGTTTACTCAGGTTCCTTTCACTAGTGTGAAGATTTCACAGAACACTTTCTGGGGTGCCCGCCTGAAGGCAGCCCGAGAGGTAACCGTGCCATTGGCTTTCAGCAAGTGTGAGAGCGAGCACCGTTACAAGAATTTCGAGATGGCTGCCTATACCCTGCAGCATCCTAACCACGAGGGCTTGAACACCAAGGAGTGGGATGTGAGCAAGTTCATGGGCTTTTCTTTCGATGATACCGATGTGTATAAGACCATCGAAGGTGCCAGCTATATCCTCCAGACTTATCCAGACAAGAAGTTGAAGGCTTACATCGACAGCGTGCTCGATGTGGTAGGTGCGGCACAGGAGCCTGATGGCTATCTCTATACAGCCCGCACCATCAACCCGAAGCATCCACACGGATGGTCGGGAAATAAGCGATGGGTGAAGGACGAGGATTTGAGCCACGAGCTTTACAACCTCGGTCACATGGTAGATGCAGCATGTGCCCACTATCAGGCTACCGGAAGCACCAAGTTCCTGAACATCGCCAAGCGTTATGCTGATTGCGTGGTGAAGGAGGTGGGTCCTAAGCCAGGACAGGCTACCATCGTTCCTGGTCATCAGATTGCAGAGATGGCTTTGGCTCGTCTCTATACCTTGACCGGTGAGAAGAAATATCTGGATGAGGCTAAGTATCTGCTCGACTATCGTGGCAAGACTCATATCCGCAACCCATATTCTCAGAGCCAGGCTCCTATCCTGGAGCAGAAGGAGGCTGTGGGTCATGCGGTGCGTGCCGGCTATATGTATGCTGGTATTGCTGATGTGGCTGCCTTGACCAAGGATTCTGCCTATATGAAGGTCATCGACCGTATTTTCGAAAACATCGTCGGCAAGAAGTATTATCTTACAGGTGGTGTTGGTGCCCGCCATGCCGGTGAAGCTTTCGGCGAGAACTATGAGTTGCCAAACATGACTGCCTACAATGAGACTTGTGCAGCCATTTCTATGGTTTACCTCTTCGAACGTATGTTCCTGCTTCACGGCGAGAGCAAGTATATCGACTGTCTGGAGCGTACCTTATATAATGGTGTCATCTCTGGTATGAGCATGGATGGTGGTAGATTCTTCTATCCTAATCCATTGTCAAGTGATGGCAAGTATGCCTTCAATGCTGACAATACCAAGACCCGCCAGCCATGGTTCGGATGTGCCTGCTGCCCAAGTAACCTGAGCCGTTTCATCCCTTCCGTACCGGGTTATCTCTATGGTGTGAAGGATAACAACATCTACGTAAACCTCTTTGCAGGCAATACTTCTACCATCAAGGTGAATGGCAAGGATGTGGTTCTGGAGGAGACTACCGAGTATCCTTGGAACGGCGACATCAAGATTGCTGTGAAGAAGAGCGGCGTAAAGAATGCCAACCTTCTGGTTCGTATTCCTGGATGGGTTCGCAACCAGGTGGTTCCTAGCGACCTTTACAAGTATAGCGATGCAGAGAAGCCAGCTTATAGCGTAACTGTAAACGGCAAGGCTGTTGAGGCTGACCTCGATGCCAACAAGGGTTATCTCCCAGTCAAGAACATCAAGAAGGGCGATGTCATCCGTATCCACTTCGATATGCCGGTTCGTACAGTAGTTGCTAATGGCAAGGTAGCAGATGATAAGGGTAAGGTTGCCGTAGAGCGTGGACCATTGGTATATTGCGCTGAGGCTGTGGATAATCAGAACGAGCCAGTGCTCCGTGCCGTTATGGCCAAGAAGCCTGCATTCTCGCTGGTAGATAACTACAGCATCGAGAATACAGAGACTAAGGGCGCTCCTGCCTTCTCTGTAAAGGCTATCCAGACCTCTTCTCAGGTGCTCGACCAGGCTACTGACGGCACCGTTTCTGTCAAGAACCAGAAACTCACCCTGATTCCTTACTATGCTTGGAATCATCGTGGTGCCAACCAGATGAACGTCTGGTTCTATCAGAACTTGAATGTATTGGATAAGTAATAAGCAGTTTTATAAAATAAGAAAGCCTGGCAACCGTCATAGCCAGGCTTTCTTGTTAATATAGGTTAATCCCATTAAGAAAAACACTTCTTTTCCGTTTATGTTGTAGTTTTGAACAAATAAAACAAAAGAGAGCAAATGACAGAGAATGAATTCATCCATATCGTTCCGCAGTTGCGGCAGATAACCTTGCAGATCAGTCAAGGTTATGGTGTTGGCTGCGATGAGGCTGAGGATATCGCACAGGATGCGATGCTCAAGCTCTGGGCCATCAAGGATGACATTCAGTCTGCTGCTCATGCCAAAGGTTCGATGGGCTGCATAGCCAAGCATCTTTGCATCGACTTCTTTCGCAAGCGGAAGATGATTTCGATAGATGCCCAGCCTTTCGATAAGTCGCCTAGCCACTATGCGCCGCCCGATGTGGAAGTGGAAAACTCGGAGAACGAGCTGTGGCTGCAAAAACGCCTCAAGGCTCTGCCCTCCAACCAATATCAGGTGCTTTATCTGCGACAGGTAGAGAAGAAAAGCTCTGAGGAAATAGCGCAAATCGTGGGCATCACCCCTGAATCTGTATCTGTCTTGCTTTCGAGGGCAAGAAAGCAGATGTTGCAGGAAATCAGAAAAAGATGTCGATAGCCCTTATATATAAATAGGTATAATCAATAAAGGAGGAAACTGGATATGAACGAAAAAGAAAAGGACATACGACTGTTGCTCGACCGGTTTATGGCTGGTGAGACTTCTCTGGAAGAGGAGGCTCTGCTAGGGGAGTGGTTTCGTCAGCATCCCGATGTGAGCGATGACTTGAAGGAATATCAGCTGATGTTTGGATATTTCGATGAGGGGATGCCTCTTGACCATGAGGCGGAGGAGCATGTAGAAAATGCTCATCCAAAGGCTAAGGCACGAATGCGCCGCCTATGGTTGCCGATAGGTATGGCTGCATCCATCGCCCTGCTCTTTGTGATTGCCATTCCTCGGATAGGTCAACAGACAGGGCATCGGGACGATTCGAAGATGGCTCAACTCGATGGCAGAACGACTCAGGAGGATGTTGATTCTGCTGTTGTCCACGAGGAGAAATCGACAGATGCCAATCTTTCCATGCCTGAAAAGATAAAAAAGTCGGGTGATTCCGTATCTCCCAAAACGAGGAAGCACAAGCTAGGGAAATATCGTCAGCATCTGTTTGCTCCTGCTCCTCCAAAGCTTTGGATAGCTCAGAATATTGCTACCGATTCTTTGTTGGCAGAGCCGGAAAAGCTTGCCGATGAGCATCTCTGTGAGATGGAGGCACAGCAGAACGAAATGTTCTTCAAACTCTATCTCGTCGATGCTCTTCAGACCCAGTCGCTCAATGCCGAAATTGCCAGTGCCTCGTTCGAAAGCGAGGAGAATGTGCATGATGAGGACTATGTGAGTGATGACCAGGAGGTTTATTAACAAGAAACAATTAAAAAGAAGAAGGATATGAAAACAACTTTTAAATTAGCATTTGTGGCTTGCCTGATGATGCTCTCTTCGGCTTGCCATGCCCAGAAGCCTATACCGAACATCGACCAGGCTTTTGATAAATTCGTACAGGATTTGTTGCAAGACGACCTCGTTACTTCTTCCACGATGAATACCTATAATATTGGTATGATGAAGGGATTTGAGTTCGCTATTCCTGAGAGAAAGCAGAAAATGGTGGATACCTTTCAAAAGGCTTTATTGAGCAATAGTCGCCTCGCTTATATCAGTTTTACCAAGAAAGCGGGCTCTCTCAGTCTTGAAACGAATCGGGTGGGGTATGGCAATGATAATTCCATGACTTACGAGTTTGGTACTCACAAGGACCGCAACTATAACCTGCAGTATTTCCGCGACAGCAAGGATTCTACCATGCGATATGTTTATGCCTTGGTATGGTATCAGGGAATGGATCGTTCGGTAAAGGGCAGTGTATATAAGTTCTACTCCAAGGATCCGCAAACTTATAAGGTGTCATTATCTTATAAGATGAATGCTGTTCAAGGTTTGGATTCTCTTGTTTCCCTAGGCAGCATCAAGTATAACAGGAATCTGGCTCGCAGTTATGACTTGGAGATGACTCCGCCAAAGGATGCAGCAGAGTTTATGGTGCAACTCAACACGCTCCGTGCTGCCTTTAAGAATGCCAATGACCAATACCCTTATTTGGGAGATCAGGTAACTCGACGTACCCTCCAGACGGGTGTAGCCAACAAGATTGTCAAGCTCTGTAAGGGCTATGGCAAGTTGCTGAATGCCGATGAGAAGAAATTCTGCGCCACTTCGCTGAATAAGATGAAGAAGGATACAGACGATGAATATCTGCAGAGCCTTCTGGAACTGACAGCCAATTCTTTGAGGAAGTAGCAAGTTCTGGAGATATACACTGAGGAAAATGTGAAACTCTCTCTCGTAAAATACCGCTTCGTAGAAACGAGATAAGAATAAAGCCTTCTATCGTCAGATTGCCGTTGCAATCGATGATAGAAGGCTTCTTATTTAATAACTAAAAATTAATCCCATCCAGGATTCTGCTTCAAGGCACCCTGTGACAAGTCGATTTCCTTCAGAGGAATAGCCCACAGGTAATCGCGGTTAGGATTGAACTTGCGAGTCTCTATCAGAATTTTCTTTCCGTCAGGATCGATGCCATATACAGGCTTGGTAACATCCTTCTCCGTAGTTCTGTAGCTGCGGGTATCGAAGAGATGGATTCCTTCGAATGCCAGTTCCAGACGGCGCTCCAGGCGGATGGCATCGCGCATCTGATCCTTGCTGAGACCCTCTTCCAAACCAGGAAGGTTCACACGCTTGCGAATCTGGTTCACTGCATCATAAACCTTGGCATCTGGAGCTGAAAGGTTCTCATTGCGAGCCTCGGCATAAGTGAGCAGCACCTCTGCATAGCGGATGTAGATGAAGTTGGTCCAGTCGTAATTCTGGATTCCATAGTTGTCTGGATTGATGTACTTGCGCATGCAGTATCCGGTACGGGTATGGCTTCCGTCACCCATATACTTATTATTAAAGGTCATCGGACCGCAGGTGGTTCCTGGCCAGAAGATAGAGTAAGCCAGTCGTGGATCGCGGTTCTCGAATGGCTTGGCTGGGTCGTAGAGTGGAGACTCTGCGATAGACTTACCATCGGTACATGGATAAGCATCCACCATATCCTGTGTAGGTGACAATGCCTCCCAACCACCAAAGTCAACTGGTGAGAAGAACAGACCGATCACGCTACCCTCGTTACCATTCTTAGGATTCTCGACATACTCTCGGTCGAAGAGAATCTCGTTGCAGGTTTCTGCTACAGGCTGGAACAGGTCGCCGTAGTTAGGGTACAGACCAAACTTACCGGTCTGCATCACCTGCTCAGCAGCAGCTTCAGCCACATCATACTTGTGGTTGTAGAAAGCCATACGGGCCTTCAGGGCGTAGCAAGCCCCGGCACTAGCCTTACCATGGTCGGCAGCAGTACGGATTTCAGGCAGATTAGGAGCCGCCTTATCCAGCAGCTTCACAACATATTCGTAGGTCTCTTCTGCAGAACTGCGGGCTGGAAGAGGCTCGTTCAACTGCAGCGGATGATCCAGGATAGGCACGCCGCCCATATACTTCCACAGGTTGTGGTAAGCGAAAGCCTCAAGGAACTGCACCTCGGCAGTGAGCTGCGCCTTAGCCTTCTCGTTCATGGAAACTTCTCCGATGTGCTCGTAGAAAATCTGGCAGCGGCGGATGGTTTCATAAGCTGCTTGCCAGAGCTGCAGGAAGTGAGGGTTGCTGGATACGGCAGTACCCGCAGACAACACACCCTGCTCGGCACCCACATGCACTGGGATGGCATTGTCGGTATAGCAGTCGGTCATAATCGTATGGTTCTCAGGCTCTATCAGATAGAGGTAGATACCTGTTGCATATTTGGTTGCATCATCTGCAGTCTTCCAGAAAGATACGTCAGACAGCTGGTCTTTTGGGTTTCTCTCCAGGAAGCTATCGTTGCAAGAACTCAATCCCAGACCGCAGGCAAGGATCAGTCCACTCAAAAAATGATATTTCAATTTCATAATCTACTCGTTTTTAAAAGGTTACATTAACTCCGAATGAATAATTTCTTGTAAGAGGATAGTAGTTACCTGATACAGCCTCTGGATCTACGCCGTCGAAGCTGGTGATGGTAAACAGGTTGTCGATACTACTGTATATTCTCAATCGGCTAATGCCATATTTAGATGTCAGCTGCTTAGGAAGGGTATAACCCACCTGCAGGTTTCTCAACTTGGCATAAGATGCATCCTGAACCCAGAAGCTGGAGGTTACTCGGTTCTTGGAATCCTTCATAGACAAGCGTGGATAAGCGGCATTCGGATTAGGATTGCTCTCGGTCCAGCGGTTCATGTGAATATCGGTCACCTTACCACCATTGTAGAATGCATATCTGATTTCTGACACTGGCATTCCCTTTACGTCGGCTGCACCCTGGAGCAAGGCACTCATGTCGAAGTCCTTATACTGAACAGAGAAGTTCAGACCGAAGTTGATCTTTGGGAAGTAAGAACCCAATACCTTACGGTCGCGGCTATCTACTGTGCCGGACTTATCCAGGTCGCGATACTTCAGGTCGCCAGGCAGAGGTGTTCCGGTTGACTGAGGAACATGATTCTTCACGTCGGCTTCATCCTTGAAGATGCCATCGCATACGTAGCCATAGTAAGCCCACAATGGATCACCTACCGACTGTCCTGGAGTGTCACCACCCTTCAGGTCGAGAATCTTGGTAGATACACGGCTGAAGTTAGCGCCTACATTGTAGGTCCAGTCACCGATGCGGTTGTTATGACCCACCTGCACCTCGAAACCGGAGTTGCGAACCTTTCCGGCATTCTGCATAGGAGCACCTACACCCAGTGTATAAGGGATAGGCAACTTCAGGAGGATGTCGCGGGTTTCCTTATGGAAATAGTCGAAGCCGAAGGTCAGCTTGTTGCCCAGGAAGGTGGCGTCGATACCGAAGTCGTACTGGCTGGTCTTCTCCCATGTCAAGTCTCTGTTAGCCAGCGTACTGGAGATGGAAATACCTGGATACAGGGTATTGCCGAAGCTGTAGTCGTAACCATACTCGTAGGTAGTCTGGTAAGGATAGTTAGAGCTTACGGTGTCCTGGTTACCCAGGAGACCCCATGAACCGCGGAGCTTCAGGTTATCTACCCAAGAAACGTTAAACCAGGATTCCTCAGAGATTCTCCATCCTACAGAGAATGATGGGAAGGCACCGAAGCGCTTGTTCTTTGGGAAACGGGATGTTCCGTCATAGCGCAGGTTTGCCTCGAACAGGTAACGGTCATCGTATGAATAGTTCAAACGACCGAATACAGAACGCAGAGAGTATTCTGTCTCTGTACCGTAAGTGGTCTGAGTGGTCACCTCACCGGCATTGATCTGGTCGAGTGTATTTGAGTTAGGCAGGTTCTTTCGTGAAGCCTGCAGGTAGCGCATCTGGTTGTAAATCTGAGAGTAACCCAGCAATGCGCCTACGGTATGCTTACCGAAGGTCTTGTTGTAGTCTAGGTATGCCTGGAGATTCAGTTCCACCTTCTTGGCGTCATACTCTGTCAGCTGGTTCTGGGTAGTCTTGACAGGAGTATCTGAATCTGCTGTGTAGAAACTCTGGGTATATAAATGGGTAGGATTATCCAGCAGGTTGAATGTGGTGGCAGCAATACCACGCAACTTCAAGCCGTCGATGATGTCGAGATCCATTCCCAGGCTACCCTGGAAGTTGTTGTTGATCTGCTTGCTGGTTCCGCCGTTTCGGGCAGAAGCTACAGAGTTATGCTCGTTCTTGAACAGGGCATAGTTGCCGTTCTTGAACTGGATAGGAGTAACCGGAGTCTCGCGGAATGCGTAGTGCATCAGGTTGTCGATGCCTTCTGCTGGAGCAGTCATCACGCTGCGATATACTGCCATGTTGGTAGTAACCTTCAGGCGCTTGTTGATGTAAGCCTCCAGGTTGGCACGTACATTGAACTTGTTGTAGTTGGTATTCTCTATCAAACCGTCCTTGTCGTGGTAGTTGATAGCCAGAGAGTAGGTAATCTTGTCGCTACCGCCCTTGATGCTCAGGTGATGGTTGTGGAAGAGTCCGTTCTCGCTCAGCAAGGTACCCAACCAGTCGGAGTTGGCATAATGATCCGGGTCAGAACCATCCTTGAATTTCTTCAGGGCTTCCTGACTGTAAGGCTCGTTCAGACCGTCGTTTCTGTATGCTTCGTTCATCAGGGTTGCATAGTCGTATGAATCGAGGAACTTAGGCATTCGGGTTGCACTCTGCCAACCTACGTATCCGTCATAGGAAACGATGGCGCGGCCACGTGAACCCTTCTTGGTGGTAATCAGAATCACACCGTTTGCTGCACGCACACCATAGATGGCAGAAGCCGCAGCATCCTTCAGGATAGAGATGTTCTCGATATCGTTAGGATCCACGCTGCTCATGGTAGATTCCACACCGTCGATGACAACCATTGCACTGGCGTTACCCATGGTTCCGAGACCACGGACACGCAGCAGACCGCTGTCAGCACCCGGCTGACCGCTGTTCTGGATAACGGTTACACCCGGCATCTGACCAGCCAGCATGTTGGTTACGTTGGCGCTGGTACGGTTGACCAGCTTATCTGATGAAATGGTGGCAATGGCACCTGTGAGGTTTACTTTCTTCTGGGTACCATAACCTACAACTACGATTTCTTCGATAGCTTCGGTATCTTCCTTCAATTCGATGTTGTACTCATTAGTAGAGCCTACGGTTACCAGAATGTCTTTGAAACCGATATAGGAAATTTTGAGTTTTACACCCGGACGTGCATTCAGAGTGAAATGACCGTCCAAATCGGTGATGGCAGCATTGGTTGTACCCACTTCGAGCACGGTTGCACCAATTACAGGCACACCATGGCTATCGGTTACGGTACCCGAAATCTGCTTGCCTTTCTGCTGGGTAGCCAGTTCTGTTGCATTAGATGCATTTGAAGGCATAGGAAAAGCGATTCCACCCAAAAAGATCATACACGCACACAGAGAATAGCTTCTGAGAAGCCTTAAATTCTCCTTCTGTTTTTTCTTCTCGTTCTTCATATCATAAAGTTTAGAGTTTTTAGAGCCCCTTTTTATTGGGACTGCAAAATTGTTATATGTATAGGTAAAATTTGAACCCGTGAGGACTGATTATACCAAGTCGTTTAGAGATGTAGGTCTGTCCTTCGTGGTTTTTAATTTTGTTTAAGTGGGGGCAAATATACACAAAACTTTCGTTCTTTTTGCATTTTTATGTGGAAAATGTCTTTGAACAGACTGCATTTAACGTTTTGTAACATCAAATGTCAAGGAAACCCACCGCGAATCAGCATCCGCAGTGTTGTCGCTCATTAAAACTTATATATAGGCAAAACCTTGACCTTATATCCATTTTTCTCAATTACCCTTTCCTCATTCATCGTGACAATGATCAGATTGGAGCATTTGAGTTCTCCCGCACATTCTATGATGCTATCTACCTCCCGCTTGAGTGTTCGTTCGGAAGAGAGGTCATAACATACTTGTATAAGACTTTCTACATGAGCACCCTGCCTTGTAACAAAATCTGTCTCCTTGTCATTACGGGAGCGATAATAGAAAAGTGATGTCTCTGCATGATATCCTCTGCGAACCAACTCTATAAAAACCTGATTCTCCAATAGTCTGCCTAAGTTCTCACTCACATTAAAAGCCTTGGCTTCTACAAAACCATTGTCAACTACATAAACTTTCTGTGGAGCTTTCTTCATCACTTTCAACTTGTTGTTGTAACGTGGCAGATAATACAAGAGATAGGGTTCTCTTAAATATCCCATAAACTTCTTGGTGGTTGCTACGCTTGAAAATCCCAGCGCTTCTGCCAGTTCGTTGGCACTGAAAGGATTGCAGAAGTTAGAAACCAGATACATGGCCAGGTTGTTCAAATCCTCCACATTGCGTACTTTATGGCGCTTGGCAATGTCTTTCCAAATGATGGAATCAAAGAGTGTGGAGAGATAGTTTTGGGTCAGACTTCTTGCTGCTACTGTCTCTGGATAGCCACCATGGTGCAGATAGTCTGCTATAAGCGAGAGGTCGGATGCGCTATCTTTCATCTCCGATACTTCCGAAAGATTCCTGTGGTTCCAGATAAAGAATTCAGAAAGACTGAAAGGCAGCATCTCTATCTGGATATATCTGCCTGTGAGTAATGTTGCCATTTCGCTACTCAGCAATTTGGCGTTGCTTCCCGTAATAACCATGTTGATTCCCATGCGGTAAAGCTTGGAGACCCACAAATCCCAACCATCCAGATTTTGAACCTCATCAAGCAGAAGATACTCGAAGTCGGGATAAACGGCACGTAGTGTTTCCCAAACCAAATCGTCGTCCCATGCACTCAGGAGTTTGCCGTCATCAAAATTCAGATAGGCAAAGTTCCTGCTTTTCAGCATCAGTAAAGCCTCGGTCGATTTTCCAGTTCTTCTAGGACCCGTTATCAACTTGATTTGCTTACTTGTCAACAGTTCATCCACATCATATTGGGTATGACGTGTAAGGTAAGGACGGGAAAGCAGAATATCCCGTTCCTTTTTCTGGTTATTGATAATTGTTCTCATTTCTCTTCAGATGAATTGATTAAACCGGGGCAAAGATACAAAAAATATTCAATATATCATTCGTATTGAATAAAAAAGTACTGATTTTATTCAATACGATGGATAAAATGAATAAAATCAGTACTATCTTCTTCTAATGGAAATAGTATTTACTGCACGATCAATATGTTTTTGTCATTAGGGGAAATCTTCGTTCAAAAGTGCTGAATGTGTGTTCAGCGTCGTTGAATGTACGTTCAAAGCTTTTGAACGGCGGTTCAACGTCGCTGAACGGAGATTTTCCCTAATAACAATTACTTTTTCCTCTAGGCTTTTGGAGTTTTTAGATACGGAATAAGTCTTCCATAGTGAAGACTCGGAGCGTTATAGTAATGGAACCATATCTTACACGAAAACGAGTTTATTGTTTTATGAAATTTACACGAAAACAAGATTATCTCGGCTGAAAAGATACTAAAAATATCGTTTCGCGCAAAATAATGAGTCACTATTTTGCGCGAAAGGGGGTAAAAAGGTCGTTTCGCGCAGAATAGTGATAGGGAAATCGTATTTATTAGTCGTGGAAATGTGCGGAAAAACAATGGATTTCCACGACTAATCATACTAATTGACGTTTTTCTGTTTCTCTGCATACTCCTTCGGGAAGACGCCGAACTCCTTCTTGAAGCATTTCGAGAAATACTTCGGAGTGTTGAAGCCCACCTGGGTTGCCACTTCGCTGATCAGAATGTTAGGGTTCGACTGGATGATGCGCTGAGCTTCCTTCAGGCGGATGCTGGTGATGAAGGCAATGACCGTTTGCCCTGTTGTGGCTTTCACCTTATTATATAGGGTGGATTCGCTCATCACCATATCCTTGGCAAAAGACTCGCGGTTGTAATCGCCATCTGCAAGATGTTGCATCACTACCTCTGTGGCACGAGTGATGAATGCCTGATCTGGGTTGCTCAAATGTAACGCAGTCTGTGTTTCGCTCTCCGTGCTGGTTTGGAGCGAAACTTCTGCCTGAATCTTCTCTATCATCTTCTTGCGGTTGGCAAGAAGGGCATTGATCCGGACTTCCAGCTCCTCAAACTTGAAAGGCTTGGTGATGTAGGCATCTGCTCCTACGGCATAAGCCTCGGTCTTGTCCTCTTCCTTGTTCTTGGCGGTGAGCAGGATGATTGGCAACTGCCAGAAACTCTTGTCAGACTTCAGCTGCTTGGTCAGTTCGATACCATCCATGATTGGCATCATCACGTCGCTCACCACGAGGTCGAGTTTCTCCTTCATGATGATGTTTATCGCCTGCTTGCCGTTCTTTGCCGTAAACACATGATAGTTCTTGCTCAAAACCTGCAGCATCAGGGCGAGCAGTTCCTCGTTGTCTTCTACCACCAGGATCTTGCTTGCATTCTTACGGATGAAGATGCTTTGGCGGACAGGTGCCAGCTTAGGTTTGTCTTCTTCTTCAGAATTTGGCGCCTCAAGATTTACCTCCTGGCTTACCTGCTGGATGGCTTTCTGATCTACCGCCTTTCGTTTGTTGGAAACATCTATCTCATCAGGCGCATACGCATTCTTTCTGATAGGAAGGGTGATGGTGAAGATGGTGCCTTCGCCCTCCAGACTCTCGCAGCGGATATCGCCATGATGCAGTTTCACCAGGTCGTGGGTCAGAGACAGTCCGATACCGGTTCCTGGCATGTTCTGCTTGCGGTAGTCGCCATCGAAGAAGCGGGTGTAGAGACGCTTCATCTTCTCCTTCGACATACCGATGCCATTATCTGCTATCGTGATGACCGCCTGCTCCTTGCTGAGGCTGAGCGATACATCAATCTTGCCTCCCACCTTATTATATTTAATGGCGTTGGAGAGTAGGTTGTAGATAATCTTATCCATCTTGTCGGCATCAAACCATGCGGTTCCTTCCGAATATGGCTTGTTGAACTTCAATCTAACCTGCTGATGTTCAGCCATCGGACGGATATTCTCACAGGCTTCTTCTATAAAGGAAACCAGGTTGCCGCGGCTCACGAGCAGATGCAGCTGTCCTGCCTGCGACTTTCTCACTTCCAGAATCTGTCGCAGGAGTCGGGTGGTGCGGTTGATGTTGCTGTCCATCACGAGATAGTCTTCCTCATACTGTGGTGCCATCGCCTTGAGCTTGTAGATGGTGGCAGAGATGACGGTAAGAGGGGTAAGCAGCTCGTGGGTGATATTGGCAAGTATCACACCCATCTGCAGACTGTTTTTGGTCTTCACTCTTTCCTTATACCATCTGGCAGCCCCAAAGATGCCGCCAATCAGCATCAGGATATAGAGCATGAAGGCTATGCGGGATGCATACCATGGCGGCAGCACCTTGATGTTGATAGTGTATGGCAGTTCCTGCCACTGACCATAGCTGTCGGTGCCCTTCAGGCGCAATCTGTAGGTTCCTGAACTCAGGTTCTGGAAGGTGGCTTTGTGAACATCAGGCTTGCAGTATTGCCAGTCTTCGTCATAACCTTCCAACTGGTAGGCATAGACATTCTTTCGGGCATTACCGTAAGTGAGGAGTGCAAACTCGATATCAAACTTCTTCACCTTTGCCGGTATGGTAATCTCCTGGGTATAGTGAGGCGTTTCTTTCGAAATGTCACTTTTGAAAACTGAGTCCAGCATGGCAAATGGCACGTCGTCTATCAGCAGGTCGGTAATGATGAGCTTGCTGTTCTTCTTGTGATGCTTCATCCCCATAAGTGGAGATGGGGTGAAGGAGAAGAAGCCTGTTCTGCCGCCGAAGAAGATTTCCTTGCCAAAGTGATAGCTGGCATCAGCCGAGAAATTGACTTCTCCCAAACCGTCTTCACTGGTAAAGTAAGTGATGTTGCGCAAATCTTCCGCATCCTGACTTTTCCATGTGATATAAGCCAGAGCCTTGTTGAGCGCTACCCAGATATTGCCGAAAGCATCGCCTTCTATGGAGAAAGTCTGGTCATCCGGAAGATGAATCTTTCGGTTCTGGTATTCAAAACGGTCTTCCACCTTATTATATAGGAAGAGTCCGCCACTGTTTGATATCGCCCAGAGTCTGCCCTGCTTGTCCTCCATACATTTCTGGGCATCATTGATGGCAAACAGCTGGTTTTCAGGGCAGTATTGCTTGTATTTCAGCGATCGGATGTCCTTGGGATTTCCCGAAATGCGGATGATGCCTTCATTATCGGTAGAAACCCAGATGTAGCCATAGCTGTCCTGGCAGATGTTACGGATGTCGCAGCTGCTGAGGTCTTTCTTGCCTTCTTTCATGGTCAGGAAGTAGCCTGTATTGTCTGGATACACGATACCCATACCATTGCGGCTTCCTATCCACATGGTTTTATCCTTCGATTCGAAAACAGTATTGATGTAATCGTCCTGAATGTATTTTGTGTTACTGCGATCAAGCTCGAAGGCATTGGCTTCCTTAGGCTTGACGACGATACCATAGTTGTTGTTCGCAAACCAGATTTCCCCATTGCTTCTTTTGGCAATGCTGGTGATACTCGTGGTTAGCGTATAGTCGTGCAAACTGCTAAAACCTGGAATCTCCTTATTATAATAGGTGGCACCGGTGTATCTGTTGTAGAGCGCTACTCCGTATGGGTTGAGTCCCAGCCAGAACCATGTTCCATCGGTGGTGAGTATGGCATTCACGTAGTTGATGGTAGGGGCATTCTGCAGGTTGCCCAGATGCCACTGCCTGAAGAGCGATGGTGTGGTGGTAATCTGCAGGACTCCATCATTCTGCGTGCAGAGCCAGATGTTCCCCCCCCATCTGTGCTGATATCATTGCAGTAGATGAGTCGGTTGTTGCCTATCTGGGTATATTTCTGCCAGCTTGCCTGCGGCAGGTTTTCGTCGAGAAAGCAGATGCCTTCTCTTGTGCATGCCCAGAGAGTATGCGTAGTAGGGTCTTCTACGAATTTATAGAAGATGTCGAAATTATTGGTTGCATAGGGATATTGATGATATTGCGGATTCTTCAGATTGTCCGGATTGTTGATGCACAGCACTCCATATCCCCAGGTTCCTACCCAGAGACGATGGTTTCTGTCGAAAAAGAGCGAGTAGGCTGAATTCATTTCATTCAGCTTCGGATAGCTTCGGAATACGTTGCTGTCACGTTTCAGACGCATCAGTCCAGAAGACCAGGTACCGACGAGAAGGTCGCCGTTTTTGTCTTCAGCTACACATTTTACGCTGAAAGTATTGAGGCGCTGTTTCTTGCCGTTTTCATCGATGTACCAAGCGTTTTTTGAAGTATAGGTATAGAAGGATTCATCCTTCGGATTGAAATAGGTTAATCCGCCGTCTGTTCCAATCCATAGGGTTCCGTCTTTAGATACAAAGAGATGATAGATGATACGCTGATACTCTAATGGCAGGAAATAGGTCTTGAAAACGCCAGTCTTCCGGTTTATCTTTACCAGGCCGTTTCGGGTTCCCAGCCAGAGGTTCTGCTCGTGGTCTTCTGCCATGGAACGGATGTCGTTGTTGGGAAGAATACCAGGAGAAAGAGCATTCGATTTATACGATTTCACGGTATAGCCATCGTATGATTTGAGTCCGGAATTGGTTCCCACCCACATCATTCCTTCGCTATCCAGCATCATGCAATGGTTTTCAGACGCTGGCGAAATGCTAAAAGATGCAATGCTGCGGTATGGAAATGTTTCCGCTTTTGCAATCATGCAGCACAAAAAAGACAGTATCAAATATAATGTTCTCATCTCTATTATTAGTGTTTTTTTCGATTTCTGGTGCAAATTTACTATTTTTTCTCGAATTTTTCCCTTTCTTTAACGATATTTTCCCTTATATATGATAAAAAAGCCCGAATTTTGCAATCGTAAACTCAAAATGTTGCCTTGAGCAAAGCGAAGGCGCACTTTACATTATTTACATAAACTGATAATATAATTAACAATTTTAAATACAACAAAAAATGGAAAATCTCAAGCTAATAACATCGTCTAGAAGATTGATGGCTTTGGCTGCTTTGGCAACTGGTGTTGCTTTGCCTCCACAATCTATCATGGCAGCTTCTACAGCTCAGGTTGTTCAGCAGTCGGGTGTCGTTAAAGGTCAGGTTCTTGATCCTTCTGGTGAGCCGGTAATCGGTGCTACCGTAAAGGTTAAGGGTTCCAAGACGGGTACTGTTACCGATCTTGATGGTAACTTCTCGCTCAGCGCTGCTCCAGGTGCTATGGTCGAAGTGTCTTATATAGGTTATAAGACAATGACGGTAAAAGCTGGTAATGGTCCGTTGAACGTTACTTTGGAAGACGACAATCAGGCTTTAAGCGAAGTAGTTGTCGTAGGTTTCGGTACTCAGAAGAAGGTAAACCTCACTGGTGCTGTCTCTGTAATCGACAGCAAGGAGATTGCCTCCCGTCCTGTTGCCAATGCAACTCAGGCATTGCAGGGTCTGGTCCCTGGTTTGCAGATTTCCAGCTCGTCTGGTTCTATGGATGCTACTCCTAATGTAAATGTACGTGGTACTACTACCATTGGTGAAGGTTCCAAGGGTACTCCATTGATCTTGATTGATGGTTCTGAGGGTGATTTGAATACCATCAACCCACAGGATATAGAAAGTGTATCTGTATTGAAGGATGCTGCTGCATCTTCTATCTATGGTTCCCGTGCGCCTTTCGGTGTAATCTTGGTTACTACCAAGAAAGGTAAGTCGGGTAAGGTTACTGTCAACTATAACAACAGCTTCCGTTTCAGCGGTATGATTCGTGGCAAGCACATGATGAACTCTGTTGACTATGCAGCATGGGTAAACGATGCTCATACCAACGGTGGTAGTGGTGTGTTCTTCGATCAGGAGCGTATGGATAAGATCGTGGCTTATCACAATGCCACTCCAGTAGGTCCTGGTACCCGTAAGGATGCCAATGGCAACCTGCTTTACGGTATCGATTCCAGCAACGGCACTACATGGAATGATGGCTACGGCTATGGTGTAGATGACGTAGATTGGTATGATGCCCTGTATAAGAGCACTGCCTTCTCTCAGGAGCATAACGCAAGTGTGAGCGGCGGTAATGACAAGTTTAATTTCTATGCTTCTTTCAACTACCTGCACAATGGCGGTTTCATGAAGCTGGATAAGGATAAGAACGATCGTTACAATACGGCAGCTAAGATTGGTGCGCAGATTACCGATTGGCTGCACCTGGATTACTCTACCCGCTGGACCCGTACCGATTTCCAGCGTCCTGCTACTTTGACCAACAGCCTGTATCAGGACTTGGCACGTCAGGGTTGGCCAGTATTGCCTTTGCAGGATCGCAACGGTTACTATTATTCTTCACCTTCTCCAGCCCTCGGTCTGGCTACAGCAGGTAAGGATACCAAGGAGCGTGACATCCTGAACCAGCAGGTGAACCTGTTGATTGAGCCTATCAAGAACTGGAGAACTCATATCGACTTCACCTATCGTTCAGAGAATACAGCACGCCACTGGGACAAGAAGATGCTCTACAACCATGATGTTGCCGGCAATCCTATCGTTTACGACAAGGGTTCCAATGTTCATGAGGATGAATATAAGGAGAACTACTATAACTTCCAGGCTTATACCGAGTACAACTTCTCTCTGGCTAAGAAACATAACTTCCACGTAATGGGTGGTTTCCAGGCAGAGCAGTTGAGAAAGACCGAATTCGGTCTGCAGCGTGATGGTGTCTTGGATGAGTCTCGCCTGGAGGTGGATCTGACCAATGGCTTGAGCTACGAAGGCAAGGAAATCGTTCCTTCTGTGAATGGTGGACGCAACCAGTGGCAGACAGCCGGCTTCTTCGGCCGTTTGAACTACAACTATGACGAGAAGTATCTTTTCGAGTTTAATATCCGTCATGACGGTACATCCAAGTTCCGCAGAAACAATATGTGGAAGACCTTCCCATCCTTCTCTTTGGGTTGGAACATCGCTCACGAGAACTTCTGGAAGCCATTGGAGAATACGGTAAATACCTTGAAGCTCCGTGCATCTTACGGTTCTCTGGGTAACCAGAATATTGATAACTGGTATCAGACCTATTCTACAGTAGATTATAAATCAGTATCAGGTACCTGGCTCCAGGGTGGTAAGAAGACCAACATTACTGCAGCTCCAGGTCTGGTTTCTGCAGCCTTGGGTTGGGAAAAGGTAGAAAGCTATGATGTCGGTCTCGACTGGGGGGCTTTTAATAACCGCCTGACTGGTTCCTTCGATTACTATGTACGTAATACCAAGGACATGGTAGGTCCTGCTCCTGAGTTGCCTGCACTTTTGGGAACTGCTGTTCCTAAAACCAACAATACCGACCTCCGTACCACTGGTTGGGAGTTGCAGATTGGCTGGCGCGATCATCTGGAGAATGGCTTTAACTATGGTGTAACATTCAATGTTTCAGATGCTCAGGCTAAGGTAACCCGTTATCCAAGCAACCCTACAGGTTCCTTGGGCAGCTATATTGAGAACCGCAAGGTAGGCGAAATCTGGGGTTATGAAACCATCGGAATTGCCAAGACTAATGATGAGATGAACCAGCACCTGGCTACCTTGCCAAATGGTGGACAGAGCCAGCTTGGTGACAAGTGGGCTGCTGGTGATATCATGTACAAGGACCTGGATGGCGACGGCAAGATCTCCAATGGTAGCAATACATTGGCAGACCATGGCGACTTGAAGGTTATCGGTAACAATACTCCTCGTTATCTCTTCGGTCTTGATCTCACCGCCAGCTGGAAGGGATTCGACTTCCGTGCATTCATGCAGGGTGTCATGAAGCGTGATTATAATGTAAATGGTTCATGGGGTGCGAGAGAATATCTGTTTGGAGCTACCGACTCTGGTGTATGGTGGGCTGCAGGTATTACCGGCGTTCAGGACTACTTCCGCGATTCAGAAACCTGGTCTGTCAAGAATGGCTACGAATCAGAGAATCTGAATGCCTATCTGCCACGTCCACAGTACAGCGAGAAGAACATCCATACCCAGACACGCTATTTGCTCAATGCAGCTTATTTGCGTATGAAGAACCTTCAGGTTGGCTATACCTTGCCACAGAGCTTGGTTTCAAAGGCTGGTTTGGGCAACGTCCGCTTCTTCGTTTCAGCAGAGAATTTGTTCACTATCACCGATCTTCCAAGTCAGTTCGACCCAGAGACCATCGATACCGCTTATGGTAATGGTTATCCTCTCTCTCGTACTTTCTCTTTCGGTGTTAACGTTACATTATAATTAATAGGAGATATTAATATGAAATTCAAACATATAGCACTTATGTCATTGGCACTTGCTGCATCCTTCTCTTCTTGTAGTGATTATTTGGAGCAGGAGCCACCATCAAGTTTACCTTCTGATGGATTCTTTACTTCAGAGGCAAAGGTGAAAGCTGCTGCCGATCAGTTCTATGGTGATGTCTTGCCAGGACACGGCAACTGGGGCTTCGGTCTTTATGGCGGCGATGTGAATACCGACAACCAGATCAACTGGTATGGTGATGGCAAGTATGCCACAGGACTTTGGAAAACAGCCAATGATAACGGCAACTGGTCTTGGAATAATATCCGCAACATCAATTACCAGCTCAATTCTATCCTCGAGGCTCAGAAGGCTGGTAATATCACGGGTAGTGAGGCTATCATCAACCAGTATATCGGCGAGATCTACTTCATGAGAGCATACTGCTACTTCGATATGTTGCAGAAGTGGGGCGACCTTCCTATTGTAACCGAGGCTTTCCCTGACAATGAGGAAATCCTGGTGGCTGCCAACAAGCGTCAGCCTTGCAACGAGGTAGCTCGTTTCATCATGGAAGACCTGGATAAGGCTATCTCGCTGATGCAGGATGGTTTCGACAAGAACCATACCCGAATCTCTCCAGATGCCGCCCGTCTGTTCAAGAGCCGTGTAGCTCTCTACGAGGGTTCTTGGCTGACTTATTTTGCCGGCACAGCTTTCGTTCCTAACGGCGAGGGATGGCCAGGCAAGTCTAAGGAGTATAATGCCAACTATCAGTATCCTACAGGTTCTGTTGATGCTGAGGCTAAGTATTTCCTGCAGGAGAGTGCCAAGGCTGCCGAAATGGTAGCTGACAAGTATAAGGATCAGTTGATGGTGAACACCGGTACCATTCCTCAGCAGGAAGGTGATCCAGAGAACCCTTACTTCAATATCTGGGGTACTACAGATATGTCGGGTACGCCTGAGGTTATCCTTTGGCGTCAGTATAGCAAGGAATTAGGTGTAGTTAATAACGTGGAGGTAGGTATCCAGCATGGTAACGTTGGCGTAGGCCTGACCCGTTCTATGGTTGAGGGGTACTTGATGAAGGATGGTAAGCCTATCTACAATTCTGCCTATACCTATAGCGACCAGACGATCGCTGATGTAGCTACCAATCGTGACCCTCGTCTCACTATCTTCCTGAAGGTGCCTGGACAGAAGAATGTATTCAAGAATATGTCTGCTTCTGAGGATCACTATGTCATCGACGAGCCATATCCAACCATTACCACACGTAATGCTGAGAATGACTATTCTACAGGTTATGCAATCCGTAAGGGTGGTACCTTCGATAAGGCAAATACGGGTAACGGTAACTGCTACAATGCAGCTGAAATCTTCCGTGCTACCGAGGCGCTGCTGAACTACATGGAGGCTGAGTATATGTTGACCAACAGTCTTTCTGGCAAGGTTCTGGAGTATTGGAAGGATGTACGTAAGGCTGCCGGCTTCACAGGTGATGCTGTTAATCCACAGGTTACCATTGATGCTACTGAGATGGGCAAGGAAACTGCCGACTGGGGTTCTTATTCTGCAGGCAAGCAGTTGACCGACAAGATTCTTTACAACATCCGCCGTGAGCGTCGTTGCGAGTTGCTTTCAGAAGGTCTTCGTGGTATGGATTTGCAGCGCTGGCGTTCATACGATCAGTTGATGACAACTCCTGCTCACATGGAGGGTATTCATCTCTGGAATACTCCAATGCAGAGCTGGTATAACAACCTGAATGCCGATGGTTCTTCTAATGCCAACGTATCAAGCTCTTCTCTGAGCGAGTACTATCGCCCATTGGAGGTGAACATGACAGCTACCAATAGCTACAAGGATGGTTTCACCTGGCACATGGCTCACTATCTGCAGCCACTTCCTATCAAGCAGTTCCTGCTTACAGCAAGTGATTATGCTTCTGTAGAGAAGAGTCCATTGTATCAGAACCCATATTGGCCAACATCAGCAGGTCAGTCAGCAGAGAAGTAATCTTCTAGACTAAATAAGTATTCTAATCAATCAAGGCTCAGATGAAATTGTCCATTGATGGATAATCTCTTCTGAGCCTTAATACAAACTCAGAGCATATATAAAAAGATAGGAATTCGAAAAGGAGATAATTAGGTACTGTTAAGCGGGGTTAAAAACGTTAATAAATAAATATAAGTTTGGGGGGTTCTGATTTTTTTATATAAATTTGCGTCTAAAAAATAACAAAATAGATGAATAAACAAGTAATAATTAACAATCTAAATACATCAAGAAAGAATTGTGTTATTGTGTCAGTTGGCGATGGAAGCTTGCATCGTCAATTGTGCTATGATACAGCTAATTTTGATTTGCATTTGCTTGTTTATGACGATACTTATAATAAGTATCTTGGGGATTCAAAGTTTGTATGTAAACTGAAAGGTTACAAAATGGATATGTCTTTTCAATATTTTCAAATGCACCCTCAGTTTATAGAACAATATGATTATTTCCTGTTGTTGGATGATGATATTCAAATCTCTGTAGATTCGGTCAATAAGTTATTTGAATTGATGAAGGAATACAGGCTTAAAATCGCTCAACCTTCATTGAGTAATTCTTATTATACGTATGAACATACATTGCACAATCCAATGTGTACAATACGATATACTAATTTTGTCGAAATGATGATGCCTTGCTTTTCACGTGAAGCTCTTATGGCAGTGATGGATACGTTTGAAGAGCATGTGCGTTGGTGTGGTATAGAGTATCATTGGCCTTTATTGATAAATAGCAATAAAAGAGATATAGCCATTGTTGATTCTGTCCAGGCAGTTCATACCCGTCCTGTACAGACTATAACAAACGAGAATTATCAAATTATGCTAGAATATTTACAAAAAAACAAGCTTAAAAAAGAAATTGCTATATATATGGAATGTACTTGTTCCGATACAGATTATGAGGATTATAAGAAATTGAGGAAAAGAGTAGATGACATAATAGTTGAGCTTACCAATGGAAAACTATATAGGATGTTGACTTCCGAGTTGGTTCCTGTAGTATGTTTTTTCTGTTTATATTCTATGGTTTCAGAAAAGAGAATATATTTGGATATGGCAAAAAGAGCTGTTGATGAAATATATTTCAAGCATCGTGCTGATATTGAATCTTCTGTAACGGAACAGGAAATTCGGAAATTATCAGTTTTTGTCGATTATTTACGGCAGTATGATATTTCTCTGTATGAAATTATGAAGTTTCTGCCAGAAGTTGATAAACGGGCTACTAGCTTTGCTGACGTATTAGCTATACTCAATATCAATGATGATTATGTAGATACAGATGTAATGGATTCTGTAAAAAAGGGGGTTAAAATTTGTTTGGAACTCTTGACAGAAGAAAAGTATAAATATAAGTTTTTTTAGTATTAATCTTTTAAATTTTGGAATTATGCAGATAATTAAGAAAATCAAACCTGCGAATGTAGTTGATAAGGATTCTATGTTTCATATCCTTGGTGGCAACAACTCAAATTCGTCTGGCAGCTGTACTTGTCAGGGCAGTGGTGATAACATTAATGGAGCTTACAAGTGTCATTGTGTTAACTAATGAAAGTTAGTAAGTATAATATTTACGTAGAAAAAGAAGGCCGCAAATTTGTTTATAACCAGTTGCGGTCTTCTTTACTCGAAATAGACGAAGAACTATTTCGACGACTGTCCGTGCCAGATTCTGAAGTGGATACTTTGGATGAAGAAATCTTGGAGGAGTTGCATGCCAATGGTGTGGTCTGTGACGCCAATCTAAATGAAGAAAATCTAATTTTAGCAAATTGTAAGATTCGTCGTTTCTCCAACGATATGGCAAGGGTGACGATTCTTCCAACGCTGGATTGCAACTTTCATTGTTGGTATTGTTACGAAAACCACCATGATGGTTTTATGACTTCCGAAGATGTAGCGAAAGTCCTTGAATTTTGCAGGAAAACCGTAATAGACGGAAAAATTAAACACTTTCAGTTAGATTGGTTTGGCGGTGAACCCCTGATGTATTTTCAAGAGGTGGTCTATCCGATTTCAAAAAAAGTACAAGAAATCTGTGCCAATAATAATGTGGCTTTTCGGAATACCATTACAACAAATGGTTATTTAGTAAAATCTTCCATGATAGAGAAACTAAAGGAGATTCAGCTGACATCATTTCAGATTACCTTGGATGGGGGAAAACGTTTCCATAACAAGACTCGTTTCTCAAAAGATGTTCATGATTCTTATGAGGTTATAACTTCTAACATCATAGCCTTATGTAGGGCGATTCCCAATATAGACATGACGGTTAGAATTAATTATACCCCAAAGAATATGGAGTCTATAGATGAAATAGTGAACGTATTTCCTTTGGATATACGAAATAAAATAACCGTCATGCCTCAGCTTGTCTGGCAATTTAAAGATGACCGTAATATGCAGGGTGACGATATAACTCGAAAAATGGAGCTGTTTGTCTCTCATGGATATAAAAAGAAATTAACTGATTTGTCGTGTTATCAGTGTTATACAGAAAATATGAAACAGTTTGTTGTTAATTATGATTTGTCTGTATTCAAATGTACTGCCCGGGATTTTTCCGCAAAGTATTCAATTGGTAAAATTGACAATGATGGTGAATTTGTGCCGAATAATCATTTTTACGATTACTTCGTCCGGTCTTCTTTTGAAAATGAGAGTTGCCTGGAATGTAAATTGCTACCTTCATGTTATGCCAATTGCATTCAAAAGCAGGTAGAAGGACAAAAAATTAATTGTAATAAAAAACAAATTGAAAATAATGTAAAGAACAACGTTCTTTTGTACTTGTCACAAAAACAATAATGCCTATGAGACATGCCTTTATTATATTAGCTCATAATGAATGGCAAATATTGGGAAAGGTTTTGGAATATTTGAACCATGAAGAATGTGATCTATTCTTGAATATAGATTGCAAGGCTACTGATATGCCTGTAATCAACGATTTGCTTGACCGCAATAACCGAATAAAGTATTGTGGTCATGACAGATTGCATTGGGGAGGTTATAGTATTTTGAAGACTGAAATCAAGATGCTCAATATTGCGATAAATAATTCAAATGCAGATTATTATCATATCATAAGTGGGCAAGATTATCCCGTAAAGCCCTACGAAAGCTTCCTGCAATTCTTCGAAAATAATCCAGGACAAAGTTATTTTGACTGTAGAATAGCTACGTTTAGAGAAATTGATCGTCGGTTGTTGTATTTCTTGCCTTATGACTATTATCAAGTAAGAAATCCTAAGAGGTATTGTATTACCAACTTCTTGCGAGGCTTTCAGGTGAAATATCAAATAAAACGCCCAACATCCCATTTTCCAGATAAAATTTATTTGGGATCACAATGGTGTTCTATGACAAGAGAGGCATGTGCATTTTTGTTACGTTACACAAAGGAACATCCTGGCTTTTTAAAGCGTTTGAATCATACATTTGCATCTGAAGAAATTTATATTCATACCGTACTTTTGAATTACTATGATGAAGATAAAATTTGTTCGGAGAATAACTTGAGATTCATCAGGTGGAGAGAAGAAAACGGAAATCGACCAGCTAATTTGGGAGAAGAGCACTTTAAGTTTATGCTTGATAAAAATCACTTCTTTGCACGTAAAATGGTTTCGCCAATAAGTACAAAGTTGATGGAATATATAGACTATTATCTTTTAGAGCATTTTCATGAATATGAGAGTTGCTTTGATTATGACAATAGAATAGCTGAAAGCCTTGTTGAGGTCATGAAAGTTCTAGATATTTCTTCTGTACTGGTAGTAGGTGATAACCTGATTTATTTAGATGCTCTTCTTGGAATGGAAATTCTAGCTAATGGTATTTGTGACAACGACCAAGCTTTCCATTTGGCTCAAAAGATGAATATAGCAGAGTATTGTCAAGTTGTAGATTGGACTCAGCCAATTTATGTTGAGGATGATGACAAATATGATTCTCTGCTTTTTCTTAATCAGTTAGGTGGAAATAATGAGATATTAAGGTATCTTGGAAATTTGTCAGATTTGACTAGTCATTATATGTTCTTTATAGAAGAAAATATGAAAGAGTCTCTCAAAGATACATTGGAAAAGTCAATTGCTTCTGTTCAGGTCAAAAGTAATAGTGAGCTTAGTAAAATGCTGCTGGCAGAATTTGATATGATAGAAAATATACAAGTATGTGTATTGATTAAATATTGATAAGATGAAACATATAAACTTCAAAATATTATTGGTTTTTACCTTTTGTGTAATGAACCTAATAGCCGTCGCTCAGCCTGCTGGTAGAACGATAGAGTTGATTGGCTTTGTGATGGATTCATTTACTGATTATGGCTTGGAAAAGGCTAAAGTAACATTGATGTCAACAGACAGTACTGTTATAGATACAATGTCTGTGAGAAATGAACGTCCTTCTGGTTATATGGTTGCTTCTTCTTTTTCCTTCAAAGTTCCTGCTAAGGTTGAATCATATGTCATAAAGGTAGATTGTGAAGGCTACAAGTCTATTACGGTCAATTACAAATTAAAGCATGCGGCAAGAGTCTTACGGCGGTGGATTCCAGCTATAAAGCTGGTAAGGCTGAAGTCTAAACATAGCCTGACTGGTGATAATGAGTTGGGTGAGGTAACCGTGCGTGCTACCAGAATCAAGTTCTTTCACAAAGGAGATACCTTGGTGTATAATGCAGACGCATTCAACCTGCCGGAAGGTTCCATGCTTGATGAGTTGATCAGGCAGATGCCGGGTGCAAGAATTGAAGCCAATGGAGAAATCTTTATTAATGATCAGAAAATAGATTACCTTACTTTAAATGGCAAACAGTTGTTTAAGGGAAATAATCTGGCTTTGTTGGAGAATATGCCGTATTATACGGTAAAAAGTCTTAAAGTCTTTGAGCAGAGTAAAGAAAAGAATCGCAACCTGAATACAAAGACAGACTTGAAAGACTATGTGATGGATGTTCTCTTGAAAAAGGAATATAGCCAAAATAATTTCGGAAATATAGAAGCAGGTGTCGGTACTAATGACAGATGGCAGGTAAGAGGATTTGATGGGTATATGAAAGGTTCTGTAAATGCTTCTGCATATGCTAACCTTAACAACGTCAATCAGTCGAGCGTGCCTGGTAGCGATGGATCATTTTGGGATTCAGACAGCCCAAAATCAATTATGAACACTAAAAAAGTTGGCGTGAGTACTATTGCAGAGAAAACCGGTGGAACTTTTTACGTTTCTACAGATTTGGCTGCTCAATGGCAAGGCGTAGATTTGGATGAGCAAAAAAAACAGATCAGCATATTGCCTCAGACAAACATCAATAAAATATTTCAGAATTTAAATGACAGCAGGAATTCTTCCTTTAGTTTGAATAACAAGGTCACGAAGATGGGTATTTCTTATTTTCAATTTCAGACTATGGTGGATTATGGCAGGAGCAAAAATAATGACTTGAACAAATATGCGCTGTTTGATAAGGATATACCATCAAATTCTTCAGTGTTGCAGCTTTTTGATGCTATAGATGAAGGTGGCAGAAATGCCTTTGACTATTTGCAGAATTATTCTATCAATAAGGCGAATAACAGAGCACATAATTTTAGACTTCGTGAAAATATAGAAATGTCGCAAGCTTTGGCCTGGGGCGATGATCTCATTTTTCATGCCGATGCTTCATACTCAGACAATAACCAAAAACTAGGAGAGAATAGTCATATAACCTATTATCTCCCGGTAAATGATTCTATTGTCTCTTATGTAGCCAATGATAACACCAAGACGAAATCTTATTCATATACATTGGAAGGCTTTTATCATTTCAACTTCTTGAATAATACGAGTCTGGAAATCGGATATCGTTATACCCAGGATAACGAGTCTGTTTCACGTCAGCGTACCTTGGATGATCTGTATGATGCCAATAGCTATCATTCCAACAGCCTGTCCAGGGAGCATAAGCCTATGGTAAACTGGGAGTATAAAAAGGGTAAGTGGCAATTGATAGCGGGCTTTGATGTGCGTATGCTTAGCAAGAATATGAGTTATAGTAACTCTTCGGTAGATACTACTCTTACGAGGAGTTATGTTGATCTGTGTCCAAGATTCCGACTCAAATGGCAGGGAAAAAATTCCAGGATTCATTTCTTCAACAAATTGGAATCCTATCGCAAACCATCAGTGTTAAACTTGGTTGAAACTATAGATTCATCTCATCCGCTAGTGATGTCAACCGGTAATAGTAGATTGAAAAAAGAATCGATGTACGATTATCAGTTTACCTATGCATGGCATAATACTGAACGCCAGTGGGATGTAAACTTTTCTTCACAATCTCAGTTTGTGCTTAACTCGATAATAATGTGTTCATTGTACGATGATAAGAATGGTAACTCTCTTGTAATTCCCCAGAACGTGAAAGGGAATTGGGCATCATGGAATCGTTTGTATGTTGAAAAGGGATTGGGAAAATCGAGGGCATGGAATATCAACAATGAAATTGTTTACAGGAAAGATGTTACAACTCTTATGTCTGGACATATGAATGAAGGTCTTCAGAGTAGCAAAAAAAAGCGAGATGTCCTGGATGAAACAGCTAGATTAGTCTTTCAGCACAAGGAGTTAACGTTGAAATTAAATGCAGGTTTTAGCTATAATAGTACAAGAAACAAGCTGAATTCCGTTAATTACGATGCCTGGGACATAAGGTATGGTTTTAATCTTGCATGTCGCCTGCCATGGGATATTAAGTTCTCCGGCGACTTGACTTCCTTGACGCGTAAAGGTTATAAATTAGAGGAAATCAATAAGACAAGAGTTGTAAGTAACATTTCCTTGTATAAGACATTCTTGAAAGGTAAGATTACCGTTCAATGTAAGGCTTATGACATATTCCATCAGTTGACTAATTTTGATAATGGATTTTACGAACAGGAGTTGACTGAGGCGACATACAATTGCATCCCTCGTTATGGAATGATTTCCATAGGATACAGATTTGGAAAAAAGTAACTGAATTATGATTAAAGGCTTTCCCCATTATCAGCAACTCGACGAGATGGACTGCGGTTCCACCTCGTTGCGGATGATAGCGAAATATTACGGTAAGGAGTATTCGGCAGAGATGTTGCGCAATCATTGCCACATCACCCGCAACGGTGTGTCGATGCTGGGCATCAGCGAGGCAGCCGAGTATCTGGGCTTTCGTACGCTGGGAGTGAAAATCACCATGGAACAGCTGGCCCACGATGCCTCCCTGCCCTGCATCCTTCACTGGAACCAGAACCATTTCGTGGTCTGCTATAAGGTAAAGAAGAACCGGAGCGGGCGCTACCGCTTCTATATCGCAGATCCCGCTTCCCAGAAGTTGTGCTATACTGAAGAGGAGTTCATGCGCTGCTGGCTAAGCACCAGTGTGCAGGGACGGGACTGTGGTATGGCATTGCTGATGGTGCCGGGAGTGAACTTTGGCAAGCGCAAGGAGGAGTGCGAGAACCACAGGCAGAGTCTGGGGTTCTTTTTCAAATATCTCAAACCCTACCGTCGGCAGGTTGTGATTCTCCTGCTGGGGATGTTGCTGGGCAGCTTGCTGCAGCTGGTGTTCCCTTTTCTGACCCAGGCATTGGTTGACAAGGGTATCAATGGAAAGAACCTGGGCTTCGTCACGCTCATCCTCATCGCCCAGCTCGTGCTTTTCATCGCCCAGCTCAGCGTGAACTTTATCCGGGGCTGGATATTGCTGCATGTGAATACCCGAATTGACATTGCCCTGATTTCAGACTTCCTGGTCAAGCTGATGAAGATGCCGCTCCATTTCTTCGATACAAAGAAGATTGGCGACCTGATGCAGCGCATAGAAGATCATTCCCGCATAAAATCGTTCCTGATGGGCAACTCGCTGGGGTTTATCTTTTCTCTTGCCAACTTTGTCGTGTTTTCAGTTGTGCTCGGTTATTATAGCCTTCTCGTGCTTGGTGTGTTTTTGCTGGGAAACACCTTATATATATTATGGGTTGCATTCTTCATGAAGTATCGCCGTGAATTAGACTATAAGCGCTTCAGCCAGTCGGCTACCGAACGCAACAAGATGATTCAGCTGATACAGGGAATGCAGGACATCAAGCTTAACAACTGTGAGCGTCAGAAGCGCTGGGAATGGGAACGTGTGCAGATGAGGCTTTTTCGCATCAGCGTGAAAGGGTTGACCATCGGTCAGTTTCAGCAGTCTGGTTCCGTTTTCTTCAGCCAGTCCACCAATATTCTCATTACGTTCATTGCAGCCCGTAACGTCATTCATGGCGATATGACGCTGGGTATGATGATGTCTCTCACCTATATCATCGGTCAGCTTTCCGCTCCTATCAACGACTTCATCAGCTTCATCCAGTCTGTCCAGGATGCCAAAATCAGCCTGGAGCGACTGAATGAGATTCATTCACAGCCCGATGAGGATACTGACCTTGATGACAAGGTTACCGAACTGCCTGAGGACAGAACCATCCGTGTAGAGCACGTTACTTTCAGCTATGATGGGGCTGAGCGTAACTATGCCCTCAATGACGTCAGCCTGGAAATACCAGAACGTAAGGTGACGGCGATTGTGGGGGAGAGCGGCTGTGGCAAGACCACGCTTATCAAGCTCCTGCAGGGTTTTTATCAGCCTAACCATGGAAGCATCAAGGTGGGTAATGTGCCGCTGACTTCCATAAATCCTCATTTTTGGCGCAGTGTGACAGGCTCTGTGATGCAGGAGAGCTTCATCTTCAGTGATACTTTTGCCCACAATATTGCCCTTGACAGCGATTCTCTGGATGAGACCCGACTTTATCAGGCGGCAAAGATGGCTAATATAGATGGTTTTATCCGCACGTTGCCTCTGGGTTATCATACGAAAATAGGTATGGAGGGTAATGGTGTGAGTCAGGGTCAGCGCCAGCGCTTACTTATAGCTCGTGCCATTTATAAGAATCCGGAGTATATCTTTTTCGATGAGGCAACCAATGCCCTTGATACAACCAATGAATCGGAGATAATGCACCATCTGTATGAATTTTACCATGGAAGAACCGTGGTTGTGGCAGCGCATCGCCTGAGTACAGTGAAGAATGCCGACCAGATATTGGTAATGCGGCATGGAGTAATAGTGGAGTGTGGAACTCATCAGGAGCTGCTAGCAAAGAAGGGTTATTATTACGAGTTGGTAAAGAATCAATTGTAGATGGTGTAAAAGAAAGGGTCAATATGCCACGATAACAGGTGGCATATTGACCCTTTCTTTTATTGCGATATCTGTAATTTACATCTCTGCTTTCAACAGCTGTATCTGCTCTGCCGACAGTCCCGTTATATCCATCACGGTCGCACCATCCATCCCCTTTGCCAGCATCTTTCTGGCAATCTCAAGACTTCGTTGGCTCATGCCCTTTTCCATGCCTTTCTCCATACCTTCTTCCTTACCTTTCTGGTAGCTGTCATCTATGAGGGTTCTTTCAACGCTTACGGAATCCCAGAACTTGTCGTAGGCCCAGAGTTCGGCATCCGTGAAACCGGAAATCTCCAGTTCCTCGACGGCTTTTCCAATCTCCGGATCATTAAGCAGGTCGGCAGGAATCTCCTTCGTATTGGAATTGATTTCCGTGAGGAAACGGAGCCACAAGACCATCATGCGCTTGTCGGCAATGGTATGTGGAGTGAACTTCGGGAGTTCTATGAAGGTAAAATGCAAGCCCTCGATGACCTTATTGCTGTCCTTATCGTGCACGATGCGGTAGTTGTGGATGAAATCCGGAGTATCATGCGCAAAGATATCATTTATCAGATTCAGGGAATACACGGGTTGGAGTTCACTGTATTTTCCGCCCTTTTTAGCCTGACTCACATAGAGCTTGGATGCATTGAACAGTACCCGCTGCTGGAAAGCGTCAGACCATTCCATCTGCATTTCCACGCAGAACTTCCTGCCTCTGGCATCGGTGCAGAGTACATCCACAATGGTGTTCTTGCCCCCTTCGAGCTGGGGTACAAGTTCTGTGGGCAGATACTTGATTTCATGTATCTGCTCCTCTTCGCTGAGTGGCAGTAGTGCGTTCAGAAGGCTGATCAGTCTTGCGGGATGATTGCCGAATATCTTCTTGAACGTAAGGTCTGCCTTAGGATCTAAGTACTTCATAACCACCTGTTTTATAATTATCTACCGCAAAGTTACAAAAAATATGAGATTACGGCAACTTTTTAACGAAAAATCTGTCGTAATCTCGCTTTTTTATTGAGATTACGACAGATTTTCTTAAATGTTACCCCGGAAAGCAAAATCTCCAGAGGGCTTCCATTACCCCTTTTCCTTTTCCCCGTTCTACTATCATATCTTTCTGTATATTAATTGTTTATTGTGTAGCAAAGATACAAATAAATAATTTATTAATCGTGGAAATGTGCGAAAAAACAATAGATTTCCACGACTGATAATATCAATTAATAGGTATTTGAACAAGTCTTCCATAGTGAAGACTCGGTGCGTTATAGTAATGGAACCATATATAAAGGTAAATACTCGATACCATTTTCTATTTTCAGATCTGCTGCATGAATAACGTATGGAGTCGCTAAATACTTATCGTATTTTTTTATACATTTAGTCAGCGAGGTCGTGGTGTACCTTACTGTGGATTTTACTTCTATAGGAGATATGTTGTGCCGAGATGTGGTCTTGCTTTTGGCAATGAGAAAATCGATCTCCATCCTAGAATCTTTGTCTTCTCTGTCGTTGTTAGAGTAGAAAAACAGATGATGACCTGAGGCTTTGAGCATCTGAGCAACAATGTTTTCAATGAGCATACCTGAGTTCATTTCGAGTTTGTCCTTCAGTATCTTTTGATATAACTCTTCGGATATGATGCCTCGTTCGTCAAAAGCGTGACTGATAAGCAATCCTGTGTCTGCCATATAGCATTTCAGAGTTGAGTCTTCTCTTTTTAGATTAAGTCCGATACTCGGTTCTGTCGTGTTGTAACACGTATTGATAATCATGGCATCTTTTAGCCACAGAAAAGCACTGTCGTAATCACGCATTCTAGCATCCTTGCTTAAATCTGCCAACTTGAACTTTTTCTCATGCTTTTGGAGCTGTGAAGGAATCTGGTCAAATATGCTTACTACCTTTTCTGCATAGTTGCCTGCATAGTCGTAAATACTGTTGCGGTATAAGGTGAGTATTTGCCTTTTTACTCTGTCTGTGTCTTCGAAACTATGCGTGTCTATATATTTCTGGACAGCTTGTGGCATACCACCAACAATCAAGTATAGCCTAAAGTAATCCATGACCTTTCGATGCAGGGCTTGTCCTAAAGGTTGTTTGTTGGCAAATTGGTTTCTGATGAAATCCATCATCATGTCGTCACCATTTGCCCATAAGAATTCCTCGAAGTCCATAGGATACATATAGATGGTTTCTTCTTCGGAAGGAATCAGAATGTTTTCTGTATTCCTTCGAATAGAGATTAATGAACCTGTCTCTATATAATCATATCTGCCGTCTGCAACCAAATATTTGATGGCTGTACGTGCACGTGGACAGAATTGTACTTCATCAAAGATGATGAGTGATTCTCTAGGATATAGCTTTTTGCCACTGTAAATGCTCAGGTGCATAAAGAGCATGTCTAGATTGTCGAGATAAATGTCGAATAGGTGTTTGACATCTTCCCCGACTCTGTTGAAGTCGATAAGAATATAGCTGCGATATTCCTTCTTGGCAAATTCTTCCACCATATAGCTTTTTCCTACACGTCTGGCTCCTTCCACCATCAATGCGGTTTCACCTTTCCTTTGTTGCTTCCACTCGACAAGCTTATCGTATATTTTCCTTTTCATTATAAACTTCTCTAAAATAGGTTTGATAAATACATTCCTTACACGAAAACGAGATTATTGTTTGGTGAAAATTACACGAAAACAAGGTTATTGTTTGATGAAAATTACACGAAAACAAGATTATCTCGGCTGCAAAGATACTAAAAATATCGTTTTGCGCAAAATAATGAGTCACTATTTTGCGCGAAGTAGGGTAAAAAAGTCATTTCGCGCAGAATAGTGAATAGGGAAGATATTTATTAGTCGTGGAAATGTGTGAAAAATCGATGGGTTGCGTTTGTTTTTCCTGCATTTTCTCGATTTGTATCCCTTTTATACCGAATATTAGCCCCCTAAAAGGGGCTTTTTTCCTAATTTTGTAACCGAAATAAACAATTAGCGTTTCACTAACTTAATAATAACATCAGCAAATGAATAAACTATTCACATTTATAGTGTTGTGGATGATGTCCTGTCTCCCAACTCTGGCTCAGGCTCCGATGGACGGAGGTGTATGGAAAGACAATACCGGTAAGCATATCAATGCGCACGGTGGCAACATCTTCAACTACAAGGGTACCTACTACTGGTATGGTGAAAGCCGCTCGCAGGATGGCAAGCCTTACAGCTCTCTCGGCGTAAGCTGCTTTACTTCCAAGGATCTCAAGAAATGGACCAACCATGGATTGGTGCTCCCAGTATCTAATGAACCAGGCAGCGACATCGAGGGTGGTTGCATCATCGAGCGCCCTAAGGTTCTCTACAATCAGAAGACCAAGAAGTTCGTCATGTGGTTCCATCTCGAACTGAAGGGTCAGGGATATGCTGCAGCCCGCTATGGTGTGGCAACCAGCGACACTCCTTTCGGACCATTCAAGTTCATCCGCTCTGGCAGAGTGAATCCAGGTATCTATCCTGTAGGGTTCGCCAAGCCAGATACCACCGACCTCAAGCATCAGCTTCTCTTCCCTGAACTGAAAGAGTGGTGGACTCCAGCCTGGCGCACTCAGATAGAACGAGGTATGTTCTGGATGAGAGACTTCCAGGGAGGACAGATGTCGAGAGACATGACCATCTTCATCGACGATGATGGCAAGGCTTATCACATCTATTCTTCAGAGGAAAACCTGACACTCCAGATTGCACAGCTGACAGATGACTACATGCAGCACAACGGTTGCTACGTACGAGTAGCTGCCGGCGGACAGAACGAGGCTCCAACCATCTTCAAGCAGGATGGCACCTACTGGATGATTACCAGCGGATGTACCGGTTGGGCTCCAAATGCTGCCCGCATGTTCAAGGCTAAGAATATCTTCGGTCCTTGGGAACAGTTGCCTAATCCTTGCCGTGGAGAGGGTGCCGACAAGACCTTCGGTGCACAGGGTACCTATATATATAAGGTGGAAACTGCAGAACAGAAGAAGATGTTCCATGGCGCCGACTATGTATTCATGGCAGATATGTGGAATCCGAAACATTTGAGCGACAGTCGTCATCTCTGGGTGCCTATTTCTTGGGAAAATGGTGCTCCAGTGTTGAAAAAATGATAAAAAACACGGTCGCTCTGCTCATTTTTAAATTATTTTAATTACATTTGCAGCATGAAATGATAATACTGCAATCATCGTTAAACAGAATTCGACAAACAAACAAATTGCAACTATCTATGATTCATATATATAAGAGTATCATGATCACCCTTCTTCTGGCTTTGGTTCCGTTCATGGGAATTAGCGCAGCAAAGAAGAAGGCACAACAGCAGAGCGACCGCCAATATTGGTGCTCGCTTGCCTATAAGATGGCTCAGCCTGTGCTGGAGAATATGGCAAAGGGCGAGCTGCAGAAGAATATGCAGACGGAGTTCAGTCCAAGCTTCGACAACCGCAACAGGAAGGTGCTCTATATGGAGTGCTTCGGCAGACTGATGGCTGGTGTGGCTCCCTGGCTGACTCTTCCTGATGATGCCACAGCCGAAGGCAAGCAGCGCAAGCAGCTGCGTGAGTGGGCCTTGGCTTCCTACAAGAATGCCGTAGATCCTCAGAACCCTGACTATCTCTGCTGGGGCATCGGCGGTCAGAACCTGGTAGATGCTGCCTATATCGCCGAGAGTTTCCTCCGTGCTTACGATACACTCTGGATGCCTTTGGATGAGGTGACCAAGCAGCGATACCTGAAGGAATTTGCCAAGCTCCGCCACATCGATCCTCCTTATACCAACTGGCTTCTCTTCTCTTCTACCATCGAGAGCTTCATGGCAAAGGCGGGTGGCGATTTCGATGAATATCGCGTGAATTCGGCTTGCCGCAAGGTAGAGGAGTGGTATGTGGGTGATGGCTGGTATGCCGATGGTCCTTCGTTCGCATTCGATTACTACAGCAGCTATGTGTTCCATCCGATGTATCTGGAGACACTCCAGGCGATGGTGGATGCCAAGGTGAATTCCCGCCTCGACTATCAGAAGTACTACGACCGGGAGTTGAAGCGCTGCCAGAAGTACAGCATCATCCTCGAGAGATTCATCTCTCCGGAAGGAACCTTCCCGGCTTTCGGCAGAAGCATTCCTTACCGCATGGCAACCATGCAGCCGCTTGCCTTGATGGCTTGGTATCAGACGTTGCCAAAGGACCTGAGCAACGGACAGGTGCGTGCAGCCCTGACCAAGGTGCTCCATCGCATGTTCGACCAGGAGAACAACTTCAATGAGAAGGGGTATCTCTCTATCGGTTTCTGCGGAAATACCCAGAAGAACGTAGCCGACTGGTACACCAACAACGGTTCGCTCTATATGACCACGCTTGCCTTCATGCCTCTCGGCCTGCCTGCCGATCATCCATTCTGGACAGATGCAGCACAGCCTTGGACCCAGGTGAAGGCATGGAACAATCAGCAGTTCCCTAAGGACCATCACTGGAAGGACGAGATTGTCACCAAGGACAAGTGGTAATTTTTCAGTTTAGAGTTTATAGTTAAGAGTTTATAGATTACAATGCGCAAGATATTGATGATGCTGGCAGCTGCTGCCCTGGCTTTGCCTTTGAGCGCAGCGCAGCCAGCCAAGAAGACCGCCAAGGTCAAGAAACAGAATAAGAAGGAAGTGAAGGCTTCCAAGAAGTGGGACCACGAGCAGGTAGTAGCACTCATCACGAAGGTAAACAATTACTGGCAGGCCAACAACAAGCCTGAGGTGCGTGCCTTCTGGGACAATGCCGCTTATCATACCGGCAACATGGAGGTATATAAGATGCTGAAGGATCAGAAGATGCTCGACTACTCCATCCGTTGGGCTGAGCACAACGACTGGACCGGTGCTACAGAGGCTAACCCAGCCAAGTGGAAGTATAAGCCATACGGCGAGGGTAAGGATCACGTTCTCTTCGGCGATTGGCAGATTTGCTTCCAGACCTACATCGACCTCTACAACATCGAGGCAGCCAAGGGCAATGCCGCAGCCTCAGAATTCATGGTGAAGCGTGCCAAGGAGGTGATGCACTACGAGGCTTACTCTGAGCCAACAGACTACTGGTGGTGGAGCGATGCCCTCTACATGGTGATGCCTGTGATGACCAAGATGTACAAGCTGACCGGCGATGTGAAGTATCTCGACAAGCTCTACGATAACCTCCTCACCACCGATGAGATTATGCTCGACAAGGAGACCAACCTCTACTTCCGTGACGGCAAGTACGTTTATCCAAAGCACAAGAGTGCCAACGGAAAGAAAGACTTCTGGGCTCGCGGTGATGGCTGGGTTCTCGCAGGTTTGGCTAAGGTGCTCCAGGATATGCCAAAGGACTACAAGCACTATCAGTTCTTCGTAGATAAGTTCCAGAAGCTGGCTAAGGCAGTGGCTGAAATCCAGCAGCCGGAAGGTTACTGGACCCGCTCGATGATGGATCCTGAGCATGCGCCGGGACCAGAGACCAGCGGTACCGCCTTCTTCACCTATGGAATGCTCTGGGGAGTAAACAATGGTTATCTCAACAAGAAAGAATATAAGAAGGTGATAGACAGAGCCTGGACTTACCTCACGGAAACAGCCGTTCAGGAAGATGGCAAGGTGGGCTATGTTCAGCCAATCGGCGAAAGAGCCATCCCGGGACAGACCGTAGATGCCAATTCCCAGGCAAACTTCGGTGTGGGAGCAATGCTTCTTACCGCTTGTGAATATGATAAATATCTAAACACAAAACTTTAATAGTAATGAATAAAAGACTGTTCGTAACATTGAGTATGGCAGGATTGGCAATGGTGGCCTTTGGTGCAAGAAAACCGAAGGCTGCCATTAAGTCGTCTGTAAAGACGGTAGCCATCCAGCAGCCTACTTTCACTGAGTGGCACGACCTCCAAGTGAATGAAATCAATCGTTTGCCTCTGCACACATTGCACTTCGCTTACGATCCTAACGACTTCGCTGGAACAGGTGCTGAGTATCTTGACAAGAAGAAGAGTATGAACTACCTGTCGCTCGACGGCACATGGAAGTTCAACTGGGTAGCCAATGCAGATGAGCGCCCTACGGATTTCTACAAGACTGACCTTGATGACTCTAAATGGAACAACATCCAGATGCCAGGCAACTGGGAGATGTTGGGCTATGGTCAGCCGGAGTACGTAAATAATGGCTTCGCTTGGCGTGGCCACTTCGACCAGCAGCCACCAGCTGTTCCTACCAAGGACAACCACGTAGGTTCCTATCGTCGTGAAATCAATATCCCATCCAACTGGGATGGCAAGCGCGTCATCGCTCACTTCGGTAGTGTAACATCCAACATCTATCTCTATGTCAACGGAAAGTTTGCCGGTTATGCAGAGGATAGCAAGGTTGCCGCTGAGTTTGATATCACTCCATTCCTGAAGAAGGGCAAGAACCTCATCGCCTTCCAGACATTCCGCTGGTGTGACGGTTCATGGTGTGAGGATCAGGACTTCTGGCGTCTGAGCGGTCCGGCTCGTGAGAACTATCTCTATGCCCGCTCTAAGGATCATCGTCTGCTCGATGTCCGTGTAGAGACAGAGTTGAAGAACAACTATAAGGATGGTTACCTCAACATCACAGCCAAGGTGCAGGGTAATACCCTGGCATACTTCGGTCTTTACGACCCGGATGGCAAGGAGGTAATCGTTACAGGTACCGATAATGTAAGAAATGGTGTGGCTAAGTATCAGCTCCGTGTGAAGAACGTTCGCAAGTGGAGTGCTGAGACTCCTAATCTCTATACCCTCGTTGTATCTCCTATCCAGAATGGCGGTATGTACTTGCCATACGAGATTGTACAGGTAAAGGTAGGTTTCCGCAAGGTGGAGATCAAGAACAAGCAGTTCCTGGTTAATGGCCAGCCTGTTCTCCTGAAGGGTGCCAACCGTCATGAGATTGATCCGGACGAGGGCTACAACTTAAGTGAGCAGCGCATGATTCAGGACATCATGATGATGAAGCGCATGAACATCAATGCCGTTCGTACCTGCCACTATCCAGACGATCCTCGCTGGTATGATCTCTGCGACAAGTACGGATTGTATGTTGTGGCTGAGGCTAACCAGGAGAGCCATGGTTTCCAGTATGGCGACGATGCGGCTGCCAAGAAGCCCGAGTTTGCCAAGCAGATCATGGAGCGCAACCAGCACAATGTGTCTATGTTCTACAACCATCCTTCTATCGTAACCTGGAGCTTGGGTAACGAGACCGTGATGGGCGACAACTTCCTCAAGGCTTACAAGTGGATCAAGGAGCAGGACAAGACCCGCCCTGTTCAGTATGAGCAGGCTCGCCGTGGCGAGGGTACAGATATCTTCTGCCCAATGTACTATCCTGTAGCTGCTTCCGAGAAGTATGCCAAGGATCCAAACAGTCCGATGCCACTCATCCAGTGTGAGTACAACCACACCATGGGTAACTCTGGCGGTAACCTGAGCGATTACTGGGATCTGATCCGCAAGTATCCTATCCTCCAGGGTGGTTTCGACTGGGACTTCGTAGATCAGGCATTGCACCGCAATATCGTGAAGCCTATGAGCATCCTGCCTTACAAGATGAACAATGAGGAACTTCGCAAGATAGAATATTGCTATGGTGGTGATTACAACAAGTATGATCCTAGCGACAATAACTTCAACTGTAATGGTATCATCGGTCCAGACCGTCAGATGAATCCTCATGCTTACGAGGTGGCTTATCAGTACCAGAACATTTGGGCCAAGATGGTGAATGCCGAGACGGGCGAGGTAAGCGTACATAATGAGAACTTCTTCCGCGACCTGAGCAACTATGCCCTGGCATGGAGCCTGGAAGAGGATGGCGTAGAGACTCAGAATGGTACCATCGCCGACCTCGATGTTCCTGCACAGCAGACCAAGAACTTCACCATCCCTTACGACAAGAGCAAGATCAAGGGCAAGGAGGTATTCCTCAACATCGACTTCCGTCTGAAGGAGGCTGAACCATTGCTCACAGCCGGTCAGGTGATGGCTTATGCCCAGCTCCCAGTAGTTACCAAGCAGGCTTGCTGTGGCGACTGCAGCAAGATGCTGGCTCAGGGACATGGCAAGAAGAAGATGAAGCTTGCTGCCAAGAAGGACAATGTGGTAGCTGTTACCACACCTAACCTTACCTTCAAGATCGACCGTTCTACCGGTCTTATCTCTGAGTATGCTTACAATGGCAAGTCATTGCTCGGCGAGGGCGGTACCCTGAAGCCAAACTTCTGGCGTGCTCCTACTGACAACGATATGGGTGCAGGTCTTCAGAAGAAGTTCAAGGCTTGGAAGAACCCTCAGATGAACCTGAAGAACATCGAGGTGAAGAAGGACAAGAAGACCAACTCTGTAACGATCCTCACATCATTCGATATGCCGGAGGTTCAGGGTCAGATGGATATCACCTACGTAGTATTCGCCAACACTGGTGCCGTGAAGGTAACAGAAGACTTCAAGGCTACAGAGGGTGCCAAGGTGAGCGATATGTTCCGCTTCGGTATGTTGATGCAGATGCCATACACCATGGAGAAGAGCAACTACTACGGTCGTGGGCCTATCGAGAACTACTCAGACCGCAAGGACTGCATGCGCATCGGTGTTTACACAGATGATGCCGACAACCAGTACTTCCCATACATCCGTCCACAGGAGAGTGGTACCAAGAGCGATATCCGCTGGTGGAAGCAGACCGATGCTACCGGTCTTGGCTTGCAGGTGAAGAGCTGCACTCCATTCTATGCCAGCGCTATCCACTTCGATACCGAGGAGCTCGACGATGGCGACGACAAGGAGCAGCGTCACAGCTTCGACCTGAAGAAGTCTAAGTTCACCAACCTCTTCCTCGATTCAGCCCACATGGGTGTAGGCGGCGAGAACTCTTGGGGTGCTTGGCCTTTGGAGAAGTATCGTGTACATTATGGCAACAAGACCTTCACATTTACCCTTATTCCACAGGGTAAATAGTAGAAAAACAGCGATTTGGACAAAAATCCAATATATTTAAACAGAAAATCCACCTCATTTGGGGTGGATTTTTTGTATCTTTGCATCGGTATTCTGATACGTCAATCGTATTATCCATAGGAATATAAACAAACCTACAAAACAACAATAACAGAGCAATATGAGAAAAGCTAAAATTTTCGCAGCAATGCTGATGGCGATGTCTTCGCTCGGAGCCTTCGCACAGCATCAGTTTATGGTTCAGGCCAACAAGCCTGGAGTAGAAATCCAGCCTACCATGTATGGTATCTTCTTCGAGGATATCAACTTCGGTGCCGATGGTGGTCTCTATGCAGAGATGGTGGAAAACCGTTCTTTCGAGTTCCCACAGCGCCTGATGGGATGGAATACATTCGGTAATGTAACCCTCAACGACGTGAAGCCAGCCTTCGACCGCAACCCTCATTATGTAACTCTCGAGAGTGCCGGTGCGCGTGAGAAGCAGACCGGTCTGGAGAACCGCGGTTTCTTCGGTATGGGCTTGAAGAAGGATATGAAGTACGATTTCACCGTTTATGGCCGTCTTCATCTCATCGATGGCAAGCAGGGCAAGATTCGTGTAGAGCTGGTCAATTCCAAGAATGATGTCATTGCCAAGCAGGTCATCAACATCACCAACAACAAGTGGCAGAAGCTTACAGCTACCCTGACCTCTCCTCAGACCGATGCCAAGGGATTGATGCGTGTATATCTGGAGAAAGGTTCCGAGAGCGTAGATCTCGACCACATCTCTCTCTTCCCAGAAGATAACTGGAATGGTCTCCGTGCCGACCTCGTACAGGATCTCGCTGACTTGAAGCCAGGCATCTTCCGTTTCCCTGGTGGATGTATCGTAGAGGGAACCGACCTCGATACCCGTTATGAGTGGAAGAACTCCGTGGGTGCTCCAGAGAACCGTCCTCTGAACGAGAACCGCTGGAGAGATACCTTCCCACATCGCCTTTTCCCTAACTACTATCAGTCTTTGGGCTTGGGCTTCTACGAGTACTTCCTCCTTTCTGAGAAGATTGGTGCTGAGCCATTGCCTATTCTCTCTGTAGGTCTGGCTTGCCAGTATCAGAACGATGATAAGGATCCTAATGCGCATGTAGCAGTCAAGGATCTCCAGAGCTATATCGACGATGCACTCGACCTCATCGAGTTTGCCAATGGTCCTGTCACCTCTAAGTGGGGTAAGCTCCGTGCCGATATGGGTCATCCTGCACCATTCAATCTGAAGCAGATTGGTATCGGTAACGAGCAGTGGGGTCCTATGTATCCTGAGCGTCTGCAGAAGTTCATGGAGCAGATTCATGCCAAGTATCCAAAGATCAAGATCTGCGGTTCATCTGGTCCATCTGCTGATGGAAAGGACTTCGACTACGGTTGGGAGCAGATGCGCAAGTTGGGTGTAGATATGGTAGATGAGCATTACTACAAGAGCCCAGAGTGGTTCCGCAGCAATGCCAGCCGTTACGACAAGTACGACCGCAAGGGTCCTAAGGTATTTGCCGGCGAGTATGCAGCCCATGCCAAGCACGATCCTAACTCTTGGGAGGCTGCGCTTTCAGAGGCTGCCTTCATGACCGGCTTGGAGCGCAATGCCGATGTGGTTTATCAGGCTACCTATGCTCCTCTCTTCGCTCATGTAGAGGGATGGCAGTGGCGTCCAGACCTCATCTGGTTTGATAATCTCAGCTCTGTCCGTTCTGCCAACTACTATGTTCAGCAGCTCTACGGCGAGAACAAGGGTACCAACGTATTGAAGCTTACCGAGAACGGCAAGGCTGTTGCAGGCGAGAATGGTCTCTATGCCTCTGCTTGTTTCGACAAGGCTACCAAGAGCTACATCGTGAAGATTGCCAATACCTCTAACCAGGAGAAGGAAATCAACGTTACCTTCAATGGCATCAAGAAGTTGAACCCTGGCAAGATGACTGTTCTTCATGCTGATGATATCCAGGCAGAGAACAAGATCGATAACAAGAACGTGGTTGTTCCTGTTGTATCAGATGCTCAGGCTAACGGCAACGTCTTGAATGTGAAGATGAAGGCGAACAGCTTTGTAGTATATAGATTTTAAGTTTTAGTTTTAAAGTTTATGTAGTGTATAACCATTTAAGGTAGAAAAATGGCGAATCCCTTGCAGCAGCAATGTTGCAAGGGATTGTTTTTTGAGCACCAGCATAATCCTGTGTCTATAGAAAGCTACTTTCAAATACCTGTATGGTAGAAGTTTTTCTTGAAAAGTTTTGGAGATTAGGAGATAAAGTATTATCTTTGCCCTCAGATAGTGTGTCCTGAGACAGAAGGTGAAGGGATTTGTACCCTATCCACGTCTAGGTTAATAAAGAATATAAACTAATAAACAAAAGAGTTAAGTACGAAGAGCCGTGTGATGGGAGACTGTCAAGCACGGTTCCGAGAGAAGGGAGGGTGAAATTCCCTCTACTTACTTGACATAAAATGGCAGCAATATGAAATATCCTATAGGAATACAGGACTTCGAACAAATCATAGAAGATGATTATGTTTATCTCGATAAGACGGCATTGGTCTATGACTTAGTGACTAAAGGTAAAATATACTTTCTGAGTCGTCCACGACGATTTGGAAAGTCATTGCTCGTTTCTACCTTGAAGTGTTATTTTGAAGGCAAGAAGGAGTTGTTCAAGGGGCTTGCCATCGACAAGCAGGAGAAGGAGTGGAAGCAATATCCAGTGTTCCACCTCGACTTTAATGGTAATAACTTTACTAATCCTGGTGTGTTGGAACAAACACTGATGTCTTTTGTGGAAAGACAAGAAGCAATTTATGGAAAGGATGAGTATAGTGTAACTTTGGGGGATAGATTTGTAAGTGTATTGAAGGAGGCTCATCGGAAGACTGGTCTCCGTGCTGTTGTGCTGATAGATGAATACGACAAGCCATTGCTGGATGTGCTTGATACGAATATTAAGACAACGATTGATGGTCAGGAGCGATTGCTCGAGGACTGGCATCGTGAAATCTTGAAAGGTTTCTATAGTGTCTTTAAGGCTGCCGATGCTTATTTACAGTTTGTCTTGCTCACTGGTGTCACCAAGTTTTCGCAGGTGAGCGTGTTTAGTGGTTTCAACCAGCCTAACGACATCAGTATGGATGAGCATTATGAGGCACTTTGTGGCATTACGGAAGAGGAGTTGTATTCTACTTTCGAGGAACAGATTAAAGCAATGGCTGTGAGATATAAGACCACAGAGGAAGGAATGAAGCACAAGCTGAAGAGGAAGTTTGATGGTTACCACTTCAGTCCCAATATGCTTGATATCTACAATCCTTTCAGCATCTTGAATGCCTTTGGCAAGAATAGGCTTGATGATTATTGGTTCCGCACAGGTTCGCCAACTTATCTGGTTCGTTTGTTGACGCATTTCGACGAAAATATCAACGAAATCGTCAATAAGTATTATCCTGTAAGCAGCTTTATTGACTATAAGGCAGACAAAGAGGCACCTCTGCCAATGATTTATCAGAGCGGTTATCTTACCATCAAGGATTGGGAAATGGATACTAATTCCTATCTTCTGGATTTTCCGAATGATGAGGTAAAACATGGTTTTTTGACCATGTTGGCAACAAGTTATTTGAAACCTTCAGAATCTACGGATGCATGGGTTGTCCAGGTTGTAAAAGTAATGAAAGAAGGCGATTGCAAGGAATTGGAGAATCTCTTGACTTCTTTCTTTGCCAGCATTCCATACACGCAGCGTCGCAAGGATGATGAAAGAGAGAAGGAACGTTATTTCCAATACACATTCTATCTCGTATTGAGAATGATTAGCTGTTTCACGGTCTTCATCGAAAAGCAGCAAAGCGAAGGTAGGGTAGATTGCGTGGTAGAGACACAGAATTATATCTACATCTTCGAGTTCAAGCGTGATGGTTCGGCAGAGGAAGCCCTGAAGCAGATAGAGGAAATGGGCTACGCCAGGGAATATGCTGCAGATGGAAGAAAGATTTATCAGATAGGCTGCAACTTCTCATCGAAGACGGGAACCATTGATGGATGGAAAATGAAGTAGGTGATTATCTTTGCTGACAAAAAGCTTATGGTTAAAAGAATTTTGATGTTTGCATGTTCTGATAGGAGAATACAAGAAATAGAGTTCAATATGTTGGACTACTGCTTTAGATGTATGTTAAATTCAAAATACAAAAAAATATGAGAAAATTATTTTTGTTATGCTTGATAATGCTTATATCCGTCACTACTATGGCGGAAGGCTATTCTGGTAAAATAATTTCTGACAATAAACTGCAAGGACTGGCTGATGCAACAATTCAGCTTTTCAATAACAATGTGTTTGTTGGTGGTTGCAAATCTAAAACTGATGGCTCCTTTAGTGTGAATACTTCCCAAAAGGCAACAAGAATTTCTGTCAGCTATGTGGGACTTGAGTCTTATACCAGAAAGGATAGTCTCGGACTTCCTGAGAACTTGGGTGTAATTGCATTGTCTACTCATAATGTTGGCTTAAAGGAAGTTACTGTCACGGGAACTTTAAAGCAAGAGACCTATAATAAGGACATTTACCTTATCACCGACTCTATGCGCAAAGGCACGGCAAGCAGCGGACAGCTGTTGGAGAAAATACCAGGCTTTTTGCGTGATTGGGAAAATGACAAGTTGCGTGTGAATGGAGAAGAGGATATTGTACTTTTGGTAAATGACGTGGAAAAATCATCAGATTATGCCATGCGCATAAATCCTAAGCGTGTCAAAAAAGTGGAAATCACTTACAATCCTACAGGAAAGTATGAGGGAAGGAGAATGTTGCTGAACCTATCCTTGTTTGATGATTATATTGGCTGGGATTTTGTGCCTTATACGAATTTGCAATATGGCAAAAACAATATGAATCAGGAAACCGTAGGGGGATCTTATACATATAGTGTGAATAAATTGTCATTTAATATAACTTCGGCTTTTTCGAATGTTGTCAATAAGGAAAGTGATTCCTTCACTCGTATGTATGCGGATAATTATGAGAGAAGTTCTCAAGAATTCGATTCTGGTAATCCAAATAAAATCGGTAAAAAACTGGGGTATGACATATCTCTTGGTGCTGAATATCAATTGGCTAAGGGGCATAGTCTTTCTTTTCAGACCAAAGGAACTTTTAATCAGTCCTTGGATTCTACCATGTACTTTATTACGGAGAAGGACAATGGGAGTGTGGCCCAATATGAGCAATGGAATAGAGACAAATATTATTCCAACGACTATAATGTGGGATTGTTCTACCGTGGAAGTTTTGGAAAATTATATGTAAGCAGTGATTTGACTTACGACTATTATAATGTTAGGGAGAAAAGAACTTATTGGAGTAATTCCAACTTGAGTGAAACCCCAACGTTGGGTAATAAAAATTATGTGTTTTATGATCTGAGTATAAGTAGGCCATTATCCAAACACTTCGATTTTTATGCAGACTATAACTTAGCGTGGAGAAAATATAATGATACGGATAGAAATACAGACGAATTAAAATATTGGTCTAAGAATATTCGCCATTTTATGTTAGCGATGCTTACTTGGCATCCAGTGGGTAGCTTTTATGTTAGCGGTGGTGCTCTTTGGCTTGGTAATTCTGATGATAATAACGTCGGACATATAGCTAACTATTCCTGGAGTCCTATGGGACGTTTGTTCTACAAGCCTTGGCGTATCGTAACTATCAGGAGCAATTTCCACATTTCAGCAATGTATCCTAATTTGGATCAATTAACTGCTACGGAATACCAAATAGATTCAAAGATGATTCATGGTGGAAATCCACTGTTGAAATCTTCAAGATTGATTTACTTGGATGCGACCATGAGTATAGATAAACTGTTTAACATAATATTTGTAAACTTTTATAATAAAGACATGAATGAGTCGCTTTATTATTCATTGTTACCAACAGGTATGGTGAAAGAAAGTTATAAAAATGCAGATTGGCATCGAATGATGTTCATATTGTCAGGGGATTACAAACTTTTCAAAGATTGTAATCTTGGTGTAAACCTTTCTTATTTCCATGATGTTGCATCTGTAGAGGAAGGTATCAAGAGAAAAGGTGATATTTGGAAGATGTATATGCAAGCCAGGTATAAAATTAGCCCTTTGAAATTGAATGTGCAAGCATCTTACGATTTGAATTATGCTACAACCCCTACTTTGCAAGGTAAATATACGAAGCATCTAGGATATGCTAAAATAGTATTGAATAGATTGTTTTCAAATGGTAAACTTGAGGGGACTCTGACCGCTACGATGCCTGCCAATATTGGAAAGCGGAAGTTTGGATATGAATATCATTTGCCCTATTTTACAACTGTGACAAATTCTTCTAGAAATAGTACTTACGGTCCATACGTGGTATTGGGAATTAAGATGTTCTTGCATGGTGGTAAGCAAGTGAGAATGAGACAAAATTCTTTCAATGTTGATGCAGAAAAATAATAAGGTAATGGATATTGATGCAAAATTAAAGGCAGTAGCCCTCAGCGATAATAAGTTGGGGGCTACTGCAAGGCAAGTTGGGAGCGAGCATTTACTTCTTTATGATGAGCAATCATAATGATAAAACTCTTCTCTTCTGAGTCTATGTTTCTATGTATATATTCTGTCATAATTGTAACTATTTGAATAACAGGCGCAAATATAGCGAAAATACTCAAATCCGAGAAATAAATTGCGTTTAAATACTCAAATCCGAGAAATAATCGGCGTTAAAATACTCAAATCCGAGAAATAATACGACCTGCACGGTTGAAATTACCCAATACGCCCTGAAAGGGCAGAAGCTCCTAGCCCAGGGCATCGCCCTGGGTAATTATGGACGCAAACCCGTCGCCCTGTTTTACTCTAATTGAGCAAGCTTTGAGCGTATTTTTTAACGTTAAT